>Ga0196963_10000165_pt1 | contig 67867 bp, 57 predicted proteins | sample S1_5metaG_FD_148600 | JGI IMG/M metagenome (GOLD analysis project Ga0196963, IMG submission 148600) | Soil microbial communities from Anza Borrego desert, Southern California, United States - S1_5 | ecosystem: Environmental > Terrestrial > Soil > Desert | place: USA: California | collected... | reverse complement strand
GTCGCCAAAGGCCGCCTCGCTAGAATGAATTCGTCCCGGCCGCCTCGCGCCAAACCCATCCCCGGCCCCCCCATGAAACTGATCGGTTCGTTGACCAGCCCCTACGTGCGCAAGGTTCGGGTGGTGATGGCGGAGAAGAAGCTGGACTACCAGCTGGTGCTGGAAGACGTGTGGGCGCAGGAGAGCATCCTGAAGTCCAACCCGCTGGGCAAGGTGCCCTGCCTGGTGATGGAAGGCGGCGAGGCGGTCTTCGATTCGCGCGTGATCGTCGAGTACGTCGACACGCTGTCTCCGGTCGGCAAGCTGATCCCGCCTTCGGGCCGCGAGCGGGTGGAAGTGCGCACCTGGGAGGCGCTGGGCGACGGCGTGTGCGACGCCGCGATCCTGGCGCGCCTGGAAGCCACCTGGGGCCCCCGCGGCGAAGCGCGCAGCCAGGCCTGGATCGACCGCCAGATGATCCGCGTCCGCTCGTCGCTGAAGGCGATGAGCCAGGGGCTGGGCGACAAGCCGTGGTGCAACGGCAACCATTTCACGCTGGCCGACGTCTCGGTCGGCGTCGCGCTCGGCTACCTCGACTTCCGCTTTCCGGACATCGACTGGCGCGGCGACCACCCGAACCTGGACCGCTTGGCGGAAAAGCTGGCGGCTCGCCCGAGCTTCAGCGAAACGGCGCCGCCAGCGGCTTGAGCGGCTGACCCGGCCGCCGGGCCGGTCACCGAACGCTCGTGCGCAGGACCGGGTACCCGATCCCGGTCAGGCCGGCGTCATGCGGCCCGCAGGCTCAGGTCACCGGCGCGCAGGTCCCATTGCATCTTGCGGTAGATCGTCCGCACGCGCGCCGACAGCACGCGGGGCGCCACGCCTTCGTACTTGGCGATCTCGCCCAGGCGGCGGCCGCAGGAGAGCAGGCGCAGCAGCAGCACTTCTTCGGCGGTGAGCGCCAGCGGGCTGATCATTTCGTCGAAGACCGAGGCGGCCACCTCGCGCCGCTGCTCAAAATGGTCGAGCAGCCGGCGCGCGATCCAGGGTGCGATGTCCGCGCCGCCGGCCAGCGTGTCGCGTGCATGGACGGCGAGCGGATCGGCTTTCGGATCGGCGGCGTCGTAGAAGCTGTCGGCGCCTTCCTGCAGCGCATCCAGCAGCAGCAGGTCGCCTTCGCCCTGCGCCACCACCAGCACCTGGGTCGTCAGGTCGTGCAGCCCGATGCGCAGCATGCGGATCATCTCCAGCACAGTGCCGTCGACCAGGCGCAGTTCGGCCACCAGCAGGTCCGGATGGTGGCGGTGCATCAGCACCCGCGCGGCGCCGAAGCTTTGCACCGGCCCCAGGACGTCCCACTTACCGCTGGCTTGCAGCTCCTGCACCCACGCCTGGTTTTGCGCCGCGGCGTGTCCGGCGAGCAGCACGGTCTTCATGGTCCCCACGGCGGCCTCGTATCTCGATGTAACTCATTCTGAAGAGGCCGTCGGTGGCCCACATCCCCGGGCCTGCGGGGGGCTGCGCCGTGGGGCAGGCCGCCACGTGAAGTGGATCACGCCCGCGAAGCCGGCGACGCCTGCGCCTTGAAGCTGTGCGCCGAGGCCAGGCCCCAGTACAGCTCGAAGACCTGGTGCGGCCACGGCAGGTCGCCGCGCTCGGCCGCGATCAGCTCGCCCGGGCGCAGCGAAGGCAGCAGCGTGGCCAGCAGCTTCACCTGGTGGTCGCTGGTGCGGCGCACGATGTGGGCCGGCGTGATCTCGTTCGGATGCGCCAGGCCGGCGGCCTGCAGCAATTCCTTCAGCGCCTCGAGCGTGTTCTCGTGGAAGCGGAAGACGCGTTCGGCCTTGGTCGGCACCACCAGCGCCTTCTGGCGCAGCGGGTCCTGCGTGGTCACGCCGGTGGGGCAGTCGCCGGTGTGGCAGGTCTGGGCCTGGATGCAGCCCAGCGCGAACATGAAGCCGCGCGCCGAGTTGCACCAGTCGGCGCCCAGCGCCATCGCACGCGCGATGTCGAAGGCGCTGACGATCTTGCCGGCGCAGCCGATCTTCACGCGGTGGCGCAGGTTCAGGCCCACCAGCGTGTTGTGCACCAGGCGCAGGCCTTCCTGCAGCGGCGCGCCGACGTGGTCGGTGAACTCCAGCGGCGCCGCGCCGGTGCCGCCTTCCGCTCCATCGACGACGATGAAGTCGGGCAGCAGGTCGGTCTCGCGCATCGCCTTCGCGATCGCGAACCATTCCCAGGGATGGCCGATGCAGCACTTGAAGCCCACGGGCTTGCCGCCGGACAGCACGCGCAGCCGGTCCATGAACTTCAGCATCTGCACCGGCGTCTCGAAGGCGCTGTGCGAGGAGGGCGAGATGCAGTCGATGCCCGGCAACACGCCGCGCGCCTGCGCGATCTCCACCGTCACCTTCGCGCCCGGCAGCACGCCGCCGTGGCCGGGCTTGGCGCCCTGGCTCAGCTTCAGCTCGATCATCTTCACCTGCTCGTCGCGCGCGGCAAGCTCGAAGGTCTCCTCGTTGAAGCTGCCGTCCTCGTTGCGGCAACCGAAGTAGCCGGAGCCGATTTCCCAGATCAGGTGGCCGCCGTGCACACGGTGGTATTCGCTGATCGAGCCCTCGCCGGTGTCGTGGGCGAAGCCGCCCAGCTTGGCGCCCGCGTTCAGCGCCAGGATGGCGTTGGCCGACAGCGAGCCGAAGCTCATCGCCGAGATGTTGAACACGCTGGCCAGGTACGGCTGCGTGCAGCGGCTGCCCTCGCCGCCGCCGATCTCGACGCGGAAATCATGCGAGGGCAGCGCAGTGGGCTGCAGCGAATGGTTGATCCACTCATAACCCGGCATGTGCACGTCCAGTTGCGTGCCGAAGGGACGCTTGTCGGACTCGCCCTTGCTGCGCTGGTAGACCAGTGAGCGCTGCTGGCGCGAGAAGGGAATGGCCTCGCGCTCGCTCTCGATGAAGTACTGGCGGATCTCGGGGCGTATCCATTCCAGCAGGAAGCGCAGATGGCCAATGACCGGGTAGTTGCGCAGCACCGCGTGCCGGGCCTGGCGCAGGTCGTGAACACCCACGGCGACGCCGGCCACGCCAAGCAGGGCCAGCCAGGCATGGCGGTCGAAAGCGACCCAGACGAAGCCACCCAGCAGCGCCGCGATGGCGGCCGCGAGCAGCGTCAGGTAGCGGATCGGGAAATGGCGGTCCAGCGCCATCAACCAGGCGGGCATCGGGCTCCTCCTCTTGGGCTCGTCAGTCCAGGGTCTGACGATAGCGTGCCATCGCCACCGCGCCGGCGACCAGCAGGAATGCAAGCATCGGCCACAGCTCCGGCCACAGCTCGGCGAGGCCGTTGCCCTTGAGCAGGATGCCGCGCACGATGCGCAGGAAGTGCGTGAGCGGCAGCACCTCACCCAGCGCCTGCGCCCAGCCCGGCATGCCGCGGAACGGGAACATGAAGCCCGACAGCAGCAGCGAGGGCAGGAAGAAGAAGAAGGTCATCTGCAGCGCCTGCAGCTGGTTTTTCGCGAGCGTCGAGAAGGTGAAGCCCACGCCCAGGTTGGCGAGCATGAAGACGCCGATCATCGCCATCAGCAGGCTCAGGCTGCCGACCATCGGCACCTCGAACAAGAGCCACGCGGCGAGCATGATCACGCCGAGCTGGATGTAGCCGACCAGCACGTAGGGCAGGATCTTGCCCAGCATCACCTCCAGCGGCCGCACCGGCGTGGCGAGCAGGTTTTCCATCGTGCCGCGCTCGCGTTCCCGCGTCATCGCCAGGCTGGTCAGCATCACCATCGTCATCGTCAGGATGGTGCCGATGAGGCCCGGCACGATGTTGTAGCGCGACAGGCCCTCGGGGTTGTAGCGGCGGTGGATGCGCAGGTCGATCGGGGCTTCCTTGGGTGCCAGGTGCGTCAGCGCGCCGGTCGCGTCGGTGCGCAGCGCCTGCGCCAGCAGCGGCTGCAGCGCGGCGATGGCGTTGCCGGAGGCGGAGGGGTCCGTGGCATCGACCGCGATCAGCAGCGGCGCGCGTTCGCCGCGCACCAGGCGGCGCGTGAAGTCGGGCGGGATCACGATCATGAACTGCGCCTCGCCGCGTTCGAGCAGCGCCTCGGCATCGGCCTCGCGCCCGGTCTGCGTGACGATGCGGAAGTAGCCCGAGTTCTGCAGCGCGGCCGACACGGTGCGCGCCAGCGGGCCGCCGTCCTCGGCCACCAGCACGGTCGGCAGGCCCTTGGGGTCGGTGTTGATCGCGTAGCCGAACAGGACGAGTTGCAGGATCGGCACGCCGACCGCCATCGCGAAGGTCAGCCGGTCGCGCAGCATCTGCTGCAGTTCCTTCACGAAGACTGCGGCCGTTCTGGCGATGGACAGGCGGGCGCTCATCGCGTCGGCGCCGTGGCGAAGTTGTCCTGCGCTTGATCGACCAGGCGCACGAACGCGTCCTCCAGATCGCGCGCGCCGGCCTGCACCACGATGTCCGCCGCGCTGCCGCGCGCCAGCACGCGGCCGTAGGCGATGTAGCAGAGCTCGTGGCAGCGCTCGGCCTCGTCCATGTAGTGGGTGGACACGAGCACCGTGATGCCCTGCCCGGCGAGGCGGTGGATCTCGTCCCAGAACTCGCGCCGCGCCTTGGGGTCGACGCCCGCGGTGGGCTCGTCCAGCAGCAGCAGTTGCGGTTCGTGCAGCAGGCAGGCGGCCAGCGCCAGGCGCTGCTTCCAGCCGCCGGACAGCTCGCCCGCCAGCTGCTTCTGGCGTGACGTCAGGCCCAGGCGCTCCAGCGCCGCATCCACCTGCATGCGCCGGTCCGGCAGCTGGAACAGCCGCGCGACGAAGTCCAGGTTCTCGCGGATCGTCAGGTCTTCGTAGAGGCCGAACTTCTGCGTCATGTAGCCGACCTGGCGCTTGATCTCGGCACCGCCGGCGGCGATGTCCAGGCCCAGGCAGGTGCCGCTGCCTTCGTCGGCTTTCAGCAGGCCGCACAGCATGCGGATCGTCGTCGTCTTGCCACTGCCGTTCGGGCCCAGGAAGCCGCAGATGCGACCCCGTTCGAGCTGCAGGTCGACATGGTCCACGACGGTGCGGCCGCCGTAGCGCTTGGTCAGGCCGCGTACATCGATCGCTAGCATGTCAGTGCCGGCCGGCCATCCGAAGGCGTCGGCGCGTTCCGCCGGCGGGCAGCGATCGAAGCAAGCCAGGCGGCTTCACTTCAGCCCGCCTTGTGCACGTCGATCGGTTGACCGGGGCGCAGGCGCGCCGCATCGGCTGGCGCATTCGCCCGCGCTTCGACCATGAACACAAGCTTGGCGCGCTGTGCGTTCGAATAGATGATCGGCGGCGTGTACTCGGCCTGCGTCGCGATGCGGCTGATGCGCGCGGCGATCGGCGCGCCACAGCCGTCGCAGTGGATCGTCACCGCCTGGCCGGGTGCCAGTGCACCGGCTTCGGATTCGGCGACGTAGAAGCGCGCCTTCACCGCGCCCGGCGGCAGCAGCGACACCACCGGCTGCCCGGCCGGCACCCATTCGCCGAGGCGGAAGTAGGTGTCGGCGACCTGCGCGGCGGCCGGCGCGCGTTGAGCCTTCTGCGCGAGGCGCCAATCAGCCTGCTTCAGCGCCTCGCCCGCTGCGCTGGCGCTCGCGTGCGCGGCCGCGCGTTCCTGCGTGCGGGCTGGCAGGCGCGCGACACGCAGCGCGGCTTCCAGTTCAGTCACCTGCGCGCGCGCCTGCGCCTCGGCGGCCCGCGCGTCATCGAGCTGCGCCGGTGAGACGAAGTTCTGCACCACCAGGGCCTGCACGCGCACCAGCTCGTTCATCGCCAGCGCGGCCTGCGCGCGGGCGCGGGCCAACTGCGCCTCGGTCACCGCGATCTCGTCGGCGCGGCGGCCGCTGTCGGTGTTGGCGGCCTGCGCTTCGGCGGCGCTCCGGCGCGCCTGCGCCTCGGCGCGGGCCAGGCGTTCGGCTTCGGCCTCCAGCGTGAACAGCGGCCCGCCCTGCGGCACCGACGCACCCGCCGCCACCGGCAGCGCCGCCAGCGTGCCGCCCAGCGGCGCCGAGACGTAGATGTAGTCGCCTTCGACATAGCCGGCCCAGCCGGACGGCGCCGCGCGGTCGCAGCCGATGAGCAGGATCGCCAGGATGCCAACGGATGAAAGACGCGTCCACACGTTCATCGCCACACCTCCGGAGCCGGCGCCTCGCTGCGCAGCGCAGCCAATGCGAGTTCGATGCGGGCGCTGATCGCCGCGTCGCTGCACACCTGCGTTTCGACCGATGGTCCCGGCAGGGGGATGCCCAGCGCGGATACCGCCGGCGCCATCATCAAGGGCGCCACCACCGTTCCCATCAGCACCGCCATGCGCTGCAGCGGATGGCGCAGCGGGCGCAGCTGGCCGGCGCGTTCGGCCTCCTTCAGCAGCTGCAGCAGCACGGCCAGGTGGCGCGGTGCGTTGTCGCGCATGAACTGCTGCGCCACCGCCTGGCCGCCAGCGGCATCCAGCGCCAGGCGCGCGAGCAGCGGCCGGTGTTCGCGCACGAACCGGGCGATGCCGAAGAGCGCGCGCTGCAGGCGATCGAGCGGCGGGCCATCGCTACCGGCGTTCTCAGCGAGCGGGCCATACATCTCCTCGTACAGCTGCTGCAGCAGGGCACGCAGGAACACGTCCTTGCTGGCGAAGTGGTAGTGAAACATGCCCGGGCTGATGCCGGCGTGCTCGGCCAGCCTGCGCTGCGACAGCCCGGCACAGCCCAGCACCGGGTACAGCGCCCGGCCGCTGCGCAGCAGGGCCTGGTCGAGTTGCTGGGAAGGCCGGGGCACGGGGTGGGTTGATGAATGGAGCGTGAATTATTGGTCGGTTGACCTGTTATAGCAAGCTGAAGCCCGCACGCCCGGCTCGGCGGCCCGGACGCCCGGCGTCCGCTGCTTCGCGCGATGGGGCGGAGCAGGTGCTGCATCCAAGCCTCGCCGCCGCTCGTATCACGTGCATCACCAGCTTTGCTGGAGACACGCGATGGCCCTGCTGGACACGTGCGCGCTGGCCGCGCTTTGCCACCAAGAATCACAAGCCGCCGCCGCCACACCACCGAAGCGCGCCGTCGTGATCGGCGGCAGCCTGGCCGGGTTGCTGGCCGCGCGCGTGCTGCACGACCACTTCGACGAGGTGTGGCTGCTCGACCGCCACCCGCTGCCCGGCGATGACGAGCCGCGCCGCGCGACCCCGCACACCCGGCACACGCATGCGCTGCTGGCGCGCGGCCGCCAGGCCATCGAGGCGCTGTTCCCCGGCATCGGCGATGCCTGGCTGGCCGCCGGGGGACGGCTTGGCGACGTCGGCAGCGAGGCCGCGTTCTACGCCGGCCGCCGCCGCTTCGCGCAAGCGCCGGCCGATGCACAAGGCCTGTGCCTGGGCCGCGGCGCGATCGAAGGCACGCTGCGCCGCCGCGTGCTGGCGCTGCCGCGGCTGCGCGTGGTCACCGGTATCGACGTGCAGGGCCTCGCCGGACGCCCTTCCGCCGAACGAGCCGGCGGCCGCATCGACGGCCTGCGCTGGCGCGCCGCCGGCGACGAGGCGCGCGGGCCGGCCGCCACGCTGCGCGCCGCGCTGGTGGTAGACGCCAGCGGCCGCGCCTCGCGCCTGCCGAAGTGGCTGGCCGAGCTGGGCCACGCCACGCCGGACGAGCAGGCCGTGCAGGTCGACATCCGCTACGCCACCGCCTACCTCCGGCGCGCGCCGCACCATGCGCCCGGGCTGGAGGCGGTGATCACCGCGGCCACCGCCGACCACCCGGCGCCTTCCGTGCTGCTGAGCCAGGAAGGCGAGCGCTGGGTGGTGACCCTGGGCGGCTACGGCGCCGACGCGCCGCCGCTGGACCGCGCCGGCTTCATCGCCCGCGCGCAGCGTACCGCCCCACCCGAGCTGGCGGCTGTGGTGCAGGACGCCGAGTTCCTGTGCGAACCCTTCGGCTACCGCTTCCCGCACAGCCAGCGCCGCTTCTACGAGCGGTTGCGCCACCTGCCCGAGGGCGTGCTGGCGATCGGCGACAGCATCTGCAGCTTCAACCCGGTGTTCGGCCAGGGCATGAGCGTGGCGGCCTGCGAGGCCGAGGCGCTGCAGGCGGCGCTGGCACTTGGCCAAAGCGGCTTGGCGCGGCGCTACTTCCGCGCCGCGGCCCGCGTGATCGACATCGCCTGGCAGACCGCCGTCGGCGCCGACCTCGCGATTCCCAGCGTGCAAGGTGAGCGGCCGCTGCCCTTGCGCATGATCAATGCCTACGTCGCCCGCGTGTTCGACGCCGCGCAGACCGACGCGGTGGTGGCGGTGGCCTTCCAGCGCGTGTCGCACCTGCTGGCCGAGCCGCCGTCCTTGATGCGGCCGGCGATCATGGCGCGCGTGCTGCGCGCCGCGTGGCGCGCCGGCCGGCAGCGAGGCGGGGCACCGGGCGGCGCGCAGACGCGGGCCGCCGCCTGAGCCAGCGCGGTCGGCGCTACGTGGCCAGCGCCGCCCAGAGCCGCTCGAACACCGCGCTGAACTGAGCCAGCAGCGCCGGGTGGTTGCACAGCACCACGTTTTCCTCGTTGTGCTCGCAGGCGCTGCGCGTCCAGTTGTAGCTGCCGTTGAGCAGCCAGCGGCCATCGATGATCGCAAACTTGTGGTGCATGTGAGCGGCGCTGACGTCCAAAGCCACCGGCACGCCGGCGTTGCGCAGCGCATGCACGTCGCTGCCGGCGTCGAAGGCCTTGTCGCCATCGGTGATCAGTCGCACCTTCACGCCGCGGCGGTGCATGGCCAGCACCTCGGCGGCGATGCGGTCGTCCGACAGCGTGAAGACGCAGATCTCGGCGCGGTGGCGCGCGCCGCGCAGCTGGCCGCGGATCAAGGACAGGCACTGCTCGCCGGGGCTGAAGGCGGCGGTGGCCTGCACGGCTTCAGCCGGCGCGCGGGCGTTGTCGATGCAGCGCACCACGCCTTCCAGCCAGCGCAGCAACGGCAGCGGCAGTGGCATGGCGGGCGATTCGGCGGCCCGCTCGCGAACCAGCGTGAAGGCGCGGTTGCGCAGCTGGCGCAGCGCGTCTTCCGGTGGCTCGGCCTCGTGCAGCGCCTGGGCCAGGCTGCGCTTCTCATCGTCGCTGAGCACGTCGTCGGCCAGCGTGCGCTGCAGCTGGTCGAGCAGCTCGGCGGTGGTGGGCGCGTCGTCTTTCATTCGGTGGACCGTTTGGCGGCGGCCAGGCGCGCATCGAGTTGCCGGGCCAGGCGCTCCATCTGGCCCGAAGCGGCGTGGTCGAGCTTCAGGCGCTCTTCCGTCGCGGCGACCAGCGGCATGATGAGCTGGCGGTAGGTCTTCGCGATTTCCAGCACCGCGTGCGCCAGGCGCAGCGATTCGGGTTCCTGCGCCGGCTCGGGGTCGGCGGGCTCGACCCTCGGCGCCGCCGGCGGCGGCTTCAGTTCGCCGACCGCGCGCGCCACCTCCAGCAGCGTGGACGCGATGCGCGTGCTGCCGTCCGCGTCGTCACCGCCCAGCTGGCGCCGGCGCTGGAAGGCGTCGGTGATCGCGCGCCAGCGCGCGGCTTCGTCCGCGGTGGGCCGGCCCAGCAGCTGCGCCAGCTTCAGCAGGTTCTCTTCCGCACCGGTGGTCAGCGTCTGCGCCTCGCCGCGGTAGTGATCGCGCAGCAGCGCATCCAGCTCGCTGTCGCTCATCAGTGGCGTTATGCGGCCCGCCAGCTTCACCATGTTGCGGTAGCTGCCCTGCAGCTTGAAGGGCGGCTCGTCGCGGTAGGCGTCCTGCTGCGCAGCGGAGGCGATGTAGGCCAGGTTCACCTTCAGCAGCAGGTCGCGCGCGCGGCCCAGGCGCTTCAGCAGCGCCACCAGTTCCTCCAGCTCGGCGGCGCTGTAGGGATGCGCGAATTCGCTGCTGGCCACGTCGCCGCCTTCGGCGAGCTTGACCAGCCGGTGCAGGTCCCTGGGATCACGCGAGGACAGCGGCAGCAGCGCCGGGTTCGAGGTGAGGCAGTTCTCGAGATAGGACAGCGCGAACAGCGCCTCGCGGCCGGACAGCACGTCGCCCAGGTTGTGGATGTCGGCCCGGTTGGCGAGCATGTCGGGGATCTTGAAGACATCGCCCGACTCGGTGTACGGGTTGCCCGCCATCACGATGGCGAAACGCTTGCCGCGCATGTCGTAGGTGCGCGGCTCGCCGTTCCACACGCCCTCGATGCGGCGCGTGGCATCGGCCAGCGCGATGAACTTCTGCAGGAACTCCGGCGCGGTGTGCTGGATGTCGTCGAGGTACAGCATCACGTTGCTGCCCATCGCCAGGCCCAGGTTCAGCTTCTCCAGCTCCTGGCGCGCAGCGCTGTTGGGGGCGGCGGCCGGGTCCACCGAGGTCACGTGGTGCCCCAGCACCGGGCAGTTGATGCGCACGAAGACCATGCCCAGGCGGTCGGCCACGTACTCCATCAGCGTGGTCTTGCCGTAGCCCGGCGGCGAGATCAGCAGCAGCAGGCCCATGCGGTCGCTGCGCGCTGCCGTGCCCGCGGCACCGAGCTGCTTGGACAGGTTGTCGCCCACCAGCGGCAGGTAGACCTCGTCGATCAACCGGTTGCGCACGAAGGTGGACAGCGGCTTCGCCTGGAATTGCGTGAGCTTCAGGCGCTGCTTCTCGGCGGCCAGCAGCGCATGGCGGCGGCGGCGGAAGGCCTCGAAGCCGGGCTGCACCTGGCCGACGTGGTGATCGAAGCGGCGCCAGAAGTCGTTGAGCTGCAGGACAAGCTTGCCGCCGGTGCAGCGCGGGTGGTCGGACAGCAGGCCTTCCACCGTGGCCGAGAGTTCCGTGTTGTGGCGCTGGCGCGCGCCGCGCAGCGCCAGCGCGCCGGCCGCTTCGTCGATCCATGGCGTGGCCGTGTCGCCCTGCGTGCCGGCGTAGGCAGCGACCCAGTCGCGCGCCATGCGCCAGCGTTCGGTGGGCGACGCAGCGTCCAGGTCCTGTTGCCAGGCCGCCCACCGGCCCGAGCGTTCCAGCGCACGTTGCAGGCCAGCCGCCAGGTCTTCGGCCGGCCCGCTGATCACCGGTGCTTCGGCGCCACGTGGCTCGGACAGCTGGCGCACCAAGTACGCGGCCGCATCGGCGCATCGCGTTGCATCGGACGCTCCGTCCCGCTCGGTCTCGAAGGCGGCCAGTGCCGACGCCAGTTCAGCTTCCAGTGCTTGCAGCGCCGAAGCGGCGCCGAAGGTGGCCTGCAACTGCAGCGCCTGCCGCGCACGCCGCTGCAGCGCGGCGCGGCCCGCATCGTCCAGCGCCTGTTGCCACCACGCCAACGCCAGCGTGCGCGCCGCCGGACCATGCACCAGCAGGCCGGCCGGCTGCTGCAGCGCCCACAGCGCCCGCAGCAGCTTGGTCGCGTCCTCGTCGTGCACGCCCTTCTGGTAGCCCTCGTGGTAGCGCGCGGCGGCAACTGCACGCACGGCATCACGCAGCGGGTCGGCCGGGCCCTCTGCAGCGGGCTGCAGCAGCGCAGCGTCGATGGCGCCACGGCCCTCGAGCACATCACGCAGCAACGTGCCGGCCAGGTACTCGGCCCGCGACAGCTCGGCGCTTTCCGACGGCAGCGCCTGTTGCCAGAACGGCTTCAGCGCCTCCAGCTCGGCATCGTGGGCAGGCACCTGGTAGTCGGTGCCGGTCAGCTGCCACACCAGGCCATCGCCGGAAGGCACGAGCGCCAGGTCCAGCGGCTGCTTGTTGATCGTGAAGGCATGCGAACCGAAGCGCAGCGTTTGCCCGTCGTCGGCCACCAGCTCGCGCTGGTCACGCACCGAACGCAGCGCGGCATCGTGCGCTGCCTTCAGGCGGGTGGCGATGTCGTCGGCCGCCACCGCGGCACCCAGCGAGCGCAGGTCGTCCAGCAGCTGCCGCAGCTTGCCCAGCATGGGATCGGCAGCGAAGTAGCTGTGCACCTGCGCCGGCTCGCGCAGCGCGGCCACGCGGCGTGGAATGCCGTCGAGGATGCGGCCCGCCGCTTCGGCCACGGCCTGGGCGCGGCGCTGCTGCGCTTCCACCAGGTCCTGCCGGCGCGCGGCCAGCGCTTCGTACACCGTCTCGCGCTGCTCGGCGATGTCGCTGATGAATTGATCGTGTTCGGCGAAGCGGCCTTCCAACTCCTCGAGCTGCGCCAGCAGGCGGGTCAGCGCCTCGTCGCACTTCTCGGGCGTGTCGGCGAACTCCAGCGCGTTCTCGACCGCCTGGCCGAAGAGCTTGAACTGCGCGCCGAACTCCGCGCGCGCCTCCGTGGCGCCCAGGGACTTGCGGCGCTGCCGCGCCTCGGCGCGCAGCTTGTTGATGTCGGCGTAGAGCGTGGAGATGCGGTCGAGGATGCGCGTGCGCACCACCGCGTCGCCACCCGGCAGGCTGCCGAGCTGCGCGGTCAGCAGGTCCAGGCCCGCGGCCTGCGCGTCGAGCAGGCGCAGCAGCTCAGCCAGTGCCGGCGAGGTCGTGGCCTGGGCCAGCTCCGCTGCACGCTGCTGCAGGCTGCGCTGCTGGCCGTCGAAGGCGTTGTCGGCGGCCAGGAACAGCAGCGCCCGTTCACCCACGCGTTGCTGCTCGGCGGCCAGCACCACGTCCATCGCGGCGATGGCCGAGACGTCTGCGTAGCGCAGGTCCTTCAGTCCGTGCAGCGCGCCGCGCTGCTCGCGCAGGCGGTCCAGCGCAAGCACGAAGTCTTCCGGCGCGCGCCACAGCGTGCTGGCGATGTCGGTGAGCAGGACGCGCTGCGCCCGCGTCGCCTGCTCGATCGCGTTCGCGGTCTCGCGGCGGATCGCGTCGACCTTCTCGAATTCGGCCAGCGTCGCGCGGGCGCCGTCGGCCACCGCGCGCAGGTCGTCCGCGATGCCCTGCGCCTCCGGCTCGCCGAGCCAGAAGAAGGCATCGCCGACGCGGCCGGCCTGGCGGATCAGGTCTTCGTACGCGCTGCGCGTGGGCGCCTGTTCGCTCAAGGCTCGCGCGATGCCGACCAGATCGGACACGCCACGCACCAATTCGGCGTTGCCGATGCGGCCGAAGAAGCCCTCCGCCGGCGGCTGGGCCTGCGCATGCTCTTCATGCGCGAAGGGCGTGCGCCACAGCTGCATCGGGTGCACGCGCGCGGGCTCGCCGCGGTCCTGCTGGAACACCAGCATGCGGCCATCGGCGAAGCGCGCGTAGCCGTTGGCGAGGATGGGCGCCGCCAGCGTCTTGTCGATCAGGTTGTAGGTGAAGAGCGCGTAGTGGCCGCTGGCCGGTTCATAGAACACATACAGCACGTCCTCGCCGTTGGGCGAACGGATCATGCGCTTGAAGCGCAGCGCACTGACGACGTCGCCGGCCAGGTCGAATCGCTTGTGCTCGCCCGACTGCAGGTAATAGCCGCCGGGAAAGATGATCCCGTGGTCTTCCGGCAGCTGCACGCAGGCGCTGCCGATGGCGTCGATGCGCTGCACCTGCTGCGTGCGCGGGTTGTAGACCAGGAAGCGCTGCGTGGTCTCGCGGTAGGGCTTGATGCGCAGCAGGATCAGCTGCCCGACGCGGGCGTAAGCGACATCGGCATCGGCCAGCGACTGGTGCGCGTCCTCCACGGGCTCGCTGTAGATGCCGAGGCCGGTCTCGGTGTTGTTCTCGACCTTGACCGTCAGGTCGCCGCCGGTGGTCTCGACGAAGACCGTGTCCAGCACGTTCACGTGCGGGTGCTTGCCGGCGACGTGGTCCTCGCGGGTGGCGCCGGTCCACTCGAAGTCATGGCTCGCGGGCAGCGCGATGTCGCGCTCGCCGCGGTTGTCGATGTAGCGCAGGCTGCCGTCGCGCTGCATCTCCCAGCGGAACACGCGCAGGTCGGTGAGCTGCTGGCCGATCTGGAACGCGGCCAGCAGCTTGTCGGCCGTGACGCGCAGCTGAATGAGCGTGGCCTGCTTGTAGTAGGCGTACAGCTCGCGGAAGTCGGATCCGAAGCGCGGGTCTTCGAGGAAGCTGCCGGCCAGCGGCACCGGCTCCAGTTCGTCGCCGCTGCCTTCTGCGAGCCGGTACAGCGCGAACACGTCGGAGACCGCGGTTTCCTTGCGCAGGCCGATGAAGACGTTGTAGCCGAACAGCAGCAGCTGGTCGTTGATGCGCACCAGGTCGCGCGCGACGCAATTGTTCTCGGTGCGTGCGCGCAAGCGCTTCACCAGCGCCTGCTCGCTGCGGCCGAAGGCGGCGACGCGCGCATCGTTCAGCGCCCGCGCCTTGGCCTGCAGCGTGCCGCCGAGCGTGGCCAGGCGTGACTTCAGCAGCTCGTAGCTGCCGCTGGCGGCCACCATCTGCTCGGTCTGCGACGGCGTGTCGGCCGTCGCGGGCAACGGGGCGGCCTGGGCGGCCGCCGGCACGGCGGCAGTGTCTTCCGGGGGCGGCATGCGGTGCAGTCCTGACGCGTCCAACTGGCGTTACTGCGGCAGCCGCGGCTGCAGCGATTGCAACGCGGCCTGCAGCGCCGCCTTCTGCGGATCGGTGCCGTCGCGCATCACCTTGGCGAAGAGGCCGGCCACCGTCAGGTTCTGCAATTCGCCGGACGACGAGCCCAGCGCGCCGACCAGGTCCTTGATGTCGCCCACCATGTCGCGCTCGCCGCTCAGGTGGCCCTTCAGCCCGGCCTGCAGCGTCTGGCTCTTGGCGATCACGCCGTCGATGCCCTTGCCCAGCGCCAGTGCCTTGACGAAGCGCTCGAAGTAGTCGCCCTCGCCGCCGACGATGTCGATCTTGGCGTTGGCCATCGCCTGGCCCAGCACCTCGGCCTGGTCCTTGGCGATCGTGGTCTGCGCGTCGATGCCCTTCATCGTCTCGGCATGCGACTTCTCCAGGCGCATGCGGAATTCCTCGTGGTCGCGGGTGTCGGTGCTCATCGCCTTCATCGCGGCGAACTTGGTCTCCAGGCCCTTGGCCTCGGCCAGGAAGCGGGCCTCGATGTTCGCGGCCTCGGCCTGGCCGGCCTTGGCGGTAGCGTCGGCCTCCAGCAGCTTGACGTTGACGTCGGCCAGGCCCAGCTTCTCCTTGCCCTCGGCCTCGGCTCCCAGCTTGGCGCGCAGGCCGGCGGCTTCGGCCGCGGCACGCGCCTCGATCACCTGCGCCTCGGCCTGGCCGGTCTTCAGCGTGGCTTCGGCACCGGCCGACCGCACGTGCACGTCGGCCATGCCTTGCTTCTCCATCGCGTCGGCCTTCACCATCAGCACCTTGGCCTCGGCCAGGCCCGCGGCGGCGCTGATCGCCTCCACGCCTTCGGCCTCGCGCTTCTTCGCCTCCGCCGCCTTCTCGGCCACCTTCAGGCGTGCCTCGGCCAGCGTGATCTCCTCGGTGGCCAGGTGCTTGGCGCGCCGCTCCTGGCCCTCGGCGGCCTTCACCTCCAGCAGCAGCTTCTCCTCGGCCTGGCCCTCGGCCATGATGATGGTGGACTTCTTGGTGCGCTCGGCCTCCGCGGTGACGCGCAGCTCCTTGATCGCCTCTTCCTGCTCGGCCACCGTGCGCTCGACGACGATGCGCTCGCGGATCACGTCGGCGATGGCCTTCTTCTGCACCTCGACCGCGCGGTCCTTGTCGATCTTCTGCAGCGTCACTTCCTTCTCGCGGTCGACGATCTCCAGCTCACGCGCCCGCGTGACCTTCTCTTCCTCGATCGCGACGGCGCGCTTGCGGTTGTTCTCCGCCACTTCCTTCTCGCGCTGCACGTTCTCGTTCTGCACCGCGACCACCTGTTCCGACTGCAGCCTCGCCAGCTCGCTCTTGGCCTTCTCCTCGGCCTGGATCTTCAGCGTCTCGGCTTCCTCGCGGGCGCGCACGCTGGCCACCTCGCGCGCCTGGCGCGCTTGCGCATCGGCGGCCTGGCGCTCCAGTTCCAGCAGCGCTTCCTGCGTCTCGACGTTCTTCTTCTTGATCTGCATCTCCTCGTTGCGCTGCAACTCGTTGGTGCGCACGTGCTCCACCGCCGTCAACTCGGTGATCTTCTTGATGCCCTGCGAGTCGAGGATGTTGGTGCTGTCCAGCTTGGACAGCGGGGTCTGCTCGAGGTAGTCGATGGCCGCGTCTTCCAGGACATAACCCGACAGATCGTCGCCGATCTGCGCAATGATCTCGTCGCGGAAGCGGTCGCGCGCGCCGTACAGGTCGACAAAGTCCAGCGACTTGCCCACCGTCTTCAGCGCTTCGGAGAACTTGGCCGAGAACAGCTCCTCCAGCGTCTCGTGGTTCGACGCGCGCTCACAGCCCACCGCCTGCGCCACCTTCAGCACGTCTTCCGCGGTCTTGTTGACGCGCACGTAGAAGCGCACCTTGATGTCGGCGCGGATGTTGTCGCGGCAGATCAGGCCTTCACGGCCCGAGCGGTCGATCTCGATGGTCTTGACCGAGATGTCCATCAGCTCGGCCTTGTGGATGATCGGGTAGACCATGCGGCCGGTGAAGGTGACCTCGGGCTCGGCGCGCAGCGTGTTGACGATCAGCGCATAGCCCTGCTCGATCTTGCGGTAGAACTTCGCGAACATCGCGAAGAGGCCGAGGATCAGGACGGCCAGCACGATGGCGGCAATGATGAGCGGTTCCATCGATTTTCCTCGTTACTTCAGGCGGTGGTGATGAGGGAGAAGATCAGGCTTCGGGGACGATCAGGTAGCGCGCGCGCTCGGCGTCGTAGTCGACGATGCGCGCAGACGAACCCTTGGTCAGCGCATTGGGCTCCCTGGCCCAGACGCGGATGTTGATGCTGGCGCCGCGCTGCGCCACCTCGGCACGGCCGACGCGCTGGTCGACGCTGCCGGTGACGACCCGGCACAGCTGGCCGACGAGCGCGGCATTCGAGATCGCGGCATGGGTGACGAAGAGCTTGCGCAGCGGCCGGATGGTGCGCGCCGACAGCACGATGGCCAGCGCCGACGCCGCCCCGAACACAGCGGTGCCCGCCAGCCACCCGAGCACGCCGGACGGCACCAGCGGCTGCAGCCACATGCCGGCCAGGCAGCTGGCCACCCAGCCGTACAGCACGACCAGGCTGACGGCCACCGAGAACGGCACGCCGCTGAGGCCGAAGGCGACCAGGTAACTGGCCAGCGTGCCCAGCTCGGACGGGTCGGCGTCGGCCTGGGCCTCGATGTCCAGGTCCAGGCCCGAGTGCTCGAAGTCGACCAGGCCGATCATCGCCAGCACCCAGTAGACGAGCACGATGCCCAGCAGCGCGGTGTAGACCGCTGTCGGGTAGGAAAAGACGGCTGCGCTGAAGTTGCCCATGTCCCCTCTGGTGGTTGACTGCGGCCGCTGCGTCGATGCACCGGCCGCCGTGTTGTGAGTTACTTCCTGGCCGACTGCTTCGCGGTGGCGAAGCGCATCAGCTCGGCCGCGACGCGTTCCTTGATCGCCAGCCGATCCTCGCTGTCCAGGCCGAAGCGCTCGGCCAGCGTCGCATAGTCGTCGGCATTCAGCGACACCGTCAGCCGCGGCCGCACCGGACGCGTGGCGATGGGCAGCGCCAGCAGGCGGCGGATCTGGTCCGAGGTCGACAGGTTGTTCTGGAAAGCCGCGCTGCGCACCGCTTCCAGCACGGCCTGCTCGACGTCGAAGGCGACCTGCACCGCGCGCAAGGCCTCGTCCGAACCCTTCCAGCGCGCCGGCTTGCGCTTCACCGTCATGCGTCCGCCGGCTTCGCTGCGCCGCCATCGGGGCCAGCCTGCGCCTGCTTGGCGCGCAAACGCGCCATCACCGCGCGCCGGCGTTCCGCTTCGGGGCCGATGCCGGCTTCGGCCAGCTTGTTGTCCAGCGCCGAGCCGCCCAGTTCGCGCTCGAGCTGCTCGGCGGCCTGCAGTCGGTCGGCCAGGTCCTCGTGGCGGCGCTTGATGCGCTCCAGCGATTCGCGCGCGCTCACCAGCCGCGCGCCACCGTTGACGACGTTGTCGCTGATCGACTGCGTCGCGCGGTAGACGCTCTCGGTGGTCTTCGCGATCTCGGCCTCGCGCTCGTGCTCGCGCAGGCGCAGCTCGGCGGAGCGGATCAGCTCCTTCAGCCGCTGCACCTGCGCGGCGAGCGTCGCTTCGGCGCGCTGCTGCTCGCCGAGCTCGGTCTCCAGCGCCAGCACCTGGGCGGCCACTTCCTCGGCCAGTGCGTCCTGGGCCTTGTCCAGCGCCTCGATGGCCAGGGCCTCGCAGCGCGCAGCCTCGGCCTGCAGGCGCTTCGATTCGCGCTCGGCCTGCAGGTGCTTCGCCATCAGGCTTGCCAGCTCGTCCTTGGCCTGGCGGATGCTTGCGCGGGCATCGGCGATCTCCTGCTCGTAGATCGTCGTCGCGTTGGCATCGACGATGCTCTCGCCCAACTCGCGCGCGCTGCCGCGCAGCAGGGTCACCATCTTGCGGATCACGGACACGCGGCTCTCCTTCACAGCAGGTAGTCGGACAGGGCGTCGAGGGCATCGAGCGCGTTGTCGCTGAGGACGACCACTTCGCGCGCTATCTCCTCGACGCTGGCATCGCGCCGCAGCGCGCCGGACAGCACGAAGCGATCGCCGACGCGGCCGAAGGCCGACAGCGGCACCGAAGGATTCAGGTCGAGCAGCGTCTCCATGAATTCGGCGCGCCTGTCCGGGCGGATCTCGGCGTCGGACCACAGGTAGCACAGGCACAAGAGCTGCGTCTCGGCACTGGTCAGGAAGATCGGCAGCTCCTGCCGCCCGTCGATGCTGACCTGCACCACGGGCACCGCGCCGGGAATCGGCTGCAGCTGCACGCCGGCGCCAGCCATCGCGGCTTCGACATGCGATTCCAGCCCGCGCAGCTGCTCGTGCAAGGCGTTCATCCGTCTCCTTCAATGCTCGCCGGCATCGGAAGCCGGTGCGCGCAGAATAGGTGTGCCGACATATCATGTCAACGACGATCTAGTGTAGTGTTTCGTTCTGTTTGGAACTTAAGCGTGAATTGGCTCGAATGACCTTCTGCAGAATGTCGCGAGCGCTCTTTGTCCAGATGAATGGCTTGGGTTTGATGTTGTGATGGGCGATGTAGTCGTTGATTGCGGATACCAGGTCGGGAACGCTGGTGAAGACGCCACGACGCAGCCTCTGGGTAGTGATGTCGCGGAAAAAGCGCTCCACCATGTTCAGCCACGAAGCGGAGGTAGGCGTGAAGTGCATGTGGAATCGCGGATGCTTCGAAAGCCACTGCTGAACCGCCGGATGCTTGTGGGTGGCGTAGTTGTCGGCGATCAGATGCAACGTCTTGTCCTTGGGCGTCTCGCGATCGATCTTGCGCAGGAACTTCAGCCACTCCGCGTGGGTATGCCGCTGCTGGCATTGGCCAATGACCTTCCCGTCCAGAACGTTCAGCGCCGCGAACAGCGTCGTCGTTCCGTTGCGCTTGTAGTCGGAAGTCATCGTCTGTGCGCGGCCCTTCTTCAAAGGCAGCCCCGGTTGCGTGCGATCAAGCGCCTGCACCTGGCTCTTCTCATCGCAGCACAGCACCAGCGCATGCTCGGGCGGGGACATGTACAGGCCCACGATGTCTTCGAGCTTCTCGACGAAGTTCGGATCACGCGAGACCTTGAAGCCGCGCACCAGGTGCGGCTTCAGCCCATGCGCCTGCCAGTGACGCATGACCGTGCTGGGACTGACGCCGAGCTGCGCGGCCATCTTGCGCGTGCTCCAGTGCGTGGCCGCCTCGGGCTCGCTCTGCGTGGTCAATTCCACCAGTCGTTCCACATCCACCTTCACGGGCGGCGCTCCACGCGGCAAGTCACGCTCGATCCCGCTCACACCTGCGGCCAGATAGCGCTCGCGCCAGCGCGCAACTTGAACCCGGCCAACCCCGAGTTGCTCGGCGATGTCCTTGTTCTGCAATCCCTGCGCAGCAAGCAGCACGATCTGCGCGCGCTGCGCCAGCCGCACACTCGTCAGCCCAGAGCGGACCAGCTTGGTCAGCTCCTCCTCCTGCTCTTGCGTCAGCTCGATCGCCGGGGCAACTCGCAATTCCTCGCTCCAATGCAGCAGTCCGAAGTAGAGCATTGGAGCAGGCCGGTTCAATTAAGTTCAATCAAGAATCGAACACTACACTAGGGGGATGCGTGCATTGGGCCGCGGCCGCGCGCCGTGCTGGAAGCGTACTGGCGCGGCAACGCCGCATCGATATACTCCCGCCCCACAGCGCCGATTTGTTCCGGATTGCGGGCGCTCTATAAATTCCGCTAAAGAGGGACACCCCGCACCCGGTGTCCGCTTTGAGCGGCACCGGGTTTTGTTTTGGGGGTCGATCACGCCAATGGCATCGCTGGGCAACGTCACGCCGCAGAGCCTGCACTTCACCGAGTCGCTGCCGCTGCAAAGCGGCGCCACGCTCGCCGACTACGAGCTGGTCTACGAAACCTACGGCACGCTGAACGCCGCCAAGAGCAACGCGGTGCTGGTGTGCCACGCGCTCAACGCCAGCCACCACGTCGCCGGCACCTACGAAGGCCAGGCGAAGAGCGAAGGCTGGTGGGACAACCTGGTCGGGCCCGGCAAGCCGCTGGACACCGACCGCTTCTTCGTCATCGGCGTCAACAACCTGGGCTCGTGCTTCGGCTCCACCGGGCCGATGCACGTCAACGCCGCCACGGGGCAACCTTGGGGTGCCGACTTTCCGGTCGTGACCGTGGAAGACTGGGTCGATGCGCAGGCGCGGCTGCTGGACCGCCTCGGCATCCGGCGCCTGGCTGCCGTGCTGGGCGGCAGCCTGGGCGGCATGCAGGCGCTGTCGTGGACGCTGCGCCATCCCGAGCGCGTCGGCCACTGCATCGCGGTAGCCACGGCGCCGAACCTGTCGGCGCAGAACATCGCCTTCAATGAAGTGGCGCGGCGCGCCATCATCACCGACCCCGATTTCCACGGCGGCCACTTCTACGCCCACGGCGTGGTGCCCAAGCGCGGGTTGCGGGTGGCCCGCATGATCGGCCACATCACCTACCTGTCCGACGACTCGATGGAAGAGAAGTTCGGACGCGAGCTGCGCGCCGCCGAGTTCGGCTACAGCACGCAGGACATCGAGTTCCAGATCGAAAGCTACCTGCGCTACCAGGGCGACAAGTTCAGCGAGTACTTCGACGCCAACACCTACCTGCTGATCACCCGCGCGCTGGACTACTTCGACCCCGCGCGCGCGCACGGCGGCGACCTGTCGCGCGCCTTCGCGATCGCGGCCGACAAGAAGTTCCTGATCGTCAGCTTCACGACCGACTGGCGCTTTTCCCCTGCCCGCTCGCGCGAGATTGTCAAGGCCCTGGTCGACAACCGCATCAGCGTCAGCTACGCCGAGATCGACGCCCCGCACGGCCACGACGCCTTCCTGCTCGAAGACCCGCGCTACCACGGCGTGCTCAAGGCGTACTTCCAGCGCATCGATGCGGAGCTGCAGGCATGAGACACCCGCACGGCCGCCCGAAGGGCGAATTCCCCCTTGGGGGGACGGCGCGCAGCGCCAAGGGGGCGACATGAGCGAAAGAAGTGTCCTGGAGGTGATTGCGCAGCTGGTGCCGCCCAAGTCTCGTGTGCTCGACCTGGGCTGCGGCGACGGCGCCCTGCTGCATCACCTGTGCACCACACGCGGCTGCTCCGGCTACGGCATCGAGATCGCCGACGACGACCTGCTCGCCTGCGCGCGCCGCGGCGTCGACGTGATCCAGCTGAACCTGGAAGAAGGCCTGGCGCTGTTCGACGACGCCAGCTTCGACGTCGTGCTGCAGCTGGACACGCTGCAGCACCTGCGCAACACCGAGAAGATGCTGCGCGAGACGGCGCGCGTGGGCCGCATCGGCATCGTCAGCTTCCCCAACTTCGCGCACTGGCAGAACCGCTTCTCGGTGCTGCGCGGCCGCATGCCGGTGACGAAGACGCTGCCGTACCAGTGGTACGACACACCCAACATCCGCGTCGGCACGCACGCCGACTTCGAGGTGCTCGCGAACAAGAACGGCCTGCGCGTGCTGGACAGCTTCGGCATGCACCGCGGCGCGGTGGTGCGGCGGCTGCCCAACCTGCTGGCGACGGTGGCAGTGTTCAAGTTCGAAAAAGGCTGAACAGGGCACCCGGTCCCGCGGGTACGCGGGCCCACCCGCCCGGCGGGCGACGCGGCCGCCTTCGGAACGGCCGGGGCGCCGGCCGCGCTTCCCTCCGGCTGGAGGGCGTGGTTGCTCAGCCACCCGGGCTGCGCCAGACGAACTGCCCGTCCGGCCGGATGTAGCCCGTCGTGCGGCCCTGGCCGACGAAAGCCAGGCCTTTATGGAAGGCGCGCACGAAGCTGAACTGCGGCGCGATGACGAGCTTGCCCTGCTTGTCGATGAAGCCGTGCTGGTTACCGACCTTGACGGCCGCCAGGCCTTGCGAGAACGGCCACACACGATCGGCTTGCGGCGACAACACGACACGGCCGCGTCCATCGACGAACTTGGCCTGCCCGTCTTCCTTCACCAGGCCCAGCCCGTCGGAGAAGTCTTCCGCCGTGTCGTAGCGCGCCGGCACCACCAGCGTGCCGCGCTTGTCGATGTAGCCGTACTTGCCATCGATCCACACGCGGGCGAAGCCTTCCTTGAAATCGCTGGCTTGCTGGAAGCGCGGCGGCACCACCAGCTCGCCGGAGGTGGTCATGAAACCCTGGCTGCGCCCGGACCACACGCGCACCATGCCGTCGCTGACGATGCCGACGAAGTCGACGCCGGGCGGCGTGACGTCACGGCCCTGCGCATCGAACACGCGGTGCGTGCGCTCGCGTGATTCGGCGCGCACCAGTCCGCCGCCCGGCGGCAGCAGCTTGTCATGCACAGCCGGCACGACGAGCTTGCCCGCACGATCGATAACCCCATACTTGAGCGTGCCCCACGCATCGGCCACGCCGACCACCGCCAGGCCGTCGGCGAAGCCCTGCGCCTCGTCGAAGGCCGGCGCGATGACGAAGCGGCGCTGCGGATCGGCATAGCCCCACTTCGGCTTGCCGGCCGCGTCCTTGCCGCGCATCGGCACGAGGCCTTCGGCAAAGGGCTGCGTCAGCTCGTCCTGCGGCTCGATCACCAGGCGGCCGCTGCCGTCGGCATAGGCAGTGCGGTGGCCCTTGCGCAGCATCACGCAGGGCTGACCGATCTTGATCTCGGTGTACTCGGGCGCCAAGACCTGCCGACCCTGGGCGTCGATCAAACCGTGCAGGTCGCCCATGCGGATCGGGAACAGCGGCGGCAGCGGCTCGGCCGCCGCCGGCAGCGCGAAGGTGGACGGCAGCGCCGCGGCCAGCAGCGCACCGAGCAGCGCGCGCCAGCCGCGCGCACGGCGCGGAGTCATGGTCATGTGGATTCCCCGGGCTGCGCGGCAGCGGCGTGCGGTCGCGCGGTCAAGCGTGAAGGCAGAGCACCAGCGACGCGCACAGCGCCACCAGGCCGATCGCCACCGCCAGGCTGCGCTCGCCGGTCAGCCACGCCGGCACGGCCGGCACGGTGGGGGCGGCCAGCGGCAGGGTCAGCGACGGATCGGTCAGCGCAAGCGGGTTCATGGCCGGTGCTCCAACATCAACAGCAAACGAATAGCGGCAGTCTGGTCAGCCGGGGTTTCAGGTCCGCTGCGCTCGCGCGGCGGTGCCTGTTTCGTTTGTAGTGCGGCCGCGCCACAGCGCGTGTGCGATCTGCACGCACCAGGCGATTCGGGCTGGCGGCATGACTTTCGGCCGGCCCGGGCGCCGACCGCTGCAGGGGGCCCGGGTGTTCAGCCGATCAGCCCGCCGCCCGGGGTGCGACCCAGCGCAGCAGCACGTCCAGCAGCTGCTCGGGCATCACGGGCTTGGCCAGGTGATCGACCATGCCGGCAGAAAAGCAGCGGGCACGGTCGTCCGCCATCGCCGCGGCCGTCATGCCGATCACCGGCAGGTTGCCGCAACCCGGCAGCTGGCGGATGCGGCGCGTGGCCTCCAGGCCGTCCATCACCGGCATGTGCAGGTCCATCAGCACCACGGCAAAGTGCCCGGGCGCGGCCTGCTGCATCACGGCCACCGCCCGCGCGCCGTCACCGGCCACGGTGACCTCCATCTCCAGCAGGCGCAGGAATTCCAGCGCCACGATCTGGTTCAGCTCGTTGTCCTCGGCCAGCAGCACGCGGCAGCCGCGCAGCGGCGCAGCGGCGTCGGTCATCTCCTGCTCGCTCAGCTCGGCGGGCAAGGCCACCGGCTGACGCGCCGCCACCACCGCGCCGGCGGGTGCCGCGCCGGCAGCGGCGGCCGGCAGGCGCGCGGTGAACCAGAACTCGCTGCCCAGCCCCGGTGCGCTGGCGACGCCTATTTCGCCTTCCATCAGCTCCACTAGCCGCTTGCAGATCGTCAGCCCCAGGCCGCTGCCGCCGAAGCGGCGCGTGATCGAGCTGTCGCCTTGCGAGAAGGCCTCGAACAGGCCGGCCTGCTGCTCGGGCTCGATGCCGATGCCGGTGTCGTTGACCGCGAAGCGCAGCCGCCCGGGATCGGCGGCGCGCTGCACCGACACGCGCACGCCGCCGCGCTCGGTGAACTTCACCGCGTTGCCCACCAGGTTGTTGATCACCTGCGACAGCCGCAGCGCATCGCCCAGCACCTGGTCCGGCACGTCCGGCGCGATGTCGATCGCCAGCGTCAGGCCCTTTTGCTCGATGCGGGCGTTGAAGAGATCGGCCATGCGTTCCAGCGTGTCAGCCAAACTGAGCGGCACCTGCTCGAAGCGCAGCTGGCCGGCCTCGATCTTCGAGTAGTCGAGCACGTCGTCCAGGATGCCCATCAGCGCCACCGCCGAGGTGTGCACCTTGTCGACATAGGCCTTGGCGGTCGGTGGCAGCTCCACCTCCAGCGCCAGCCGCGACAGGCCGATGATGGCGTTCATCGGCGTGCGGATCTCGTGGCTCATGTTGGCGAGGAAGGCGCTCTTGGTGCGCGCCGCGTCCTCGGCGGCATCGCGCGCCTCGACAATCGGCGTCACGTCGATGAGGGTCACGTAGAAGCCGAGCACGCTGCCGGCTTCGCCCAGTTCGGGCAGGAATTCGACCTGCAGGTGGCGCAGTCCCTGGCCGCCGCGGCCGGCCATGGTGCGCGAGAAGCGCTGCGGCTGACCGGCCAGCACGGCATCGACGTGCGGGCGTGACGCGGCGTACTGCTGTGCATCCAGCACCTGCTCGATGTGCAGCCCGGGCACCTGGTCCGGATGGATGCCGAACCATTCGAGGTAGGCGCGGTTGCCGAAGCGGATGCGGCGCTGCGCGTCCCACGAGGCCACCAGCGCCGGGACGTTGTCGAGGATGTTGCGCAGGTCGCGGTCGCGCTGGCGGATGGCCTCGGCCTGCTCGTCGACGCGCTGGGCCAGCTGGCGGTGCAGCTCGGCGACCTCGGCCTCGAGCTGGTGCTTCTGCACGCTGCGCTCGATCGAGTGCTGAAGCCGGTCGCGGCTAAGCTGCATCTTCGGCAGGTAGTCCGCGGCGCCGTCCTTCAGCGCCTGCACCGCCAGGTCTTCGCTGCCGGCCCCGGTGACCATGATGACCGGGCAGTCGGCTCCGGCGGCGCGCTTCAGCGGGCCCAGCAGCTCGGTGCCGTTGACGTCGCCCAGGTGGTGGTCGAGCACCACGCAGTCGAAATGCTCGGCGCGCACCAGCGCCAGCGCCTCGGCGCCGGACGCCGCCTCCCGGGCCTGCACGCGCAGCGACGAGGCAGCCAGCAGCCGCAGCAGCCGCTCACGATCGACGTCATCATCATCGACGATCAGCAGCTGCAGCATCGCGCCGCCGGGACCAGCGCCTGGCGCCGCGGACGTCAAGGCCATCGCACGCTCGCCTGGCAGTCCATCGGCAGCTGCGCCAGGCGCGAGAACTGCGGTCCGACCGCCGCCTTGACCATGTAGCCGGCCACATGCTGGTGATAGACGCGGGCGCGGTCGGTGTCCGCGTCGGACGTGGTAAGCACGAACACGATGTCGTCGGTCAGCGTGTCGTCGGCGCGCAGGGCCCGCAGGAACTCGAAGCCGTTCATGCGCAGCATGTTCAGGTCCAGCAGGATCACGCGCGGCCGCGGCACCTTGTGCTGCGGGTCTTCGCCGCGCAGCGCAGCCAGCGCGGCGGCGCCGTCCTCGGTCAAGACGACGGGAAACGGCGCGCCCACGCGCTGCAAGCCACGCACGGCGGACTCGGCGGCCACGTCGTCGTCCTCGACCAGCAGGATGGTGGGCGCCAGCAGGTCATTCATCGCTGATCCTCCGGGGAAAGCGCGGCCAGCGGAAGCGGAACATCGCACCGCGGCCGCCGACCACCGGCGAGAGCAGCTCGATGCGGCCGCCGTGCACCTCGATCAGCCGCTTGGTCAGCGCCAGGCCGATGCCGGAACCGCCGCGCTCGGTCGCGGTCAAGGTCTGAAAGAGCTTGAAGATCCGGTCCTTCGCGGCCTCGGGCACACCGGGGCCGTCGTCGACGATGCTGAACTCGCAGTAGCTGTCGTCGTGGCGCGCGCGCACGGTGACGTGGCCCGTCGGCCGGTCGTGGTGCTTCACGGCATTGCCGATCAGGTTGCGCAGCGCCGTTTCAAGCGGCGTGCGGGTGGCCAGGAAGGGCACCACGTCCAGGTCCAGCTCGACCGTGAAGCCGGCCGGCGGCGGCTGCATCTCGAGGATGCCGCGCAGCATCGCCTCGACGTCGACCAGCGTGAACTCGGTCGCCGCGCGGCCGACGCGCGCGTAGCTGAGCAGGTCGTCGATCAGCCGCTCCATGCGGCCGATGCGCTGGCTGATGCGATCGAGGTTGCGGCGCACCGCGGGCGGCGGGTCGGGCAGGTCGGCACCGATCCACTCCACCAGGTCGGCGATGCCGCGCAGCGGCGAACGCAGGTCGTGCGAGGCGACGTAGGTGAACTCCTGCAGGTTGGCATTGGCCTGGTGCAGGTCCACCTCGAGCTTCTTGCGCACGCTGATGTCGCTGACCGCCGCCAGCGTCATCGGCTGGCGCTGCCAGCGCACGCGCGACAGGCCGATTTCGACCGGCAGCTCGGAGCCGTCCGCATGCAGGGCGGTGAGATCGCGCCCGCGGCCCATCATGCGGGCCTCGCCGGTCTGGCGGTAGCCGGCCATCAGCGCGTCGTGCTGCGGCCGGTAGCGCTCCGGCAGCAGGATGGCCAGCGGCTGGCCCACCAGCGCATTGGGGGTGTAGCCGAGCGACTCGGCCAGCACGCGGTTGGCCATCGCGATGCGGCCGCCGTCGTCGACGATCAGCAGGCCGTAGGGCGAGGCATCGAAGAGGCCGCGAAAGGCCCACTCGAGCGCCAGCCGTTCGCTGATGTCGACCACCGAAGCCAGCACCAGCGGGCCCTGCGGTGTCTGCAAGGGGTTCAGGCCGATCTCGACCGGGAATTCGTGGCCATCGGCCCTTCGCGCGTAAAGTACGCGGCCAGCGCCCATCGCCCGGGGCTCGGGCGTCTTGAAGTACTGCTCGCGCTGGCCCCGGTGCGCATCACGCAGCGCGGCCGGCAGCAGGTGGTCCAGCGGCTGGCCGGCCAGCGTGTTCGGCGGGTAGCCGAACATCTTCTCCAGCTCGGAGTTGGCGGCGACGATCAGCCCGTCGAGCCCGACCAGCACGAAGCCGTTCGGCGCCGCGTGGAAGGCCCGGGCGAGCAGCTCGGCGGGGGGCTGGTCCTGGACAGCGCCTGCAGGCGACAGGCCGGGGGCCTCGGCCATCGTCATGCTCAGGCCCGCTGCAGCCTCTTGCCCCGCATCGCGCGCCGATGGGCGCGCCGGCCCTGGAGGGACATGGGGGACTGCCGTGCGCTCATGGTTCTCTCCCGCAGGGATGGCGAATCGCGTGCCTTGACGGCCACGTACAGCGAGAACCAATATAACGCCGCACCGGGCGCCCGGCACGCGTGGGCGCCAGCCCGCCGCCGCCGCGCTGCGAATTGAGAACCACGGCACCCCGGACGAGCGGAAAATTCCCAGGCGCTGACGCATGCGTGCGTCGCGCCAGCGTGCTAGCAAGAGGACCGGTCAACGCCATGGGAGGGCTCGCGCCGCTCCGCTGGCAGGCCCTAGGCGGGATCGGCTTGCCGCACGCGGGCGGGCCGATGCGCCCTCCCCACCGCCGCCGATGCCGCCGCCGTGCGCCACAGCAGCACCGAGTCGCCGTACTCGTGTCCCCGGTAGCCGCAGCGCGCGAGCGCCTCGTCCATGCGGTCCAGCGTGGCGGCGGCCGCGAAGGCATGCAGCAGCGCGTGGTGGCTGCTGCCGCGCTCGTGCGTGCCGCTGACGAGGCCATCGGCCACCCGCAGCACGCTGCCCGGGCCCAGGCGGTTGTCGGCCAGGGCCTCGCCGGCGCGCAAGGGCCCGAGCGATGCGGCGTGCTCGAGCGCCCGCGTCACCGTGGTGCCCAGCGCGACGATGCGGCCGCCGGCGGCGCGCGTGCGCGCAATGGCCTGCACCACGGCCGCACCGAGGTGATAGGGCTCGGCCAGCGGCAGGCGGGCATCGAGCGCGGCATCGCCGGTGGACGACAGGCCGGCGGCATGCGTCAGCGTCGCGAAGCCGATGCCGCGCTCGCGCAGCGTGTCCAGCATCGCCCAGTCGAGCAGGAAGCCGGCCGACGGCGGCTCGAAGGCCACCGGCAGCGCGGCGATGCGCGTCCAGCTGTCCCACAGCGCCAGCGGCTCGGGGACGTGCGCGTACTGCACCGGCTTGCCGTGGCGCGCCAGGCCGGCCCAGATGGCGTCGGGCGTGCCGTCGAAGCGCAGCGCCACCAGGCGCGGGTGGCCCAGCGCCCAGCGCACACGGGCGGTGAGCCTGCGTGCGTGCGGCGAACGTCCGTCGCCGCTGCCCGGGCGGATCACGGAAGCTCCCGCCGCCGTCGCCTCCTCGATCGGCCCGAACTGCAGCACGTCGTCGGGGCGCAGTTCGGGCGGCGGCGGGCGGTCCTCGGTGCGGCTGCGGTGGTCGCCGGCCCCGAAGACCACGGCGCTGAAGTCGCGCACCGCGTCCACCGCCAGCGTCGGGCGGCCAGCGAGCCGCACCTCGATGGGTGCACCGCTGCGCCGGTGCACGCCGTGCAGGCTGGCAGGCAGCGTGGCCGCGTCATTCGCGATCAAGAGGTCACCCGCGCGCAGCAAGTCCGGCAGCGCCGCACGCAGGTGGTGGCGCAGCATGCCGCCGCCATCGATTTCCAGCAGCCGCGCGTCGGCCGGGCGCTGCACCGGCGTGGTGGCGGGGGTCAGCATGCTGCCGCTCCCTCGGCCTGCAGCGCCGCTGCGACCTTGTCGTACTGATAACAGGTGATTTCGTAGGGATTGTGGTCGGGGTCGCTGAAGTAGATCGACCAGGACAGGCCGTGGTCCACCACCTTCGGCACGGTACCGAGCCAACGCCCCAGGTGCGCGCGCCAGGCGATGAAGGCGCCGGCATCAGTGCCCAGCGCGATCGTCGCGCGGTTGGGCTGCGGCGGCCGCTCGAACAGCGCCAGGTGCACACGATCGCCGGCATCGGCCAGCGTCAGCGGGCCGCCGCCGGCCGTCCAGTGCGCCAGGGCCTCGGCGCGGCGCAGGCCCAGCGCGCCGGCATACCAGCGCTCGGCCGCGGCGCGGTCCTGCACGAAGACATGCAGGTGGTCGACGCCGAGCAGCGGGGGCGCGACATCCTGCGCCGCGGCGACGACGGGGGCAGGCGCGACCTCGGCGGCCAGCCCGGGGGCCTCGCCCCGCATCGACGCGGCCAGCAGCGCCAGGATCTCCTCGGCCGACTGGCTCGGGCGCTTCAGCGTCGCCGGGTCGGTGTCGGGCAGCGCGCGGGCATGCATCGGCGTGTCCATGTTGCCGGGGTCGTGCTCGAGCACGCGGATGCCGGCGGCCTCGAGTTCCTGGTCCCAGATGCGCGCCAGCATGCGCGCGGCGGCCTTGCTGGCGCTGTAGGCGCCCCAGCCGGGGTAGGCCTCGGTCGCGCATTCGCTGCCGATGAACAGCACGCGCGCCGGCCGCCCTTCGCGCGCCGCGGCCGACAGCGAGCCCAGCAGCGCCCGCGTCAGCCGGAACGGGCCCAGCAGGTTGGTGTCCAGCACTTCGCCGAGCGCTTCGCACTCGGTGTCGGCCAGCGGCGTGCGGACCGGCCCCAGCGCGGCGGCGTTGTGGATCAGCAGGTCGATGCCGCCGAAGGCGCTGGCCAGCTGCAGCGCCAGGCCGTGCGTCTGCTGCTTGTCGGACACGTCGCCGGCGATGCCACGGCTGCCGGGGTGCGCGGCGGCGACGCGGGCCACCCGTTCGGCATCACGGGCGATGAAGGCGACGTGGGCGCCGCGCTCGCGCAGCGCGCGCAGCAGCGCCAGGCCGAGGCCCGAGGTGCCGCCGGTCAAGGCGACACGCAGGCCGGCGAAGGGATGGTCGATGGAGGGGGTGTGCGGCGTGGTCATCTGGGGGCTCCGTGGTGCATGGCCGCCACGGTAGGCAAGCCGCGCGGCCGCGGCGAGCCGGATGTCCGGCAAAGCGGCGGAAGTTCGATGCGTTGGACAGCGCAGCACAATTCCGCGGATGTCCGCCGACCGCATCGCCTCCCACCTCGCGCGCAACCTGGCCAGCCTGCGCCACACGCGTTCGCTGACGCAGCAGGAGCTGGCGCGCGCCGCGGCGGTGCCGCGCTCGACCATCGCCAACCTGGAGTCCGGCGAGGGCAACCCCTCCTTGGCGGTGCTGGTGAAGGTGGCGGGCGCCCTGGGCGTGCCGATCGACGAGCTGCTGGCCGGCCCACGCGCGCTGGTGCGGCACTGGCCGGCCGACGAGGTGGCCTCGCGCGCCAAGGGCCGCGGCGTGCAGGTGCGCGACCTGGTGCCCGAGCCGGTGCCGGACGAGATGATGGAGCTGATGGACTTCGAGCCCGGCGCGGTGATGGGCGGCACGCCGCACCTGCCGGGCACGCGCGAGTTCTTCAGCTGCCTGGACGGCCGCGTGGTGCTGATGGTGGCCGGCGACCGCTACGAGATCGCCGCCGGCGAGGTGCTGGCCTTTCCCGGCAACCTGCCGCATTCGTACCAGAACGCGGACGCGCTGCGGCCGGCGCGCGGCGTCTCGGTGGTGGTCCTGGCGAAGGCTGGCTCCTGAATTCGCAAAGGCTCACGGCGCCTGGGGCCACACGGCATCCGACTACGATGCCGCGCATCAGCCCGCCGGGCAGCCCCCCAAGGGCAGTACCGAAGGGCGCAGCAAGAAGGCCCCATGAGCACCGCACCCGCCCACTCCAACCTCGGCCACAGCGGCCTGAAGACCTCGCCCCTCTGGCTCGGCACGATGATGTTCGGCGACCAGACCGACGCCGCCGAGGCCGCGCGCATCATCGACGCGACGCGCGAAGCCGGCCTGAACGCGATCGATACCGCCGACATCTACGCTAACGGCGAATCGGAGCGCATCGTCGGCCGCCTGATCGGCGGCGACCGCCAGCGCTGGGTGCTGGCCACCAAGCTCGCCAACCCGATGAGCGCCGAGCCGAACGACCGCGGCCTGTCCGCCCGCTGGCTGAAGCTGGCCTGCGAGGCGAGCCTGAAGCGCCTGGGCACCGACTGGATCGACCTCTACTACCTGCACCGCGACGACGACACCACGCCGCTGGAGGAAACGCTGGCCGCCTTGAGCCGCCTGCTGGCCGACGGCAAGATCCTGCACTGGGGCGTCTCCAACTTCCGCGCCTGGCGCATCGTGCGCATCGTGGAGCTCGCGCGCGCCATGGGCCTGCCGCCGCCCATCGCCTGCCAACCGCCGTACAACGCGATGAGCCGCGGCATCGAGACCGAGCTGCTGCCCGCCTGCGCGGCCTGCGGCATCGGCGTGGTGGCCTACAGCCCGCTGGCGCGCGGCGTGCTGACCGGCAAGTACCGCGCCGACGAAGCGCCAGCCGAAGGCACGCGCGCCGCACGTGCCGACAAGCGGCTGATGCAGACCGAGTTCCGGCCCGAGTCGCTCGCGCTGTCGCAGCGCTTCGCAGGCTACGCGGCGCAGCGCGGCATCCCGCCCGGCCAGCTGGCCATCGCCTGGGTGCTGCACAACCGCCTCGTCAGCGGCGTGATCGGCGGACCGCGCACGCTGGCGCAGTGGCAGGACTACCTGGCCGCGCGATCGCTGGTGCTGGGCGCCGAGGACGAGGCCTTCGTCAGCGGCCTGGTGCCGGCGGGGCACGCGTCCACGCACGGCTACGTCGACCCGCTGTACCCGGTGACCGGGCGCCAGCCGCGGAGCGCCTGACGATGCGGCCCGAACGCGTCGAGCTGCCCAAGGCCTACCGGCTGATCAACCATGGGCCGACGGTGATGGTCAGCGCCGCGCACGGCGGCCGCCGCAACATCATGTCCGCGGCCTGGAACATGGCGCTGGACTTCACGCCGGCCAAGGTCTGCGTGGTGATCGACAAGACCACCTTCACGCGCGGCATGGTCGAGGCCTCGGGCGAATTCATGCTGCAGGTGCCGGCGCGCGCGCAGGCCGCGCAGGTGCTGGCGGTGGGCCGGCAGTCGGCCCGCGACGGCGACAAGTTCGCGGCGCTGGCGCTGGACACGCTGGATCCGGCGCTGCTGGCGGAGGGCGATGCGCTGGAGCCTGCGGGGGCCGGTGGTGCGGGTGCCGGTGCCGGTGCGGCTGCGGTTCGGCCAGCGGCACCGCCGGTCTCGACGGCGCTGCTGTCCACGGCGCTGCAAGGCAGCCTGGCCTGGCTGGCCTGCCGCGTGATCCCCGAGCCGCACAACCAGCAGGCCTACGACCTCTTCATCGGCGAGGTGGTGGCCGCCTGGGCCGACCCGCGTGCCTTCGGTGCCGGCCACTGGCGCGCCGATGCGCCGCCGAGCCTGCACTACATCGCCGGCGGCGCGTTCTTCGAAACCGGCCCGGCGTTCGAAGTGCGCTGAGCGCGACTACCAGCTGCCCACGTTCGGCATCGAGGTCCAGGGCTCGGCCGGCGGCAGCGCATCGCCCGCCTGCAGCAGCTCGATCGAGATGTTGTCGGGCGAGCGCACGAAGGCCATGCGGCCGTCGCGCGGCGGGCGGCTGATCGTCACGCCGTGCTCCTGCAGGCGGCGGCAGGTGGCGTAGATGTCGTCGACGGCATACGCGATGTGGCCGAAGTTGCGGCCGCCGGTGTAGGCCTCGGGGTCCCAGTTGAAGGTCAACTCGACCTGCGCCTCGCGGTTGCCGGGCGCGGCCAGGAACACCAGCGTGTAGCGGCCGGCGGGCACTTCCTTGTGCGACAGCACCTCCAGTCCCAGCGCGTCGCGGTAGAACCGCAGCGAGGCCTCGAGGTCGGTGACGCGCACCATCGTGTGCAGGTATTTCATGTCGGATTCCAGGAGCGGAAGGGCGTGGGCAAGGCCGCGATGTTGCCCCGAATGAGGAAGACCCCGCGCGCGTGCCCACCGGCCACGGCGTGCGCACGCTCATCACCGGGCTGGCGCTGCGCACCGAGGCCGGGGAGCCGTTCGACATCGCGCGGGGGCCGGGCCCCGGGGTTACTTCCGGGTTTCACCGTGCTCCACCGTGGGGGTGGATGCAAGCGCTTTCACCCGCGGCTAGCATGCGCAGCCCCATGGACACCGCCCGGCCCAAGCTGCACCTCACCGCCATTGCCTGGCCGCTCTTCAGCGAGCTGCTGCTGGGCATTGCCGTCGGCTGGGTCGGCACCGCGCTGGCCGCGCGCCTGTCGGACGCCGCCGGCGGCGCCTTCGCGCTGGCGAACCATGTGTCGGCGATGCTGTTCCTGCTGTTCCGAATCATCGGTGCCGGCATCAGCGTGGTGATCACCCAGAACCTGGGCGGGCGCCGGCACGACCGCGCCGATGCCGTGGCACTGGCCACGCTGGGCGCCAGCACCTGGATCGGCGGCATCGCCGCGCTGCTGGCGGCGCTGGGCGCAGGGCCGCTGCTGGCGCTGATGAACACGCCGGCCGAGGTGATGCCGCTGGCGCTGCCCTTCCTGGTGGCGCTGGCGCCGGCGCTGCTGCTGGATTCGTACAACGCCTCGATGTCCAGCGTGCTGCGCGCGCACCTGCACGCCCGCGAGACGCTGGCGGTGATCGTCGTCATGCACCTGGCCCACCTGGCGCTGGTGCTGCCGGCGATGGAACTGGCCGGGCTGCCCGGCTTCGCACTGGCGCTGGCCGCCAGCCGCGCGCTGGGCCTGGCGCTGCACCTGCTGCTGTGGCGCCGCCGCCTGGGCCTGCGGCCGCGCCGGCAGGACTGGTGGCGGCTGCCGCGCGCCGAACTGGCCGCCGTGCTGCACATCGGGCTGCCCGGCGCGGCGGAAAACATGAGCTGGCGTCTGGCGTTCATGGCGAGCCTGGCGGTCGTGGGCCAGCTCGGCGCACAGGCGCTGGCCACCCACGCCTACGTGATGCAGGTGATCCACGGCATCCTGCTGTTCGGCCTGGCCACCGGGCTGGCGGTGGAGATCGTCGTCGGCCACCAGATCGGCGCCGGCCACCTGCACGATGCGCACAAGCTGGTGCGGCGCGCGCTGGGCCGCGGGCTGGTGACGAGCTTCGGCGTCGCGCTGCTGGTGGCGCTGGCGGGCCGCCCGGTGCTGGGCCTGTTCACCAGCGACCCGCAGATCATCGCGCTGGGCAGCACGCTGCTGTGGTTGACCGTGCTGCTGGAGCCCGGCCGCACCTTCAACCTGGTGGTCATCAATGCGTTGCGGGCCACGGGTGATGCGCGTTATCCCGTGATCGCGGGCGCGGCGTCGCTTGCCGTCGTGCTGGCCGGCGGCAGCTGGCTGCTGGGCTGGAAGCTGGGCCTGGGCCTGCCGGGCGTGTGGATCGCCTACGCCGCGGACGAGTGGATCCGCGGCCTCTTGATGTGGCGCCGCTGGGCGCGCCACGACTGGGTGCCGCATGCGCGCGCGACGCACCGGCGCATGAAGGCCAAGGCACCGGCGGCCGCCTAACGCGAAAGACACGCGGCCGGCCCGGAGCGCTCGCCGGCGAGCAGGCCTGGCGCCGGCGCGGCCAGGACTGCAGGCCCGAATGCCCGGCTCAGGCCGGGTGGGTCGGCGGCACGTTGAACACCTGGCGCAGGTAGGCCAGGAAGGTCTGGTCCTCGCACAGGATCTTGCCCGGGCTGTCCGACAGCTTGGCCACCGGCTGGCCGTTGCACTGCGTCAGCTTCATCACGATGTGCAGCGTGTGCAGCCCGACGTCGTTGGTCAGGTTGGTGCCGATGCCGAAGCCGCACTGCACCCGGTCGGCGAAGTGCCGGTACAGCTCGAAGGCCTTCGGCAGCGTCAGGCTGTCGCTGAAGACCAGGCGCTTGGTGTGCGCGTCGACGCGCAGCCGCGCGTAGTGCGCCAATGCCTTCTCGCCCCAGGCCACCGGGTCGCCGGAGTCGTGGCGCAGGCCGTCGAAGAGCTTGGCGAAGTACAGGTCGAAGTCCGCCAGGAAGGCATCCATGCCGACCACGTCGGTCAGCGCCGTGCCCAGGTCGCCACGGTATTCCTGCACCCAGGATTCGAGCGCCGCCTTCTGGAAGTCGCGCAGCCGCACGCCGGTGGCCTGCCAGGTCTGCAGGTACTCGTGCGCCATGGTGCCGATGGGCACCAGGTTCAGGTCGCGCGCCAGCAGCACGTTGGAGGTGCCCTTGAAGTACTCGGGCACCTCGCGCTGCAGCGTGCCCACGACCTCGCGGTGCCAGTCGCCCGAGAAGCGCCGCCGCACGCCGAAGTCGAAGAACTCGAACGGGTGGCGGCGCTTGGGCTCCTGGCCGAAGGCGCGCAGCAGCTGCACCTTCTCGGCCAGCCGGTAGCGGCCCTCGGCGCGCACCGACTCGCTGTCGAAGCGGCGGAAGTAAAGCTCATTGACGATGGCCAGCACGTGGATCTCGAAGGCCATCACGTGCACCTGCGGCCCGCGCGCCACGATCTCCAGCGTGCCGGCGTTGTCGCGCACGGTGATGAAGTCGCGCTGGAACTGGAAGATGCGCAGGAAGTCGACGAAGTCGCTCTTGATGAAGCGCAGCGAGGCCAGGTAGGCCAGCTCGTCGGGCTGGAAGCGCAGCGTGCACAGGTGGTCGAGCTGATCTTCCAGCTCGGCCATCAGGTGGGTCAGCGGGTAGTCGCGCGCGTTGCGGCAGACGAAGACGTACTCGCTTTGTACCGCCGGGTGACGATGCAGCATGGCCTGCCACATCGTGAACTTGTACAAGTCCGTTTCAAGCAGGCTGCGGATCACGGGAACCATGACGGGGCGCTGCGCATCCCGCAGCCCTTGGAGCGATGAATCAGTATAGAAGCGGGGTGCACGCCGGCTCGTGCTGCCGGCCTCGGGGCGGACCCTGATGCGCGGCACATCAGGGGCCCCTTCGAGTCCCGGTTCAGAGCCTGCACCGAGCGGGCGTGGCGGAGTGCTTCACAGCTCTCAGGCCTGCCCGGCTTTCACCTTCAAGCGCCAGGCGTGCAGCAGCGGCTCGGTGTAGCCCGAGGGCTGTTCCTTGCCCTTGAACACCAGGTCCAGCGCCGCCTGGAAGGCCGCGCCCTGCGGGTTGGCGGCGAGCGGCTTGTACAGCGGGTCGCCGGCGTTCTGCCTGTCCACCACCGCGGCCATGCGCGTGAAGGTCTCGCGCACCTGCGCCTCGCTCACCACACCGTGGTGCAGCCAGTTGGCGATGTGCTGGCTGGAGATGCGCAAGGTCGCGCGGTCTTCCATCAGGCCCACGTTGTGGATGTCCGGCACCTTGGAGCAGCCCACGCCCTGGTCGATCCAGCGCACCACGTAGCCGAGGATGCCCTGCACGTTGTTGTCCAGTTCCTGCTGGCGCTCTTCGGCGGACCACTTGGCCTCGGCCAGCACGGGGATCTGCAGCAGGCCGGCCAGCAGCGTGTCGCGCTGCGCGTCGGCGTCGGTCTTCTCCAGTTCCTGCTGCACCGCGGCCACGTCAACCTGGTGATAGTGCAGTGCGTGCAGCGTGGCCGCCGTCGGGCTCGGCACCCAGGCGGTGTTGGCACCGGCCTTGGGGTGGGCGATCTTCTGCTCCAGCATGGCCGCCATCAGGTCCGGCATGGCCCACATGCCCTTGCCGATCTGCGCGCGGCCGCGCAGGCCCATGCTCAAGCCCACCAGCACGTTGCTCTTCTCGTAGGCCTGGATCCAGGCGCTGGCCTTCATGTCGCCCTTGCGCAGCATCGGGCCGGCCAGCATCGCGGTGTGCATCTCGTCGCCGGTGCGGTCGAGGAAACCGGTGTTGATGAAGGCCACGCGGTTCGCGGCAGCCGCGATGCAGGCCTTCAGGTTGACGCTGGTGCGGCGCTCCTCGTCCATGATGCCGAGCTTGACGGTGGCTTCGGCCAAGCCCAGCAGCTGCTCGACGCGGGCGAACAGCTCGCTCGCGAAGGCCACCTCGGCGGGGCCGTGCATCTTGGGCTTGACGATGTAGACCGAGCCCTTGCGCGAGTTGCGGATGCCGGCGACATCGCCGGGCGCCTTCTGCAGGTCGTGCAGCGCGATGGTCGTCGTGATCACCGCATCCATGATCCCTTCTGGAATCTCGCGGCCACCGTCGTACAGGATGGCCGGGTTGGTCATCAGGTGGCCGACGTTGCGCACGAACATCAGGGACCGGCCGTGCAGCCGCACTTCGCGGTCGCCGTTCGGCGCGGTGTAGACGCGGTCGGGGTTGAGGCCGCGGGTGAAGGTCTTGCCGCCCTTGGTGACCGATTCGGTCAGCGTGCCCTTCAGGATGCCCAGCCAGTTGCTGTACGCCAGTAGCTTGTCCTCGGCGTCCACTGCAGCGACCGAATCCTCCAGGTCGAGGATGGTCGACAGCGCCGACTCGATGACGATGTCGGACACGCCCGCCGCGTCGGCGGCGCCGATCGGCGTCGTGCGGTCGATGCGGATGTCCAGGTGCAGGCCGTGGTGGCGCAGCAGCACGGACGAGGGCGCTGCGGCGTCCCCCTGGTAACCGATGAACTGCGCGGCATCGGCCAGCGTCGCGCTGCGGCCCATCGGCAGCGAGACGACGAGGCGGCCTTGCTCGACGCGGTAGCCGGTGGCCACCGCATGCGAGGCGGCCTTGCCTTCCCACTGGATCGGCGCCGCCTGGTCGAGCACGCGGCGCGCATAGGCGATGACCTTGCCGCCGCGCACCGGGTTGAAGGCACCGGCGCGCTCGGCGCCGCCGTCCTCGGGGATGGCGTCGGTACCGTACAGCGCGTCGTACAGCGAGCCCCAGCGGGCGTTGGCGGCATTCAGTGCATAACGCGCATTCAGGATGGGCACGACCAGCTGCGGACCGGCCTGCACGGCCAGCTCGTCATCGACGTTCGAGGTCGTCGCCTTGGCGCCGGCGGGCGGCGGCTGCAGGTAGCCGATCTGCTCCAGGAAGGCGCGGTAGGCCGGCATGTCGGCGATCGGGCCGGGATGTTGGCGGTGCCAGCCGTCGATGGCGGCCTGCAGGCGGTCGCGCTCGGCCAGCAGCGCCAGGTTCTTCGGCGCCAGCTCGTGCACGATGGCGTCGAAGCCGGACCAGAACTTCTCGGGCGCGATGCCGGTGCCGGGCAGCACCTGGTCGTCAATGAAACGCACGAGCGGCGTGGCGACCTGCAGGCGGTGGAGCGTGGTGCGGGCGGTCATGGTGGGGTCCTTCTGGATCGGTATTCGGAAAAGACGGGGTTCAGTAAAAGAAGCTCAGCACGTCGCGCAGGCTGCTGCCGGTGCGCGTGGGTTCGGTGTCCAGCTGTTCCAGCGGCGCGCCGCCGCGGTTGACCCACAGCGTCGTGAAGCCGGACCAGGTGGCGCCGAGCGCGTCCCAGCCGTTGCTGGAGACGAACAGGATCTTCCGCGCGGGCAGGTTCAGGGCCTGCGGGCCCAGCGCGTACACCGCGCCGTCGGTCTTGAAGCGCTGCACGCTGTGCGCGCTGAGCACCGGGTCGATGAACTCGGTGAAGCCGGCGCTCTTGATCGCGACGGCCAGCATCTCGGGATCGCCGTTGCTGAGGATGCCGGCGCGGATGCCGCGCTGCTTCAGCGCCGCCAGCACGTCGCGGTTCTCTGGAAAGGCGGAGAGGTGGCGGTACTGGTTCATCAGCCGGTCCTCAGCCTCGCGCGGCAGTGCGAGGCCGAGCTTGAGCGCGGCAAAGCGCAGGCCGGCTCGCGTCAGGTCCCAGAACGGGCGGTAGCGGTCGCTCATCGACGTGAGCCGCGTGTACTCGATCTGCTTGTCGCGCCACAGCGCGGCCAGCGCGTCGCCCCGGCCGGGAAACAGCTGCTCGGCGAGCAGGCCGACGCTGTAGACGTCGAACAGCGTGCCGTAGGCATCGAAGAGCACGGCCTCGGGAGGCGACTTGGGCGTCATGGCGCCGACTGTATTTCGAACTCCGCCTTCCATTAAGAACCAGGAAGGCGATTGATTCATGACTGAACTGTCTGTAATCTGCCGGACATGGACCGGTTGAAGCAGATCGAATCCTTCGCGGCCGTGGCGAGCAAGGGCAGCCTGACGGCCGCCGCGCAGGCTGAAGGCGTGGCGCCGGCGGTGATCGGCCGCCGCATCGACGCGCTGGAAGAGCGCCTGGGCGTGAAGCTGCTGGTGCGCACCACGCGCCGCCTGACGCTCACCCACGAGGGCAGCGCCTTCCTGGAGGATTGCCAGCGCATCCTGGCCGACATTGCCAATGCCGAGGCCAGCGTCAGCGCCGGTGGCGTGAAGGCCAGCGGCCACCTGCGCATCACCGCGCCGGCCGGCTTCGGCCGCCGCCACGTGGCGCCGCTGGTGCCGAAGTTCCTGGCCCTGCACCCGGACGTGAGCCTGTCGCTGAACCTGTCGGACCGGGTGGTGGACATCGTCAACGAAGGCTTCGATTCCGCGGTGCGCGTGGGCGACCTGCCGGACTCCACGCTGGTCAGCGTGCGGCTGGCGGACAACCGGCGGCTGTGCGTGGCCGCACCGTCGTACCTGAAGCGCGCGGGCACGCCGAAGCACCCGTCCGAGCTGATGCGGCACGAGTGCCTGCTGCTGTCATCGGACGCCAGCCAGACCCGCGGCTGGGCCTTCAAGGTCGACGGCGAGGTGACTCACCTGCGCCCCAGCGGCCGCCTGGACTGCAGCGACGGCCAGGTGCTGCATGCCTGGTGCCTGCAGGGACTGGGGCTGGCCTGGCGCAGCACCTGGGAGGTTGAACAGCAGATCGCGAGCGGCGAACTGCAGGAGGTGCTGGCCGAATTCGCCGCGCCCCCGAACGGCATCTATGCCGTCGTGCCCCAGCGCCGCCACCTGCCGCTGCGGGTGCGGCTGTGGATCGACTTCCTGAAGCACTCGTTCGGCGACCCCGACTACTGGCGGCGCCAGGCGGCGTGACGCAGCGTTCGAGGCCGCCGCAGCTTACTTGGCCGCCTTCTTCGACGACAGGCACTCGCTCATGAACTTCTTGCGCTCGTCGCCCTTCAGGGTCTTCTCGCCCGCTTCCTTGTTGCAGGTCGCCATCTTCGACTGCTGAGCGGACGGCGCCTTCGCCCCGGCAGCGGCATCAGCCGGTGCCGCGTCCTTCGCGGCCTGGGCGTGGCCAGCCAGGGCCAGCATGAGCGTCGCGATGGCGGCGGTGATGTGGTTCTTGGTGATCATGAAGCGTTTCCTTCCTCGTTGAATGGGTTGTGGCGTTGTGCCGAGACGCATTGGAGCGTCGGCTTCGGCTGGCCACAATCACCCACGAGGAGGTGTGAGGCGCTGTCGCGCCCCCCTCTGAAGAGGGAGGCGGCGCGCCGGCTTCAAGCCTTGAGGCACTCGCTCATGAACTTCTTGCGGTCCTCGCCCTTGAGCGACTTGTCACCCGCTTCCTTGTTGCAGGTCTTCATCTTGTCCTGCTGTGTCGCCGGCTTCTTGGCCGACAGGCACTCGCTCATGAACTTCTTGCGCTCCTCGCCCTTGAGCGACTTGTCGCCAGCCTCCTTGTTGCACGTGGCCATCTTGGTCTGCTGGGCGGTGGGCGCCTTGGAGGCGGCCATGTCGGGTGCGGCCTTGTGCGTGCTGGCCTGCGCCAGTCCGATGCACACCGTGAACGAGGCGGCGAGGGCGATGGTCTTGAGCATGATGGTTTCCTTGGCTGTGAGTGCGTGACCTTGATTCGGGCGCATGGAATCGCTGCCCGGCGATGGCCACCAGCCCCGAACGGAACGGGCGGTGACCCCGTGGACAGGCATCGACCAGGGCATACCCGCTGTCGACGGCTGCGCCGCTACAGGATGCGCCGCGGGTGGGCCAGCGACTCGTGCGCGGCATGCAGCCGCCGCACCAGCACGCGGATGAAGGCGCCATCGAACAGGTGGCGGGTGTTGCCGCTCAGCGCTTCCATGGTCTCGGGCGTGAAGCCCAGCGTGGTCGCGGCCTCGGAGACGATCACGTCGGCCGCGTGCGTGCGCAGGTCGGGGCTGGGGGCCAGGTAGGCCATCTCGCCGACCGAGGTGCCGGCGCCCAGCTGCGCGACGCGGTCGCCATCGCGGTACACGTCGATGCGGCCCTGGGCAATGATGTGGAAGGTGCGGCCTTCCTCGCCCTTGCGGTACAGCGCGGCACCGAAGGCATGGCGCTGCCAGCGGGCCCGGTGCACCACTTCCCACAGCTCGACGTCGCCGAAGCCGGCGAAGAATTCGAGCGAGCGCAGCAGGTTGAAGCGCTCGGAGTGCAGCACGTCCTGCAGCTGCGCGCGCGGCACCTCGGCATTGGCCACCAGCGAAGACCAGTCCTCGGCAAACTCGTCCCAGGACGGGTAGCGGTCGTCGCGCTGCTTGGACAGCGCACGCTCCAGGATGGCGTGCATGCGCGGCGGCACGCCTTCGCGCAGCGACGACAGCGCCGGCGGCTTGCCGTTGTAGATCTGGTGCATCAGCGCCGGCTGCGTCTGTGCGTCGAAGGGCGGGCGGCCGGCCACCAGGTGGTACAGCACCGCGGCCAGCGAATACTGGTCGGCGCGTGAATCCAGGGCGCTGCCGTCCAGCTGCTCGGGCGACATGTAGGCCAGCGAGCCGACGCGAAAGACCTGGGTGCGCTCGCTCAGGGTGTCGAGCACGCTGCCGAAGTCGCTGACCTTGACGTCGACCACGTGCTCGTTCTGCACCACGGCCAGGATGTTCGCCGGCTTCACGTCGCGGTGGATCAGCCCCTGGCGCGACACATAGCCCAGCGCCTTGGCACACTTGAAGCCGATTTCGACGATCTGGTCCAGCGACAACAGCACGTTGGCCCGGCAGAAGCGCCGCAGCGTCACGCCCGGCACGTACTCCATCACCAGGTAGGGCATCACCGCGTCGGGCACGGCGTCGAAAATCTCGACGACGTTGGGGTGCTTCAGCTTGCCGGCCAGCGCGGCCTCGGCATCGAAGAAGTGCGTGCGGTAGTGGCTGTCCGCGCCTGCCAGGCTGCCGGCGGCGCGCACGCGCTTGATGGCGACCAGCCGGTCGCGAAAGTCGTCGCGCGCGAGGAAGACCTCGCTCGTCGCGCCTTCGCCGATGCGCGACTGCACGCGGTAACGGCCGATCCACGCGGGATGGTCGGGTTCAGCGGCAGGGGATGGCGTGGTGCTCAAGGGGGTTGCGGCCGCCGCAAGACGGCGGCCTGCGGGCCATTATGCAGGTGGGCCGCCATCGCACGGACGGCGGAAATCCCCGGCCCAATGGCCAAAGTGCCCAGGATCTTCGCGGAGGGGCCCAACTTAGAATCGGCCGGATGATCTGCCCCAAGCTCACTCCGTTCGCGGCCCCCCTGGGGCAGTCCATGCCCATCGGGCGGCCGGGCGGGCACTGATGATCCAAGCCAAGCAGCAACTGCTCGAGGCGCTGGGCGCCGCGGTCGCGCAGCTCGCGCCCGGTACCGCCTTCGAACCGGCCTTCGAGTCCCCGAAACAGGCCGCGCATGGCGATTTCGCGGTCACCGCCGCGATGCAGCTGGCGCGCGGCCTCAAGCGCAACCCGCGCGAGCTGGCCACCCAGCTGGTGGAGGCGCTGCGCACGCAGCCGGCGGTCCAGCAGTGGGTCGTGGCGCTCGACATCGCCGGCCCGGGTTTCATCAACCTGAAGCTCAGGCCCGTTGCGCGCCAGGCCATCGTGGCCGAGGTGCGGCAAGCGGGCGATGCCTTCGGCCGCCGCGCGCCGAACGGCCAGCGCCTGATGGTCGAGTTCGTCTCGGCCAACCCCACCGGCCCCTTGCACGTGGGCCACGGCCGCCAGGCGGCGCTGGGCGATTCGATCTGCCGCCTGTTCGAGTCGCAGGGCTGGCAGGTGCAGCGCGAGTTCTATTACAACGACGCCGGCGTGCAAATCGCCACGCTGGCGAGTTCAGTGCAGGCGCGGCTGCGCGGCCTGAAGCCAGGTGACGCCGAGTGGCCCGAGGCCGCCTACAACGGCGAGTACATCGCCGACATCGCGGCGGACTTCCTCGCGAAGAAAACCGTGCACGCCGACGACCGCGAGTTCACCGCCAGCGGCGACGTGGACGACCTGGACGGCATCCGCCAGTTCGCGGTGGCCTACCTGCGCCACGAGCAGGACCTGGACCTGCAGGCCTTCGGCGTGCGCTTCGACCACTACTTCCTAGAGTCCAGCCTGTACGCCGACGGCAAGGTCGACGCCACCGTGGCGCGCCTGCAGGCCGCCGGCAAGACCTACGAGCATGAAGGCGCGCTGTGGCTGCGTTCCACCGACTACGGTGACGACAAGGACCGGGTCATGCGCAAGACCGACGGCTCGTACACCTACTTCGTGCCCGACGTGGCCTACCACGTCAACAAGTGGGAGCGCGGGTTCCAGAAGGTCATCAACGTGCAGGGCACCGACCACCACGGCACCATCGCCCGCGTGCGCGCCGGCCTGCAGGCCGCGGGCGCCGGCATCCCCCAGGGCTGGCCGGACTACGTGCTGCACAAGATGGTCACGGTGATGAAGGGCGGCGCGGAGGTCAAGCTCTCCAAGCGCGCCGGTGGCTACGTGACGCTGCGCGACCTGATCGACTGGACCAGCCGCGACGCGGTGCGCTTCTTCCTGATCAGCCGCAAGGCCGACACCGAGTTCACCTTCGACGTCGACCTGGCGCTGAAGGCCAACAACGACAACCCGGTGTTCTACGTGCAGTACGCGCATGCGCGCATCTGCTCGGTGCTGGCCGAGCATGCCAACCGCGGTGGCCAGCCGGTGGACGGCAGCGAGGACCTGTCGCTGCTGGTGGCGCCGAGCGAGCAGGCGCTGATGCTGAAGCTGGCCGCCTACCCGGACATGCTGGCCGCCGCCGCGGCCGACATGGCGCCGCACGACATCGCGTTCTACCTGCGCGACCTGGCCGCGGCCTATCACAGTTATTACGATGCCGAGCGCTTCCTGGTCGACGACCCGGCGCTGGCGCGCGCGCGCATGGCGCTGCTGGCGGCGACGAAGCAGGTGCTGCGCAATGCGCTGGACCTGCTGGGTGTCGGCGCGCCGGAAGCAATGGCCCGCGAGGCCGCGGAGCCGGCCCAATGAGCGCAGCGAACGTAAGCGCCAAGAAGGGCGGCACCAAGAAGAGCCAGCGAGGCGGCTTCGTGCTGGGCATGGTGGTCGGGCTGCTGATCGGCCTGGCGCTGGCGCTGGCGGTGGCGCTGTACATCACCAAGGTGCCGATCCCCTTCGTCAACAAGGTGCACCAGCGCACCGCCGAGCAGGACGCGGCCGAAGCGGCGAAGAACCGCAACTGGGACCCGAACGCGCCGCTGGCCGGCCGCAACCCGGCCAGGCCGGCGCCGCAGCCCGCGCCGGCGGCCTCGGGCCCGGTGGCGGCGCCGGCGGCGGATGGCGCTTCGGCACCGGCCACGGCCGCGGCACCGGCACGCGTGGCCAGCGCCCCCGCCGCCCAGGCCTCCGGCGCCCGTGGCGGCCGCGACCCGGCCGCGATCCTGGCCGGCCAGGCGCCGAAGTCCTCCGCGCCGGGCGCCGATGCGTACAGCTACTACGTCCAGGCCGGCGCCTACTCGCGTCCGGAGGATGCCGAGCAGCAGCGTGCCAAGCTGGCGATGATGGGGGTCGGCGCCCGCGTGATGGAGCGCGAGCAGTCCGGCCGCATGGTGTTCCGCGTGCGGGTCGGTCCCTTCGATGGCCGCGAAGAGGCCGAAACCATGCAGGCGCGCCTCGCCAGCGCCAGCGTCGAGGCCAGCCTGGTCCGCGTGGAGCGTTGATCGGGCGTTGAACTTGTGCGCACCGGCCTGGGTCGCAGACCGGCAACCCTCACCTCAAAGGACTCCTCGAATGAAGCGTCGTGATTTCGCCCTCGGCCTGGGTGCCGGCAGCCTTGCCACCGTGTGGACCGGAGCCGCCCAGGCCCAGGCGCAACCGGTGGAAGGGAAGGAATACACGCGGCTGCAGCCGCCGGCGCCGGTGAGCACCCCGGCCGGCAAGGTGGAGGCGATGGAGTTCTTCGGCTACTGGTGCCCGCATTGCCACGCCTTCGAGCCCTCGCTCGAGGCCTGGGTGCGCAAGCTGCCGGCCGACGTGGTGTTCCGCCGCATCCCGGTCTCCTTCGGCCCGCCGCATGAGCCCTTCCAGAAGCTGTACTACGCACTGGAGGCGCTGGGCCAGCTGGACACGATGCACCGCAAGGTCTTCAACGCCATCCACCTGCAGAAGCTGCGGCTCGACAAGGACGCGGACCTGCAGACCCTGGCGAAGGACAACGGGCTGGACTTCGCGAAGCTGAAGGACTCCATGAACAGCTTCTCGGTCGCCACCAAGTGCAACCAGGCCAAGCAGTTGGCCAGCACGTACAAACTGGATGGCGTGCCGACGCTCGCGGTGCAGGGCCGGTTCATCACCTCGGTGGGGCAGGCCGGCGGCCACGAGCGCGCCTTGCAGGTGATGGACGCCCTGATCCAGCGCGCCAGGCAAGGCTAGAGCGAGAGCGGCATCCGGGACCGGGTGCCCCGTCTCTGCGGCAAGCACCACAGATTCACCAGGTATGGGCACCGCGCGGTGCCAGCTTGGGCCTAGAATGGCCTGCAAGTTTTGTGCCGTGCAATGCCCCACTTCCCTCTCCTTTCTCCCCGGTTTGCATGCTGCGCCGCAGCACTGCTGGCGGCCTCGCTGCCGGCCCTGGCCGAGAAGGCCGACCGCAACAAGCCGATGACGCTGGAGTCCGACCAGCCCTGCGTCGTCAACCTGCTGAAGAACACCAGCAGCTGCAGCGGCAACGTCGTGATCACCCAAGGCACGCTGGTGCTGCGGGCCGACCGCGTGGAGCTGCGCGAGACGCCGGACGGCTACCAACTGGCCAGCGCCATCGGCAGCGAGGGCAAGCCGGCGCAGTACCGGCAGAAGCGCGACGCCGTCGACGAGCATGTCGAAGGCACGGGCCAGCGCATCGACTACGACAGCCGCGCCAACACGCTTCGCTTCGAAGGCAAGGCCACCGCCCGCCGCCTGCGCGGCGCGGTGACGGCCGACGAGATCCACGGCCAGGTCATCCTCTGGGACAACACCGCCGAGATGTTCAACGTGCAAGGCGGTGTCGCGACCGAGGGCAACCCGGGCGGCCGCGTGCGCGCCGTGCTGGCCCCGCGCGAGCCGGCCGCCTCCGCCCCCGCGGCACCGGGCAGCGGGCCGCCGCTGCGCAGCACGCCCTCGCTCGGGGAGCGGCGTTGAACGCACCCGGGCCCGCGGGCCTCGCGCTGGCGCCTGCACCGGGCGCGCCGCCGCCGGGCGTCGGCAGCCGGCTGGAAGTCACCGGACTGCAGAAGACCTACGGCTCGCGCAAGGTCGTCAAGGAAGTGCACCTGGCCGTCGGCGGCGGTGAGGTGGTGGGCCTGCTGGGCCCCAACGGCGCTGGCAAGACCACCACCTTCTACATGGTGGTCGGCCTCGTCCGCGCCGATGCCGGCGAGATCCGCATCGATGGCGTGCCGGTGCATGCCAAGCCTATCCACCAGCGCGCGCGCATGGGGCTGTCGTACCTGCCGCAGGAGGCCTCGATCTTCCGCAAGCTCAACGTCGCCGAGAACATCCGCGCCGTGCTGGAGCTGCAGACCGACGCCGACGGCCGCCCACTGAAGCCCAAGGCCATCAGCGAGAAGCTGGACCAGCTGCTGCACGACCTCAGCATCGAGAAGCTGCGTGATTCCCCCGCGCCGGCGTTGTCCGGCGGCGAGCGCCGGCGGGTGGAGATCGCCCGCGCGCTGGCCACGCAGCCGCGCTTCATCCTGCTGGACGAGCCTTTCGCCGGCGTCGACCCGATCGCGGTGATCGAGATCCAGCGCATCATCGGCTTTCTGAAGGCACGTGGCATCGGCGTGCTGATCACCGACCACAACGTGCGCGAGATGCTGGGCATCTGCGACCGCGCCTACATCATCAGCGAAGGCCGCGTGCTGGCCGAAGGCACGCCGGCCGAGATCGTCGAGAACCCGGACGTGCGCCGGGTCTACCTCGGCGAGCACTTCCGCATGTAGCGACATGGGCGCCCACGCTCGTCGCTTCTCTTTGTCGCATCCCCCGGGGATCGGAAGCATCCCCTTCGGGATGCTCGGGGCTGGCTGCCTTGCGGCGGCCCGGCGGGAGGCGTCCTCGTTATGAAGCCGTCGTTGCAGGTCCGCCTGTCGCAGCACCTGGCGCTGACACCGCAGCTGCAGCAATCGATCCGCCTCCTGCAGCTGTCCACGCTGGAGCTGCACCAGGAAATCGAGCAGATGCTCGAGCAGAACCCCTTCCTCGAAGTGGAAGGCGACCAGGCGCCGATGGAGTTCGGGCTGGAGCGCGTCAGCGCGCCCGAGAAGACGCCCGACTCCGCGGTCGACCGGCCGGGTGAACGCGACGACTTCAGCGCCGACACAGCAGGCGACAGCAGCGGCGACGATCCCGCAGGCGTCGACAGCGCCGAGTTCGGCGTGACCAGCCGCGAAGACTGGGACAACGGCACCGAGGGCGACGACTTCGACGGCATCCGCGAACTGCCCTCGTCGGCGGCCGGCTCGGGCAGCGGCGATGACGACTTCGAGCCGATCGAATCCGCGGACGCCGGCCCTACGCTGCAGGACCACCTGCGGCGCCAGCTGCTGGGCATGCGCCTGTCGCCGGAGGATGCGGCTGCGGTGATGGTGCTGATCGAGTCGCTGAACGACGATGGCTACCTGGCCGACACGCTGGAAGACATCGCCGAGCGCCTGACCGGCCCGGGCGACGAGTTCGCCGAGTCGCGCGAAGAACTGCTGGACCGCCTGCGCTGCGCGCTGAAGTGGCTGCAGAGCCTGGAGCCCGCGGGCGTCGGAGCGGCCAACCTGGCCGAGTGCCTGGTGCTGCAGCTGAAGCAGCAGCCGCGCTGCGAGGCGCAGGCCATCGCGGTCATCATCTGCCGCAAGCACCTGGACCTGCTGGCCCGGCGCGACGCCAAGAAGCTGATGGCGCTGACCGGCGCCGACGAGGTGCTTCTGCGCGAAGCACAGGCGCTGATCGTGGCCTGCGAGCCCAAGCCCGGCCGGCCCTTCGCGCGGGCCGAGGCCAACATCATCGTGCCCGACGTCATGGTGCAGAAGTCCGGCCGCGGCTGGAAGGTGTCCTTGAACCCGGACGTGATGCCCAAGCTGCGCATCAACGACCTGTACGCCCAGGCCATCCGCGGCCAGCGCAACGGCAGCGGCCCGGGCCTGTCCGCGCGGCTGCAGGAGGCGCGCTGGTTCATGAAGAACATCCTGCAGCGCTTCGACACCATCCTGCGGGTCAGCCAGGCCATCGTCGAGCGGCAGAAGGCCTTCTTCACGCACGGCGAGATCGCGATGAAGCCGCTGGTGCTGCGCGAGATCGCCGACGAGCTGGGCCTGCACGAATCGACCATCTCGCGCGTGACGACCGCGAAGTACATGAACACGCCCTACGGTACCTTCGAGCTGAAGTACTTCTTCGGCTCGTCGCTGAACACCGAGGCCGGCGGCAACGCGTCGAGCACCGCGGTGCGCGCGCTGATCAAGCAGCTGGTGAGTGCCGAGGATGCGGCCAAGCCGCTGTCGGACAACCAGCTGTCAGACATGCTGGCCGAGCAGGGCATCCAGGTGGCGCGGCGCACGGTGGCCAAGTACCGCGAAGCGCTGAAGATCGCGCCGGCGAACCTGCGCAAGGCGCTTTAAGGCCAGTGAACGCTATCGGAGGGCACGCGAACCCTCCCATGGCGTTAACAGGCCCAGCCCGCGTCCACGCCGGCGAGTCACGGGGCAAGGGCCTGGGCAAGGCTCCCCGGAGCCGCCCCGCCGAGCAGCACCCCGCCTGACCGACAATCCCGCCATGCCCGCCCGCCCCGAGATCGCCGCCCTGCCGGCCCTGTTCCTGCCCTGCGGCCAAGGGATCGAGCCGCTGCTGGCGGCGGAACTGCAGCGCCTGCCGGCGATGGCCGACGCGCGCATCGAACCCTGGCGCGGCGGCGTGGTGGTGCACGCCCGCAACGTGACCGAGGTGCCGCCGCTGGCGATGCAGTGCAACCTGCACAGCCGGCTCGCGCAGCGCGTGTTGTGGCCGGTGGCGCACGGCGACTACCGCAACGAGCATGACCTGTACGCGCTGGCCCGCAGCATCGACTGGACCGGCTGGATCACGCCCAGCGAGACGCTGAAGGTGGACGTCACTGCCACGCGCTCGCCGCTGCAGAGCCTGAACTTCGCGGCGCTGCGCATCAAGGATGCCGTCTGCGACGTGCTGCGCGACGCCACCGGCGAGCGCCCGAGCGTCGACACGCGGCAACCCCACCTGCCGCTGCTGCTGCACCTGACGCAGCAGGAGGCCACGCTGTACATCGACACCTCGGGCGAGGCGCTGTTCAAGCGCGGCTGGCGCGACGAACGGTCCGGCGGCCAGAAGGGCGAGGCGCCGCTGAAGGAAACGCTGGCCGCCGCGATGCTGGCCGCCGCGGGCTGGCAGGGCCGGGCCGAAGACGGCCCGCTGTTCGACCCCTGCTGCGGCGCCGGCACCATCGCGATCGAGGCGGCGCAGCTCGCCTGCGGCATCGCACCGGGCCTGCGCCGCCGCTTCGCCTTCGAGGCGATGCCGCCCTTCCGCACCCATCAGGCGCTGTGGCAGCGCATGAAGACGGAGGCCCGCGGCCTGCAGCACGCGCCGGCGGTGCCGGTGTTCGCCGGCGACGTGTCCTTCCGCATGACCGACTTCGCGACCCGCAATGCCGAGCGGGCTGGCGTCAAGGCCGCGATCGAGTTCAAGACGGCCGACGCGCTGCAGCGCCCGCCGCCGGCCGAGCGGGGCGTGCTGATGCTGAACCCGCCTTACGGGGAACGCATCGAGCCCAAGGGCTCGCGCGGGGGGGAACGCATCGACCCCCAGGGCTCGCGCGGCGGCGAACGCCCTGGGCACCCAGGCTCCAGGACCGAGGGGGCCATGACGCCCGAAGGACGCGGCAGCCGCGAAGGCTTCGACGGCGGCGCCAGTGCCGAGGACTTCTTCCGCCGCCTGGCGGCGCACTGGAAGCAGCAGTACGCCGGCTGGACCGCGTTCGTGCTCAGCCCTGACATGAAGCTGCCGCAGGCCCTGCGCCTGAAGGAAAGCCAGCGCACCCCGATGTGGAACGGCCCGATCGAATGCCGGCTGTTCCGCTTCGACCTGGTGGCAGGTTCGGCGCGAACGCCGAAGGCTCCGGACCCCGGCGGGGGTTGATCAGCACCGGGTGACCACCACTGGATGGCCCCGCCGGAGGCGGGCTCGGCTGCGCGAGCACACGGCGGTGCGCGGTGCTATCCGCGCCCGTGGCGCGGTCACTCCTGCGCGAACACCAGCTTGATCTCCACGCTCTCGCCCTTGCCCGAAGGCTCGAAGCGCCACTTGGACAGGGCGGCGACGGCGGCGTCGTTGAAGACCTTGGCCTTGGGCGGCACGGCCTCGAGGATCTGCACGGCGGTGACGGCGCCCTGGCCGTCGATGCTGAGCTTGGCCTTCAGCGTGCCGTCGCTGATGTTGCGGCGCGTGGCCTCCTCCGGAAAGTCCGGCGGCACCTTCTTGATGATCTTGGGGTCCGCGGCGGCGGACTGCACCAGCGCCAGCGCCATCAGCAGCGCGCCGGCCGTTCGGTGGATCGGGGACATGGACGTTCTCCTCAGGGGTTAGGCTGCCGCGGCCGCGGGCAGGCGGAAGAAGCCGACGGCGCCGACCAGGCGGTCGGCATGGCCCTTCAGCGATTCGGTGGTGGCGGCGATCTGCTCGACCAGCGCGGCGTTCTGCTGCGTGCTCTGGTCCAGCTCGCACACGCTGCGGTTGATCGAGCCGATGCCCATTTCCTGCTGGCGGCTGGCGAGCGAGACTTCCTCGATCAGCTGCCGCACGCCGACCACCTCGGTGACGATGCCGCGGATGCGCTGGCCGAAGGCGGACACGGTCGTCGTGCCCTGCTCGACCTTGGCGGCCGAGTCGTCGATCAGGCCCTTGATTTCCTTGGCCGCCGCCGCCGCGCGCGCGGCCAGCGTCCGCACCTCGCCGGCCACGACGGCGAAGCCGCGGCCGTGTTCGCCGGCGCGTGCCGATTCCACCGCCGCGTTCAGCGCCAGGATGTTGGTCTGGAAGGCGATGCCGTCGATCACCGCGATGATGTCGCGGATGCGGTGGCTGGCCTCGGCGATGCGGGTCATCGTGCCGACCAGGCCCTCGACGGTCTCGCCGCCCTCGATGACGGCGCTGCGGGCCCGCGCCGCCACGTCCACCGCCTCGCGCGATTTCAGGCTGCTGCCAGCGACGGTGGCCGAGATCTGCTCCATCGCCGAGGCGGTCTGCTGCAGGTGCGACGAAGCCCGCTCGGTGCGTGCCGAGAGGTCGGCATTGCCGTGGGCGATCTCGCCGGAGCTGGCCGCCACGTCGTGCGCGGCGCCGTGCACGTCGCGCAGCACCCGGGTCAGGTGGCGCTGCATCTCGCCGATGGCGCCCAGCAGGGTGCCGATCTCGTCGTGCGTCAGCGGATCGACCGCCGTCGACAGGTCGCCGTCGCGGATCGCCCGCGCCGCGCCGATCGCCTGCTGCAGCGGCGCGACGATGGACCGGGTGAGCGCCAGCGCCGCGCCCAGCGCCACGACGACGGCCGCGATGCCCAGCGCCAGCAGCGTGGCGGAAGTGGTTTCCGCCAGGCGCTGGTCGGCGTTGGCCCGCTGGCTGACACGCTCGCGCACCGCGGTGCTGAGCGCGGCAAGCGCCTTCTCGTAGGCGGCCTGCACCGGTCGCAACTCCACCAGCAGCGCGCGGCGCGCATCGTCGGGGTTGCCGGCCTCCAGCGTCGTCAGGTAGGCGGCGATGGCCTTCGCGAAGCTGTCCTTGCCGCCTTGCACCGCGTCGAGCAGGACGCGCATCTCCTCACCCGTGCTGCCCGCGCCGTCGGCGCCGCCATCGCCCAGCGCCACCAGCTTGCCGAACTGGTCCTCGGTGTCGGCCAGCGAGCGGGTCACCAGCTCGCGCTGGCGTTTCAGGCCGCCGGCGGTTTCCAGCAGCAGCAGTTCGCGGCTGGCGCGGGCGATCAGGCCGGCGTTGCGGTCCAGCGCGTTCACCAGGTCGACGCGGGCCAGGTCCTGGCTCACGGTGGCCTGCAGGTCGGCGGCCAGGCGCCGGGTGTTGACGACGCTGAACAGGCAGATCGCCGCCAGCAGCACGATCAGCGCACCGAAGGCCAGGCCCAGCCGGGTGCCGATGCGGAACTTCCACAACCACTTCATCACAGTCTCCTTGCGCTGCGGCGCCGCGCGGCAGGATCGCCGGCACCGCCTCCGTTGCCCCCGGTCCGGCATGCAGCTGTCTCTGCCGGGTCCCGAGGCGTCCAGGTTCTGCACACGTGTGAGGGGCTGTATCGACCGGGGCCGGGGGCGCTGAACGGACGATCGCCACCACGCCGCGACGCGCCGGGCAGGCGCGTGCGGAGGTGTCGGGTACGAGTTGGTTACGGCGCGGCGGACGCGTGGCGCGGGCCTTGCTTGGCCGCGGCGCTGGCCGCCCGAGGCGGTGGCGTGGTCGCCGCCGGAGCGGCGCGGGTCAGCGCGCGAAGATCAGCCGGCGCACGGCGGCCAGCACTGCTGCCCAGCCGCGGGGCGCCGGCGCGGGCCGTGGCGGTGCGGGCGGTGCCCAGCGCTGCAGCAGGCGCAGCGGCGGCGGCGCCACCGTCGCCGGCTGGGCGGGCGACAGGCGCGAACCGAGGGAAATGTTCATCGTGGTGCTCCCTGACGTGGCAACCCCCCGAGGCCGTCGGCCCCGCCCCCCGAGAGGGGCGCAACCGTCGTGGGGCGGCCCGTCGACGGCTGCCGGCCGAGCCTGGGCCCGGTCCGAGGACGGACTGTAGGGTTGTCGATTCGCGCACACAACGTCGGACATCGCATTCGAATCTTGCGTATTCGCACAGGCAACGGATACTCCCGCCCATGCAAGAACTGGACTGGAGCGACCTGCGCTATGCGCTGGCGGTGGGCACCAGCGGCAGCCTGGCGGCGGCTGCGCGGCACCTGGGGGTGAATCACACGACGGTGCTGCGCCGGCTGGACGCGCTGGAAACCCGCCTGGGCGCCCGGCTCTTCGAGCGCACCCGCACCGGCTACCAGCCCACCGAGGCCGGTGCGCTGGTGCTGGAACAGGCGCGGCGCATGGCCGACCAGGCGGACGAGATCGAACGCCGCGTGCTGGGCCAAGACCGCCAGCTGACCGGGCTGCTGCGCGTGACCACCGCCTTCGTCGTGATGGAGCACCTGCTGCCGCAGCCGCTGGCGGACTTCGCCGCGGCCTACCCGGGCATCGAGGTGGAGGTGGTGGAGAACGCGATCCTGGTGGACCTGTCGCGCCGGCGCGCCGACGAGTCGCCCGCCTGGTCCCGCCGCGAGGCGGACGTGGCGGTGCGGCTGTCGGCCCAGGTGGCGGAGCACCTGGTGGGCCGGCCGCTGGGGCCGACGCAGTGCCGGGTCTACGCGCTGCGCGGCGCGCCCCAGCTGCCGCAGTCGGTGCAGCCGCTGGCGACGCTGATCCGCGACGCGCCATGGATCGCCTTCGAGCGCGACACGCAGACCCGCGTCTACGACCAGTGGATGCGGCGCCAGCTGGCGCAGGCCAACGTGCGGCTGCGGGTGGACATCTTCAACGCCGTGGCCGCCGTGCTGCGCACCGGCCTGGGCGTGGGCATCCTGCCGACCTTCATGGAGGCCAAGCACCCGGAGCTCGCCGCGGTGTCCGACCCGATCCCGGAGCTGGCGGTGCCGGTGTGGATGCTGACGCACCCGGACCTGCGGCAGACGGCGCGGGTGCGCGCCTTCATGCAGGACGTCGGCGACGGCGTGGCCGGGCTGCTGCGCCAGCACGCCGACTGAGCCGGCCGATTCGTGGACGATGGGCCTGCGGCGCACCGGCGGGCTTGCCGTGGACGACGCTGCGCATCGCGCGGGGCGCACCGACCCGCTCACCGGCAGGACCGGGTGCTCAATAGCCGCGCATGCGGTCCACCAGGTTGGGCAGCGGCCGCCCGGCATCCAGGCAGGCCAGCCCGTCGACGAACTGCCGCGCCACCGTCGCGAACGAGGACTGCGCGGCGATGTGCGGCGTGATGGTGATGCCGGGCGCGGTCCACAGCGGGTCGTCCGGCGGCAGCGGCTCGTGCTGCTGCACATCCAGCGCGGCGCCGGCCAGCTGGCCGCTGGCGACGGCGGCGATCAAGTCCGCCTCGACGACGTGGCCGCCGCGCGCCACGTTGACCAGGTAGGCGCCGCGCCGCATCGCGGCGAAGGCGCGCGCGTCGAGCAGGCCGCTGGTCTCGGGCGTCAGCGGCAGCGCGACGACGACGATGTCGCTGCGCGCCAGCAGCGCGAACAGGTCCCCCGCGCCACGGTGCCAGCCTTCCACCGTGAAGCCCAGCGCCTGCAGCGGCGCCGCCAGCGCGCGACCCACCGCGCCCCAGCCGAGCACCGCCACGTGCGGCCGCGCCGCGGCGATGGGGTGGCGGCGCCAGCTGCGCTCGCGCTGCTGCGCGTCGTACAGCGGCTGCTCGCGCACGTGGCGCAGCGCCATCAGGGTGACGTACTGCGCGATGCCCAGCGCCTGGTCGGGGTCGACCATGCGCGACACCGGCACCGTCGCGGCCAGGTCCGGCACCAGCAGCTTCTCGACGCCGGCGGCCATCGAGCAGACCCAACGCAGTGCCGGCAGCCTGCCGGCCAGCCCGGGCGGAAAACGCCAGCCGAGCACGACGTCGACACGCGCGAGTTCACCGTCGCCCAGCAGCCGCGGGTCGCGCAGCAGCACGTGGCCGGGCGCCAGCGCCTGCACCTCGGCCGCCAGCGCGGGTGACAGCGACGGGTCCGGCGGCAGCAGCAGGATGGTGTGGTTCATCAGGGCTTGGGGCTGATCATCCCGGCAAGTGTGCGCTGGCCCTGCCGCGCCACGCTGCCGCGTGATTGACAGCGCCCGGGCGCCCGCCGACCATGCGCGCTGTTTTCACAGCCACGCGAGGAGAACGGCCATGCCCAAAGGACAGCAACGCTCGAACAAGGAAACCAAGAAGCCCAAGAAGGATTCATCGCCGTCCAAGCCGCTGTCGCCCGACGCGGTGATGCCGACCATCGTGACCGTGGTGCCCGAGCGCAGCAAGAAGAAGAAGTGATGCGCTACGCCGGCGGCACCCGTTCGACGTAGCGGTAGGCGTCGCGCATGAACGGGTGCCGCCAGTGGTTGCGCACCCAGGGCTGCATGACGTCGGCGACCAGGCGGTGGCCGAACACCTTGTACGGCATGTAGGCCACCAGGATGTTTTTCGCCTGGTGCATCAACGCCAGGCGCTCGGGGCCTTCGGGCATCACGCGCAGGCGTTCGTAGAGCCGGTCGTAGGCCGGCAGCATGAAGCGCGCATCGTTCGACTCCGCGGCATTCGGACCATAGCCCAGGCCGAGGAAGAAGCCGCCGTCGGGCGACTGCGCGGTCCAGCCGTAGCCCCAGATCATCAGCGCGCCGGCACGGGAGCGCTTCAGCAGCTCGGGCCAGCCGGCGATCTCGAACTCCACCTTCAGGCCCACCGCGCTGAGCGAACGGTGCCAGACCTCGTTGCCGGCGCGCGCCGCGGTATCGCTCAGCGAAGCAATGCGCAAAGTGAGCGGCTGCCCGTCGGGCCGCTCGCGCCAGCCGTCGCCGTTGCGGTCGACGTAGCCGAAGAGGTCCAGCAGTGCCCGCGCCTTGGCCGGGTCGTGCTCGCTCATCTCGCTGCGGTAGGCCTCGTCGTGGCCGGAGGTGAAGGGCGCGATGACGGACTGCGCCGGCACCGCCATCCCGCCGCGCACGTGCAGGCGCCAGGCCGCGCTGTCGTGCGCCAGGCCGATGGCGCGGCGCAGCGCCACCTGCGGCGGCGCATTGCCGCCCACCAGCGGATCGGCGGCATTGAAGTAGTGCATGTACATGTCCGCCGCGCGGCTCAGGTCCACCTGCACGCCGCGCTTGCGAAGGAAGGGCGCCAGCTCGCCGTTGGGCACCGCCAGCGTGCCGAAGCCGCCGGGCACTTCCAGCACGTCGAGCTCGCCGTTGACGAAGGACAGCCAGCGCGGCTGCTGCTCCTCGATGATGTGGAACTCCACCCGCTCGGCCAGCGGCAGGCTCCGGCCGGCCAGGCGTTGGGCGATGGCGCGGGCGCGTGGCTCGTCCGCGGGCATGCCGCCGTAGGTCTCGCCGCGGTAGCTTGGTGAGCGCTGCAGCACGATCAGCGAGCCGCGCCGCCACTGCTGCAGCCGGTACGGCCCGGTGCCGACGGGGTGTGCGCCGATGTCGTCGCCGTGATGCTCCACCACCTCGCGCGCGACCGCGCCGGTCACCCCGCCTTGCGCCAGCACGTACAGGAAGTGCGGGTTCGGCTCGGCGAAGCGGAAGCGGAAGGTGTAGCGGTCCAGCGCGCGCAGGCCCTCCACCTCGGTGTCGTAGTCGAAGGGCTGGCGCGTCTTGAGGGCCCGCTCGCGCAGCGCGGCCAGGCCCAGCGGCTTGCCCGTCTCGAACTGGTAGAGGTCGCTCGATTTCCAGCGCGGGTCGTAGAAGCGCTTGAGCGAATAGACGTAGTCGGCCGCCACCAGCTCGCGCGGCTTGCTGCCGAAGGCCGGGTGCTCGCTGAACAGGATGCCGGGCTTCAGCCGGATCGTGATGCTGCGGTGATCGGCCGAGACCTCGGGCATCGCCGCCGCGGTGGCCGGCTGCAGGCGCACCGGGCGCGCCAGGTAGTCGTAGCGCAGCGGCGATTCGAGGATGCCGGCCAGCACCATGTTGGTATACAGGCTGCTCTCGGTCTGCGGCGGGTCGAAGGCGGTCTCGGTGGCGGGCAGCGCGAGGCGCAGCGTGCCGTCGGCCGCGCGCTGCGGCGCGGCCACCAGGTCACCCTGCAGTGCGGTGGCGGTCGCGCCCGCAAGCCAGTCGCGGCGGCGCAGGGGCATGCCGCTCAGGTGTTCACCGCGGCGGCGCGCAGGCGCTCGTCGATGTCCACCAGGTGCCACCAGTCGTTCCAGAACAGCGGGCGGCGGAAGCCCAGCACCCAGGGGTGCCAGAGGTCAGGGTCCATGCGGTGCACCGTGTACTTCCACGGCACGTACGCGGCCGCGATCAGCTTGGCTTCGTGGAAGAGCGCCTCGCGCTCGGGACCGTCAGGCAGCTGCAGCAGGCGCTCGTAGATCCTGTCGAAAGCCGGCAGCTTGAAGCGCGACAGGTTCTGGTTGCCGGCCTCGGGGCCGTACAGCCGCGCCAGCGATGGCTGCCCGTCCGGCGCCGTCGCCGAGGAGCCGAGCTGCCACATCATCAGCTTGCCGGCGCGCGCGGACTTCAGGTTCTCCGGCCACTGCGCCGAGACGAAGCGGATCTGCAGCCCCACCGCGTCCATCATCTTCTTCCACACCTCGTTGAAGGTGCGGTTGCGCTGCTCGGGCTCGGTGGCCATCTCCAGCACCAGCGGCTGGCCGTCGGGGCGCTCGCGCCAGCCATCGCCGTCGCGGTCGACGTAGCCGTACATGTCCAGCAGTGCCTTGGCGCGCGCTGGGTCGTACTCGCTCATCTCGCTCTTGAAGGCCGGGTCGTAGCCGCTGGTGTGGGGCACCAGCGGCGACTGCGCGGGGATGGCGGCACCGTTGCGCAGCAGCGTGATCTCGGTGCTGATGTCGTAGGCCAGCGAGATCGCGCGGCGCAGCGCCACCTTCTCCGGCGTGTAGCCGCCGACCAACGGATCATCCATGTTGAAGAGCGTCAAGGCGCAGTCGGCATTGACGACCATCGTGCCGCGCACCCCGCGCTTGGCCAGGTGCGGCGCCACCCTGCGCTTGGGCATGGCCAGGTTGACGAAGCGAGCCGGCACCGGATTGGCCTTGGTGCCCAGCACGTCCATCTGCCCGTTCAGGAACGACAACCAGCGCGGCTGGTCCTCGTCGATGATGGCCACCTGCACCTCGTCGACGATCGGCAGCTTGCGGCCCTTGAACTGCGCCAGGATGGCCTGGCCCTCGGCATCGTCGGGTGCGGGCTCGGCGTCCCAGCGCTCTTCGCGGAAGAAGGGGTTGCGCTCCAGCACGATCAGCGAACTGCGGCGCCACTGCTTCAGCCGGAACGGGCCGGTGCCGACCGGATGCGCGTCGATGTCGGCGCCGTAGTGCTCGACCACCTCGCGCGCCACCACGCCCAGGTAGTCCGGCGCGGCCAGCGACTCGATGAAGCGCGGGCGCGGCGTTTCCAGCGTGAAGCGCAGCGTGTAGCGGTCCAGCGCCCGCATGCCCTCGATCTCACGGTCGTAGTCAAAGGGCTTCTTCTGCTTGATGGCCTCGTCGCGCACGGCCTTCAGGCCGATGATGCCGATCGATTCCAGCGTGCTCACGACCGGACTCTTCAAGGCTGGGTCGAAGATCCGTTTGATGGTGTAGATGACGTCCTGCGCGACGACTTCGCGGCGCTGCACCTTGAAGGCGGGGTCGTCCGCGAAGTAGATGCCGCGGCGCAGCCTGATGGTCCAGATCCGGAAGTCGCCGGAATGCTCCGGCATGGCCTCGGCCAGGCAGGGCTTGATCTTCGCGGGACGCGCCAGGTAATCGTAGTTGTAGAGCGCCTCGAAGATGTGCGGCGTGACGGTGCGCGAGTACAGGTCGGAGATCTTGGCCGGGTCCAGGCTGGTCTCGGCGGAGCTGAACGCCAGGCGCAGCACCTTGCGGCCATCGGCGCCGGCGGCGGCTGCCACGGCGTGCGGCGCGGAGGAGAGCGCGGCCACGCCGGCCGCGCCGGCCAGCCACTGACGGCGCACAGGATCATCAGGCGAGTAAGGATCGCTCATGATCGCGGGCGCCTGCCGTCGTCGATGTCGATATCGATCATGTGCCACCACTCCTGCCAGAACAGCGGCTTGCGGTAGCCGGACACCCAGGGGTGGAGCAGCTCGCTGTCGAGGCGGTGGACGCGGAACTTCCACGGCATGTAGGCCACCGCGATGCGCTTGGCATCCAGGAAGAGCGCCTCGCGCTCCGGCCCGTCGGGCAGGGCCTGCATGCGCTCGTACAGGCGGTCGAAGCCTTCGTGCTTGAAGCGCGCCATGTTCTGGCTGCCGATCTCCGGGCTGTAGAACTTGGCCAGCGCCGTCTGCCCATCGGGTGACGCGGCCGATTGCGCCAGCTGCCACATCATCAGCTTGCCGGCCCGCACGGCCTTCAGGTTCTCGGCCCACTGGCCCACCACGAAGCTGATGCGCACGCGCAGCGCATCCATGCTCTTCTTCCACAGCTCGTCCTGAAGGCGGCTGCGCTGCTCCGGCTGGGTCGCCATCTCCAGCAACAGCGGCCGGCCATCGGGCAGGTCGCGCCAGCCGTCGCCGTCCTTGTCGACGTAGCCGTACATGTCCAGCAGCGCCTTGGCCCGCGGCAGGTCGTAGTCGCTCATCTCGCTCTTGAACGCCGGGTCGTAGCCGACGGTGTGCGGCGAATTGGCGGACTGCGAGGGAATGGCCGCGCCCTTCCAGTACACCTGGATCTCGCGCGGCGTGTCGTAGGCCAGCGCGATGGCGCGGCGCAGCGCCACCTTCTCCGGCGTGTAGCCGCCGATGACCGGGTGCTCCATGTTGAACACCGTCATCGTGTTGTCCGAATTGACGTGGCGCCGGCCTGTGATGCCGCGCTTGGTCAGGTGAGGCGCCACCTTGCCGTTGGGCATCCCGACAGTGGTGTAGTCGGCCGGGATACGGTTGGTGTTCGTGCCCAGCATGTCGATCTGGCTGTTCAGGAAGGCCAGCCAGCGCGGTTGGTCCTCGCTGATGACCGAGACGTGGACCTCGTCGACCAGCGGCAGCTTGCGGCCCTTGAACTTCGCGAGCATGGCTTGGCCTTCGGCATCGTCGGGCGCGGGCTCGGCGTCCCAGCGCTCGTCGCGGAAGTTCGGGTTGCGCTCCAGCACGATGAGCGAGGCGCGGCGCCACTGCTTCAACCGGAAGGGGCCGGTGCCGACGGGATGCGCATCGATCTCGTTGCCGTAGTGCTCCACCACCTCGCGTGCGACGGCACCGAAGAGGTCGGTGGTCGCCAACAACTCGATCAGGCGCGGCCGCGGCTGCTCCAGCTTGAACTGCACGGTGTAGCGGTCCAGCGCCCGCAGGCCCTCGACCTCGCGGTCGTAGTCGAAGGGCTTCTTCTGCTTGATGGTTTCGTCGCGCAGCGCGTTCATGCCGACGAAGCCGGTGGCCGTCAGGGTGCCGACGTTCGGGCTCTTGACCGCCGGGTCGAAGAAGCGCTTCATCGCATAGACGAAGTCCTGCGCCACCAGCTCGCGCTTCTGCCCCTTGAAGGCCGGGTCGTCGGCGAAGTAGATGCCGCGCCGCACCTTGACCGTCCAGGTCCGATGGTCGGCCGAAACCTCGGGCATGCCGTCGGCCAGGTTGGGCCTGATCTTCGCGGGCCGGGCGAGGTGGTCGTACTTGTAGAGCGCCTCGAAGATGTGGCCCGTCAGCGTGCGCGAATAAAGGTCGTTGACCTTCGCCGGGTCCAGGCTGGTCTCGGGCGTCAGGAACGCAAAGCGGAAGACCTTTTTCGGTGCTTGCACGCCGCCGTTCGGTGCGGTGGCACCCGCCGGGGCGGAAACACCCTGCGCCCACGCGCCGCACGCCAGCGCCAGCGCGCCGACGGCCAGCAGCCAACGCCGCGGCCAGCCCTTCATCGCCCGATCCTCCGCTTCTTCTCGTCCATGTCCACGTCCACGTAGCGCCAGAAGTCGCGCACGAAGACATTGCGGTGGTAGCCCTTGACCCACGGGTGCGTCAGGTCGGTGAAGATGCGGTGGACGTGCACTTTGTAGGGCATGTACGCGATCGACAGTTTCTTCTGCTGCTCGATGATCTCGGCCCGCTCGGGCGTGTCGGGCAGCACGCGCTGGCGTTCATGCAGCTGGTTGAAGGCCGGCAGGTCAAAGCGCGCATGGTTGGCCTGGCCCTTGTTCGGCCCGTAGCCCAGCGCCAGGAAGCTGTCAGCATCCGGCGTGCCAGCCGACCAGCCGACGCCCCACATCATCAGCTTGCCGGCGCGCGAGGCCTTCAGGTTCTCCGGCCACTTGGCGGTCTTGAACTCGATGCGCACGCCGATCGCGTTCATGTTCTTCTGCCATTGCTCGATCAGCTGGCGGCTCTGCTGGTCGGGCTGCGTCGCGTACTCCAGCAGCAGGGGCTTGCCGTCTGGCAGGTCGCGCCAGCCGTCGCCGTCCTTGTCGATGTAGCCGTGCATGTCCAGCAAGGCGCGCGCCTTGCCGCGGTTGAACTCGCTCATCTCGCTCTTGAACGCCGGCTCGTAACCCCAGGTGTTCGGGCCGACGAAGGACTGCGCCGGGATGGCCTGGCCGCGCCGCACCAGCTGGATCTCGCGCTCCAGGTCCACCGCCAGCGCCAGCGCGCGGCGCAGTGCCACCTTGTCCGGCGTGTAGCCGCCGACCACCGGATGCTCCATGCCGAAGTAGGACACGGACACGTCGGCGCGGGCATAACGCTCCATCGACACGCCGCGCTTGACCAGGTAGGGCGCGAGCCGGTTGTTGGGAATGGCATTCGGCGCGAACTCGGGCGGCAACTCTTCGAGCATGTCCTGCTCGTGGTTCAGGAAGGCCAGCCAGCGCGGCTGGTTCTCCTCGATGATCGAGATCTCGACGCGGTCGACGATGGGCAGGCGGCGGCCCTTGAAGGCCTGCGCCACGGGCTGGAGGTCGGGCCGCTCGGGCGGCGGTTCCTCGTCGTAGTAGACCTCGCGGTAATCGGGGTTGCGCTCCAGCACCATGCGCGACGAGCGCACCCACTGCGTCAGCCGGTAGGGCCCGGTGCCCACCGGATGGGCGCCGATCTTGTCGCCGTAGTGCTCCACCACCTCGCGCGCCAGCGCGCCGGTGAAGGAGCCATCGGCCAGCTGGTACAGGAAGCGCGGCTGCGGCTCGGCGAAGCGGATCTGCCAGGTGTAGCGGTCCAGCGCGCGCAGGCCTTCGACCTCGCGGTCGTAGTCGAAGGGCTTCTTCGCGTCCATCAGCTGCTTGCGCAACTCCGACAGGCCCAGGATCTTCGCGTTCTCGAGGATGTAGAGGTTGCCGCTCTTCCACTGCGGGTCGTAGTGGCGCTTGATCGAGTAGACGTAGTCAGCCGCCACCAGCTCGCGCTTCTTGCCCTGGAAGGCCGGATCGTCGGCAAAGTAGATGCCCGGCTTGACGCGCAAAGTGATCGTCTTGAAGTCGGCAGAGACCTCGGGCATCGCCTCCAGCGTCGCGGGACGCAGCTTGGCGGGGCGGGCCATCCAAGCGAATTCCAGCGGCGACTCGAAGATGTTCGACACGACCGTGCGCGAATACAGGTCGGTGATCTGCGGCGGGTCGAACGCCGTCTCGGCAATGCGGAAGGCGTAGCGCAGCACCTTCGGTGCGCCGGCTGCAGGCGGCGTGGCCGCGGGTGCTGCAGCAGGCGCTGCCGCGCTGGCGCCGGCGGGGGCGGCGGCGTGGCCAAGGGCCGGCCACGACAACATCAGACTCGTGGTCAAGGCCAGGAGCAAGGGTCGGCTCATGGGGGTGGAGTCCGCAGGCCGCGGGTGGCGGCGGCAGACTGCATTGGCAGTGCAGAAGCCGCCGAGTCTAAGACGGCACGGCAGCGCGGCGCATCGGCGAAAGCCCCGGCTCCATGCGGGTTTGCGAGGGGGAATGGCGCCATTGGAGTCACCCGCCTAGACAAGTGGATTCCTCGCCAGGCACGGGGTTTGCGATAGGGCGGTCGGGCATATGGCGGGTCCTAAACTCCCGCATCCTGAAATTGGGGTGGCGCGGCCACGAGCCGGCAACGCCATTCCTCCTGACGTCGGCTGGGGTCACGGATCGCGCGAGTGCCTTCGCAGGCGCGCTGCGTGCTCCGCTTCACCAGCCGACTTTGCTTGGAGTTTCGTGTCATGGCGGCCTACCTGATACGACGCCTGTGGCAGATGATTCCCACGCTGATCGGCGTGGTGCTGCTGGTGTTCGTGCTGTTCCACTTCTTCGGCGGCGATCCCGCCGAAATCCTCGGCGGCCTGAACGCCACGCAGGAGCAGATCACCGCGATCCGCCAGCAGCTGCGGCTCGACGAGCCGTGGTACGTGCAGCTGTGGATCTTCGTCAAGCAGATCGCCACCTTCGACTGGGGCCGCAGCTGGGCCACCAACGAGGCGGTGAGCAACCTGTTCGCCACGCGGCTGCCCGCCACGCTGACGGTGATGATCCCCATCCTGCTGCTGGACACGCTGATCGCGATCCCGATCGCGCTGGGCGTGGCCTACGTGCGCGGCTCGCTGACCGACCGCGCACTGATGGTGGTGACCACTGTCGCGCTGTCGATCAGCTTCCTGGTCTACATCATCGTCGGCCAGTACCTCTTCGGCTTCCAGCTCGGCTGGTTCCCGGTGCAGGGCTGGAGCGATTCCACCTGGACCAACCTGACCACCTACGTGCCGCTGCCGGTGATGCTCGCGGTGCTGGTGGGCATCTCGCCGCAGACGCGGCTCTATCGCAGCTTCTTCCTCGACGAGCTGGGCCACGACTACGTGCGCACCGCGCGCGCCAAGGGACTGACCGAGCGCACGGTGCTCTTCAAGCACGTGCTGCGCAACGCGATGATCCCGATCCTCACCAACGTCGGCCTGCAGCTGCCGTCGATCTTCGTCGGCTCCTTCCTGATCGAGGTCTTCTTCTCGATCCCCGGCCTCGGCCGCGAGGTGCTGCTGGCGGTGAACCGCAGCGACTACCCGGTCATCCAGGCCACCACGGTGTACCTGGCGGTGCTGACCATGTTCATCAACCTGGCCACCGACATCCTCTACAAGGTCGTCGACCCCCGCGTGGTACTCAAATGAGCGCAGTCCTCGACAACCCCGCAGCGCGCGTCCAGCAGGCGCCCAAGTCCGAAGGCGTGTGGCATGCCGCGTGGCGGCGCTTCCGCGGCGACCGCGTCGGCCTGACGTCGCTCACGATCGTGCTGGTCTTCATCGTGATGATCGTGCTGACGGCCAGCGGCCTGGTCGCGAAGGACTGGGCCAAGGAAGTGGGCGTGTCCAATGCGCCGCCGCACTTCATCGGCCCGAAGCCGCCCGAGGCCACAGGCACCATCGTCGTGCCCAAGGGCCCCAACGTGGACCTGTCGGCGGTCGACCCGCTGGCGCCGCGCTACAAGGAATGGGAAGAGCGCGCGGCCAAGCTGAAGACCGCCGACACCGTGAAGGCCGAGACCCTGCCTTTCGGCGGCGATCGCCTGGGCCGCGACGTGCTGGCCAAGGCGCTGCAGGGCACGCAGGTGTCGGTGGCGGTGGGCGTGCTGGCGGCGCTGGCAGCGACCGTGCTGGGCACGCTGCTGGGCGCGCTGTCGGGCTTCTTCGGCGGCAAGGTGGGCGACTTCCTGGAGTGGCTGTACACCGTCTTCACGTCGATCCCGGACATCCTCTTGATCTTCACGCTGGCCGCGGTGCTGAACCGCGCCGACGCGATCATTCCGCGCGGCATCTGGACCATCGTGATCATCCTGGGCCTGGTGGGCTGGACCGGCTTGTACAGACAAGTGCGGGCCGAGTTCATGAAGCACCGCAACCGCGAGTACGTGCGCGCGGCCGAAGCCATCGGCGCATCCACCGGCGCGCGCATGTTCCGCCACATCCTGCCCAACGTCAGCCACGTGATCCTGGTGCGCATGTCGCTGCTGGTGGTGGCCTTCATCAAGTCGGAGGTGATCCTTTCCTACCTGGGCCTGGGCGTGCCGGTCGACCAGGTGAGCTGGGGCACGATGCTGGCCGAATCGCAGGCCGAGCTGATCCTGGGCCACTGGTGGCAGCTGGCCGCCGCCACGGCCTTCATGGCCGTCTTCGTCACCGCCTTCTCGCTGATGGCCGATGCCTGGCGTGATGCGCTCGATCCCAAGCTCCGCGGTGCGGAATGAGAACCAGGCGACGGACCCACCGGACGAGGCGCTGACATGTTATTGAGCATCCAAGACCTGAAGGTCGCGTTCCGCATGGGCGAGCGCGGCGCCAAGACGCTGGCGCCCGCCGTCAAGGGCGTGTCCTTCGACATCCCGGAAAACTCGACCGTCGCGCTGGTCGGCGAATCGGGCTCGGGCAAGAGCGTCACCGCGATGAGCGTGCTGAACCTGCTGCCCGACAACGCCGTGCGTGAAGGCCGCATCCTGTACCAGGGCCGCGACCTGCTGCATGCCACGCTGCCCGAGCTGCAGGCGCTGCGCGGCAAGGAAATCGCGTGCGTGTTCCAGGACCCGATGAGCTCGCTGAACCCGGTGTTCACGGTCGGCCAGCAGCTGTGCGAGCCGCTGATCAAGCACCTGGGGATGAGCCCGCGCCAAGCCTGGGACCGCGCCGAGGCGCTGCTGGCCGAGGTGGGATTGCCCGAGCCCAAGCGGCGGCTGAAGGCTTACCCGCACGAGATGTCCGGCGGCCAGCAGCAGCGCGTGATGATCGCGATGGCGCTGTCCTGCGAGCCCAAGCTGCTGATCGCCGACGAACCGACCACCGCGCTGGACGTGACCATCCAGCGCCAGATCCTGGAGCTGATGGCGAAGCTGAAGGACAAGCACCGCATGAGCGTGCTGTTCATCAGCCACGACCTGGGCGTGGTCGGCGAGATTTCCGACCACGTGGTGGTGATGCGCCATGGCATCGTGCGCGAGCAGGGGCCGGTCGCCGGCATCTTCAGCAACCCGCAGGACGCCTACACCCGCGCGCTGCTGGCCTGCCGCCCCAGCCTGGTCGACACGCCGGCCCGGCTGACGGTGATCGACGAGCACATCGCCGGCCGCACCGGCACCGATGCCGGTTCGGGCGTGGCCAAGCCCAAGGACCCGAACGCGCCGGTGGTGCTGGAGGTGCGATCGCTCGCCAAAAGCTTCTTCCTGAAGGAAGGGCTCTTCGGCAAGCGCGAGTTCCGCGCCGTGCGCGACGTCAACTTCAAGCTGCGCAAGGGGCACACGCTGGGCGTGGTGGGTGAGTCGGGCTCGGGCAAGACGACCATGGGCCTCACGCTGCTGCGCCTGCACGAACCCACCGGCGGCGAGGTCACTTTCGACGGCCGCAACCTTCTGGCGCTATCGGATCGTGAACGCCAGGTGATGCGCCGCCGCATCCAGATCGTCTTCCAGAACCCCTACGCCAGCCTGAACCCGCGCTTCACGATCGGCCAGACCCTGGTCGAGCCGATGGCGATCCACGGCATCGGCGCGTCCACTGCCGAACGCGAGGCACGCGCCCATGCGCTGCTGGCCAAGGTGGGCCTGCCGCCCGAGGCCTTCGGCAAGTACCCGCACGAGTTCTCCGGTGGACAGCGCCAGCGCGTGGCCATCGCCCGCTGCCTGACGCTGGACCCCGAGGTGCTGGTGCTGGACGAAGCCGTGTCGGCGCTGGACGTGTCGGTGCAGGCCCAGGTGCTGAACCTGCTGCGCGACCTGCAGGACGAACTGGGCCTGTCCTACGTCTTCATCAGCCACGACCTGGCGGTGGTGCGCTTCATCAGCGACGAGGTGCTGGTGATGAAGGACGGCGAGGTCGTGGAGCAGGCCAGCGCGGCCGAGATCCTGGCCGCGCCGAAGCAGGAGTACACGAAGCGCCTGCTGGGCGCGGTGCCGCGCGGCTGGCGGCCTGCCGTGGCCTGATCAGCGCAGCCGCCCCAGCACCCGCAGCAGCGCGGCCTCGTCGACCGGCTTGGCGATGAAGTCGCGCATGCCGGCGGCCTGGGCCTGCTCGCGCTCGATCTCCAGCACGGCGGCCGACAGCGCGATCACCGGCAGCGCGTGCGTGCGCGGGTCGGCGCGCAGCTCGCGCGCGGCGCTCAGGCCGTCGCGCACGGGCATGTGCAGGTCCATCAGCACGGCATGCAGGCGGCCGACGTGTTCGCGCGCCAGCGCGATGGCGCGCTCGCCGTTCTCGGCCTCGACCACCTCGGCGCCCAGGCGGCGCAGCAGCGCCACGATGATCAGCATGTTCACCGCGTTGTCCTCGGCCACCAGCACGCGCAGGCCGGCCAGCGCCTGCGCCGTCACCTGGCTCGCCGCCGGCCGCGCCATCGGCTCGACCACGGCCGGCAGCGGCAGCTCCAGCCAGAAGCAGCTGCCGGTCTCGCCGTCGCTGTCGACGCCGACGGCGCCGTCCATCAGCTCGGCCAGCTGGCGGCAGATCGACAGCCCCAGGCCGGTGCCGCCGAAGCGGCGCGTGGTCGAGCCATCGGCCTGCACGAAGGGCTGGAACAGCTGCTCACGCAGCGCCGGCGATACGCCGATGCCGCTGTCCTGCACCGCCAGGCGAACACGCGATGCCGCTCCAATCCCAGATCCAGTTCCAGCGTCGGCTCCAGCTCCAGCTCCAGCTCCAGCTCCAGCTCCAGCTCCAGCTCCAGCTCCAGCTCCAGCTCCAGCTCCAGCTGCAGCGCCCGCGCCCGCGCCCGCGCCCGCGCCCGACATCCTGACGCTCAAG
>Ga0196963_10000163_pt1 | contig 68012 bp, 94 predicted proteins | sample S1_5metaG_FD_148600 | JGI IMG/M metagenome (GOLD analysis project Ga0196963, IMG submission 148600) | Soil microbial communities from Anza Borrego desert, Southern California, United States - S1_5 | ecosystem: Environmental > Terrestrial > Soil > Desert | place: USA: California | collected... | reverse complement strand
AGGAGGGGGCATACGCCTTCCCAGCGGGTGACCAGTTCAAACGCATCCGACTGATCTCCGGGCCCGCCTCCGCAGAACTCGGGCAGAAGATCCCCGCCATCAAGGCGGTCCGCGAGGCATGCGGGCTGGGCCTCAAGGAGGCCAAGGACTGGATTGAGACCACTGACCGAAGCGCCGTCGAAGCGGAAACGCCGGAGCAGGCCCGGCTGTGCGTGGCCAAGCTGGCCGCGGTCGGATACACGGCGGCGTTGGTGCGCTGAAGTGGTGGCGACGCCTGGAGGCCGTCTACCACCACGGTGCGGGGCATCGGCGGCTCCGGGCCCCCTGGGCCCTGCCCCGAGCGGCGGCTTTACTCCCTTGAAGGCGACCGGTGACGGCGTATCGGAGCCGACGAACTAATGTGGGGCGTGTACTGATGGACTCCCTTTCTCTGCTCATCACCATCGGCACCCTCGCCGGGCTCGCCCTCGTAGCCCGGGGAGACCACCGCATTCTCGGGGCCTGGCTGCGCCTGGGGTCCTGCGGTCTCTCGCTCACCGGCGGCTGGTGGCACCTGTCCTTCCAGGTCCACCCACGAGGGGGCGGGGTCTTCCAGGTTGTAGTGGGCCTCCCCCTGGAGTGGCCCTCGTTGACGAGGGGCGCGGGCTTCAGGCTGGGCGGGGGCCCGGTCTCGGTGTCGTGGACGAAGGGCAAGTAGTAGCCGGGAGACCGGCTGGAGGTGGCGGCTATGACGCAGAAGCAGTTGATTCGCCAGGCACTAGAGGCACTCCTCCAGCGGATGCCCGACGGTGGCCATGGCCCGAGCGCGTGGGGCTGGCTCGCCGGGGTGCGGGAACGCACCGGGCATGTACCTGTGCCACCGGTTAGGCTCCCTGAGGGGGTCAAACCCGCTTCGAACTACATATGGGTCAACGGCACCACGTCATCGGTGTGTACCCCCATCCTTCGGGGGATGGTCCGCGACGGACTGGTCCAGGTCCTCAAGCCTGGCAAGTACGCACGCCGCTGACATCCCAGAAGTGGGTGAGCCGACTGGGGGAGGTTGACGTGGGAGCGGACGATCTGCGGCTGGTGGAATTCGAGGGAGAGTGGTTCCCGCTCATGCGGGTCCGGCTGGAGGGTGCTGGGGAGGACTGCTGGGTCAGCGCCTTCCACGCGCACAGCGCCCTACTGCTCGGTGCCCCCCTGAACGGGCAGTCCTTTCCCGTCTTCCTCATGTACAGCGACGTCGCGCGGGCGTTCACCAACCGCCACTGGCGCTGGTGTAGTGCGGGTGGTGAGCCCGTAGAGTGGGAGGAGGGGGAGCCAGCCCTGGCCGCCCAGACGCTCCAGGATGCCGTGGAGGCCATGAGGTCTCACCCACGGTTCGTGCCCGGGAGTCTTCGCCTCAACCGCGTTCCGGTGGAGACGCTCCTGGCCCTCGCTGGGGAGCGGCTGAGCGCACACGCTGGGGAGCGCCGCCGCGTCCGGGTGACCGTCGAGCGTCGGGTGGTGAACTCCCGAGTGGCGGTGATCGATGTCCCCGCTGATTGGGACGAGGAGAGGATCGGGCGCAGCGTAGGGGCCCGGGCCTCGGAGCTGTTCGGTTGGGATGCGGACGAAGGGGCCATCGTGGAGGTCACCCGCATCGACACCCCAGCCTGCCGGCCGACAGATGTCCGGTGGGTGGTCGATGAGGCTGGAGCGAGAAAGCCCACCGAGCCGATCATGCCGGCGGGCGACCACCTGGCGGAGATCGATGGTGTCAGGTGGGCCACCGACGGGAGGATGCTCTGGTCCCCTGACCGGCTGCCACAGGGAGGGGGGCGGTATGACTGGCTGGCCTGGACCCAAGAGATGATCGAGGTTGCCAGGCCGCTCCTCGGTGCCATGAAGACAACCCGCCTCCGGCCCGAGGGGGAGGCTGACGGGGTGAGGATCTTCCGGCGAAGGGGGAAGTACACCGGGATAGCGGAGGTGTACCTTTCCTGCTTCCCGGAGGACGTCGAGCTCCGGCAGGGGCCGGCCGCGACGGATCCGGTGCACGTGTGCCGGGGCGGCCAACTCGTCGGCCTGATCATGCCGGTAGTGCTCCAGGGCCCCGCCGGTGGGCATGTTGCTGAACAGGGGTGAGCATGTAGCCTGGCGCTCATGCTGGGTGTCAACGGAGTAGCGGCGTAGCCGCGGGGAGGGTTGTGATGGACGCGGTGCGGGATCTCATTGAAGCGTTTCAACGGGATGCCCTGTTGGCGGCGGCGTCGGGTGAGGACTACGCGCCGGGGACCTACGTCCGAGGGGCGCGCTACGGCAAGTCGGCAGCCTACCAGGACGCGGCTGCACGGCTGGCCGACGCCCTCGCCCGCGACGCCGCCAAGGTGGAGGCGGTCGTCGCCCAGAACCTCGCGCTTCACCGCGCCCTGGAGGAGGCACAAGCCCACGTGGCCCGTCTCCCCCTGGGGTCTGCTCCTCCCCACTCGGAGGAACTCGGTTGCCCAACATGGGATGAGGGATGCCACTGCACGCTGGACACGCTCATGAAGCTCTCCCAATCGCTGGTCCTGGCGTGGGAGGAGAGGGACGAGGCCGAAGCGCGGGCCGAGGTGGCGGAGGCCGAGGTCTCCCAGCTCCGTGCCCGCCTCGCGGAGGTGGAGGCCGAGCGGGACGAGGCCCGGGCTGCCGCCTGCAACGGCACCTGCCGTGACCAAGGATCCCGCCATGTGGGGATGGCCTTGCGGTACCCGCAGGGCACCCGGAAGGCGATGGCCTATGAGTTCCTGCGCGGGTGGTTAACCAGCCAGGGCGGGGTGTTCTGGCCAGCCGACGCCTGGTGGGACTCCAAGCCACGGGCAATTCCGGAGTCAACCTTCGCCGAGGTTCTGCGGGAGATGGCGGAGGCTGGTGAGGTGGTCCGCGTAGGCCGGGGCAGGTACCAGCGGGCCAGGCGCACCCAGTGGGCGATGGACAAGGTGCTGGAGGCGGGTGTCTGGGACCCCGGCGGCGTGACCGGGCTGGACACGGCACACACCGGGGATGAAGCCGACCCCGTGCCAGACCATCACGACCCCATGCGGGGCAGGCGCTCGCCGATCGCGCAACGCCACTTCAACGGCCTGCTGCGCGCGGCTGCGGACACATTGGCCCCGGGCTGGCGGGAAGCGCAGGCGGCGCGCGAGTTCGGGCCCCGGACCATGGCGCCGCCGCTGCTGCCTGACGGCACGCAGTTGCGGCCAGAGTCGGAGGGCGCGGAAGACCCATCAGTACGCGACTGGGAGCCCGACCCCACCCGCCCCGCCACGGCACCGGATGGGAGCCGCTGGACGGTGGCGACGGCGCCCATCGGTGGGTGGTGGAGGCGCAGCGACGGGTATGGCTCTCCATTCCGGATCACCGGCTTCAGCCGCGACTGCGACAAGGGGTTGATCGAGCTACCCGACGGAGACCAGCTGCCCATCGAGCGGGGCGACGCCTCGCCCTGGCCCGTGGTCATCCCCGTCCGCCGGAGGGAGTCGTGACCCGCCACCCCCCGTCACCCGCCGGGACTTCCTCGACCTGGCCCGGGACCCGGCTCGCCTGCCTGCGGGCCGTGCCGGCGGCGGGCGGGAGGCTGACGGAGACCGGGCCGAAGAGCTGGTGCAGGTGCTGGAGGCTGAGGTGGCAGTGGGAAGCTGCGCAGGAGGGTAACAGATGCGGCTGTTTCTGGACGACATGAGGGTTCCGCCTGATGACGGGACCGACTGGGTTCATGCGCGGACAGTGCCGGAGTTCCTGTCCATCGTGGCGCAGCGGCCCACGCTGGAGCTGGTGAGCTTCGACCATGACCTCGGCCCCGACGACTCCGATGGCTACGACTGCGCCAGGATGATGTTGTGGGTGCACGATACCCGGCCGGCGAAGGTCTGGGTGCACAGCGCCAACCCGGTGGGGGCGAAGCGCCTCATGGACCTCTTCGCTGACGAGGGCATCCCCGCCTTGCGGGTGAAGCTGTGAGCACCACCCGCCTTCTCCACCGGGCGCCCCGGCCCCGCAGCGCCGGTCAGCGCAGGACCCGCCCCAACCCGGAGACGGGCGTCCAGGCGGCCCAGGAGTCCATCAGGTTCGAGGTCGCGGGCCCGCCCCGGGGGAAGGCCAGGCCGCGGGTCGGCCAGGGCCACGCCTTCACGCCGGATGCGACCCGTCAGCACGAGGATGCCGTGGCCTGGGCAGCTCGAAGGGTCATGCGCGGCCGCGGGCCCCTGGTCGGCCCCGTCGCCGTCGATCTCGTGGCCTACCACGCCGTGCCGGCCAGCTGGCCGAAGTGGAGGAAGGAGCAGGCCCAGGCCGGGCGCTCCCTCCCGATGGGCAAACCCGACGTCGACAACGTCTGCAAGCTGGTCCTGGACGCGCTCAACGGCATCGCCTACCAGGACGACGCCGCCGTGGTACGCCTGGCCGTGGAGCGCCGCTGGGCCGTGGGCCGGCCCGAGGGCGTCGCGGTGACCGTCAGCCCTGCTGGGCTTCCCTCACCTGCTGACGCCCCACCAGATCGACCCTGACGACCTCCCCCGCCCGCCGGTCCACTTCCGACCGCTCGGCCTCGCCGACGACCTCGATCACTACCTCACCATCCTCGTAGCGCATGCTGGCTCCCGTCTCGACGTGGGCGCAGCCTCCCGGACGTGTCGCTGGCTGCTGGTCCCGGGCCGGCAGGATGCGGGGCCCGGGTGGGGCTGGAGATGAGGATGGGCGCTGGCTGGAGGTGAGGCAAGGGGGATGGGGTGACGGCTCAGGGTGTGGACGACGATGGACCATTCGCCGGCTGGTCCGGAGGCTCTTCACCGTTTACTTTGTCTCCTCGGTGACCCTTTGCAGCAGATGTTCCACCACCTCTGCTGGAAGGCCCATTGGCTCTTCCGCCCGCTCCGCTCGGAGCCTTCGGAGTTCTCGGGACAGGCTGTACCTTGGAAGAGGCCGTTGTGGAACGTGCCTTTCTCTTTGGCAATCCCGCAGATCCGTGTGCTGAATTCGGGTCATGGGTCGTCGTCTCCTGGGCGGCAATGTCGCCAGAGATCATCTTCACCGCTGGCTCGCCGGCAACAGGATGCCCGCAGAGGCCGAGCAGCAGCGCCATTATATACTCGTGGTCGGTCTGGGGCGACACGACCTTGAACAGTTCCGACGCCTCCTCGCGATCGATAACGAAGGAGTGGTCGGGGTAGGAAGTAACGAGGCGGTCCAGAGCTCCCGGTTTGAGCGAGGTACCGAGGCGCCTGCCGTACTCCAAAGCGATTGCAACCGCGCGCTGGATCTCCCCAATGCGCATTGGGTCCACCTGGGCGATAATAGGCGTGACCAAACCCAGCGAGAGGGTGCCCGCCAACTCTGCTGCCAGCTTCGTGGGCATACCACTCAGGCGGATGTCCATCAAGTACTCCCGGAAGCTGTCGAGCAGCCGGTCTTGGAGCCAGTCAATCGCCTCATCCACCTCAAGTCCTGACGCCCGCTCGCCAATCTCCCCGCGGCGGAGGATCTGCGCGTCAAGGGGACCCAACTCGGCCTCGTCGGTCATGACCAGCTCTGATCCACCGATGGCCACGAGCGTTCCCGCGCTCTTGCAGAAGGCGGGAACGTAGACCGCGAACTTCTTATACCGACTGCGCAGGAGGCGCGCTATGCGGTACGCAGCATGTGCATCGCCACCCCAGGTGGACAAGCAAAGGAGCAGGTTCGGATGGGCCTTCTTCAGCAGCATCGCCAACAGCCGCTGATAGCCACCGCGGGTGACGTGGCCGTTGTAAGTAATGATGTCGCAATCTCGCTGACCTACCACTTCCGCCACAGCGGTTTTAAGCAGCCTGTCGGCCTTGGCCTGTGAGAGCAGCGGTGTCGACACCTCGGGTTCAACTCCGACTTCGCGCCGTTCCTTCTGCGGCGGACTGTCGTCCGCATCCAGCGCGCTGCCGGCGCCGTTGGGCAGAAGCTCTTCCACAGCTCCTCCTCCTACGCACGCCTCGGGCTGGAGTTCGTCTCGCCCGACGCCATGCAAAGCGGATGTAGGAGATGACCGTACCGCAAGCACACGGGTGGCATCAACCGAATTGTCCCGCGGGTTTTCGGACGCCGGCCCGCAGCTGAGTTGAAGCTGAAGCGTCGGCGGCCTCCCCACTCTACCCCAGTCCTCCGCTGCGCAGCAGCACCCGCCGGACCTCGCGCAGCAGGTCCTTGCTCTTCTCGCCTTCCACCAGGTCCAGCGCCTCCGTGCGCAGGCGGGCCAGCTGGGCGAAGTCCGCGGCCAGGAGGGGGTCGTGCTTGGCTGGGTCGTAGACCTCGATGGAGTGGAGGAGCCGGCCGTTCGTGCGGGGCTGTGCCTACCCCCATGTCGCTCCGGCTGCCATGTGGACGCCCTGCAGGCCGAACTCCGGCGGCGGGGGCTGGATGGAGCGGGGAGGACGTGACCCAGGATAGCACTGCAGGGGAGGCGGCAAGGTTGGGGGGATGGGTCAATCCCGTAGCTAGGTTTGGGGAGGGGGGTAGCCCTCCCATTGGGTCACCCAGGGACCGAAAATGCGGTCCGGGATAACCAACCTGGCCCTCCCAGAGCCGTCAGGAAACGGCCCGTCCGACGGTACCGAGACCGATCATCGAACCGGCATGCACCTCGGCGAGGGGAACGGGACTCAGCTTGGAGGGGGGTGTTGGATGGCCGCCGTGATCTCGGCGACCGTCTCCTGCAACAGGCGCAAGGCCCGCGGGCCCACGCCAACCCGCGCCGTCCACACCTCCCCCCGCACCGCCGCCGCCGCCCGGGTGGCCTCCTCCGCCGCCCGCACCGTCCACCACGATACCGTCGCCTCGTCCGCCGCCTCCGCCGCCCGCGTCGCCCGCGTCGCCACCTCCGCAGCCTCCGCCGCGCACCGGAGCCGCCGCGCATATGCCCGCGCCGCCCACACATCCCCCCGCACCGCCCGCGCCGACCGCGCCGCCGCCTCCGCCCACACCGCCCGCGTCGCCTCCTCCGCCGCCCGCACAGTCGCGGCGGAGACCTGTGGCATGGCCTCCAACCGCTCGGCCTCCGCGTCGAGGCCCGCGGCGCGGAGCGCCCGGGGCGCGAAGCGGCGGGCCGCGAGGTCCGCCAGGACGAACTCCCAGCCTCCGCTCTCCGGCGGGGCCGCTCCTGCGGACAGGATCGCCCGCAGGAGTGGCACCATCGCGGCCGTCCGCGCCGCATCGGCATCGGCCTGGTCCGGAAACGCGTCGTTCAGCGGGACTATCAGGCCCCATAGGGGCCTGGCCGCGGGGTGCACGCAGGGCGGGCAGCTGGCCCCCCAGGGGAGACCAAGCTGTGCGTTGACCTCCTCGGCCGCGCATCTACGCGCGGACCCGGTGGCGTGGCCACCGTAGGAGAACATGACGTGATCCAGGTCCAACAACATATACGACCTCCTGTTGGGACCGGGGGGGGTCCTGCGGGTAGCCCCGAGGGGTGAGGCAGGGTGACCCCCCTCCCTCCATGCTGCCGGCGCCCACCCGGCGACTGGGCTGGACCCCGGATAACCGCCGGGGTGGCGGGATCCCCTCCCTACCTGGACGTCAGGTAGTCAGGTAGTCGGCCTCCACACAGGCCGGACACGCGCATGCCCCGCGGGGCATGCCACGGAAACCCACGGTTCCGTGGATTGGATCGTCGGGCCGCAGCCCGACGCGAACCCCTCCCCACACCGGCTGTCCGGGCGGGGTGACGGCCATGGCCCGTGTGACGGCCTCGGCCGCCTCCAAAGCCTCGGCATCCCGGGCAACCTCAGCCCACGCCTCAACGGCGGCGAGCCGCAGACGCTCATCCTCCTCCTCCGCCGCGTCTGGGCCCAGGGAGGCCCGGGCCTCGTCAAGTTCCCTCGCCCTCGCGACGAGGGAATCGTGCCGCGCCAAGGCATCCCTTTGGGCAGGGGTCGGCTCGGCGGCATTCGTCTCCTCATCCCAGCGCCGCCCGGCGCCGGGGATGTCGCCCCCCTCCAGAACCCTGAGGGTAGCGAGCCATGTGGTGAACTCCCACTGCCACCCGACAGCAGCGGTTAGGGAGCGGGCCTCCTCGAACTCGCCCGCCTCCCAGTCCTCGGGGTCTCCTCCGGCCTGGATGCCGGTTTTGATGGCTTCGATGATGGCCTCTACCTCACGGATGGTCTTGGTGCTCATGAGCCTCTCCTTCACGGCGGCGTCCATCGCCGCTCTTCATGATAGATATAGAAGCACACAGCGTGCCACTGTGTGTATATTCATGCACACTCATGTATGTGCATGAAATCGTTGAGTTTTGGTTAAGTAGGCAGACCACATCTGGCAGGCATGTGTGTGGATATTCTCCCCGTCAAGGTGACCCATGGTGAGGCGAATATCTACAGCGTGGTCTAAGTGTGCGTAGAAGCGGTGGATTTAGGCGGTTTCTCTGGACTCGTTACTGGGGAGAATATCCCCAGGTCCGAGAGACTCCACCTCTTCCGGCGTGAAGAGCCGGTCGAGATATCCGTAGAGGGTACGGCGGTCCACCCCCAGAAGGTGGGCCGCACGCTGCCGATTGCCGCGGGTTTCCTCCAGGGCGGCGCGGATTTCAGCCCGCGCCAACGCCACGAACGCGTCCTGGAGCCGACCTTCCTGCATCCCCCACAGCCCCTTCTTCCGTCCCATGTTGCACCTCCGCTACCTCAGAGGCACGCGGCGTGCCAGATAGGGGGACGAGCATCCAGCCCCGGTCCGGGTCACCGATCCAGCGGCAACCCAGCGCCCGGGCGATGGCGAGCATCTCAAGGGGCGTCGGTTCCCGGACCCCCGCCTCCCATGCAGCCCAGGTCTGCTCCGAGACCTCGGCCCTGGCCGCAGCCGAGGCTATCTCCTGGGATGCGCGGGTACGGGCCTTCCGGATGGCCTCCGCCACGCCGGTCCGTGGCGCCGCTGCCGCCGCTGGCGCAGCCGGGGCCGCTCGCCTGCGCGCCGCCTTCCTCGCGGAAATGACGGTCCCGGGACGGAGCCGAAGGAGTTGCGCCACGTGCGCGGCATCCTGACCTGGGAAGCGGTCGTCGTGGTCCCAGACCATCTTCCAGGTGCCGGTGGGCCCGGTGTGCGATCTGCCGGGGTCCGGCCGGGGGTCGCTCAGCAGTCCCCGGTACTTGGCCGTCTTCAGCGTGCTAACGGCCACGCCGAAGGCACGGGCCACCTCCGGGATGCTGGAATCGGGGTGCTCGTCCCAGTAGTCCTGAACCTCGGTGTAGTCCAGGGCCCGCAACCTCGCCATGTCTACTCCACCGGAACTATCTGGTCACCCTCCCGGCGCAAAAAGCCGAGACGAAGACCCGTCTCGATCGCGGAGGGGACGCCTCGGAGAGCGTCCTCCACGACAATCCGCCGCCACTCAGACGGAGAAAGGGGGGCCTGGTCCTCGGCGGGCACGAGGACCCAACCGTCGTCACGCTGTACCCACCTGGACCCGAGGGCGTAGGCGATTCTTTCCATGGTCCCCAGGTCTGGGGTTTTACCCCCTTTCTCGTACTGGGCCCAGGCACTCTGGGACGTGCGGGCCCGCTCGGCTGCCTCGGTCTGGGTGAGCCCGAGGGCCAAGCGGCGGGAGCGAATCTGGTCTGGGATGCTCACGGGGCCCCCGTTCTGCGGTGGGCCAGGGAGGCCGCACCGGGAGTCACTCGTCCATGCCGTAGGAGGAGCACGTCGTCGCCTCTCCGCAGAGGGTAACGGAGTACCGGCGTTCGCACTCGGAGATGCGCTGCCACTGGGCAGCGTCTTCATCGAACCCGAGCTTCCCTCGCTCGCGCAGCGTGAGCTTACGCCACCCCAGTGCCCTGCTAAGGTCGTACAGGCACCGGGATGCGCACCTGTTGGCCTCAGCCAGTCCCATGCCGCCAGGAATCGTCCAGGTTGCGGCGAACTTCTGCACCTCCTCCAACTCGGGGAGGAGGTGGGTGTAATAGCGCCAGAAGTGCCAGAGGATCAGCCGCTCGGCGCTGTAGTCATTGAGGTCGGAGCGGAGACGGCGAAAAGCTCGCCGCCAGGATGCGCCGCCGACCACCTGGAGGTCAACCTGAACCTCGGACTCGGTTGCAAGGATTGTGGCCGTCCCCCCGGGGGCTGGCATCCCTGCCCGGAACCTGCGGATCGTGAGGACGGACGTCTCCTCTCTATCATAACGACCAAGCTTCCGCCCGATCTCAACACACAAGTCACCTTGCACCGAAAGGTCGACCGCCTGCTCCGCGAGGACGTAGATCTGTTTGGCCGGAACCCCCCGCAGGGTGAACCGGTCGCAAACCGTGGTCTTGGAGAGCCACCGCACGTCGTGCGTTGGCTCCAGAATGCTGGCCAGCCCGGCCGGCGCCGCAGAGCATCGGAGCGTGAGAGTCGCCTCGTAATTGTGATGCATGTTTTCCCCCATGTGGCAGGTCTCGCTGCGACCACCGCAGCGTTCATGGATATAATATATATCGTAGCGGGAATTTGGTCAAGAGGAAAAATATACGGCAAGATATATTTTCTGATGGGCGGGTCCAGAAACACGAAGCCCCGGCACCCTTGAGGGATGCCGGGGACGTGCGCTCGGTCGAGGGCAGCATCCTGCCCTATACGCTGCTTCAATGGGGCCGCGCCTCCCCGGGCTGAGAGGCACGGAATGCGACCACCTCCCTTCTAGCGCCCTTGGGAGATGCGTCGGCTCGGCCGAGCACGACAACGCTACAACAGACCCGGGAGGGGTGTCAACACCTTTCCCGCAGCCAGGTGACCACCTCGATTACCAGGACCCCGACTCCCCGTAGGTGCTCGTCCGGGTGCCGGATCGCGTCCACGAGCGGGGCCAGGCCAGGGTCGAGGGCCATCCACCGCTCGACCTCGGCGACCCGGCTCGGGTCCAGGTCAAGGGCGGCATACCGCTGCAGCTCGTCCAGGGTGGGGGCCGGCGCCCCGATCGCCTCCTCCCCAAGCAGTTCCTCCTCCCGAATCTCGACGAGGATCTCCTGGGCCTCCTCTTCCGAGAGGGGCGGCGGCGCGTCTCGGCCAAGCGCCGCGAGCACGGCCCGGCAGACCTCGGGGGCGGGCTCGGTCAGGGCCGCCACGGCGGCCCTGAGGGCTGGGACGGTGATCGTCCATGCCCGGACCTCGGCGGCTCTGCCGGGGCTGAGAAGGCCGGCCGCGAGGCCCACGATCTCTCGGAGGGCTGGAGGCCTCGGATCCAGGCGGGGGAGGGAGCGGAGGAGATCGTCAAGGCGGCTCCAGGTGGCAGGGTCGGTGTAGTCCATGCGGTGCTCCAGATCAGGAGCCGCCAGCATGGCGGCCCCTATCCTCTGGTTGCACCGCAGGACCCTGGATCCTGACAGCTACACGGAGGGAATCTCTTCCCCCGAGCCCAGAAAAATGGTGCCAAGCGTCGGGTTCCGCCGCCTGAGGGTCTGCCTCCTACGGCGGGCCCTGCGATCTGCAGTAGCTTGGTTCGGCATGCTACTACCTCTGGGCTACGTGCGGGGCTTCGGGCTCGATGAGGCCGGCCGCCACCGCCTCCTCGAGTACGTCGTCACCGACGTTGGCCGCCAAGTCCTGCATCGCGGCGATCTCCACCATGCGACTGTAGGCTTCCCGGATGTTGTCACCGCGCACCAGGGTGCCGTCTCCGGCGTTGACCTTCGAAAGGGTCAACGTTTTGCTTGCCTGGTGGTAGTTGAGGAAGTAGGTCATTTGCTGCTCCGATTGGGTGGCTGGCGTCCATCGCCAGCCTTATGAGAGTAATATATAGCGCCAGCGCTATATAGTCAAGGGCAAATAACGTGTGCGTAATTATTTTTCAAGGGGCTCCAGGGACCACCCCTCGGCCGAGCTCACCCACCGCGCTCGCAGGGCTTCCGCGATCGCTGGCATGCGCTCGGCGCTGGGCGTGCGGGCGCCCTTTGCTGGCTCGGCGCCCTCCCACTGGGCCCACCAGCTCTGGGCGACACCAGCGCGCCGGCCGGCCTCGGCTTGGGTGAGGCCCAGATCTTCCCTGCGAAGCCGTATCTGCTCTGCGATGGGCCGTTGCATACCTACCTCCCTTCCTGACTATAGCGCAGGCGCAATCCCATGGCAAGGGGCCAGCGCTTCGACCCGGTTGGACACGGGGATGTCCGAACATCGGCGGTCTACTGGATGCTTTCCCGGGGTCATGGATACTCTGAGAGGAGGATCGGACATGCGGTGACAGTGGGGGCGGACAGCCAGGGGGGCTCCTGGCGTGGGGGCCATCCAGTGGTTCATCAAGCGCAACTCGGGTCCCTTGCGGTCAGCGGTCCAATCCGGTAGGCTTCTGGCAACGTTCCGGAGGGACGGACACTTGGGGGTGCAGATGCGGCCGAGTATTGTTCCGGATGCCACATACCGAGCGGTGAACTGGCCCCAGCCCTTTGAGGTCAGCGGGAGGGCGCTCCAACTCGTCTCAGATCGGCGGGACGTTCGGCGCATCAGCGGGGTGTCTCCAGAGTCTCGCCACCTGCTGAGCCGGGCTGAGGCGGATGCGCTTTGCCTCATTGAGAGGCTTCAGCCCGCTGGGCCATTCGACCGGGTAGAGGCAACCTTCATCTTGGAGCGTCTGGATGGGCCGGGAGGCAACCCCGTGGACCCCCAGGATCGTCTCAGGCTGGACCTATTGCTGATGCGGGCTTGGTTGGCGCCCGAAGCGTGGCGTGATGGGTAGGTCGGCTCACCCGGCCATATCAATCAGGCCCCCCAGGAGCAGGAGACTCAGGCAGCCGACGCCGACAGCCAGGAGGAACTTCTTAACCAGCTTCGTGTCGGCCTCTTTCTGTTGGGCCACCCGCCTCTCATGCTCAGCCAATGCCAGCCGGTGGTCAGCCATGGCCTGTTCGTTCGCAGCCTTGACTCTGGCCACTTCGGCATCGAATGCCGCTTGGGCCGCATCGTCTACGAGTATCGAGATGTCAACCGGTGGTCGTTCCTGAAACTGGAGCTTCACTCGGGCAGGGATGAGACTTGCGTCAAGGGACCGAGGCTCCCCTGACACGATGACCAGCGATACGAGTGTAGCCGCACCGCCCGGCACGACGATAGGCGCAGAGGGCGCAAGCAGGTTCATCCTCAGGGTGCTGCCCTGCCTGAGTTGGTACGTGACCGAGTGCCGATCTACCAGATAGGACTTGTCAAGGTCCAGGATGACGTCAGCGTCGCAGACGTTGAGCAGGGCACCAACCAATATGCCGCCGTCCACGGCCAACGAGGGCTTGACGCAGGGGTCTTCCTTGGCGACAACGGAGGGCGTCGGGTTTGAGGGCGCTACCTCCAAGGCCGGGGGCTTGGGAGGCTGGGAAGCAAGTAGCTGAAGGGTGGCAACCGATGAGATGATGACCAGGAAGAGTGCCACAGGCATACGTCTCATCAGCCCTCCGATACCTTGCACTGGTTTTCAATGCTGTCCGAGCTTCCGTCACAGTCGGTGTCTGCATCGCAACAGTTCTCATCCGGCTGTCCGTCGATCGGGACCCAGGTGAAGCACTGCGATAGAAGTCCCTGACACTCCCAAGAGGAGCTATCGGAACAATCGCTTGGCAGCTCAGCTTGTGAGCACACCGCCAGACAGGGACTGCATACCTGCCCATCGCCGTTATAGTCAGCGCAATAGAGCAACGTCGGGGCCCCCTCGTCCGTCGCCCCGTCGCAGTCGTCGTCCCTGTGGTTGCAGGCCTCCGCTGCCCCCGGGTACACGCTCGCCTCGGAGTCGTCGCAGTCGGTGATGAGTCCCTGGGGAATCGGAGACACCCACGGACTGTAGCCCTCCGGCTCCATACAGGCTGTGATCGTCACCGACTCGTCGAACCCGGTGACGTAGCCGTCACCGTCCGCGTCGGGGAAGTAGCCCTGAGTCTCGAACCCCTCGTCCGTCGCCCCGTCGCAGTCGTTGTCCCCGAGGTCGCAGACCTCGGCCTCGTCCTCAGTCCAGGCCAGCGGGTCCCCGTCGTCACAGTCTACACCTTCCTCGTAGCCGTCTCCGTCTGCGTCTCGCTGCGCAGGTTCGTTGTCATTGCCTAGCACCGAGCAGGCCGAAGCTACAAGGAACGAGGCAAGGAGCACAATCCGACCGTTCATGAACCACCTCCTGAAGGCAACTAGCCGCATCGGTTGGGGGCTTACCACCAGGAGGATGCGGTGTCAAGGGGGCGGGGCAATCTGTGGGTGCAACCCCCTGCAGACCCGAGCTGTCCGGCTTCCGTAAGCGCACGGATGACGAACGACTCGATTTCTGCTAGGCTTAATCCCGTTGGTTCTGCCCTGGATAGGAGCTTCCCGTGGGACACTCGACCGCTGCCGCACCTGCCTTCATGATCCCCCAGAGCCGACGGCACACGATCGCGACCCTCGTGACCACCCAGGGAGCGGGGAACACGGCGTCCGACTACACGGAGGCCGACCTCCGGGTGGATATCCCCGAGGCCGGAACCAACAACAGCTCCGACCGTAGCTCGGGGGACGACTCCCTCCGGGTGGAGGCCACGGGGGCCCCGTCTGCGTCGGCTTCGCTGACCGTCCGCACCCAGGTGGGCGGCTACCCCAACGGCGGCGCGTCCTGGTGCTACTCCGACGACGGCGGTATCACCTGGTACGGCCAGGACGGGATGTCGGTGCTCACCGACTGCGAGGTGAGCAACGCCCCGACCAGCACGTCTGATGGCCACCGGCTGCCCCACATGATGGCCCTGCCCGACGGCACGATCGTCAAGGTCACGGAGCGTTGGGCCGGGACCGATGGCGTGGTCGTCAACATCCGGTCGGCCGATACCAAGACGGCTAAGGGAACGTGGGGGGGCTACATCGATGTTTGGAGCACGAGCACCGGCTTCAGCTCCAACCGTCACCCGTCCCCTTGCCTCGCCAAGGTCCCAAATGGCGCCGGAGCCCCGATCCTGCGGGTGTTCTCACTTGAGAATCACTTTCCTGCGTCCACAACATCCGCCTGGCTCCGCATGGACGAGTCCCGCGATGGGGGCGCTACCTGGACGCGGATAGGACGACAGCTAATCGAGTTGACCACTGCCGGGGCCAGCAATATCTACGACAACCTGCGTGCTGTGTACGACGAGGCTTCAGGGAACTGGACTCTTGGAATCCACCACAACGCCACGGGCACTCACACAATCAAGCACTACGTCTCCTACGACGACGGGCGGTCCTGGACCCTGGCCGAGACACTATCCACCTACACCGGGATGGAGGCATTCGATCTGATCCGAGTGAACGACCGGATCTGCCTCTTCACCACCTCCAGTGCCGCAACGCCGAAGCTCGTCCTCCTGGAGAAGAATGCGCTTGCCGCCACGTTCACCGAAGTCTCCCTCACGGTGACCGCCGGCACGCACCGAAGCTACCTGTGCGCCGGGGTATGCCCCGACGGCAAGATCGAGGTCTGGGGCAGGAACAACGCTGACCCGGACAAGCTGATCGTCTGGCGGGAGACGAGCCGGGCCGTGTACCAGTCCACTGGGCGGCCGGTCCTGGACGACACGGGGGACGGCGGGGCGACGCTGACCAGCGCCCTGAAGCCCCACAGCGTCTGCTACCAGCAGGGGAAGGCGTACCTCACGGGGAACCTCGACACCGTGAGCAACGACTGGGAGAACAGCGCTCACGTCCTGATCTTCGGGGGATGGAGCTCCGTCACCGACGAGGACAATCTGCTGGGGGGAGGGTACCCACTACCCTATCTCCCCTACGACACGCCGGCCAACCGGGGCTACACGACGACCGGGGCTGGTACGGACACGCTGAAGCTGGACGCACTGAACCAGCTCTGCGACGAGATCGTGACCACGGCCAACGAGCGCTATCACGAGCGCGCAATAGCCGGGACGACGGCCAAAGCGCACGGGATCGTGAAGGTAGTCAGCGGCGGCACGATCGCTGCTGACGATATCGCGGTTCGCCTGTACCGGTACGACGGGTCGGCGAACAGCTACGGCGTCACGCTGCGGTTCAGCGGCACGCAGATTCGCATGCTGGACACCTGGGCGGGGACCACTCTGGCCACCGTCACGCCGAGCACCGCGCTCACTGCGGCATCCATTGAGTGGAAGGTCGCCGTGAGCGCTGGGACCGCCGAGGGGTCGGCCTGGTATCGGCTCTACGGCTCCAGGAAGTGGGTGGAGATCGCCGTGGATCAGTCGCTCACGGCGAACGCGTCTACCGACAACCTGATTCGGTGGGGGCACATCGCGAGCGGCGGGACCGCTACATCCCAGTGGAGGCTCGTCTGGCCCTACGGCTACGACGAGGGGCTCTACGACGGGCTGGCCTCCGGGGGCACCGGCAAGCCATCCCCGGACCTCCGGGGCCACCCCTGGACGCTGGTCCCTGCGCCGACCGTGGAATTGATCCGGGTCCGCGCCCTGGGCGGACCCACGACGGTGGGCGACACCTGGTCGATCTGGACGCGGGGTCGCAAGCCCGTGGACCGAATCCTCCCGGGCACGCTGGCTTACTCACCCCGCCAGGACTATCGGAGCGGAACCGAAGGAGCCTCCGGGGTAGTCACCCTCACGTTCGACCACGGGACGGACAGCACGTTCCGATTGGGCGAACTGATCGGCGTAGGGGCTCTCCGCTGCAACCTGGCGACGATTGCCTACCAGCGCTGGACGGGAGCGGCCTACAGCACGGTCGGGACCTGCGACTTCCGCGAGGTCTACGACACGGCCTGGAGCCGGGACGGCGTCTGGGTGCAGCCGACGGGGGCCACGCTGCGGAGGCTCCTGGAGCGGAACTCCTGCGAGGGCGCTATCCTGGAGCTGACTGCCCTGGGGGGCGGGGATATCCTTGCGGCCCGCATGACGGGCAACGTGGAGGGCCAGCAGAACACCGGCTCCTCCCACAAACAGCTCTGGTTCGAGTGTGAGGCGACCCCGCTCTCCGGCGACTGGGCCACCTTCGCGACCTCGGCGAGTTCCGGAGCCGCCCAGGTGCGCATCTTCTGGCCCTCTGGCCTCACGATCGCGGCCCAGTCCGCGAGCACTCAGCGCTACGACCGTGTGGTCCTGACCGGCAACCCCTACGAGACGTTCCTCTCGGTGGGACAACTCCTTCTTGGCGAGGCGCTGATGGTCCCGCTTCAGTACTGGGAGGGGTGGAGCGTCGAGCAGCAGGTACTCGAGCGGGTGGAGCGGGGGCGGGGCGGGTACGTCGTCGCGAACCGGGACGCCCCTCCCATCCGCGTGACCCGCTGGCCCCATCCTCAGGTACTCGTCCACGGGGAGCGGTTCAAGACCTCTCCGGCCGGCTCCGTGCCGACAACGGGGCCGAGCTCGACCATCCGGGCCACTCTGGAGGGGATACCCGGCCTCTTCCTCTCCCTCGGCCGCCAGGTCGGCACCGTTTTCCCCCTGACCCTGGTGCCACAGGCGGACATGACCCAGGACCCGAGCAGCGCGGCCTACACGATGACCGGGGGGCTCCTCCCTGAGCGGTGGATCTACGGGCTCCTCGCCAAGGGGGCCACGATCACGGGGCAAAAGGGCCAGTTCAGGGGCCTGGGCGCCGGCCACGTCCAGGACACGGAGATCGCGCACGTGGAGATCAGCTGATGACCCGCCGGGGGGCCGAGGGCCGCCGCGTCCACTGGATCATCACCCTCTACACCAGGGTGGATGCTGAGGCGCATGTCATCGTCAGGGCCGCGACGGGCTCCCTCTCTGGACAGGGACTCCTCGATCCCTCAGTCACGCTCACCCTGCCCTGGGGCGAGGACTATGCGACCTTCGACCCAATCGTCCTCACCATGGGGTCCGTGCGCATGGGCCTCGACCTCACCCCGCCGTCTGTCGCCTTCACGTTGGATCTCTCGGCCGCGACCCTGGTGGACACCGTGGACTGGCGCCTGGAGGAGGCCTACGCCGAGGTGTCGGAGGTGGAAGAGGCCCCGGACGGCCGGAGCATCGCGACCGCCTGGGAGGCGAGGAGGAAGCTCGTGGAGGGGCCGGCCCGGCTCAAGGTGCGGACCCTATCGGAACCGGTAGAGGTGGAGGTGAGCGGCTACCCTGTCGAGGACACCGGTTCTTTCTGGCCTCCTGGCGCGGCGCTTTCTTCCCTCCGCCACGCCGATATCGGTACGGCATCTACGGCCAATGGGGGCCGAGGGAGGGCCCATCAGGCGAACGGGATGCTGCCGTCGATCCCGATCGTGCCGTCCATACCTGGCGGCACATCCTGGGCGACGACCCTTCTCTACCCATGCCAGGTGATTGGAGATGCTGTGGACGCGAACCACAGCACCCTGACCGAGCTGACCCACTGGAAATGGCTCGTCACCTACGAGCCGCTCAATTCGCTGTCCGGTCTGCGGACAGCATGGCTTGAAATCGTGGACCGACGGGACCAGATCTTCAACGCCAGCACCTACTTCGCCCTCTTGGAGGTGGGCACGGACGACCTCGGGGACACGTACACGTTCTTCGAGGGCTCGGCCTTCGTCGAGAACCTCGCTGCCGGCACCTGCGACACAACCGCAGGCAGCACCACTTTCACGGGTGACAGAATCGATGCGGTTCACATCGATTCTTACGTTCGGATCTCGAATCCTAACAATTTCGACTACGACTACAAGAGGGTCATCTCTCTGACGAACGGCGGGTCCGTTGTACTCGCCTCGACCTACCGGCGCACCGAAACCAACCAGACGGGCCTCCTTATCAGAGGACCCAAGTTGGTGCTAGACGCGGCCTACATCTCGATTGGGTCTGGTATCGTTGGTCCCCTCGGGGGCGCCCTCGGGAACCCGGCGGAGGTTGTGCTGTGGGGCCTTGCCCGGTCCCGTCTCCCGTACAGGGTTGCCTGGGGGGATCTCCGGAACCTCACCGAGAGGACCTCGGGCTGGTACGTGACGACCGTCCTCCGGGAGGACACCCCTCCGCTGGATTGGATCGCGGGTCACATTCTCCCCTGGGTGCCCATTCGCCCATATCTGGAGGGCTCGCGACTCAGGTTCTATTGGCGCGGCCCCCTCCTGGAAGACGAGCCGGTCTGCACGGTTTCGCTGGACGGGTCCGAAGGAGTTTGGCACGACTGGGGTCCGGAGGTGGACCCCACCGATGTGCGGAACGAGTTCCGAACTTCATTTCGGTGGAATATCCGCTCCGAGCGGTACGACCGTCCCTTCACTGCGACGGGAGCGCTCACGAGGACTGGCGCTCCCGTCACCCCTTCGGCGGTGATCGGGATCCACGCACTCGCCGATGCGAGTCAGATACGCTGGCTCGGAGAGCGCGCACAGCGCACCATCCGCCATCACGTCTTCAAGACCGATTCAATAGGGGAATTGGCGACGGTCCAGAAGGCAGCGAATGCCTGGCTCTGGGAGCACAGTCGGCCGCGGGTCACCCTGGGGGTGACCCTCACGCAGGCGGGTAGGTGGCTCCGGGCCGGCATGCTGCTCCAGTTGGACGACGAGACCGTCGTCAGGGAGGCGAGCCGCTGGCGGGTCGAGGAGGTCGAGCTTTCGGCAGATGGCGGGGGCCGGGCGGTCCTCGCACTCACGTGAGGAGGGAGGTGACCCGTGAGGGACCGGGACGAGGCGCGGTTGCAAGAGTTGGTGGCGCTGTTGGAGGCTGGTGGGCCCGGCTCTGCCGAGTCCCTGCTTGAGGCGGTCTGGATGCTGGGGACAGGCGGCTGGTACGTCTGTTTCGGAGCGAGCCGCGACGGCGGAGAGGCGTCGGTCACGCTGCTTCCGGCGGGGGAGGGTGAACCTGTGGTCGCGGTGGGTCCTGCGCATGTCCTCGCACTGGCCGTGGCTATCACCTCGCTTCTGGGCAGATGCGGCCCTCGGTGGAGGCTGCCATCTGGGGGGTTGTAGCCCTCTACCTGAGGCGTGGGACTGGCGTCATGTTGGTCCTGAGACCCGCCGGCTGAAGGGCCCTTCGCATCGCCTCGTTGCCCGCTCTCACCTCGTCCGTGTTCTCGCGCACGGCTTGGATCACCTCCCGCAGGAGCGAGGGGAGGTCGTTGGGGCCTCCCCCCTGGTACGCGAGCACGGCATCCCCCCTGGTGGTCTGCACCGTCCGGGCCGGCCCCGGCGGGAGGAATGCATCAGAGACCGGGTGAGCCGCATTGCGGGCGGTCCCCCGCCCTCCTGCTCCGGAGCCTCCACCCGCTGCCTCGCCGGTGGATGCCGTTGAGTTGTCCTGGTTGTCGGCCCCGGCGGTCATCGCGGTGGCGAAGCCGTGCAGCCGTTCAGCGATTTTGTCCATTCCGATCGCGTCGAATATCCGCGCCAGGAGCTCGGCGAGCCCCCCAACGAGACCCCGGACCACCACTTCGAAGAAGTCGGGGACGAAGGCCAGGAGCCTCGCCCCGAGGCCGTCGGCGCCGTGGCGCATGTCGCGCCAGAAGTTCTGGGCGGCTCGCCGGATTCCCCGTCCGATCTCGACGATCAGAGTCCCGACGATGGCTCCCAGTGCCTGCAGCAGCCCGGCCAGGATCACGTCCCAGTTGCGGAGCGCGAAGCGGACCGCCTGGCCGAGGATGTTTCCGATGGCCGGGATGACGGTTCCCGAGAGCTTCTCGAAGAACCCCGGCAGCTTGGCCTGGATATCGTTCAGCAGGCGCGGTAGGCCGGCGACCACGCGGTCGAGCGCCCTGGCTGGTCCCTCGCCGGAGAGGATCTCCATGAGGCTTGACCCCACCAGGGATTGCGTCAGCCTGTCGAGGACGGCCCCGATGGCTTTCGCCGCCACAGCCCCCAGGCTGAAGGCGGCGCTGATCTGGCTCAGCTTGGAGGCCCCTGGGCTGTTGAGCGCATCCACCAGTCCACCGAAGGCTCCGATCACCGAAGAGAGGCCGCCGGCTCCAACGGAGCCGGCGATGGACCCGACGTCCGCGATCGCTGCCCCAAGCTTGGCGGCCCGCTCTGCGGCTTTCGCGAAGGCCTCCTCAGCCGCGCCGACGACATCGTTGACCCCGAGGAAGGCATCGGTGAGTTGCATCGCTGGCACCTGGATCGAGCGGCCGAGGTCGCCGAACTCCTCCTCGGCTCTCTGGAGCTTGTCCGAAACCGTCTCCTCGTACTCGCGGACCGACTTTTCCAGCTCCCGGAATGCCTCCTGGCCCTTGCGCTTTTCCTCCTCCAGCTTCTTCTCCCAGCCCTTATCCCGGAAGAGGAGGGACCCTGTGCCCTGGGGCCTTGAGTCCAGGTCCTCCAGCAGCGCCGGAATGCCCTCCACGGCCTTGCGCATCGCCGTGTCAGCCTTCCCGGCCTCCACGGACACATACCCCCAGGCCGCCGACAACGTCCCGAGCACCGGGTGAACCGACGCCAGCGTGCTCAGGAGGCTCTCTGCACCCCCCTTCTTACGGCTCGGGTTGATGGATTCCGCAAAGGTCGTCAGGGGGCCAAGGAGCCCGACTGTCGAAAGCTTGAGTCCCTCCAGAGCCAGCCCCAGGTCGGTGATCGCTCGCTGGTATGCCTGGGCCTGGGCAAGGCGCTCAGAGCTCATGGTGAGGTTCAGCCGGTCCGCCTCGGCTGCGCTTGCCGCGAAAGCGCCTGGCATCGACCGGAGGGCGGGGAGGAGCTTCTTGGCCGTGTCCTCGCCGAAGAGCGCGCCGGCTGCGGCCAACTGCTCTGTTTCATTTGACATCGTAGAGATGTGGTCGGCCACCTCCAGGAACACCGCGGAGACGGGGCGAAGGCTGCCATCCGTTACCTCGCGCACGCGGATCCCCAGGTCTTGGATCACCTGGGGTGAATTCTTCATCTTCTCCGCGAGGTTGAGGTTGGCATCTGCCAGCTCTATCAGCTGGAACCCAGTCCGGGCAGCCACGACCTGGAGGCGGGAGAGTTCGGTGGCATTGAAACCGCTGGCAAGAGCCGCCTGGCGGACGGCGTTGATCGAGGCGGCGGCTCCGGTGGCGAGCTTGAAGAGCCCCGCGCCGGCTACGGCAACGGAAGCCGCGACCGCGGTCATAGGAGTTCCCAGCGCCGTCACGCTGGCGGTCAGAGAGGAAAGGGCTCCGCCGGCCACTCCCGCCGTGCCGGGGAGTTTCTGCAGGTTCGTCGCGAGCCCGTCCAACACTCCGACGAGGCCCCCGCGGCCTTCAGCTCTGGCGATCCGGGCATGCACGGACCTGGATGCCCGTCCGTACTGCTCCAAGGTCAGCAGTCCCTGGCGGTATGCGGTGTTCACCTCCTGCTGCTTGACGCGGAGACGGTCCGCAGTGCTGATGCTGGTGAGGTAGGCGCTGCGGGCGGCGCGCGCAGCTGCTGCCTCCTCGCGGATGCGCTCCTTGAGTGCAGCGGCCTCCTGTCGCTTCCCAGCGACAAAGGCCTTGGCTACGTCGTCTGCCGCCTGCCGAGCCATCCGGACGCGCTTGATCTCCTCGCGCTCAGCCGCCTTTACCCGAGAAGCGAGGGTCCTGGCCACCTCTGCGGCCTGCCTTTCTGCCGCCTTGGCCGCCTGCGCCCGCTGCTTCTCGGCAAGCTTCGACGCTGCAAGTGCGTCGCGCTCACTAGCAAGATATGCCATTCGAGCGGCGCGAGCGGCTGCTGTCTGCTCCCTGACATACTCCGTGGCCATCTTCTCGGCAGCCTTGCCGATCCCCTGGATGCCGGCAGCGACTTCCGATGCGGCCCGACTGTGGACCCTGGCGGCTGCCCTGGCTGCCCGCGTCTGGCTTTCTACCACTACCCTGGCTCCGGCCTCCGAGGCGGCCTTCACCGAACGGGATACCCCCTGGACCAGGTCGCCGTGAAGTGCGGCGAACGACCTGGCCAGGCGCTCTGGGTCGTAAGCCTCCAGGGGGATTTGCAGGACCTCAGCCATGGAGCCTCCCGCGGGCGGAGTTGAGGACCGCGCTCAGGTACTGTTTCCTGAGTTCGGGCCGCACGTGACGCCACGCGGCCAGGTGATAAGCATCGCCAATTCGACGGCGCCGGAAGGCGCGGGCTGTTCCGGGACCCTTGCTGGTGCTGCCCCTGTCGATGAGATCTGCCACCTCCTCCCCGTACCCCTGGCCTCGCCTCCCCTCGGCAGAGCCGCGGTGGTTCGTGATGAGGGCCTGGCCGCCCACGATTCGGAAGGTGTATCTGGCCTGCGTAAGGCCCGTACTGTAAGGGTTGCCCCTGGTTGGGGAGGGGGCATCGCGACGGAGTTGAGCCACGTAGGCGGAGGCTGCGATGGGGAGTGACTCCACCGCCGCACCCCTGAGCGAGGATGCATATGCGCGAAGCCAGGCGGCTACTGCAAGGGATGTGTCGGCGTCAGACAAGGCGCAGTCCCTCCGGCGTGGACACGACCGACCACCTCCCAGGCCTGGACAACAAATCCTGTAGACGCTCGGTGGTCAACGGCCCCGGTTCGTTGTCCGGAGCCGCTGCTGCAACCGCTCCGAGCGCGGTAAGCGCCCGGACCGTAACAGGCATCCCACCCTGCTCGGCGCATGCCAGTGCCAGGGCGGCTTCCCATCCAGAGAGGGAAAAGAACCAATGGGGGTCGTGGCCGGTCACCAGAGCCAACTCGACGGCGGCCATCGTCAGGGGATCCTTCAGCGCCTCCCTGGCCGCATCAAGGTGGCTCAGAGCCCCAAAGGGCCCGAGTCCAGCCCGATCGCCTGCGTGATGGCCCGGCCCACCTCGGCCAGGTTGAGCAGGGCCGCCTCGGACATCTCCGCGTGGAGAGCGAGAGCGTAGGCATGCCAGCCCGGAGTTGCGAACGTAGCAGGGGGAACGGCATCGAAGTCGCAGGAAAGACAACGGCGGGCGAAGAGGGCGCACAGGGAGAGTTCATCTCCAGTCTCCCCCTCCGGAGCGTCCACCTTCACGGCTTCGTCCATCCTCTTGGCCTCGTATGGGAGGATCGGCTGCATGTGGATCGTGAACCCCTCGGCGATCTTGACGGGGATGCTTCGTCCTGCCGTCCTGGGTGTCTCTCGCAAGCGCATCGCTGTCTCTCCTTCGCGTCGCTGGGATCAGGCCGTGGTCGTGGTGGAATAGGCCACGTCCTCGACATGCATGATTGAGAGGTCGATCTCTGCACCGCCTTCAGCGGCCTGAATCTGGTATCCCTCGGGGAGGTAGATCGCTCCCAGGTCCTGTACCCAGTCCGTCGTGGAAGCGACGTTCAACCAGATCAGCCGGAAATCGACCATAAACTGTGTGGTGTCGGGGAGTGGATTCGTGCTCACCCAGGTGGCGGAGCTCAGGCCACCCTGGGCGGCACCAAGGGTGAGTGAGTCGAGGATCGCCCTGAGCGTGACGTCGGCGGTATTGGTCGGGTCAAGGAGCTTTACCTTGAGCTTGATCGGGGCCGGCCCCGTAATTCCCTCAGCGTTGATACCGTGGATTCGGGCGGCGCCCCCGCTCTTGCCCAGTACCGGCGTGAAGCCGCGGGGGAGAAGGGGCTGCCAGTTCTCGCTGTGAAGGGCGGCCACCGTACACTCGTAGGTCAGCGGCGTTCCGGTGCCGTCCCGGAACTGGATCTTGAGGGTCTGCGAGGGCAGCAACCTATCGTTCTGGGCCATGACCTACTCCTTCCGGGCGGGCTGAGCGGGCCTCGTCGCCGCGAAGAGATCCCGCATCTCCTCCGCGCTGAGCCGGATCGTGTTGTTGGCTCCGAAGTCCGCGAGCCGCTTGCGGATGTCCTTGAAGGCAGCCGCTGGCACCTTGGCAAGCTCCCTTCGCAGCATGTCAGTGCCGAGCCTGCGCACATCGGCAGGCCACCGGTCGGAGGCGGGCTTGAGCCTCTGAAGCTCAGCCATGTGCTCCTCCAGGGTCATTTCGGCCATCGTCCTGGGAGTCTCTTGCTTCTGACTCATGTACGCCTCACGAGTGCCTGCGGGTGACGACCACCCGGAAGGTCATAATCTGTTCCAAAAAGCGGTTGTCGTTTATTCGCCGCATGTCTGCGTCGGCCTCCCCGTACCACTCCTCCAGGTTCTGCGAAGGCGCTGTGGTCCACATCGCCTTCCAGGCCGCGTCATACAGCGCATCCAGGGTGGTCTGAGCGCTGTCCCCGTCGGCGTCTGCCTTGACCCGGATCGCGATCTCAACTACCCACGAGCCCACCGACGCGTGGGCCCCATTGCTCCCGGTGCCCGTCAACTGCCCCTGGGGCACCCAGCGGAGTTGGGCTGTCCAACTCCCATCCATCTGAACGCCGCCGCCCCGGTCATGATCCGTGGCCCGGGAGTTTGGGCGGAGTCCATCTACGGTCGCAAGGGCCGACGTAACTCTGGCGCGGACGTCGCTGCGCTTGATGTCCGCGAAGGCCACTCGTCACTCCTCCTACGTCAGAAGGGCGGCCGGTCCGCGAAGAGACGGGCGCCGTGGCGCCGAGCGGACCACCGCCGACTCAAATGCCCCCGGGGGCTCCGTCCCCGCCGCCCACGTCCCCGAGCCAGATTCCGGGGCTCGCGGGCAACGTCTGGCCGCTGGGCTGCTCCGGGTGGGCCACGTTGCTCACCTCCCGGAACCAAGGACGCAGACCGATCCAGAGCTCCGCGGCCCGCGTCTCGTGGTCTCGGGACAGGGTGAGGAAATCAGCGCTGCCGACACTCGCAGCCAGAAGCTTGGCGTACCGGGCGCAGCACCGCTCCCGCAGGTACGGCTTGATCCTGTGAACCTCCCGGAGCATCGCGTGGAGCCGGCCGGGCGCCGCAGCGTCCAGTAGAATGCGGGTTTCCTCCCATTCCCGAGCCACGATGTAAGCGATGTTCGTGTTCCCGGAGGGGATGTTGTTGGCGTCCGCGAACTCCTGGTACTCGTCCTTGATCTCCTGGATCCGGAGGGGGCAGGGCGCCCTCATGTCGGTGACGACTGCGTTCTCCTGCTCGCGCCAGACCTGGCCGTTGGCGCTGAACTTCCAGCTGAGGCCAACGCGCTCCCCGATGCTTCGGTCGCTCGTGGAGGAACCGGCGACCGTCGCCGTCATCTTGGCCCCGGTGATCGTGACCGCCGGCTGCTCTATCAGAGTCTGGCCACGGTAGACGTGCAGCGTGGCACTCGCCAGCGTGCTCGGAGCTGCCCCGTCCACCTCCACGTAGAGGTCCACCGTGGTGGCCTCGCCCCGGACGATTTCCCGCGGCCGGGCTACGTCCAGTGCGTAGACGGCCACGAGGGCCATCACACCACCCCGTCAACGACGACCCATTCGGTGGTCACGGCGTTGTTTGACCCGCTGGCGGGAGTGGATCGAACGTACAGGAGGCCCGCCGTCGCGACGTAGGGGATGGCCGTTCGGTCGTTGACGTGTGCCGATGCCGAGTAGGCGTGGGTGCGCGCCTGGGTGTTGGCCGCCACTCCTGTCGCAGGACCGAAGGTAGGGGCGATCGTCGCCCCGTCCCCCGCCGTCTTGGTGGCCTTGCAGGAGACCACGCGGCCCTGCTTCGGGACGGTCATGCTGTACTCTGATGTGCCCGCGCAGTCGGTCTCCGTAACCGTATAGACGTAGACCCGTCGCCCTCCCTGGAGGCCGCGGTAGGTCTGGGTGACGGTTGCCTCGTAGGCCATCGGTCCGCTCCTACCGGGTGGTCGGCGGTTCGTCAGCCAGATTTGCCACTGCGTCGCAGAAGGTGACTATCTCCCGCGATACGGCCGTCCAGCGCATGCCCGCAACGCAGGACTGAAGGGTCTTGGCGTCCGCGTCCTCCAGGGAAAGGCACCCCACGGACCGGTCCAGGGCATCGAGAACGCGGATCCGGGACCGCAGATCCTCCACCTTCAGGCCGCCCTGTGGGGTGTCGTTGACGCAAGTGCGGACCAGGTCCGCCGTAGAGATGTTCCCTATCGCTTTGCCGGAGACGACCCCAGCGGGGATCTCCACTTCTTTGAGTCTCAAGAACTTCATGGGCGGCTCCATCGGTGTGACCGCATCAGGCCACGGCGTACATGGGTACCTCGTACCGGGTCGCACCGACCCGGATAGAGAAGTAGCCTGCCTCGGTGTCGCTCTCCGGATTCTTCGCCGTCATTGCGCCGACGACGACGCTGCCGCTGCCGCTCGCGTCCACGTAGAGCAGGGCATCCAGCGGCGATGCGCACAGGAACCCAGCGTGCGTCGGCGTCGTACCACCACCATCCGTGCTCGCGAGCTCAACGCACGCGAAGACGCCCCCAGTGTCACCGGCGAGGCTCGTCACTGCTGCCCTGACGGCCGAGATGTTCCCGGAGGTGTGATTGGTTGTGGCCGTGGTGATGCTGACGTCCAGGGCCTGGACGACCCCCGTGGCGCTGTTGACCGTGGCCGCGATGTTGTGTGCATCTCCTGTGGCGGTCAGCGTGAATGTCTCATCGATCCCCGGAGTCGCAGTCGTGGTGCGGAGGACGACATAGGTCACCGCAGAGGTCTTCCAGTGCCAGGCGTCAGCCAGGGCTGCCCCGACCACCACCCCGGCTTCGGTAGTGGCCGCAGCACTCGCGTCGAGGGTCTGGTCAAACCCGGCGCCCTGCTTCAAAACGAAGTGGTCGGCCCCGGCGGCGCCAACAGTCACGGCGGCTTCGAATGCGTAGTAGTCCACGCCCGCCGTGTCGCCGGAGAGCGAGGTGATCGATCCCTTGATGGCAGAGAGTGTCCCTGCGGTCCGGTTGGTGGTGACCTGGGCCGCAGAGACCGAGAGCCCGACGCCGACGCCCGTGGCATGGTTGAAGGTCAAGGCGATGTCGGCCGCGGACCCCGCGGCACTCAGCGCGACGTCGTTATCGATGGCGGCGTTGATATCAATGATGCCCTTCGTGCCCCCGGCCGAGCCCGTCTCCAGGACCACGTTGCCGCTGTTGCCGTCGTCGCTGTTGCCGCTCTTGATCGTCACGCTCCCGGAGGCCCCGGAGGTCCCCAGGGTGGAGCTGGCGTTCCCCGACTGGACCGTGACGGCCCCGGATGCCCCTCCGGTCCCACCCGCGTGGTTCGAGTCGGTGGCACCCGACTGGACGGTGAGGGCCCCCGAAGAGCCGCCGGTCGCAGCGGCCGTGACATCGGTTGCTCCCGACGCCAGGGTGATGGCGCCGCTGGTGGGCACCCCGGCGTTGGTGTCGTTCTTCGTCCGCGCCCCTGACGTCACCGTGAGAGCGGCCGACGCAGCCCCGGCGCCGCCTCCCGTCACCGCAGCGGAGCGCAGGCGGACCAGGTGCGAGCCGTTCGTGTAGTCGAGGAGTCCGTCTGCGTCGTCTCCCACGGACAGCGCCACATCGTCAGCATCCAGCTGCACGGTGCCGCGGCTGCCGCCGGAGCTGGTGCCGGGCAAGAGGATGATTGACCCCGAGTTCCCGCTGCCGCCGGTCACGTTCCCCGTCTGGACGGAGACGTTGCCGGACGTGCTCGACACCGAAGTCCCCGTGCTCAGGGTCAGGGAGCCCGACGCCCCCGAAGTACCGGAAGTCGCCGCGGCGTTACCGCTCCCCACCGTCACGGCGCCGGTTGCCCCGCCCGTTCCCGAAGCGTGGTTGCTGTCGGTGTTGCCGCTCTTGAGAGATGCCGCGCCCGAGGCTCCGCCCGTGCCTGCCGCCGTGACGTCCGTGGTACCCGAGGCCAGGGTGAGGGCGCCGGAGGCCCCTCCAGTCGCCGCCGCGGACACCGAGGTGGTCCCGGTTTCGATCGCGATCGCCCCCGACCCGGGGACCCCCGCGTTGGTGTCGGTCTTGGTGCGGTTGCCGGTGTCAAGCCTGAGGGCGGCCGTGGCCGCCGTAGCGCCCCCGGCCGATATGTCGAGGCCCACGAAGTCAGTGCGGTTGGACGCGGAGATGTAGCTGATCAGGTGGTCGAGGCTGGTGCCGACGTAGAGCTCCACGTCGTCCTCAAGGGTGATGGACGTCGTGACGGTGAGTACCGTCATGGTGGCCCGGTCGGCGGACCCAGAGGCCACGAGTGTCCAAGCACTCCCGTTCGCCGCTACGATGGCGAATTCCCCCCGATTCACCGTGGCTATCGTGCCGCCGGCCCGGTTGCGGATAACGAGGTTCTCCCCATCCGCATCCGCGCTGTTGTAAAACAGATAGCCGTAGCCCGCCCTATAGTGCTGAATGTCAGCGTTGCGGCTGGCCCCACCCGGGTCCAGAACCTGAACGACGTGGGAGGCGACGAGGATCTTGATGTTTGCGTCCAGAGTCCTGGACTTGGTTCCAGCCTTCCCGTTGATGAACATGGTCCCAGCGCCTCCCGCGCTTTCGCGCATCATCCCGGCAGGCTCGCCGGGTCGGCCACCACTCCCTCTCCGAGGAGGCGGCGCCGGGTCTTCAGTTCCCCACGAAGGGGTTTGCCGCCTGCGTGGCGGCCTCGAACCTCGCATCTATCGTGGCGAGTTGGGCGTGGAGGCTCTTGGCCTTGCTCATGTCCCGCTCCCGCACCGCCACGTAGATCCCCCGCAGTAGCGCCAACTCCGCCCGCGCTCGCTGCAGCGCCGTGGTGAGCCGACTTGCCTTGTCGGTGGCGTTCCTGCCGGAGGCTTGGCTGATGCGGAACTCGATCCGGTGCGTCACCTTGCTGGCGTCGAGCACGTCCCAGTTGAGCAGGAAGCGGTGCTCGAACATGTCGATGAACGCCTGAAGCCGTTCAGGCTCGAACAGGCGCCGCGACCACTTCCTGCGGTCCCGAAGGTGGGCGGCATTGGTGGTGCCCACCCATGCCGGCTCTGAGAGGCCAATCACCTGGTGCACGGGGAGGTGATAGCGCGCCTGGTCGGTGGCGAAGGCGCTCACACGCTGGCGCTCCAGCATCCGCAGCCCGTTTGGCCCCACCTCTTGCGGTCTCGGGTAGGCGTAGGGCACGGTGAGAACGTGGGGGACGATCTCCCCGGTCGTCAGATCGGGGACGAGTCCACCGTCCTTGGTCTCGACGGCCCAGAGGTCCACTATTTCCTGGTAGTGGTCCTCGCGTATGCCGATCGTCATCCCGATGCCAGCGATCTCCGCCTCCTGGTGGAGGTGCCGCTTGACGTCGAGCAGGCGCCCCTCAGCGATGACCGCCCGCGTTTCCGCGTCTATGTACCAGCGGACGTCCCGGCTGCCGCCGCTCGGTCCCTCGGGAGGGATCGGTGTCCTTGACCCCTTCCGGGGCTCCCTCGTGGCTGGCGTGCCCTTCGGGGTCCGCGTATTCCGCCGCTCGGGGTGGCCTACTTCCATCACCGCTCTCCTCGGTGTTTGGGTTGTTGTCCAGCACTGACTGCGCCATCCTGCGCACCGAAGCTGGGGCCTTGTCGCCGTACGCCGCCAGGAAGGCCCGCAGCCCCTGCGGCGTCAGCACCTGTCGCTTATAGTGCTCGTAAGCCGCTGCCTCGTCGCTTCCTCGTTCCAACCGCCCATGCCATTCGAGCCGGCTGGGGCCAATCACGTCGGTAACCGGAAAGAGCGTCGGCACACATTGCGGCCGGAACTGGAGTCTGATGTTGGCCTCGTCGCTGGGCCCGCCGATCTCCAGCACGCGGATGTCGGGCAGAGCATCAGGGTCGAACCCGCCGCCCAGGTCCCAAACGTCCAGCATGTATGGGTACTTCATGTGGCGCTCCACAGGGGTGCGGAAGGCATTCCAAGCCATCAGACCAAGGTGGTGCTGTATTGGTGCGTGCGGATCTTGGTGGCGTTGGCCAGGATAGTGTCAACCACCCACTGGAGTCGCTCCGCCTTGGCCGTAGAGGCACCGGCGTCGCTGAGGTCGTAACCGTGCCCGATGCCGATCTCGGCGTTGGGGCCCAGCGTGGCGAACATGGAGACGAAGCCCGCTCGCGCCATCGGCGTCCCCTGCCAGGCAGCCATGGGGTCCCGGCGGCCCATCAGCCGCAGAGGGGGCTGCACCTTCGGGTCGCGGGTCAGGTCGCGCATGACGATCCCGTAGGTATTGCCTCCGTTGGTGTACAACTGCGCGGTCTTGTTGGTGCGGTAGAGCCGGCAGCCGTAGAAGACGATCCCGGTATCGCCTGGCTTGTCCACGTTGTGGGCGCCCTCGACCACGAGACGCCGGACCGACTCTTCCAGGGCGTTCGAACTTACGAACGCGGCACCGTTGGTGATGATATCGTCCACCAGGCCACGGATGCCGACGTCGTCGTAGATGCCCCGTGTGGGACCGCTACCGGCGCTGTTTGCGCCGTCGATGGCGTTCATCAGCCCGGTTAGCGTCGCGTTGGCGCCCTGGTCCGTGGTGATGGAGGTCGCCCCCGAGGTCGCCCCGGCGATGCCGGCCGCACTCGACAGGTGGGTGATGTCGTCGATGGCGAGCCGGAAGAGAAGCTCCCTCACCATCTCATCGAACTCGGCGCGGTTCACGAGGGTGTTGTAGGCTTCGGATGTGCGCACGATCTCGATGCCACGACCCACCAGGGTGGGCTGGATCTCCGTGATGGTCGGGATGTCGGTGGGCGTCAGGGCCGCGTTCTCGGTAGCGTTCCCAGCCGCCGTGAAGTCGGGGATGCGGTTGGCGGTCATGCCGGTGCCGCCGGTCACAGCCTCGGAGATGCCGACGAGATCGAGCAGGGGGTGGGGGAACCACGAGTCCTCGAACATCAGCACGCCGGGGATCAGCCCGTTCGTGAGCGGCGAAACATCACTGGCGGTCCAGGGATTCGTGTAAGCCATCGGTCAGCCTCCAGCCGGGTAGCCCGGCAACATCGTCAGATCCGGTTCAGCCCTGAACTACGGGCATGCTCTTTCCGACCGCCAGGGAGCGAGGGGTGCGCCCCGTCTCGGAGACGCTCAGGTCCACACCCGAACCGGCGCCGGAGGCACGCGCCGCCCGCTCGGCGGCAGGCAGAGGCTTCTCGGTCTTGGGCCGGTCGGCATGCAGGACCATGGCGACGAAGGGGTCGCGTTCCACCAGCGCCTTGACGGCTTGGTCAGGGGTCTGCCCCTCGGCTCGGATGGCCTGGGCCTTGGTGACGGCGTGCCCGATGAGGTCGGCCGACTGCGTCCCCTTGACCCGGGCCTGCACGGCCTCGGTGAACTGGGCGCGCTCGGTCTCGTCCCGCATCGCCTTGGCCTCGGCCTTCAGCGTGGCGTTCTCGGCCTCCAGCGCAGTCAGCTTGGCGGACGCCTCCTGCGCCTGGGTCTGGGCCGACTGGGCGGCAGCGCGGGCAATGCCGAGCTCGGCGGCCACCTGCTTGCCGGCCTCCACCTGCGCGGCGAGGGCGTCCGCCTGCTGGGCCTTGGCCTGCAGCTGCGCCAGGTAGTCCCGCGCCTGGGTCTCGTTGCCCTCGGTGATCTCGGGGAGGCCCGCCATGGCGGCGAGCGCGGTCAGGACGAGCTTGGGCATGACGCCCTCCGTGCGTGCGGGGCTCGGCGCCTCCGCGGTGGTCAGGATGGCCGGCTGCTCGGGGGCGCCGGCAGAAGCGGATGAAGTGGTGGCGGGGGCGGCATGGGCCACTACCGCAGCCGAGGAGGCGCGGGCTGTGCGCCGGGCCATGCGGCGGGCCTCAGCCACGGACTCTTCGAGCGTGAAGATGTCGTCAGCTAACCCGGCCGACTTTGCATCGGAGCCGATGAAGACGGCTCCGTCGAACGCCTTGAGGTCGGCCTTGCTGATCCCCCTGGACTTGCTGACTCGGCTGCGGAACATGTCCGCCAGCCGAAACACCCGGGCTGCGGTGCGGGCACGTTCAGCCTCGCTCATGGGCTGCCAGAAGGCGCCGTCAAGCTTCTGCTCACCCTCGACCACCGCCTCATACTTGATGCCCTCTTTGGCGAGCGCCTCGGACAGGTCCGCTCGCACCACGTAGGTGCCGATCGACCCTACCGTGGCATCGCGGGCGAGGCCCACGGGGAAGACGCTGCCGACGTGATAGGCGGCCGAGCACATGGCGGTGCGGGTGTAACTGCGGGCCGGCTTGCTCACCTTGCCGAGCGCCGCCGCGCAGTCGTCCGCGCCCACCGAGTGACCGCCGGGGCTGTGCCAGTCGATATGGATGGCCGAGACCAGAGGGTCAGCGTCCGCCAGCAGAACTGCGTCGGCGATGGCCTGGTAGTCCCAGATACCCCACCAGCGCGCCCACTCGGAGCACTTGCTGAAGAGCGGGCCGGCGATATCGATGAGCGCCACCCCGTCCTCCACCCGATAGGGCGGCACCTCTTCATCGTCCATCATGCCGAAGCTCAGGAAGCCCATCGGCTCCCCGCTCCGCACCGCCCTATCGAGCGCCAAGATCCCGTCCGGCGACAGGCTGACCGCGGGGTCCGCCAGGAACTCAGCAAGCACGGCGCGGCCCATGTCGGGGTCGTAGCGTCTCTGCTCCGTCCTGGAGATGGCGGGCATCTGGGGCTGCTCCGGCGGTTTCGGCCACACATAAACGGTACACGTACATGAAAAGCACGAAAGACGGACGGGGGTCCAGTTAAGGATGGACGGTACAACGGAAATCCGTTAGGCTGGTCCTATACGCTGACGGGAGGGCTGCCGTGAAATTTGGGCTGGAGCTAAAGAGGCTGCGGGAGGCGCGAGGACTGACCTACGGCCAGCTCGCGCGCAAGGCTGGTGTGTCCCGGGCCTATCTGTGGCAAGTGGAGCACGGGCGGGAGGCACCGCTTACCGTGCCCAGAATCGTGACCGTGTGTGCCGCACTCCGCCTGCCAGGGGAGGCACCCCGGCTGGCGGCGCTCGCTGTACAGTGGCACCTCGAAAGAGGCGGCCTGGTCGTGACGGCCACGGCGATCGATGCCCTGGCGGCGGGACTGAGCGTCCGCGAGGCAGCCTAAGCTCCAGGCCGGAGGTCAGCCAGCCTGCCCGCGAGCCGCTCGCGAAGCGCCAGGATCCCATCCCCCTCCCGCTCGAACTCCTCGAGGACGGATCTTAGGTTCTCCGGCGTGGCCTCCCTCCCTTGCATGGCGAGGCGCAGGCGCGCGAGGTCTGAGGCCCCCTTGTCGAACAGCTGGAGCTCCCGGGCTGCCTCCTCCCTCAGCACCTGCGGACCCTTGCGATAGCGATGCTGGACTGTGATGTCCCCCACAGGCACTACGGGTCCAGGGAGGAGGCCGGCTGCTACCTGCTCGTTGCGGACGATGAGCAGCCGCTGAACCGCCCCAGCGTCCAGCGCCGCCCAGGCTGTGGCCTGCTCCTCGAACGCCTCGCCCTCCTGGGCGGCGTCCCAGGAAAGGGCTACCCCAGAGGCTGCTGGGCTCGTAGCGTCCCGCTGCCTCACCAGTCGCTTTTCGTGGACCTCGGCGGCCTGAGCGGCCATGTCGGCGATAATCTCAAGCCGTGCCTTCGCGTCAGGCACCGCGCTCTCAACCTTCCCCAGAAGGTCCACGTTCCGCATGGCCAGCACCGCGAGCGGCGTGGCGAGCAGGGATCCCTGATCGGCAGTCGTTGTACCCGGGTCTGCGCCGGCTCCGCCCTTCTGCGAGTGGGTCCCCACCACGGGGATGGGCCAGCCCCGGGTGACGGTGCCGAAGTGCGCCCACGTCTGGAGCGCCATCACGAGGGTTGTGAAGGGCCCCAGGTCGTTCACCTCCTCGGCCCCCACGCCCGCCCTATAGACGGTGTGGAGCAGGACGGGCGATGCGCCCATCCACCAGGGGTACGAGGAGCCCCTGAGCAGTTGCCCCGAGTCGCTGGACGCCTGCCCCCTTAGGAACGCCTGAACCGAGGGCCAAACCCCGTAGACCGGGTCCCGCGGGTCCTCGACGCTCCAGACCCGGACAGGCCTCCCGGCCCAGTCGCCGTGCTGGATCCAGTGCGACTGCCAGAGGCCGCCATCGCTGGGCAGCGGCTCTATGGGCTCAAAGACCGCCAGCGGCTCCTCGGGGCGCGCGGCTGTCCCCAGGGCGATCCAGTGGGTGGGGGGGAGTACCTGCAGCCCCGGCTCCCGACCAGCTGCATCGTCCCAGGTAGGGCGGATTGCGCAGCTGCCGATCCCGTGGAAAAGGTGCGACTTGCGCTGGAAAGCCGAGTCCCAGCGAGCACTGTCCCTGAGCGCCGGCCACCAATCGGCCGCCGTGGCCTCACCGGTGACCAGCACGGGCCGCTTGTGGGCGAGAGACAGGACCCGGGCCAGGTATCTTTGGTGGTGGTAGCCCGTCTGGGCGAAGTTCGCTTGCTGCGCCCGCCGCTGGTCAGCGGGTCGGGTGAACCAGCGGCGGAACCACTCCATCACCTTGGCCCCAAGCCGGCCACCGAGCTCGCCCTGGTAGTAGCGGACGTCCCGGCTCCAGACGTCGCAGGCATAGACGGCGCGGTGGTGGCGGTCAGCCTGGAGGGCGGCGTTGTAGCTCAGGCGAGTCATAGTGGCTCCATCCAGGTGTGACCTGGTCGCAAAACTGGGTCTCTCTCGTAGGGCCCTATCGAGCATGTCAGCCGTCACCTGGAAACCTACTCCACCGCCCAGACAGTGGGCCCCTCGCCGTCGCCCTCGAGGTAGTGGGCGATGAGCGCCATCGTCATCGCGTCCACCTGGTCATCCGACCCCAGGGGAAACCGGCACCACTCCTCCTCCACCTCGTCGGCCCAGGGCTCGGTGGGGAGCCAGACGTTCCCCGCCTGGAAGTAGGGCAACACGGCCGCCACGCGCTGCATCTTGTTCGCCTGGGCGAACTCTGACCCCTCCGGGGGCCAGGCTATAAGGCCCGGCACCTCCCGGCGCATCGACGAGATTACACCATGGCCGTTCGCCCGGCGCTCGACGTACTTGGCCGCAGCCGCCGGCCAGGCCAGAGTCAGCCTCCGAATCGCCTCACAGGTGCCAGGCAGGTCCAGCTTCTCCCGGACTCTCGCCAGGAGGCAGGCGTCAGCACCCACAAATCCCCAGACGTTGCCGACAACCCAGTCCGAGCCCTCTGCGTCGGTGAAGGTGCAGTCCCACGTCTGGATCAATTTCTCGCAGCGCCGCGCCATGGCCCGGGGCGTCTCGTCGTAGCGCTGGATCCAGGCCCGCTTGATCATGCGCCCCCCGGGAGGGGTCGGCCTCTGGTTGTGCTGGCCCTCGTAGGCCGGCCCCAGGCTGCGTTTGGCGGCCGCCACCTCAACCGGCCCCATCCGCTCCTCGCAGAGGAGCTCACCGGGCTCGGTGCGAGGATCCGTCCACCCGAGGGCCGTGACGTAGACGCTGGGCGAGTACTCCTGCGGGAGGATGAGCCGCTCCCACCCGGGGTCCGTCAGGCACTCGCCCGCTGGATCCTGCTCGTGTATCCTCTGCATGACGAGCACGCGTCGGGACGTCCGGGGGTCGTTGACCCGGGAGCTCCAGACCTCCTTCCACCAGATCCGACAGGTCTCGATGGCCGCGGGGCTGTAGGCGTCCCGGGCGTCCAGGGGATCGTCGCAGAGCGTGATGTCCCCGCCGTCGCCGGTCGTCTTCGCCTCGACGGAGGTGACGAGCCTGTAGCCCTTCTCCGTGTTGTCGTACCGGCCTTTGGCGTTCTGGTCCGCCTGCAGGGCCCACCCCACGCCGAAGGCCTCACGGTACCAGGGGGACTCGATGAGCCGCCGTGCCTTGACCGCGTCCCGGATCGCGAGATTGTGGCTGTGGGATGCGGTCAGCCACCCCCTCGACGGATCCTGGAGCCAGTCCCAGGCGGGCCAGAGGACGGAGCCGATCGTGGACTTGGCGAAGCGGGGCGGGATGTTGACCACGAGCTGGCGGATCTGGCCGGCGCTCACGGCCTGGAAGTGCTCCGCCAAGGCGTCCAGGTACCAGCCGTCCACGAGGGTGTGGGGATCAACCTGGGCCCAGGCAAGGCGAATGAAGTCACGGAAGGACTCCCGGGCCCGCTCAATTCTACGCCGCTGCCGTTCAGCCCGGATGACCTCCAAGCTAGGGATCTCGATGGCTCCGTGCTGCAAGCCGTTCAAGGATGTCCAGCTCCTGTTCGCTCAGCCCGCTCAGGTCGATCCGCGTCTTCGTCTCAATGGGTCCACCATCGGGGCCTGAGTGCTCGATCCTCTCCCGCCGCCCAAACTCCTCGGGACACGTCCGCTCCGCGATCCAGGCGTTCGCGGCCCATTGGGGCTCCAGGGTCTCGACTACCTCGGTCCGCTCCACCTCGATCATCTCGGGCTTTCCATCGGGGCCCAGCACCGGCCGCTTGTCGGGCCCGCGCTTGACCTCTTTTTTTACCGTCACCCTGACCCGCTTTGCCCCACCCTTGCCCGCCTGGCGGATCTCCTCCAGGAGGGCGCGGCGCCCCTCTGGAATGGCTGCTTCAATAGCGTTTCGGAACGTTCGGAAAGGCTCTTCTCCCGCTGCCCCTCGTGTCCTCCACTGATAGATCGTGGTTCTGCTGACCCCCAGAGCCTCGGCCGCAATGTTGAGGGGCGTCCCGTTCTTGCGGATCTCCGCGCACACGGCGTCGATGAACTCCGGTGTGCAGTCGGTCGGGCGGCCCATCAGCCCTCCACCTTGCGCGGGGTGAGGCCCATCTGAGACAGCCTCTCCAGAATGACGCCAAGGTATTTGGGCGACAACTCCATCCCCATCCCGACGCGCCCTTCCTGCTCGGCGGCTACGACGGTCGTGCCGCTCCCGAGGAAGGGATCGAAGATGAAGTCGCCGGGGTCGGAGTAGGCGCGGATGAAGAAGGAGGGTAGACCGACGGGGAAGACCGCCTCATGCGCATTCTGCTCCCGCGACTTGCCCAGTTGCAGAGCGTTCCCCGGGAGCGCGATGCCCTCCGTTCGGTCGACGTCTGATCCGGACCAGGAGATCGGGTTGCCTGTCGCGCTGGCCTTCAACTTGCCCTTGTACTTAAATGCAACTTCAGAAGCGTTTGCAACCGTCCTCGGGCTGAACTTGATGGCCCTCCCGCCCGAGAAGTGGAAGACGGGCTCCCACTGGTTTTTGAATCGGTTATCCCAAGCACCGGGCAGTCCGTTGTGGACCCAGACCAGTTCATCCACGAACCGCCATCCCCACCGCCGAACGTGCGCGATGGTCAGATCCTTGACGTAGAGGTGGCGCTGGCCGTCGTCGCAATGCTCCTTGATGTTGACGAACCAGGAGCCATCGTCAGCGAGCACGCCGCGGACGTTCGCCTGCACCGCCTCGAACCAGTCCACATAGGCATCGGGGTGGATGGGCTTGAACCCGCTTTCCTCGTCGTACTTGCGCTGTGATGCGTAGGGCGGCGACGTGAACGCCACGTTGACCTTGCGCCCATCGAGGAGGCGCGCCACGTCATCGGGATCTCGGCAGTCCCCACACATCACGCGATGCCGCCCCGCCTCCCACACCTGCCCACGCGCCGTTCCCCATGCCTCGGCAAGCTCCGCAGCCCGGTCCACTTGCGCTTCCGGTCCCTCTCCCGCCTCGGGCTTGCTCTCGGTCGAGGTCTCCTCCCCCAACTCTTCGAGGATCTCCGCCAGCTTCAAATCGTCGTACAACTCCGGGAACGACGCCTCCACCTCTTCCAGCAGCGCGCCAACGTCCGGCGTGAACTCGCCCGAGATGCCGGGGTTGTTCGCCGCCAGGTTGGCGGCCGTCTGCGTCGCCCTGTCCCAGTCTACGATCCGCAGGTTGAACCGCTCCTCAGGCATCCCATTGCCGGCGGGCAGCACGATGTCGGCGCGCTCGTCTCCGCGCTCGTGGATGGCGAGGGCACTGCCTCGGCGCTTGGCTTCCGCCTTGAGCGCGGCGAGCCGCTGGTGGCCCGAGACCATCTCCCCGGTGCGACGATTCCAGCACAAGGAAACATCGCCGAACGCACGGAGGCTGGCTTGGAGTCCCTCCAGCGCTGGGTCAGAGATACGCCTCGGGTTGCGAGGGTCCGGCAGAAGGTCCTCGATGGCCAATGGCTCGCTGCCCACGCTGCCCTCCGAACGATCGCTCTACCGTTGCACATGCCACAACCTGGCGGTGCTCGGGCCGCCCCGACGGGCTGCCCCCTCTACTGCTCACCCCCGTCACCCCGAGCTTCAAAGTCCCTGCACCGCGCCAGGCTCTCTGCCGGTTCTACCCCGTACCCCTCGTGCAGCTTGCACTCGGCCCGCGGCGCTGGGTCCAGGATCGGGCGCCCCTTCCGCTCCTCCACCCGACGCCGGCTCTCGGCGCGGTAGCGACAGGCCTCGCACAGGTTCATCGCCTCCCCCCGCACCTCGGCCGCTCGCAGGGCGTCGGAGTAGGCTCCTCGGGTCCCGGCACCGTGAAGGCGCCAGCTCCGGAGCAGCCGAGGAGCAACCCCGCCAGGAAGGCGAGCGCCACCAGCGCGGGGCGCACCATCCGCATCCGCAGGGGAAGGGGCTCGGTCCTCCGCATCTCCATGCTCCGCATCAAGGCGAATCCGAGGGCGTTCCGGTGGAGGGGGACGATCGAGTCGAACCCCCTCGCCCGGGGGTCGAGGCCGATGCCCCATTGGCCTGGGGGAGGGTAGCGGCGCATCATCCCTCCTCGCTCTGCCGCTTCAGCGCTTCATGGCCCTCATCGGCCCTGCGCCACTCCCCAAAGACGGAGGCCATCCCGCTGAGGACCCCGACGAAGTAGGCGACGAGGAGACATCCCACCCAGAGAGACACCAGCAGAGCGTCGTGCGTCACCATGGGATCCTCCGTCGAGTGTGCCGTCCGCCTACGGTCCACCCGTCCCTCCTTCCGTCGGCTCTCTCACCGGGATCTCAGCCATGGTCCCGGTCGGGCACTTCGGCCGGCAGCGGACCAGGTAGCACGGGCAGACCTCCTCCGGTTCCTCGGGGGTACACGCTCCGAGGAGGAGGGCGCCCACGAGCGCAAGCCTCACGGCTCGCCCCTGGCCTGCGTAAGCCACCGGGTGGCCGTGCTGGGCTCGGTTGCAAGGCCGCTGGTAAGCTCGCCGGAGCTGTCCCGTCCAATCCCGGGAGCGGCCATCGGCGCCGCCTCAGTGCGACTCAGCCTCACGGCCTGCAGCCACGCCAGCGCCATGAGCAGCGCCGCGATCACGAACAGGCACCCCGCCGCCCGGGTGCCGCTCATGCCCGCCTCCGGGGCTGTGCCCGCTCGATGTCCTCCAGGAGCTCCACAGCACGCGCCAAGAGCTTCGTCTGGGACATCGCCTCCTGGTCCAGACGTTGGCGCTGCAGGCGCCGCTCCTCCCTGTCCTCCTCCTCCCGCCGTTCGAGCCGGACGACGAAGCGCCAGGCGAGCACCATCAACGCCGCCGTGCTCAGCCCGTATACGCTGAACACCTGCTGCAGCAGACTCGCCAGCACCGCCTCCATGCCCGGCTCCTCGCATTGGCCTCCCCCAGATGGCCGTTAAGTCTGCCCTAACGGTACCGGCATGGGATGCACCGAGTCAAGCACAATCGCCTCATGTTCTACGGTCGTCTGCCGATCATTTAACGATCGGTTGCCAGACGAGTCGAGGCGTGCTAATGTCCTCCCATGCCCCGGGTCTTCCCGCGGCCCTGCCGAGAACCCCACCTCCTGCGAGTGCAGCGCCGTCTCCTCCCCGGGCCTGGCCCTGGTCGCCAATCCTCACGGCGGCCGGGGCCCTTTTATGCCTCCAGGCCCCGTGCCGGGTTCCGGCTGGATCAGCAACGGCGGATCAGTATCTTCGTCCCCGGGCGAGGTAGGTGTAGGTGCGGCGCGGCTCGTCCACTGCCTCAGCCGGTCTCCGATGATGCTCCTAATGTCCGCACCTGGCATGGTGAGCACGCAGCGACGTTGGACGTCCTGGGCGAACTGCTCGAGCTCCGCAAAGCTCAGGCCAGCCAATCGGCGCGCGAGGTGGTCGTGGGTGCAGCCGAGTTGGAGCCTGCTTCGCTTCTCGAACATCTCCAGCCACGCAATGCGCTGTACCTTTCCCGGAGCTGGCAAGTCCAGCCGGAGCTGAAAGCGGCGCCACACGGCACGGTCGAGGAGTTCGCTGTGGTTGGTCGCGGTTACGACGACGACGTGTGACGGAAGCTGATCGACCTGCAGCAGCAGCGAGTTGACGACCCGCTTGATTTCGCCGGTCTCGTGGATGTCGCCGCGCTCCTTGCCGATGACGTCGAACTCGTCGAAGAAGAGCACGCAGCGCTGGGTCCGGGCGTGGGCAAAGAGCTTGGCGAGCCGTACAGCGGTCTCACCGAGATAACTGCCGATGATGCTTTCGTACCGCACCACGAGCATCGGGTTTCCAAGCTCTTGTGCGAGCGCCTCTGCGAGCGACGTCTTTCCGTTGCCCGGTGGGCCGACGAGGAGGACGCGGTTACGTGGCTCGAGGTTATGGGCACGCAGGAGGTCCACTCGGTTGTGTTCTTCCACCAGTTCGGAGCAGGCCCGCTGAACGAGCGGTGGAAGCAAGAGGTCGCCGAACCCCCGCCGAGGTCGGACCTCGTGGAAGAGCTTCGCCTCGCCATTCGGCACCACATCACGTCTCGCCTCTCCCATGCGCATCACACACCCCCCTTCAGCGCTCGCAGGGCTTCCCGCCCCGCCCTTGTGAGCCTCCAGAGACACCCTACCGTCCTCACGCTGAGGGCTTCGGCAGCCACAGCGTGATGGCCCCACGGCGTAAGGCGAAGCGCCACTCCTCTGGGTGCGACCACGCCTCCTGCTGCCTTCGCCGCCCCGTCAGGAGTCCAGGTTGTACTTCTGGTCCAGCACCGCCCTCGACCGCTCGGTGAGCACGCCCCCGACGTACTGGAGGGTGCACTGCGAGACCCGCACTTGACATCCGCGCCACGCGCCGCGCACGAACGACAGCCACCCTGAGGCGGCCTTGCGGGAGGCGTAGGCGTTTCCCACCCGGATCCAGCCATTGACGGGGTGCCTCACCATGGTGAAGAAGACCGTCCGCGTCGTCGTTGGTGTCCGCTTCATGCTGCTGCCCTCCATCCCTCGCGACCCACCAGCGACCAGATCGTCGCCTGCCTGCCGTCCCACCAGCACGGGTCGAATCTCGTAAGCCACTCCGCGCCGGGAGACCTCCTGCCCCGGAAGTGCCGCGTGATGTCCTCCACCAGCCATCCCAGCCGGACCAGCCCGGGCAGCGGGTATCCCTCGGAGATGCCGACGACGGCCCCCTTCTCGGCCGGTCGCATCGCCAGCGCCTCCAGGTCCTCCGTTGGGAGACCCTTCCGCGCGTACCTCACCTTGGCGTGGAGGTAGGGAGGGTCCAGGTAGACCACATCCCCGCGCCGGGCCAGGGAGACCGCTGCGTCGGCGTCAGGCACGACCACGACCCGCTGCCAGGGGAGGGCACAAAGGTCGGCGACACGCTGCTGGAGGGTGGCCCGAGAGAGGGCGTCACCCCACTGCTTCGCCCGGGGCGCCGCGTGGTGGCTCGGCTTGGTGTTCTCCCGCTGCCACGACGACCCAGCTGCCTTGTGATGGGGCCGGGTCCCGCTGTCCTTTGCCCACGTCTCCGTGGCCCGGTGGGTGGGGTCGCACAGCCCGCGTGGCCCGCCGGCGCTTCCTCGCACCCATATCGGAGCGTGATGCGCCTGCCGGGCCTGGACGAGCAGGTAGGCCGCCGTGAACTCGATCGGGTCCTCGGGAACCTGCTCGGCGAGGATGTGCCAGAGGTCGCGGTCAGTCATGGCGGGCCAGCCCTCCATGCAGCGGAGAACCCGGGGCAGCCCCCCCCAGCGGCGACCCGCCAGACCACGCCCCAGGGGCCGACGTCGGCGAGGACGATGCGACCAGGATCTCCCCGGTCACCCCAGAGCCGGGCCGCGATGGCCGGCGCCGCGGCCCGCTTGTTCCCCGCGTACCCGATCGGGGGCGACCCGCCCAGGAGGTGGAGGGCGACCGCGGCGGAGCCGGCGAAGGGCTCGATCCAGGCGGGATCTCTCATGTGGGAACCCCACGATCGCCTGCCGCCTCAAGCGCTCTGGCTCGGCTCTCGGCTCGGTAGAGCCGCGGCAGGAGTCCCCGGATCGCCCTGGCGGCCATGAGCCACTCGCCCGGTTCCAGGTGCGGTTGGTCCCAGGCCTTGCTCTCCAGGTGCTCGGCCGCTTCCGTGAGAGCGCGGATCCGCTCTCGATATTGGCGGCTGGTGACTCGGCCGATCATGCCGCCTCCTGCTTCGCCGCTACCAGCCCGACGGCCTCGGCGCACCGCTGCATCAACAGGTCGCCCATCCAGAGATCCGCCGGAATGACCGGCTCGCAGACCTCTCGTGATCCGCTCCAGTGCGACGGCGGCCAGGTCCAGAGACCCAAGCAGTGTGCCTTGCCCGTGCTGGGCATCCCCTCGCCGGTTGGGCCGGTCTTGTGGTTTCCCGTAGAGATAGGCTGAGGAGCTCTCTCCCCAGAGGCCACGAGCCTCCGGAGGTGGTCTGCGTCGTCAGAGGTGAGGCCGAACGCCATACGCTTGCAGGGCTGGACCCGCTCGGCCATCCCATAGGCGCGGGGTTCCGCCGTCGTGAGCGCCCCCGAGTCGCTGACGAGGAGCATCGCGTCGCCCAGCCGGGCGGACCTCCGCCACGCCACGATCCATGCGGATAGGTCGGAGAACGGAGGGTTCGTGGCCAGGAGAACCGGCCCATCGTGCTCCGGGCGCGGAGCTGGCGAGCCGTCCGTGGGGAAGGACTCCACCTCCACCCCGGGCCCCTGAGGCCGGATGTCCGAGAGCCGGAAGGGGCGATCCCAGGCGAGGCCCAGCGCTCTCCCGATGGCCCAGCCTGCAACCCCGCACGCGGCAGGATCCCAGACCAGCAGCTCGGGCGGCGGCTGATAGAGGGTCTGACGTAGCCAGTGGGCCACGACCCACCCCTCTGTGATGTAGGCGTCACCCGGGGACCGCAGGGCGTCGGGGACAGCATGACGCATGCCGTTGGCGTAGGGCATCATGGGGCCACCGCCCCTTCAACCCTGCCATCTGCGTCCCGGCCAAGGGGCGCTCGCAACCACCACCGCCATTCCCCATGCTCTGCTCCATCATGCGTGGCGGCCCCACCCTCCCCCAGGAAGGTCCTCCACGGGGTGTGGATGGTCGCCCCTCCGAACCCGGTCAGGAACCCCCACCCCTTGGTCTTGCCGAGGGTGACAAAGAGCGTCCAGACCTCGGGGGAGACCAACTCGACACGGTGATGGTCGTTCCCTCGGATGAGGTTGAGACGCCCCGGCCCCAGTACCCTCCATCGGGTGACGGCATGGTGGATCTGCTCCAGCCGCTCCTCCCGGTACGCGCCCCAGAGGATGAGGCTCAGGGCGAGCGGCCAGGGGTGATCGTGGAGCACGCCTGGGGCGTCGTCGCCGACGAACCGGTGCAGGTACACGTTGACCTGGCCCGCGCTGGCCACGTGGTAGCGTTCCAGGTACGGCGTGCCCTGGACCTGGTGGATGACCCGGCAGGGCAGGCCGTCGCTCAGACGGAACAGGAGGTCACGCAGCATGGGACGCCTCCACCACCATGGTTTCTGTTTCATGCTGCGCCCTCCCGTCGTACCGCGCTGACCAGATCAGAGTTCGACAAGACCCGCACGAGCCGCGAGTATTCTGAACGAAATAGCCGCTGCCAGTGGCACCACTCCATTGCCGACAGCTCGGCATCGGTCCATCCAAGGGGCAGACCCATCAGCCACTCTGCGAAGCGCGGGTTGAGGCGGATCGACTGAGGCGGGTGGATCCGCCCACCGTCGGTCACCAGGTCCCCATGCGAAAAGGCCCAGCGGGGCGCCTCTCTCCCAAGAAGCGAATTCGTGTCCACCTCGGCAAAGGCCGCTGTGCCGTCCTTCCCATCCCTGGCTGTCGGCGTCGCCCACATCTCCGGGGAAGTCTCCGTCGGTCCACGGTCGCCACCTGTCACTGGAGTCGGTCTCTGGAAGTTCATGGCAGCAGTCATCAGGTCCATGCCCGCTCTCGGGTCCTGCGCGCAGTGCTCCGTGCGGTCGCCCCGCTTGCCGTCCGATGCGCACGGGGTCGGCCAGATCTTCACCGCCGTCTGGAGTCCATCCCCGCTCGTTGTGCTTGCCCCCTTGCGATTGTCGTTGCCGCAGACGGTCGGCGTCGGCCAGTTGACCGCTGCGCCCGTTGCATCCGGTGTGTGCCAGGATGAAGACGCGCTTGCGCTTGTGGCTCGCGCCAACATCGTCCGCACCGAGGACGAGAGGCGTTTCGACTCGGTAACCCAGCCACTCCAGTCGGAGCGCGACCGGCTCGAAAAAGGCAAGGAACCTTGGGACGTTCTCAAGGAAGATGAACTGAGGCTGGACTTCCTCAACGACCCGGCAGAAGTGCGGCCAGATGGCTCGCTCGTCGGCATGCCCCAATCGCTTCCCGGACGTGGAATAGGGCTGGCAGGGGAGGCCCGAAGCGATTCCACCCACGACTCCACGCCACGGCCTGCCGTCGAAGGTGAGCAGGTCAGACCAGATAGGTGCCTCATCCAAGGTGCCTTCCGCCATGCGCCTTGCCAACGTCGCGGCAGCGAATGCTTCCCTCTCAACGTGGCAGACCGTGCGAGCGCCTCCCAATGCCACGTCAAGGGCGAGGCCGAGGCCTCCGTAGCCGGAGCAGACCTCAAGCACGTTGATGGGATGTACAGCCACATCTATCCCTCCAAGAGTTCACCGCCCCGCTCTCCGCTTCCGCCCAACCCCCGCGATCTCCTCCACCCGCTTAAGAGCCCTCGCGAGCACGTCCGCTGCCGTGCTCAGGTCGTGGGCCGAGACCGGGTCCTGGCAGAGGTCCCGCTCGGCCCGCGTCTCCGCCAGGAGCCGCTCCAGGCTCCGCATCAGCTCTTCCACGTCCGCGCCCCCCTATCTGGAGTGCTTGCCGAACTCCGCCCTCACCTGGAGGGCCGTAAGCTTCACGTATATTTGGGTCGCCGCGAGGGTGCGGTGGCCCAGCAGCGCCTGGATGGCCGGGAGGGGCATCCCGACCAGCACGAGGCGGGTAGCCATGGTGTGCCGCAGGTCGTGGGGCGTCACCCTGCCCGCGATCCCGGCCATCCTCCCGTACCTTGGGACAAGGTCCTGGACCGCCTTGTCCGTAAGCCGGCGGCCCGTCGCAACGTCCCCAAGGAGGGCGTCCGACTGGGGAGGGGCATCCCCCCGCTCGCGGATGACCAGCCACCTTCGGACCCACCTGACCGCCTCGGCGTCCAGGTAGGTCACCCTGTCCTGGGCCCCCTTGCCGTGGCGGACGAGCACGGTGGCCGGGGCCTGGGAGAGATCCACATCCCCAATGCTCAACGCCACGAGCTCCGAGACCCGCACCCCGGACGAGAGCGCCACCTCCAGGATGGCCCGGTCCCGGATGCCTCTGGGCGTCGAGGTGTCCGGGGCGTTGAGGAGCCGCCTCACCTCGTCGGCTGAGAGGGCCCGCGGAAGCGACTGTGGTATCCGGGGCCCCTCCAGGGCGGCTGCGGGGTTGGTCTCCACCCGACCCGTCACCATCAGCCACGCGAAGAGGCGTTGCAGTCGCTCTACGTATGCCCGCGTGGTCGAGGGGCTCAGCTTCCTGCTCTCCAGCCACTCGACCAGGTGACCGGTGGTCACCCCGCTCCACCCCTCCAGCGAGGGGTCCGCCTGTACCAGATCACGGGCCACCCGCCGGAGGATGATCCCAGCGGTCCGGGCCGTCGTGACCGCCCACGAGAGCCGGTGTACCCTCAGATACTCCTCCACGTCCGGGATGAGTCGCCCCAGTGCGTCCGCACGGGCGCCCTCCTGCTCAACTTCTTTGATTGCCACCGTGACCCCCAGACAGGCGTGTGGTTCCCCATCATCCGCTTCTGGCCAGCCAGGTCCGGACATCCGCTGTCCGATTGCTCAACTACCTGAACTAATGGTGCAAACGAGATCAAGCGCTACAAAAATCATTTTGGCGGCCAGATATGATCTGGCCGTCCGGCGTACTCTGCAGGGGAACGGCCGGGCGCACAGCGGACCCCACAGCCACCCTGCTAGGGCACTCCTCCTCGTGATGGAGGAGGGACGAGCACCTTCTGCACGCCCGCTCCACGTGGTCGCTCACAGCGGGGCCCTCAGTGCGGCCTCAGCCGCGTTGCGATCGGGGTAGCGGGTCTCCCCGGTCGGGGACTCCCCATGCCAAACCTCAACCCACCAGCACGGCTTGCCCTTATCCCGCCCCTCGGTGAGGCGGCGGCTCCGTACCAGCCAGGTACCACCCACCTGGAGGTAGCCGTCAGTGGTGCCCTTGACCAGGCGGCGGCGCTTCATCGGGCCTTCCTCAGAGGCTGCCGCATCAGGTCGGCGAGCTTGACCCCCGCCCACCGGTAGCGGACAACCTTTACCATGGTCAGTGGAGCCGCAGGCTTCCCCTTCGGAGGCCTCGGCGGGTTCCCTGCCTTGCGCGCCCGGTCCTTCACCAGGCTCCAGCGCCCGGCCTTTCGGCCGTAGACGCTCCAGTGGAACCCGGGTGGAGCGGGATGAGGCGGCTGCGGTTGGACCACCTCTATTCGGGGCCTTGGCACCCGCTCTACGGAGACCGTGACCAGTCCCATCCTGGTCCACTTCTGGAGGCGGAACCTCGCCGGGCCCACCGGCTTGTGGCCCTGCTGGTATCCGGCCGCTTCGAGCAGTTCGGACACTTGCAGGGGTCTATCCGCCTGCTGAAGGGCCGCCGTGAGCCGGTTGGTCAGGGCGACCCCCGCATTGGCGCTCAGCCCGGGACTACGGGGCTTCCTATCCTTCTTCGCTTCCACAGTTAACTTCTCCGCTCCCACTTGTTTGCACACTCGCTCCACGTACGCCGCCTTCCGCAGTCACCCCCACGTCGCCATAGTCTCAAAGCGGAAGTGCTCGCCAATAAAGACGAGATCCACGGTTCCGATGGGTCCGTTCCGCTGCTTGGCGACGATCACCTCGGCGTGGCGCCGAGCCGCCTCGGAGAGGTGATCCTCTGACCCGTCCTGCCGCTTGTAGACCGCCTCGCGATAGATGAACATGACGATGTCGGCGTCCTGCTCGATGGCCCCGGACTCCCGCAGGTCTGATATCAGCGGCCGCTTGTCGGTCCGGGACTCAAGGCTCCGGTTGAGCTGTGACAGGGCGATGATGGGGATGTTCATGTCCTTGGCCAGGGCCTTGAGGCTGCGGGAGATCTGGGAGATCTCCTGCTCCCTGGACCCAACCTTTCCCACCCCCGTCATGAGTTGGAGGTAGTCAGCGACGACCAACCCAAGCCCGTACTCCCGGCGAACACGCTGGCAGCGGGCCCGCAGGTCGAGCACGTTGGGCCCGGGTGTGTCGTCGATAAAGAGCTTCCCGTCCCGGAGCCGGTCGGCCGCAAGCGCGAGCCGCTCCCAGTCGGCTTCCGACAGCCCCGGCCCCTGAGCCTTCCTGCCGTCCACCCTGGCCTCAGAGAGGAGCACCCGCAAGGCAAGCTGTTCCTTGCTCATCTCCATGGAGAAGAACAGGGACGGGACCCCCTCCCGAAGGGCAGCATGGACGGCGATATTCAGGGCGAGCGCGGTTTTGCCCATCGAGGGCCGGGCCGCCAGGATGAGGAGGTCCGACTTCTGGAGGCCGGACAGCATCTTGTCCAGGCCGGCCAGACCCGTCGGAATCCCGGTAACCCCCCCCACGCTCTCTGACTGGCGCTCGATCACCCCGTAGGCCCCCTGCATGAGGCTGCCAATCGGAACGGCCGCACCCCCGTCGGCGCCCTCCTGGATCCCGAAGAGCCTGGACTGGAGGGCCGCGACCACCTCACGGACAGGGTCGCCCGATTGGATGCGCTCCTCCGCGTTTCGTCCCGCCTCCATCGCCTGCCGGGCCTCAGACCTCTCACGGACGATCCGAGCGTACTCGGCCACGTGGGCTGTCAGCGGGGCCGCGTCCAGGAGGCTCGACAGGTAGACGATTCCGCCGATCTGCTCCAGCACCCCCTCTTGGCGGAAGTCCGCCGCCAGGGTCACGATGTCCACGGGCCGGGCAGCTTCCCACATCGCCAGCATCCGGCCGTAAATTCGCCGGTGCTTCTCCAGGTAGAAATCCACGTCCCGGACGACGTCTGCGGCCCTTGAAATGGCCTCGACCTCAACCAGAATTGCCCCGAGGACAGCGCGCTCCGCCTCCAGGTCGAAGGGCGCTGAGGGCGCGACGGAGACCCCGCCCTGTATGTGGATGACCTCGGCTCCCACTGTCTGCCTCCGCTCCGCCTTGTCCGCCCCGGCCCCGCATTCTGGCCACCCACTCGCACCCAGCGTCAGTGCCGCTCCCGCCGACGGAGGTCGGCGCCTGTGATCTCGTAGGCAGGCCAGCTATCGACCCTGGCGTGAACGTCCCCACCAAAGTGGCAGGCCAGCCAAGGCTCCCCGGATCCGTCCTGGTGCCAAGGTGCTGCGACCATCGTCAGGATGGTCGTGCGCCCTTCCTGGTGGCGCGTCAGCACCACCTCAACCATGGCGTCCCGGGCGAACGGGGTCATGCGCTCCAGGGCACCCAGGTTGTCCAGGAGCAGGACGTCCACGGCCGTCGCCTCGGCCACGATGTCCCTGGAGCTCTTCCTGCCCTCGAACAGGCGGGCCAGGTGGAAGAACTGGGGCTCGACGAGCATCAGGACCCCGACCCCATCCCGCACGAAGTCAGCACAGCGGGCCATCGCCAGGTGGGTTTTCCCCCTTCCCCGCTCCCCCCAGAGGACGATAGAGCCACGGCCCAACTCGGCCAGCGCCTCGACGGCAAGGGCGTTGCCCTCCCAGGCCTCCACCCCGGCCAACTCCAGGACGCTGAGGTCCCATGCGGCCTGTGGCAGGCCCGATGCCTCCAGAGACCTCCGGAGGCTCGCGTCTATCCGGTCCTTGGCTGCGGCCCGCCCCTCTTCCTCGGCCCGACGGGTGCATAGAAGGCATGGGCCAGGTGCCCACACCCACCCGCTAGGACTGACCTCCCTCGGGACGAGCCGCTTCACCCAGGGAAGGCCGACGGCCCCGCACCGGGAACAGTCGCTCGCCTCCGGGGGCTCGGACCACTCAGGGCTATCCAGGGCCGGGAGGGTTCGCGCGACCTGCTGCCCTTTGCCGGACCCGCTTGAGGGCAGCTGCCCGCTCTGCATCACCTGCGACAGCGTCGCCACCGTGCCCTGGCGGCCCTCCGGTGTGAGGCCCCGCCTCACCCGCTCCGCCTCGAGGCGTCGCTGGTATTCTGCGATCTCCTGCATTTCGTCCATGGCGCTCCTCTCGGTCAGGGATCTGACCGCAGGCTGGCTCACTTCCGGCGGGTCCCTCGATGGCGCCTGGGCCGGAGAGCCTCGCCCATGAGTCCACCTCCCAGAACCAGCGCCTGCAGTACTCCTCGAACCTTGGCCCTTGCATAACCCGGAGTCCGGGTCGATCGCGGGACCGGTTCAGCCGGAAGTACACCGGCACCAACGCCACCGCCCTGTCCTCGACGGCTAGAACCTCGGGCGGAATCATCACCTCGTCCGTGAGCCGGAGGCCTCCGTGGACACGGCACTGGTTGTTCCAGGCCAGGCGAAGTGCCCACCCTGGTTGAGGCTTTGGCGCTTGGTCGGACGGCGCGCTGAGGCCCGTGAGATTCCTACCGCCGGCTCCAAGCCTCGGTCTGAGGACATCCTGGGAGATCCCAAGTCGTGCGGAAATGCGGGGATGGGGGCCGCTCTGTGATGTACCGCTTGAAGGCCCGGGACTCGACGGGGGCGACCCCGCACCAGGGGCGCCCTCAGCGGACTCTTTGGACGCCTGGAGATGTCCGCCACCCGCATTTAGCAGCGACGGAGAGTTGCCATCTGTGGCAGCGGTTTCCGTGATGGGAAAGCCGCTGTGTACCGCCATCGCCCCTAGCTGTGATACCTCGGCAACGTTCTGGGCATCTGGGGCAGAGGACTGGCCGAGAGGCTCTGCGGTGGCTATCCTTCTGGATACCGAAGGGGAAAAGGGCCCATAATTCGCCTGTTGCCCGTTGGCACCAAGGATTTGTTGGGCGTTCGCCAGGTTGCGCCCATTGGAATCGGCACGCACCTGGGAATCAGTCGAACTTCCCTTGGGCACCTGGGGCTGAGTGTTCTCGTCTGCAGCCGGCGTGATGGTGGTGCGCTCCTGCTCTTCTGGCCAACCGGATGCCTCGCACGCGCCCGCGTCGGAGTGTGCTCCAGGCTCTAGGCTCAAGGATCGATCCGGATCTCGACGCGCGCACGCGATAGTGCTCGCTTCCCTGCCGGTTCCCTGCTCGCATCCCTGCTCGGAAGCCTGCCGGTTCCGTGCTCGCTTGTGCGTCGATGTGCCGGTCTCGCAAGCGTTTTCCCTGCTCGCTTCCCTGCCGGTTCCCTGCTCGCATCCCTGCTCGGAAGCCTGCTCGCTGGCCTGCTCGGAAGCCTTCGCCTGCTCGCGTCGGCTCGCCTTCCAGCTGGCCTCCCGGTAGGCAGCGAGGATCCCAGCCGCCACCGGGCACTCCTCCCACTCTAGTTGGGCCGAGCAGGCCGCCTCCAGCACCTGACCCGCCAGCGGCCGGCTCAGCCCGAACCGCTGGGCTATCGCCTTGGCGGTCAGCCCTGCCAGGCGTCGGCGCTCCCTCAGGTCCGAGAGCATAGCCAGGAGGATTGCCTCCGCCAGGTCCGGGTCGCAGGGGTTGCGGGTGCTCCAGCCACCTGCGTGGTAGCGATCCACCAGGCGCTGCCGCCGGGTACGGGCCCACTCCGTCGTGGGCCTCTCCTGGCTACCCATCAACCTGCCCGTCGAGCGGCCGCGATCAGCCGCTCCCTGAGCTCTGCCCTCTGGGCCGGAGACGGTGGGGCCGCACCGGGATCCGGCAGGCCCAGCGCCCTCCGAAGGAGGTCCCCAACCGACCGTGCCCCGGTGGCAGCCCTGGCCTCCTCGGCCACCTCAAAGGCCCAACGCTTCGTGCGCACCCCAAGCAAGTAGTGCTTGCCCATGTGGCTCCCCCTAAGTTGTGAAGTAACCACGATCCTACAACATGTTAGCAAGCGAAGTCCACCCCAATCCTTGTGTCATACGCAATTAGCTTATGACATTGCTGGCACGCCAATCAATGGGCCTGCGTACGGTTGTTCGTATTCCGTACGCGACCGCACGCCTGAAGGGGAAGGAGCACCCATCGCATTGCATCTCTGTAACCTCACCCCCGTAGTGGCCGATGTCGCGGCCGAAGCTACGGTGGACGTGGGCGCAGCGTGGGCACTGGATCCAGAGGCGGAAGTTAAGCATCTCTCCCGTTGGCAGTAGCGCATCTGGATCCTGATAGTGCAGGATCGGGAGGGAAGTCCTCACCATCTTCCTGAGGTCAGACAGGTGCCTAAGCGCAGCCCGGCGTCCTCGGCCCGCAAAGAGGTTGTCGAGCGCCGACTGCACCAGTACGAGCACATCGAAAGCTGTCGGATGGCACATGTACAGGTAACCTCCGCCCCGCAGGGCAGCCAGCACCACGCATCAATACCGCACCTCGACAACCCGCCAGAGGAACGACCCCCATCTCTCCGCATTGGGATGCCCACCGCGGAGCAGTACCCTGAGGGGGCGGTCCTGGGAGTCCGTGAAGGACTGCTCGATCCGTGCAGAGTCGGTCTCCGATGCCGGGAAACATTGATCGTAGCGGAGCATGTCGATAGGGAACGGAGCAGGACCCTCTACCTCGAACAGGAATTCGTGCTGGCGAACATCTCGGCGGGCCATTGTGTTGCCTCCATCACTGGTTACCCGATCCTCCCCTCCATCCCGCCCCCGAGCTGTCCCGGGGGCAGGGGCAGGGGAGGCGGCTCAGGCTGCGGGCTTGGGCTCGCTGGTCTCCGGGCTGCCCTCCAGCACCAGGGCCAGTCCATCCGGGTTGCCCGTCCACGCGCGGATGCGGCGGAGGGCGGCGGCATCTGCCCACCCGGCCTCGCGGGCGATTGTGAGCCAGTCCTGCTCCTCCTCCGTGGGGGGGTGCTGCTCCAGGTAGCGGGCGTCGGCCCACGCGTGGTACCCGCGCCGGATGACATCGGCGATCTCGATCTCGCGCTCGGCGGGCACATCATCCAGCCTGGCGAACCCGAGGGAGCCGAGGAACTCCCTGCCCTGCTCGCGGGTCCAGCAGTGCTGGCGGGCGAGGGCTCCAAGGCGGCCGACGTGGGGCGGCACCCTGGGCTTGTCGAACTCGGCCTGGGCGGGCGTGGGAACGTCAACCACGACGGCTGGTGTCTCGGTGGCCGGCGTGAGGTCGCTGACCGCGCGGCCGGTCCGCTGGGGAGGGATAAAGTCCTCCACCTCCTCCGGGGTGTAGATGCCGGCGACGACGCCCGGGAGGACGGTTCTGACCCCCTCAGAGACTACTCGGGCGGTCAACATCTGGCGCGGGTACTTCTTCCACATGTCCGTGGTGAGCTGGGCGCGGTGGGCCTGCTGGAGGTCCCACGTCACGGTCACGGAGCCGCCGGCCTCGTGGCTGAACCGGGCCGAGACCTTGGCGTCCGAGCGCTCCAGCCACTCGACCTTGCCGCCCTGTCGCTGGAACTCGGCCAGCATCGCGTCCGCCCTCATGGAGGGGCGGCCCTGGATGATGTGGTACCGCTTCATGGCCTGGACCGGATGGAGGCCCTCGGCCTGGCAGAGGAGCATCAGCGTGACGGCCTGCTCCTTCGTCTTCGTGGCGAAGAACCCGGACTTGACGACCGCCTCCGCCATCCGCTCCAGGTCCGCCATCGGGACCAGATCCCCCGCACTGGGGGCCAACGTGATCGCCGTGCTGCTCATGTCTGCTGCTCCTTCACGCGGCCTCACGGCCGCTGTGCTCGCTCGTCCAGCCGCTCCGTCCATCCGGAGCGGCCACGTAAGTTCCTCGTCCTCCCCCGGCATCGGGGGCAGACGCGTGCGCCGGATAAACGGGCTCCGGGCCCGCTCCCGGACCGGCTCCACAGCCGGTACCGGGAGGGGCGGCCTCAACTCAATCCCGTGGTGGGCCGCGTCCCACTCCAGTGCCGATGCCTGCCCCCGCCAGTAGTCGGCGGCATCGGGATCAGCGCTGGCCAGGGAGAGCCAGCGGTCTCTCTCCCTGGCCAACCACTCGGCCTCCTGGCGGGCCTCGGCCTCCACGAACTCCCTGCGCTCCAGCCAGCGCTGGGAGTCGTCTCGGAAGTTGCTCACGAGCGCTCCCGCTTCCGGGCGCGGAGCCGCGCGCTGAGATCCCGGAGCGCGGCCTGTTCGGCGCGGAGTGCCGCCTCCCGAGCCGCGTGGGTCGGTGAGGCTACGTGGACCCGCCAGTACCTGGGGGCCACGGTCGTCCCGCAGGCCTGGCAGTGCCTGAGATTGACGGGGGTGCTCATGCGGCCTCCGGGCCGTCAAGTTCCACCTCGCCCTCCTCCTCAGAGGAGAGGCGGTAGTTCTCGGCGATGGCGCTCAGCCGATCGATCTGCGCGCGCTGGTCCTCGAGGACCCGAGACTGGTCCCTGATACGGGCCTTCGCCTCCTGGAGGCCATCCCGCAGACGGGATGCCCTCTGCTCAGCCTGGGCAACCTGCCCCCGGCTACAGCGGAGCGTGTCCTCCAGATCGGCAGCACGCCTGAACTGCCGGTGACGCTCGGCGTCAACCCAGGACACAGCTGGGACCAGCACCAAGACTGCACAACTGAGAATGATGTGCCACCCGTCCATTCTCCCACTCCCCGCCCGGCCCGTCCGGGCATGCGATGACCGATCCAGCCCCGCCACCGTGGCCCGCCCCGATGCAACCGAGCCTGCTCGCCGGTGAAGCCCGCGAGCAGGAGCGAGGCACCGGGGTCAACCCGGAATCGGGGTCCCTGCCGCCAGTCCCGGAACCCTCTCCACGGTTCTCCCCCGGAGAGCGTACCCAACCCCGTCTGTGAGAAGGAGCGGTCGTCCCTCAGAAACGGCTGCCAGAACCGCAGCGCCCGCCTGCCCTCCACCCCGTGATGAAGAGAAGACCTCGGCCCTGGCCGCCGAACACCCTTGCTTGACGGTGGGGCAGTAGCCGGACCGGCCCCACCTGCCTCGGCTGGACTCGTGGCCCCCTACATGGACAAGGACCACCGGGGAGGATGCCGGGTGGCTAGAGATGTGGAGCTTACCGTTGCTGGTGATCCGGGCAGATCCCCGGATCCAGCCAGCCCCCTCTGGCAGGATCCCCTCCCGCTGGAGCCTGGAAAGAGCGTCCAGAAGAGGCCAAAGCGCCTCGTCGGCCCCCACGGCCGTATGGCCGCGATAGGCCGTGAGCAGGAACCTGCCCCAGCCCTCCTTCTCGTGCCTCCCCCATAGAGGGAGGGCGTCGGTTACGTCCAGGAGGCCCCGCGGGGCCTCCTGGACCAGGCGGAGAGCCCGGTAGGACTTGTCGTCGTGGGGAGCCGCCTCCCACCACCCCCCGGGCGAGGGGAAGGGCGGAAGAGAGACCAGCACCCCCTCCTTGAGCCGTTCCTCAGAGACGGAGAGACTGGAGGTCTCCACGGTCACCACGTCGCCGCTCCCAGTGAGGGCGACCACCTCTGGTGTCCCCCACCTGAGGCAGGTCCCTGAGATGATGACGGCATCCTGGGCCGAAGCCCCGGCCCTGCGCCGGGCCTCCTCGCGCCCATCGTGCCGCCGGACGTACTGAAAGAGCACCGCTACCGATAGCGACTCCCAGCCCGCAGGTGGCGCCTCACCCAAGGGCCCATGGCCCTTCTCCCAACCCCTCACGGTCCGGCCTGCCGCAAGCCGGTACCCATCCTCAAGGACCTGTTCCGCGTCGTAGCCCACCCCCGGATAACGGGGGACGCCAGCGAACTCGTATGCGCATTCAAGCAGGCGGTCCCAGTTCGCGATCCCAGCCTGGTAGGACTCGGCCACGGCCTGGGTAACATCACGGAGCCGGCCAATATGCCGCTCCTTTTCCTCCTGCTCCCTGGTACTGGCAGGGCTGCGGCCTGGGAAGCTGGGATCCCAGGGGAGTTTCTCCGGCGCGCTTGGGGCAGCGGACGAAGGTGCGGGGGACGATGGACCAGCCGGAAGCCGAGAACGGAGGGCCACGAGGGACTCGAAGTCGGTGCGTGCCATGGGCAACCTCATCCCGCTTGAGAAAAGCGTGGGCCGGCGGGAAGGCCCATCGCAGGCCAGCATCGGGAGGCTGGCGACTCCAACCAAGGAGACTGCCCGTCTTCGATGAGACGGGCAGTCTCCTGCTCAGCAGATGGCGTTGGCCATGAGGCGGCGCAGTTCCGCCTCCTGGGCCGAGAGCGTCCCCTCCGGGTCGTGCTCCCGGAGTGCCTCCACGAACATGGACCCATCGGCCCCCCTTTTTGCCAGGCCGGGGGCGAAGATCCGCCCCCGGTGTCCGGCCGCACGCAGAGCGGTGATGAGGGGCGGGAAGGCCACCACCAACACGGTGGCATCCGGGTCCGGGATCTCCCCCACGAGCCTCCCGTAGCCCCGCAGCGGAACCACGGGCACGACCCCCAGGGGCGTCTCCACCGTGGTGGGCTCCCCGGAGATCTCCTCCAGGGTGAGAACCCTTCCTGATGGCGGGAACGTGATCGCTCCGCCGTCGGGCAGGCGGACGGTTACGGTGTTGGCGGTGAGGTTGATCATGGGGAACTCCCTCCCGCCCTGCGTTGGAGGCTTGCCCCGGCAGGCGGGAAGCCTGGGAGCCTCGTGAAGCGATGTGATCAGGGATCCGAGGCCCCTCAACCCGAAACGGCCCCCCGGCCTTCCTCGGGGGTGCGACCCTGGCCACGGGCGTAGGCGAGGTAGTGGGGCTGGAAGTCCATCAGTGATCCTCCGGTGACTCTCTCCGCTCCCGACCACCTCGGCGGCGGGGAGGGGACAGAGGGCGGGCTCCGGGGTTGGGCCCGCCGGGGGTGGTCTCAGGTCTGGGACTCAGTCTGGGCGGAGGGCTCGGCCGGGGCTGAATGCTCCGCGAGCCACTCGTCGACCCACTGGAGCGTGATCGCGGCGATCTGGCTCCGCTCCGGGGTGTCGCCGGGGCGGATAGCCAGGAACCAGCGCTCGGCGGGCCGATGGGCGGACGGCACCAGGCCCGGGATGCTCCCGAAGTCGCAGCCCCTGGCGTTGGCGATCGTGCCCACGAGGCACGCACACGAGCCCTGATAGACCGAGCCGTCGACACGCCCCTCGACAATAGCCGCCCGCAGTGCCGGCACCTCCAACGGAACGACGTCCAGCACAGATCGGAGATCGGCCCGGATCGGACTGAGGTCGGCGCCGCTGAGGTCGGCGCCGCTGAGGTCGGCGCCGCTGAGGTCGGCGCCGCTGAGGTCGGCGCCGCTGAGGTCGGCGCCGCTGAGGTCGGCGCCGCTGAGGTCGGCGCCGCTGAGGACGGCGCCGCTGAGGTCGGCGCCGCTGAGGTCGGCGCCGCTGAGGTCGGCGCCGCTGAGGACGGCGCCGCTGAGGTCGGCGCGTTGGCCCCGATCCCCACCGCTCTCCAGCCACTCCTTGTGCGCCGCCATCGCTGCCGCCAGGTTGATCGCGTCCATGTCCACCTCCATCTGTCTGGGTCCCATCCCTCGCCCCACGACGTCATCGCCATGGGGCGGAGGATAGGGCCGGGCCCTGATGGACTCGGCGTGGTGTTCAGGCGGCCAGGCCCAGGCGCTGTGCGAGCGAGGCACCCTCAACCCGAAACGGCCCCCCGGCCTTCTGGCGCCGGGTCGAACCATGCTCCAGGACCCTCCGGTCTCCTATGCCGGACCGGGGGGCCGTTTCTGGCTGAGGATCCCTACCCCTCAAAGGGGTCGATCTTCGGTGTCCTCCCGGCCCCGCTCCAGCGCGGGACCCGCGGATCCGGCATCCTGGCGGCGACAGCGTGCCCCACGTCGGTGGGCCGCCACACCCCGTCCTCCCAGACGGCGAGGCCCCGCTTCTGGAGGGCCGCCTGGGTCAGGCGGAGGACGCCATACCGAGGCTGGTGGCGGTAGCCGACCTCGACCAGGCGAATCAACTCCAACTGCATGGCCTCCGAGAGGCCTATGCGATGGACCATCTCGTGACCTTGGAGTGCCTCCACCTCGGAGAGGGTCCATGCCCTGGTCATGCTGCCTCCGCGGAGAACGCGAAATCCGTCCAGGCCTCGGCCCGGTAGTACCGGGACTCACGGAGGGCTTCAGCGAGTTCCTCCCGGAGCCGGGAGGCCTCCTTCTCCGCCCTGTGGACCGACCCGGCCTCGGCCCGCCACGACTCCAGGGCGGCGTAGTACTGCTCCACCGCCAGCGGGTCGGCCGCGATGGCCAACTCCAGCCGGCGGAGCTCCCGGAGTGCCTCGTGGGCTGCCAGATGGGCAACGACGAGGGCACGGTCAGCCTGGGTGATTGACCGAAGAAGCTGCATCATGGTCGTCCTCTCATCAAACAGCTCGTAGTAAGGACGGGCTCCCCGTTCGGAGTGGAGCGAAGGGACCGCCAGCCTCAGGCTGCGCGTTTTGTTTCTCGCCGCGCCCCGCCGGCCAGGCCGGCCATCTGGTCGGCCAATTCAGCAGCCTGGCGCACCATGTCGGCCAGGCTGCTTGCGTGGGCCTCCGTGGTCCTGAGGTCCCCCATCATCGCGCGGGACTTCAGGTAGTCCACGGTGGCGTTGATGTTGTTGAGCTTGGCGACCAGGGATCCGAGGGCGCTCTTGATGTCGGTGGTCATCTTGGTTCCTTCAGTTCGTCGGCGGCTCCGTGCCGTCCGCTCATGGCCTATATAGAAGCATGGGACGTGCCAGGCGCGTTAACGTTTACGCATTATGTAAGCATTGGAAAACACTGGGTAATTATGGGGGATCGCTTTGGAGAGCGACGATTCTGTGCGGCAATGTGCGTAATATCCTACGCACAGCGGAAGCGGAAAATACCGTAAACTACTGATTTCGTTGGTGTAACCGCGCCGCGTAGCACTTTGCGCGGTGCGAAGGTGTTTATGCAGTACTACTCGGCCACGGACCCGGTTTTCTTGATCCCGTGGCGCTTCATGAGAAGCTGGAGGCTGCGCCTTGAGATGCCGAGCAACTCGGCGGCGCGTGAGACATTCCATCCGGTGGTCTTGAGGGCTTCCAGCGCCATCTTCTGCTCGATGAGAGCTGTTGCCATCTCGATGGCTTGATGCAGGGTGGCCCGCGGCAGACCTGTAACGGGGTCCAGGGGCTGCGGTTGTGGGTGGGCTGGCTTCCGGCCGGTCTTGGACATGGGAACCCCGCGGCATGGGGCTCCAGACATACCACGATCTACGGCTTCGGTCACCTGGGCGGCAGTCACGATGGGGACCTCCTGCCTTATCACTTGCACCAAGCGTGCCGGGGCACGCAGCCACCTCCAGGCCCAGCCCGAAGGCCAGCGCCGGGTTGACCCCGTCGTCGTGGCGCGGCTGGTGTCCCTGGCCAGCTAAGGTCATCTCCCGGCCCTCAGCAGCTGGTAGGCAGCCGCCAGCCACCGGTCCCGCTCCTCCCTACACCGCACCGCGCCATCGACGTCGCCGTCGAGCTCCCGGGCCTCGGCCTGGACCCGCTCAAACCCCGCGCAGGCGAGGGCATGGCGCAGGGGGTCTCCACGCCGGGCGGCATTCCACTGGAGTGCGAGCGCGGTGTCAGCGCGCTCTCGGAGGGTGGAGGGGTCGGGGCGCATTATTCGCTACTCCTCCAGACTGTGGAGGTGGGCGACCAGCGCGAGACGGGCGGCGGCGAGCACCTTGAGGGCACCCTGAAGCCCGGCGATCTCCCTCTGCCACTCGTCCACCAGATCCACGTAGTCCACGTAGTCCGGGAGGCTGATGCCGATGTTGGCCTCCCACCCGGCCAACCACCCCTCGATCTCAGCAAGCACCAGCTGGCGCCCAGCCACGGACTGTTGCGCCCACAGCACCTCGCGGCGAAGCCGGGTGCTGACGGGCTCAGCAGGGCCACCGGGATGCGCCGGGGCGTTCTCGCAGGTGGTACCGTCGTGCACGGTGGGGATCCCGCAATCGCTGCACATCCGCGTGGTCATGGGAGCCTCCCGGTTCAGCGATCAGGGTTGTCCGCCAACTCCACCGACACTACCTTAGACCCCGGGGGGAAGACCCTGTCGCAGTCCTCGCCGATGATCCGCTCCCACCGGGAGCGCGCATCCTCGGCACTGGCGTGGAAGGACTGGCCGCTGTAGGGCCGACGGCGGGGGCGCTTGATGGTCACGGTCCAGAGCGGCATGAGAGCCTCCAGGGGTTGCCGCAGGGGCGGCCGGGTTCAGCGACCGCCGAGAACCTCCAGCAACTCCTTGGCCTCGTCAATGGTCAGCGAGACGACGTCAGGCAGCTGACCCCAACCGGGCTGAATCGCCTCGCAGTGCCAGCACTCACCGCCGCGGAAGTCGTGTTCAGTCCCGCGCGTGGCGCTGCGCCGGGGTCTCGCCGGCCCGGCCCAGCCTGGGCAGGGACCGGCACTGCGGGCGCTGGCCGCCTTGCACTCCGCCGCCTTGCACTCCGCTTCCTCTATCTTCTGCTTGAGAGCCAGCAGCGCATGGTTCGCGGCCTCGTTGCTCATCTCAGCCTCCGGGGGTTGCCGCTGCCCGTTGGTGGGTGGCGGCTGCTTATGACCAAACTATACGACAATGTTCAAAGAGAGTCAACAAATATTTTGAAGCAAAGTTTGAGAAGCACACGGGCGAGCAACGGCGCGAGGCACATGGTAGGATCAGTGGTGAAGGGAGGCACCGGATGTCACTGAGCAGATTCGAGCGCGATGCGCTGATTGCCCGGCGTAAGGAAGGGTTCAACTGGAACCAAGAGAACCTCGCCGCAGCCGTACAGGAGGAATTAAACAGCGAATTCGGCACAGGCGCGCCGCGGGTCTTTGATAGCACCATGGCCAGGTGGGAGATAGGACGGGACGACGCCAGGCCGAAGTGGCAGCGTCGCTTCCTCCCGGCGTGGCTCAGGGCATTGAGGTGGACCGAGGCCGACCTGCGTGCGGCTGCCCGTGCTAATGCCGCCGCGGCTCTAGAAGAGGTGGTCGAGTTTTTGAAGGCACCCGAGTAGAATCTTTCTCAGAGTGCGTTGACTCTTCTCGGCAGGCGTGGCAATATTGAGAGGTCATCTTTGAACGAGCGCCGATGCTCGGGGGAGGGGTGGTGGCTCAAAGCGCGGAAGAATTGCGGGCAAGCCTTGAAGAGGTTGAGCGGCAGCGGCGGGTGCTCGGGGAGCGGCGGCGAGAGCTGAAGGAGCGACTGGCCGCCGCGAGCGGGGAACGCCCCCCGCTGCCCGCTGGGCTCGTCCGGGATGTAGTGGAGGCGCTCGCACGCCTTGGGGGTGAGGCCCGCTTTTCTCAACTGCAGGCCGAGACCAAGATGGAGCCAGCGAAGTTGGCCGCGGTCCTAGGGCGTGCGATGACCCGTGGGCGACTGGTCAAGGTCCGGTGGGGGCTCTATCGGCTTCCCAATGCCTGACATCGACACCCTGCGGCATCAGGTGGCCTCCCTGGAAGCGGAGCGCGCGAAGGCGCAGGAGGAGTTGCGCGCAGCTCGGGAGTGGGCGCAGGACCTGCACTCGCGCCTCCGCCTCGCGAGGCGGCAGCTCGTCGAGGCGGAACTTGTGGGCCTGCCCATAGTCACTTTGAGGCGGGAGGGGGAGCCCGTGCTCGGACAACACCGGCTCAAGCGTGCGACCGCAACCCAAGCGGTCGTAGTCATCGACAGGGGTGCCGGGTACTACGACGAGGTGAGGTTCTCGCGACGCACCGGCCGGAGTGTAGGCGGGCTGTCGGTGCCCGTCCCCGAGTTGGAAGCGGCCGTCAAGGCGCTGGAGGACTCCGATGCCTGACCTCACCTACTCCCCGTCTCCCCCGGCGGTCCCGGGCTGGTGGTGGCTCCTCACCGCAGCGGGCGGAGAGGAGTTGATCCGGGTGGAGCGGCGGGGTAGTGGTACCGGCCTTTGGGTCTGCGTACAAGGCGACTGGATCCCGGTGAAGGGCATCGAGCCGGCCCTCTGGGCAGGACCGCAGCAGACGCCCGGGCTGGATCCTCCGGCCCCGGTGGCTGCTCATCCGTCTCATCCTCGGGGCACCGCCGACCCCGCTGCCATGGCTCGGGCCGCGAGGGAAGCCGGACTCTTCGAGATCGCGGAGTGGTTCGATGCGCTTCACCGGCACGGGGGGCCAAGGACTACTACCCCCGCGTAGCTGGTAGGTTCCTGCAGAGGCTCCGCAAGGAGGAGCATCCCAATGACCTTCTCCTCCCCCCTCTCCCGCATCCGCGGATCCCGGCTCCTCCGTGCCCGTGAGGCAGCGGGACTCGACCGGCTCTCCCTCGTCTCCTCCCTCCAGTGGCGCGACACCCCCGAGCGGGGAGCCCTGGGCCGCCTCGCTGCCCTGGAGAGCGGCGCCCTGGAGGAGTGGCCGGAAGGCGTGGAGCTGCTGACGCTGGCATCAGCTCTGGGTGTGCAACCGGCGTGGCTGGAAGGCACCGACATCCCGGCCGGGGCCTACCTCGGGGTGGAGCGGGTGGTCTCCGGTGGCCAGACGGGGGCGGACCAGGGCGGACTGAGAGGCGCCCAGGATGCAGCGGTACCCACCGCTGGGTGGGCGCCGAAGGGCTGGCTGACCGAGGATGGCCCCGCCCCCTGGCTCGCTGCCCTCGGCCTCCTGGAGTACCCCCAGTCGGGCTACCCTCCCCGGACCCGGGCCAACGTGCGGGAGAGCGACGCGACGCTCCTGGTGGGGAGGCTCACCGGTGGAACCGGGTTCACCTGGCGGGCGGCGGAGGAGATGGGCAGGCCCCGGCTCCACCTCCCATGGCCGGGGCCGGTGGGAGCCGAGGTTGTGGAGCAGGTGGTGGGCTGGCTCGCCAGGCATCGGGTGAGGGTGATCAACGTAGCGGGGAGCCGGGAGAGCGGGGCGCCCGGGATCGGGGCGGCGGTAAGGCGGCTGGTGAGGGAGTCCCTAGCCGCTCAGGCCGCAAGGTGGTCCGGCGGGGCGGTCAGGAACTTGGGGTAGGGGAGCCCCTCAGGAGCCCCGGCCAGGACCTGTCGACGCTGTGCCGGGCCGCCAACCCCAAGGATGTACGCCAGGTTCCCAGGGTGCTTCACGCGCCTGAAAGGCCCCTCCGCCAGGGCCCGGGCCACGTAGACTGCACCGTCCTCGAAGGGGCGGCGGGGCGGGGCTCCGGCCCTGAGCAACTGCTGATACGCGTAGGCATGGCCCCGCTCCTCCAGCCGGATCTTGGATAGGGCCCGTTCGCTCACGACCCGGCCCCACCGGTCCATCAGGAGAAAGCGAGAGGCTGACCGGCCCACGTGGCGGGCGGAGAGCGCCTGGTAGACGCCCCCAACGTGCCCGGGCATGACGATGTGGCCCTCGTCGGTGGTCCGCCGCATCGGGTCCGAGTAGGAAAGCACGGCACGGACCTCGGGGAGCTCCTGGGCGAGCAGGCGGAGGGCGCGAGCAATGAAGAAGCTCTCGCCATTCGCCTCCACCTCGTCCAGGAGGACGAGCCGGCCCAGCTCAACCCCGGCATCTGCAGGCTGGCCGGTCCACCGGGGGATGGCGGCTGGCTGCATGGGGACCGAGAACGCGGCCACGCCAACGAGCTCGGGCGTGATCCACCGCCGGGCCCGGTAGAGGCCGACGGCCAGCCGGGTGGCGGGCCAAGAGCCGGAGTAATGATGCCGGCGACAGAAGGGCTTCGCCTCCCCCTCCAGGGCCACCTCGACCCCATACCGACGAGGGTCGATCGGCTCCCCAGCCGGTCTGTAGGTCTCCCTCCGCTCCCGCCAACGCTGGCACGCGTCCACTTCCACTTACGCCTCCTCCGTCTGCTTCAGCCCGCCTCTCCCTCCCGCGGTGGCCTCGACCCAGGGAACCACCTCCGCACCGGCGGCCCCGCCTCCTCCACTGCCCGTCTCACCTCGCGGAGCAGACCCCTCCCCACCTGGACAGGAGGGGAGAGCGGCACGACCACTGCCGCCCCTGCTCGCTGGTGGACCACGGGGAGGCCGCCGTGAACCCGGCGCCATGCAACGGCTTCGCGCCGGGTCTCCCAGACGGTCCCGTCGCTGCACCGCCACCAGGTCTGGACGGCGGACAGGAAGCCGGCGGGGTCGGTGATCTGCGGCGTAGCCGGTGACGTCGCCGCCAGGGGCGCCGGGGGCGGGGCCTCAGCTACGGGTTCGGCTACCGGCGCAGTCGTTGTCGGCGCAGTCGTTGCAGTCGTTGTCGGCGCAGTCGTTGTCGGCGCAGTCGTTGCAGGCCCGCCAGCCGGCTCTGCGTCAGCGACGGACGGCACCTGGGAGGCGTCGTCGCAGTCGTTGTCCAGGGCCTCCTCCTCCAGGCCCCGGACGGCCTCCGGTGCGGCCAGGGGCGGCGGCAGGGGGGGAGCAGAATGCGACGGCAGAGCAGGAGGAGCAGCGGCCCGGGCCGCCTTCTTCCTGTTGCTCTCCTTCCACTGCCCCCGGCGAGCTGCCAGGCGCTCCACCTCCACGGCGAGGGCCAGGTTCAGGGGGATGGTCACGGTCACATCAGCAGCCACGGGGCACCTCATCAGCAGCAGGGTCAGGGGAGAGGGGCGGGCCGGCATGCCCCATCGTGACAGCGGTAACGGTCTCGGCGAGACAACGATAGGGGGATGAACCGCCCGGCGTCTCCAGACTGGGAAAGCGTCCCCACCTGCCCGGCCACCACGACCAGAGCACTCGGCAGCGGGTACCAGCGGCCATGCTCACCGCTCCGCATCCACCACAAGAAGCCCCGCGCCACTTCCTCCGGCTGAGGCGGCTCCGCTCGGCTCGGCCACTCCAGCAGCGCCCGCAGTCGGCGCAGCTCCTCCCGCAGGAGCGCCAGGCTCTCCAGGGGGGCTGTACCCTCCTCGGCCCCGGCCAGGTCGGCAAGCGCGTGTTGGAGGGCCACCAGGGCGACGTCGGCGGCCACCGTGCCGTCCGGATGCTCGGCTCTCACGATGGGTTCCTCCGTGCGCGAGTGGCGCCCTTTCTCCCTGCGGGTCGCTCCCGCAGGTCCACGACACCCACGACCTTGGCGCCCACCTCCGCGAACACCAGAGGACCAACCACTCCGCGGAGGAGCCGGAGGGCCAGTCGCGCTCGCTCCTCCCGGGAGAGGGAACCGAGGAGCGCCAAAAGCCGGTTGGTACGAGGGTCGTCAAGGGGGATGTTCAAAACTCACCACCTCCACATCCGGAGCCCATCCCGGGTCAGGGCTTGGAGCCGGCAGATGACCCCCTGCCAGCGAGTCGGGGACACGCGCTCCGCGCCAGCCCCGGGCCACCGTCTGTCACCCAGCGGCGCAGGGCTCGGGCTGGTCTGGCTCGCGGGGCCGTCGGCCCAAGCTACGCCGCATCACGGGAGACCTCGCCAGAGGGCTCGATGCGGTCAGGATGCTGTTGGCGCCGGCGTCGCTTTCCTGCTGCCCAGCCTCGTGCGCGGGTGAGAGCCGCAGCCACAGGAGGACGACCAGGAGGACCAGGGCGATGCCGAGGGCCACGGTGAAGCTGAGTGTCACCGGATGCCCTCCGGTTGCAGCCCGATCGTGGGCAAGCCAACAGATGCGGCCATGCGGTCAACCCCGGTCTGTGCCCGCTCCCAGGTGATGCGCCCCTCTGCAGCTGCAACAGCGTTTCGGACAGCGCCAGCCACCAGCCTGTAATCGGTGGTGGCGTCCTTCCGCGCCTCCTGCCCTTCTCGGTAGACCGACCAGAGCAACCGCTGGAGGTGCTTCGGGACCATGGCCCAGTGCTTCCGGCAGCCCCACATGCGGGGCGGGACCGGGGTCTGGCAGTCGTAGGCGTGGCACTTGTGCTGCATGTCGCTCCCCCTTGTCCTCAGCCGTCGGTAGCCGTGAGCGGCAACCGACGTGAGTACTTGATCCGTGCAAGTCAAGCCTCTCCCGGTCGGAGAGGTACTGGGCATCCCTCGTCACCCAGAAAGCGACCGATGCCCCGAGGGTCGAGGCGAGAAGCCGGGCCGTCCGGAGCGTGATTCGCTCCCGCCCGCCCAGGAGCCCACCGCACGCTGCCTCGTCCAGACCCATTCGGCTGGCGAACTCGGCGACCGTCCAGCCGCGCTCGGCCAGCAGGTCCCGGATCGTGTCCCCGGGAGGTGTAACCCAGTCTGGGGTGAAGTGCCGGCTCACCGTCCCTCATCAGCGTCAAAGAAGTCGTTGGCTCTGATTCGCGGGAGGTCGTACATCGTCCCGTCTGCCGCGATGCTGATGATGATATGGTCGCCGTCTCGCGGGACCCAGCGGGGGACGTAGTCGTTGGACCGGGAGAAGAGCACCACATCGTTGGGTCCGAGTACCTCGTAGCTGCCCTCGGCCCCCACCTTCATCTGGATGTCGCAGGCGCCCCGGTCGGCTGGCCAGTCCCGGACCCGGCCCGTCGTCTCCGTGAGAAGATCATAGGTCAGGGTGAGCACCTTCCGCGTCCGTCCCGGAAAGTCGTGGGGGACGTACTTGTCCTTATACCGGCAGGGCAGCACCAGCCGGATCGCGCAGATGTCCCACTCCTCAGTCCTCAGCACCCGCACCAACTTCTTCACTCCCAAGCTCCACCTCCACCTGAGCCCCTCACGGGGCGGGATCATTCCTCGTCGTCGAAACCGTTGCGATCGAGCGGGCAGTGGCGATGCGACCGCTCAGGTTCGCCGTCGCGCAACTGCGGGCAGTGCTTCCAGAAGCACTCGCCGTCGCTGCCGGACATGCAACGAGAGACCTTCTCCGGCGGCGGGCCATCGAAGAGCGCGCAGGGGTCTACACGGGGACCCATAGCTCGGTAGGCGGCGGCGATCGCAGCCGGTAGCCCCGGGGCCTCGGCCGATGCCCCACCTGACGTGCAGATTCGCACGCACTCCAGAAGCGGCTGCCGGCCCGGAGCGGCGATGCCCACGTACCAGTCGCCGTGGACTCTGTTGGATGGCCGCGGTGATCTCCGCGACCGTTCCCAGCAGCGGCCGCGGGCCCACGCCACGCGCCGCCGACACCTCCCACCGCGCCGCCCACACCTCCCCCCGCACCGCCGCCGCCCTCGTTCACGCCGCCCGCCTGGCCCTGCCCAGGTAGGCGTCCACGGCCTTGTCGAAGGGCCGCTCGGCCTCCGCCTGGTCCCGGCAGGGGGTCGTCTCGTCCGTGGTCTCCCCTGCCCCGAGCTCGAAGGCCCAGGCCTCCCGCCCGCCTCCATCTCCCGGACCACCCGGGCCCACCGGGGGAGGTAGGCCGGGGTGCAGCCCAGGTTGGTCCCGCGGGTGACCTGGCGGGTCATGATGGGCCTGCGGCGCGCCTGGCGAGGACCGCCCGTCCGCGCTGGATGACCGCAGCCTCTGCCGGCGTCTGGTCGACGCACTCCCACCAGTCCGCTTCGATGGCGCAGCGCCGGCAGACGCGGTGTCCGGTGGAGAGTATGACGTGGGCGGCGGTGCTGCAGCGCACCCAGCCAGCGCCGGTCAGCCGCTCCGCATCGCACACGGCCGGGAGACGGTCACGGCCCACCGCCCCGCGCCGTAGCCGAAGCGTGTCAGGCGTGTGCGGCTTGGGCTCTCCGGGCATGCGCTTGTCGGGCTCCACGCTCCATGAGCGCCCGCAGTGGGGGCAGCGGTAGTAGTCGCAGCAGCCATCTGAGCAGCCACCATCGATGACGGCGTCGGGATGGAGCCCGCGGCCGTTGTTCTCCTTGGGCATGGGCGTCTCCGCCGAAGGTCGCCGACCCCCACCGGAAGGCCCCGGGGTGGGTACAGGGTCAGGATGCCACGGGCGGGGGTTGACTGCAAGAACTTTTGTAACCATTGCTATAGACAACGCATCATAAATGATCAAGAATATCGTCTGTACGGCATTCGTTCTTTAGCCTGGAGGCTGGATGGAGCGGCAGGAAGGCGCGGGCGTCGTGGTACTCTCCCTCTCCGAACTGGAGGGGAGCTACATGGCCACGAAGAAAGAGAAGACCGCGACCCGGGGCAGGCCCAAGAAGGTCGGGTGGTCCATCTACCCGGACACGCTGACGGCCGTGATGGACTGGGTCCTGGCCGAGCAGCGGCGAGTCAACGCGCTGACGGGGAAGAAGCCGACGATCAACGACTGCATTGACCGGCTCGTCAGGGCCGGGCTGACGGCGGTGAAGGCGGCGGACAAGGCGAAGCGGGTGCCGACGACGCGGGGGAGCGGGAGCGAGACGTAGTTGGCGTCGGGCTGAGAGTGGCCGGGGGCAACCCGGATGGAGGCGACATGTCGTGGTGGCTTGGCAAACGAGTGCGCGGGTTGCGGGCTGACGGCAGCCGCAAGGTTGCCGACGGTGAGGTCATCCAGGACCATGACCAGTGGGTGTACGTACTTACCAAAAGAGGGCACGTCCGGAGACTGCTGAAGGAGGGGGCATACGCC
>Ga0196963_10000162_pt1 | contig 68238 bp, 67 predicted proteins | sample S1_5metaG_FD_148600 | JGI IMG/M metagenome (GOLD analysis project Ga0196963, IMG submission 148600) | Soil microbial communities from Anza Borrego desert, Southern California, United States - S1_5 | ecosystem: Environmental > Terrestrial > Soil > Desert | place: USA: California | collected... | reverse complement strand
AATTTTGTCGCTTCTATACCCGCATAACGACGCTTATCCTTTTCGGATAGCGTACTAAATAGGCGTTGCATTTTGATTTCAATCGCTTGGTCGTAACCGATCATTGGCTTTCCGTCTGCCGTTACTAAAGCCAATTATTATCACCCATTTGCTTTATCAATTCACGGAAGTTATTTTTGGCGAAATCCTTAGTCCTTAAGCTCTCAAGCCCCTTCACCGGGGCTTTTTTTTGCCTTTCGCATTGATGACAATTTTAAGGCGGCAGGCTGGGCTGGAGTTTGGCGGAAACCGGCATGGGCAGCCACAAATACCGCTCTTATGCCCGCGGACGTGATTTCGGGTTGATGCAGGGATATCTGCGGACGTAGGCGGAAAATGGCTCAAGGACAAAACAAATATGGCCTATGGGCTTAAGCCAGGTGTAAAGATCCGGAGCAACCCTTATGGACCCTTTCTTCCCTTGAACGGCAGCGAGACTGGAAGGTACATGCGGCCCGTGGCATACACGAATCGGTACTCGCGGGCCGCTTGCCGGTAACTTCGAGAGGCCGCCATTGTCACAGATGATGAGTTTCCTTGTTTGGCGAGGATGAAGCCAAATACCTGTATTGTTCACACGGACGCCTATGGTTATCGAATCGGAACATAACAAGACACTTTGAATCGACCTACTAACGCCAAATACGCTGGCTTAACGATAACGGTGACAGTCATATGAGCTTTAATAAAAGGGCTTTCGCTTGGTTGGTCATTGCCCTAGCCGCAATCTCGGTTTCGTTCGCGGTTGGACACTGGAGCGGTTCTCTGAAAACAAATCTGGAGAGTGAGGTCAATTATCCCTGGGCATTGCATCGTAAGATTGGGGACGTGAATATCCAATGCGACAATTTATTAAAAACCCCTACTGTGGGCGATTTTTTTGTTCAGCCGATTGACGGCGGAGCGACGCTGGTGATCGCCACATTTGATAAACGCGAGGGAATAGTCAAGGCATTCGCTCTTGATCCTGCCACTGGAGCCATCGCCTTTGATAATTGGCCCCTTGAATGCAAATAAGCGCGGTAGCGTGGCATCAGGTCGATAAGCCTGGCGTTTCGGCGCCGCTCCCGAGTTTTTTCGCGATTGTTATCGCACGACACTCATTTTCGGGCAAAAGGGCGCAGAACGACGACTCCGATTGGAAGAGACTGAGTGTCGCCAAGCCGTCTTCCCCATGATAGAATCCGTTAGCTTGCCTGAGGCTAATAGGCTACAGGCAACCTCGTAGAGGATATGGCAATGAATAATTTCCTTGAGTTTTCGGTGGAAACAACGCCTTTGCGGGAGCGGCTTCGCCTGACGCCTGCTTTTGGCAGTCAGCATGGACGAATACGCCTCCGGGGGCACCCGGGACATAAATACCCAAAGGGCATAAATGAATTCGCCCCGCCTAAGCGTCGGCTTCATCCGCAAACCGGGAAATTATTTCTGACCCAATCCTTTTGAAGCGTGATTGGCGCGATACTCATTCAGTGGGTGAGTCAGCGCATTTTTATGAAAATAAAATCAAGTCTGAAAGCAATGTTAAGTGCTTGATATCAGAATCGATCAATGGATAAATAAGGAAAATCAATAATGAATCGTGTCATTGGAATAGCTGGAACATGCTTGTTATTAACGGCCTGCGCAGGACAGGGCTTACCTGGAGTTCAAGTGGGCAATATCGGGGGGGTGAATGTCGATGCCGCCATGGGAGCTGCGGCCGACCTCGGGAAGGCCGCAACCTTGACGGAGGAAGAAGTCAAGGAATCTTCCCTGCAAATGCGGTTGTATGAAGAACAATCCCAGGAGCAAGTCGCTCCCGCATCGAGCGACTACGCGAAACGGCTCGCGAAGTTGACCGATAAATACCGCAACTACGATGGTTTGGACCTCAACTTTAAGGTTTATCTCAGCGACAGCGTCAATGCCAACGCCACGGCGGACGGCTCGGTGCGTGTCTACACGGCGCTGATGGATATGATGGATGATGAAGAGTTGTTGTTTGTTATCGGCCATGAAATAGGCCATGTCAAAAACGGCCATGCCGCAAAAGAAATGCGCACTGCCTTGACTTTAAGTGCCGCCCGTAAAGGAGCGGCCGCGAGCGGAACAGTCGCCGGCACGCTTGTTGCCTCCGAGCTGGGCGGTTTATTGGAATCCGTCCTGAATGCTCAGTATTCGCAGAGCCAGGAAACGGAATCGGACGATTATGGATTGCAGTTCATGCGTAAAACAGGCGGCAGTCTGAAAGCCGCGGAGAGTGCGCTGCGTAAACTGGCCCAATTGAGCGGAGGCGAGCATTCCATGCTGTCTTCCCATCCTGATCCCGAACAGCGCGCCGACCGCATGGCGCAACTCGCCCAACGGGACTAAACCCGATAGCGGCATTGTTGGCGGATTTATAGTCAGGCCAGCCGGCCCGTACGGAAGGAGGCGAGAGCGAACTGCGAACGACGGGTAGACGCCGCAGCACGGTAGGCTGGGTTTATCACCCCAGCCTACCGTGTGTTTATTTCATATAATCCTGCATGCCCCATGCAGCGATGATATTTTTCTTCATCACCGAGAACATCACTTCCTCGGTTCCCCGAACGCTGAACAGAACAACCAATCCTTCATCTCCGCTATACTCTCTGCACGGTAGCGGATCAGGCTGATTGATTGTATAGCTTCCGGCAGCGCGAATTGCCTTCAACTCGCCCGGCATGATAGCGCCGATGTTCGCCGTGAAAAACGAAGTGTGACAACGCTCGGCTCGATAGGAAAAAAGCCAACCGCGGGATGCCGACGGCGTTACGAAGCACATCTCGTCAACTGAGCATCTAGCCAGAAAGCTCCCATTTTCCTTGTTTAGCTGCTCAGTTTTCAACGATTGATTGGATGAGGCAGAAAGCTTGGCTTAAGCTTCTTGCAGAAGCTCCGCAAACGGAACGAATTCTTCACTGTGATGCTGACTGCAGGCGAGAAATCTGTACTTTTGATGGTCGATGGTTTTTTCGAGTGTATCCAGGTTGGTTTTGCGTCTGCATTGTGTGCCTTTCGAGGTTATCGACTGACACTGTGAGGCATTCTCAGCCAAGTCGATTATTTTGTCGGTTTTTTTCGCGGCGGGGGCAGGGGATGGCTTTTTTTCAGCCTCCTGCTTGGGCTGAGCTTTTTTCTCTTCGACAACAGGTTTTTGCTCTGGGGCTTTTACCTCGGCAGCTTGTGGGGCCGCTTTCGCTTCCGGTTCCGGCATGTCGGATGGGGTAATCTGTTGTTTAGCCAGGTATTTCTCCACGCGCGTCAGGTTGGCCGTATTTGCCGGTTCCGCGACTGTTTTCGCCTCGCTAGGAGCGGTTACAATTTGACCTTCCAGCTTGGCCAGATATCTTGCAACGCCTGTCATTTTGGCCAGTGCCGCCGCTTCCGCTTCGGCTTTTTCCTGTTCTTCCTGTTGAAGTTTCGCTAAATATTTTGCGACCCCGGTTAATTTTGCGGTTCCCGCGGCCTCTGCCTGAGCCACATCTTTCTGTTCTTCGGGATACTTGTTCGCCAAGTATTTTGCGACCCCGGTCAGTCCGGCCGTTGCCTGCGCTGCCGGTTGATTTTTCTCTGCATCGGATGATTCCTTGTGAAGTTCCCTGGTGTTTTGTTCATCTCTGTATGCTGATGGACTGTAATGACCATGAGCATCGGGCACTTTTAACCCTACCAGGTCGAACAATTGATCCATAAAACTTTTTGCCATTTCAAGCTCCTCGTTATTGTATTTTACATATTTATTGCATTGGTTAACTTTGGCTAATGATATTTCAAACCCTTGTATTTGGATAAGAAATAATAAGCGCCGGAGCTAAGCATAGCCTAATCGGGGCATCAAGGTAAACGGTATTAATTTACGTCTGATGAAATTGCCCTCAGGAACGTGTGCGAAATCGCTTGGGCGAGGCGGGCTGTGTCGACAAACCCGGCATTTGGATCTGCTCATGCCGGGCTTCCTCAAGGCTTTGATCCGGCCCGCGGGCTGGGGTTTTATGCGCTGGTAGTCCGACTGTGGTTCATTTCGTACAAGCCGATAAAATCCTGCATGCCTAATGCGGCGATGGTATTTTCTTCATCATCGAGAATTTCATACATCACTCCCTCGGTTCCCCGAATGCTGAACAGAGCGATCGCGCCTTCATCCCCGCCGCATTCCCTGTGGGGCACTGGATCCGGCTGGCTGATGGTATAACTCCCGGCGGGGCGAATGGCTTTTATCTCGCCATCGGCATGATAGAGCCGATGCTCGCCGTGGATGACAAAGATGTGGTTCAGCGCGCGGTGCCGATGCAGGACAATCGGATTGTGAGGCTCGAATTTGAAAATCACGTCGACCACTTTGTTGTCCTTGTCGATATTCAGAATCGAGTAACGAAAATTCTCAAACTCGCCTAATTGTTGCCATGCGATGTTTTCATCATTAAAAAGGTAGTTGCTCATAACGGTTTTCCTTGTCTGAAGTGAAATCCCCGGCTCGACAATTGTTTGGAGTGCATCCAGCCTTGGCAGTGGCTAAACAGATTGCGAGGGTGAATCTGAATGCTACTGAACGAACATCAGACTGGAAAGTGAAACTTACCTTTTGAAAGCGGGCATTTTGCCCGGCGTTGCTTAAGTGCTGTAGACTGGCCTGGTAAGCCCGGCATTTCAAAGCGGCCAAATTTAAGCCCCTGTCCGGCTGTTGCCCAATAACCCCGTTAACCGGCAAAGGCAGCGCCGATAACTGTTTGGCGCTGCCGGGACAGCCGAAAATCGCGGATCAATCCCAGTTCTTCAATTCGTTGAAATAGTAGCGCGATTTCGCCATGATTTGTTTCTCCTTGTTTTCAATATAGGAAGCCAGCAGAATCACCATCAGGCCTAAACCGATCGAGCTGATCCACGGGGCTGTCGTATAAAGATCGACCGCGTATTCCGCATAGAACAGAATGCCGCCGGCCACGCAGATATTGCCGCTGATAAACGGCACTTTTTCGCGATACCGGATGCCCGCGGCAGCCAGAAGGCTGCCGGCGGCGATGGCGGATACAGACGCCAGCGCCTGTTGATCCAGCATTGCGCCGTAGGTCAACAGGACCGCCATGACGGAGCTGACGAAGCGGTAAAGCCGGGCATGAAAATCGACGCGGCCGGACAATACAAACAATATTCCCGCCACAGGCAGCAGGGCGCTGAGCCGACTGCCGGAAAATCCCGCAAACTGTTCAAGCACGATCAGCCAGATGGCGATCGCGGAAATAGTCCCCAGCCATTGACAAACATAGATGATATAGGCCGATTGCGTGTACCGCTTGATGTCATAAATGCAGCACACCAGGACAATGGCGGAGATCACAATCGCCAGCAAATACGAAGCAGGATGCAGCAGGCTGCGGCCGATGATGATCCATAAAGGCAGGCTGGCCAATGCCCTGGCCGCCAGTCCTTCCGGCAGGCGCATGCTGCTGTCGCGGTGCAGGCGCTGCTCGGTTCGCCGCAAGAACATGAACAGGCCTGCAGCCATGAACGCTATCAGAGCGGCATCACGTATCGGCAGCATCAACAGGAGGTTGCCGGCCACCGATGTCCATAACAGCGTTTTCAAATGCTTGCGCGCCAGAATGGCATAGCCGGCATAGCTGACCAGCAGCAGCAAAACGGCGGTAATGACAAAATCCAGCGCAATCACCGCAGGGCTGACATCGATGAACTGCAGCCAGCGGTATTGCGGCTGCAGCGCCGCCTGGCCGTGCCAATAGGCGTAAACCATGGCGCTGACCTGGGAGACCTGAACCGGCAGAAAAGCCGCGCCCAGCCCGAAGAATATGCGGGCGCCTTTGGTTTCCCTGAACAGATTGGCGCAGACCAGGCCGCCCCCGCATAACAACAAGGTCAGCCCCAGGCCGATCCAGTAGCGATAGGCCGGCAGTATGTCCTCATGCCCCTGCAGCATGAAACTGATGGCCGAAAGAATGATCAGGATGGAGCCGATCCAGCGCAGATAGGCGGTGATTTTCGCCGTCAGGCTGCCGGCGGATGGCTGCTCGTCCGTCCTTGCGGAAACTGGGGCATCGAATTCGCTATAGTCTTGGGTATACATGATCGATCACTCCCGCTTAGTGTTTCTCTGAGGGCCGGTTTTGTCCGGTCAATTCATCCAGCATCATTTTTAAGGCCAGTTCGTCCTCCTCCTGCTCGAAGGCGCTGGCAAAGCTGTCTGTTTCGACCCGGTCCGGCGCTTCAAACTCGGAACTGACTACCGAACCTTCCCAGCGGTCGAAAATATGCCACGCCTCCTGCAGCGGCGTTCCCCGCTTATCCTGTAGCGCCTCCTGAACGCTGGCCCGGTTTTGCCGGGCCGCCAGAATTTCCTTTTTGTTCTTAAGCACCTGCAACTGCTCCTGAATCGCACTCAGGTCGTCGCGGATTTTCGCTTCCTGCGCCGAACTTTCCTGATATTGCCGTTCCAGCATGGCGATTTGCCGTTGCGCCTCACGCAGGCGCTTGACGCACTGCAGCGCTTTTTGCTCATCGTCCTGCCTGACCTTGACAGCGCGTTCGGACCATAGGCGGGCTTGCTCCTGCTGTGCTTGAAGCTGTTTTTGATAGTGTTCCGACAGTTTGCCGACCCGATGCAAATGCAATCGGGTTTTGCCGGCCAGCGCCTGCAAATCCTGAATCGCGGCGCCGGCCAGGGCTTCGTGGTTCTCGAATTCATCGGCGACATGGTCGATCTGGCTCTTAATGGTGATGAATAGGCGTTTAAAACTGTTCATGGTGATGATCCTCTGTTAAGTGTAGATTCATCATCACTATGGCAAAAGCCGGGCCAATTTCTTGTTTTCCATGAAATCAACAAGATAGCTATGCTTCATGTTTTTTATTACGCATGAATGTGCATTCATTGCATGCAGAATGTACTAAAATTGACTAACAAATCAGCAGGCAAACGCCGCATCAGCGCAGACAAGACACATGAAAAAACTGTTACCGGAACAACGCGACTTTTTCAGGCAAATCGCCGACCTGGCTTTTGTCAATCCTTTCAGCAGAGAGAGGGAGCTGGCTGACTGTCGGCTTTTGAACAGTGCGCCGGGCGGACTGGACCTTTCCCAGCGCGCTGAAAAAATTCAGGCGCTGCTGCGCGAACGCTTGCAACAGTTGCAGCCATTGTCCGAGTTCCGCATCAGCGATTACCAGGGCAAGGTCAGGGAAATCATGGAATATGCCTGGCTGTTTTATCAGTTCCATGAATTCCTGGACCGGTTCAACCAATTTATCGTCGATCAGGCGCGGGCAGGCGACGAACCGCTGGAATTGCCGTTTGCCGATGCGCTGATCGAATGCTTTCGGCGAGCCAGCTTCAGCGAAGCGAAATGCGCACAATCCATTGCGCTGTTTTACCAGTTGCATCGCGGCTTTTATTTCATCAATTCGTCGGTCTCGGGCGACTGTCCGTCCATCATCGAGCTGCGCATGCGCTTGTGGAACAATATTTTCACGTTCAATCCGCACTGGTATCTGGATTACCTGCTGGGCCGCATGGAGGAGTTTTCCACCCTGCTGCTGGGCGCGACGGGCAGCGGCAAGAGCCTGGCCGCCCACGCCATCGGCTGCTCCGGCTTTATTCCTTTCGACCTCAAGCGGCGGCGTTTTCAGGAAAGTTTTACCCGTTCGTTCCAGGCGATCAATCTGGCGCAGTTTCCGGCCTCGCTGCTGGAGTCGGAATTGTTCGGCCACAAAAAGGGCGCGTTTACCGGCGCGATCGAGAACCATCCGGGCGTGTTCGCGCGCTGCAGCGCAAACGGGGCGGTGTTTATCGATGAAATCGGCGACATCGACATCCCGACCCAGGTCAAATTGCTGAATGTCATACAAGACCGGACCTTCAGCCCGGTCGGCAGCCATGAAAAACTGCGCTTTTCCGGGCGCGTGATCAGCGCCACCAACCGCGACATCGAGCAATTGCGCAAAGACGGGTTGTTCAGGGACGATCTGTATTATCGCCTGTGTTCGGATGTGATCGTCGTGCCCGGCCTTCAGCAGCGCTTGCAGGAAAATCAGGAAGAACTGACTTCCCTGATCGCCGGATTGCTGAAACGGGTCATCGACAGTCCCGATCGCCAGTTGGTCGCCCGCATAGAAAAACGGATTCGGGCCACGGTTCCGGAACACTACTCCTGGCCCGGCAACGTCAGGGAACTGGAGCAGTGCATCCGGCGCATCTGCCTGACCGGCAGCTACAGCATTGCGGAAAAAATGAATTTATCAGGCAGCCAGGCAGGATTCAGCCTGCCTGAAAACAGCGATGAGCCCAGCGCCCAGCAACTGCTGCGGCGATATTGCCGGTTCCTGTATGAAAAGCACGGCAGCTATGAAACAGTCGCGAGAATTACCGGGCTGGACCGGCGTACGGCCAGGAAATATATTGTTGACTGACAGTACGCTAGCTGTAGCTGGGCGGGTAAAAAATAAACGCGGTTTGGCTTTGGCTACCAGGTTGTTTTCCAACCGATACCATAAGAGTTATCTCCAGTGCTTGGCGAATGGCTGATGGAACCGGAGAATTTACCGTGTTTGCTGCCAACGCCAACCCCTAGTGAGCTATCTCCGGTGCTCGGCGAGTGCGTGACTGAACCCGAATACCGGTCATGGTCTATATCTACGCCATAGGAGCTATGTCCGGTGTCCAGGGAACGTTTGACAGAACCGGAGAGTTTACCGCTTTCGCTGCCCACGCCAAGCTTTAGCGAACTGTCCTCGGTATCCGGCGAGTGTTTAATCGAACCCGAGTATTGGCCTTGCTGCGCATCAATAGATACGGTGCCATCTTTGTAAACATTTAATTTACGTGACGAATTTTCATTTTTAGATTCAATCCAGCCGCCAGCCACCGGGGAGTCGCTATTCGTCGGACGATTGATTACCGTTACGCCGGTGGCAACTTTATTTCCATTTTCTTTGGTTTCGGAAATAGGAACATCGACTTCTGCGAAGACGGCATGATTTGCCAGAACCCATGCAATCGACATCGATACAACAATAATGGTTTTTTGCAATGTTTTCATGTAATCACCAAGAAGTTTATTGATTGGGTTTGTGCCAGAACTTGTTTTGGGTATGCCAACCCAATCAAGCGGCAAAATTACGCGGCAACCCTTGCATTCGGCGGCTCCGATTCGTCCTGTCTTCGTACCACTTTGCCGCATCCCGATAAACTTGATGCGGGCCCCGTGGCACTCTCAATCAATGACTGCGCCGTTTGGCGATGCCTTGTATTTCGCTTCTCCAGGCTATTCGCGCGGATTCAGGCAAAAACACTCGGTGCCACGGCTATCGGGAGCTGAAAATCTTCACTTCGTTTCCAAGATTTTCAGCGATTGCGGAACGATTCATTCGAAGCCATCGTTCGCCCTTGAACTAATCAATATTTCCTTGCAATAACTTATTACTCCATTGCATATGATAACGCGATAGAGCTGAGCGATAAACCCGGCATTTCGAAGCCGCTGATGCCAGGATGCCGCCAAGCTCCAGCTCTGGCGCGAGCAGGGTACGAGTGTGTGCAAGGATTCGATATTAAGAGTATTGGCCGCGAAGGGCACGAGCGCCTCTCAGTATGGGGGAGGTAGAATTGCGTCCGGAACAGCAATCGAGAGTACGAAGATCCATAGTCGTGCGTGATCTTCGGGGTTAAATAATGCGTTTTATGTCGTATTCGCTAAGCCTCTCACAGCCTCGCGCCTGCAACGCTATGAAACCCGGCAGACCGGGTTTATCGCCTATTCGGACGCGGTTATTTGGCCCCCGCGGCCTTTTTATCCTCGACGCCGGGAAGCGGGCGCTCAGGCGTTGAAAATTTGCCTTTCAGCGCGTCAACGCCAGCCTGTGGCTTGGCCAGGGCCTTTAGTTCAGCACGATCATTGCGCTTTTCGTTGGTGCTGATGCCCATCCGCTGATCCCGCTTCTCGACCAGGCCTGGCAAGGCTTCACCGTCCTGGTTGAACGACCACGCCAGCACGGCTCCGCCTAACGGTATTTTATCGCCGGTTTCGCCGAACAGGGCAGAGTTCCATACATGCCAGGTCTTGCCGTAACTGTTCATTTTGTCTTTCATCAGTTCCTTTTCCGCTATTCCGGGAATGCCGGGTGCAATGAGCTGGCCGGACAGAATCTCGTAATTATGCGGATGCCAGTACTGTTTCTCTTCCTCGGGCAATGACTCGAACAGCGTTTCCGAAATGATATATTCAATGCCGATCAGGTTCGCCTGCCGGGTGTTGCCGTCGAACAGGACGCACTGGGCGAAATCTTCATTGACCTGGCGGCAGTAATGGTGGGCTTCCATTTGATGAGCCGGATTATCCTTGGCGGCATGAAAACCGTCCAGATAGATGTTCATGGGCTGCAAGGGCGAGTCGCTCTGCAGGATGGCGGCGCCTGATTCGAGCATTTCGGTTTTCGTCGTTTTTTCCTTGCCGGACGGCCGCTGGGGCGCGTCGGATTTTGGGCTGCAGGCTTCCAGCAGACAGACAGAGATGAGAGCAAGGATCACGCGAGAAACGGAATGAAAGTTAGATGTCATTGTTTTCTCCTTACTTGGTTTGCAGAATCGGTTTTCAGCCACTGCGGAGCTGACTTGATCGTGATTGACTGTAACTGATGCGGCGGTGGAGGATAAAGAATACCCGCCGCTTAATTCCTTAATTTTATCAGCTCAGATTGTTCGATAGGCACCGTCCGCGGTAGTTCCGCCTCACCAAATGCGCGCGGAGCCGTGATCATGAGCCGGCTGCCTGTAATAGTACGATGGCGCCGAAAACATTACGCATGATGAACAGCGCGGTAGGCCATATCTTTTAAAAAATACCGGCAGCAAATCAAAATATGGCTGAGATTAATCATTTTATTTTTATGTTTTCAATGGTATTGGTACTCTTCAAGCTCTACAGAAAACATACCGTCAGAACTTACGCATTTCCCTTATCCCTCGCCGGCGGGGATGAGATGATCTCAGTTGTTATGCCGGTGTGGGGGCTTGCGTAAGTCCTGATCGTTTTTCATATCGAGAAATGGCAGTACCTACCGTACAAAAGGAGATTGATGTGATGACTATCTCTACTTCCAAAAAAGCCGAACGCCGCGATTTGCCGCGCCGGATGGCCGACCGGGTCGCCAATGACCTTTATAAAACCTTCTCAACCCCGCATTGCCATTCATGCCTGGAGCGTACAGCCGATGCCGTGCTGCTGCTGGACAGCGAAAAACGGGTCATGTATGTGACATCACAAGCCGATCAAATCATGAAACGGTTCAGCATATCGTTCACGTTAAAACCGAAATTTACGCTGCCGCCCTCGCATAATGCTTTCCGCTTCGCGAATTTCGCCAGCGGCAAAAATACCGGGCCGGGGCCGCTCATTTTGCTGCTGAATGGCGAGAAAGACCAGGACATGCTGCTGCTTACCTGCTTTCGCTTGCCCGAAACGTCCACCGCGGACTTGCGTGCGGCCCGATACCTGATCACGCTGCGCGACCCTAACCACTATCCTGTCCAGCAGTGGCATTTCTTCACCCGGCAATTCAGCTTGACCCCTGCCGAAGATCGACTGTGCCGGGCTCTGGCGAACGGCTTGACGCTCAGCGATTACTGCACCAACTGGCATGTCACGATCAGCACCGCGCGCAGCCAGTTGAGCAGCGTGCTCGCCAAAACCGCCACACGGGGGCAATCCGATCTGATACGGCTGATTTATCTGTTCCTGCGGGTGTAAAAAAGATGAACTTGTCCTCCATTTGAAGGATGCGGGATGCGCATGGAATTGAATAGACTGAACTCGGCTTGAATAGAATTGAAATCAAGCTGCAACTGAGAAACGGCGTTTGCCTTTCTATGAATTTATCTAACAAGAGGTGGCTTCGCTTAATAGTTAAGAGGGAGTGCCGAATCGAGTTAGTGACAAGAGAATAATGGCATGACTCCAGGGCGAGGAAGTTTCTTATCCAGAAGCCACCGTAATTCGACCATGAAACAGGAGAATAACATGTTAGAAAATATGCTTTATAAGAGCGTGTTGGCGCTGGCCCTGTCCTTGGCGGTTGCCGGGTCGGCTGGAGCCGGTGATGACTATTCGAAAAAAGGCAAGGACTTTGACAAAAAGGAGCTTAAAAAGGATGTCGACAAAAAAGATAACCATAAAAAGGATGTCGACAAGAAGGACCACGGCAAAAAGAAATATGACGATGACATGGCATACGATGATTCATACGATCCATCCTATGACGATCCCAAAAAGGACAATGTGAAATTCAACTGTCCGAAAGATAAAAAATTTCCTGCGGACAACCATAAGATATGCGACAAACTGGACGGCGACTTCCTGCAGATAGGCCCTATCAAAAAATGCGTGATCGACAAGGATCCGTTCCACGTAGCTTGCAAGTCGCCCAAGAAATATCCGGCTGAAGCGGATATAAGCGCCGACACCAAGGTGTTCATACGAATCAACAACATCTGTTTAACTAAAAAGGTTCCCGGCCGGATCGTCGCCTGCTTCGATCCGCACGGAAAACCGGCGCATCCGAGAAAATGCGAGGATAAAGGCTGCTTCCCTGATGGTGACCATGAATATGATGATGGTTACGGCGGCTACAATCCTGATTATGTTTCCGAATACAAATCCAGATATTAAATCCGATAGATGCGGGCAATCGGACTCGGTCAGGCGCTCCTTCCGGAGCCTGGCCTGACCGTTTTTTGAAGAAAAAGCCGGGCGGCGGCGTGATTGCCGGCTCCCGGCTTCCTTGTGCGGTTACACCCATCGACGATGCGGCAGCGGTTGGGTTTCGCCAGCTCACCATAAGCCGCGGCCTTCTAATTCCGCTAGTGTCGGTGGTAAGGAGCCGGAAAGGCATTTCCGTTCTCGATCCTGATTCAATTCCTCCCATCCTGAATACGGGCCGGATGCGGGGACTTCATCCACAGGCCCACAAGAAATCGAAGGAAGACTATGAAACAGATGACATTGCTTATCACTTTAATAGGGCTCGCCTTGACGGGCTGCATGGAACCTGTGCGGCAGGATGCCGAAGCCGTCAGGCAGGGCCAGGAAATCCGGAGCACGGAGCCGGTGCAACAGGATATCGACACACTCAAGCAGGGGCAGGAAGCCCTGCGCAAGGATATGGACAACATCAAGAAGCTGCTCGGGGAAGGCGATGAGGAACAGCCAGTGGCGCGGGCGCTCGACGAAGTGCTGGAGATCGGCGGCTCCCCTTTCAAAGGCAGCCAGGACGCGAAGCTCACCCTGATAGAGTTCTCCGATTACCAGTGTCCGTTCTGCAAGCGTCATGCGGAAGAAACCCTGTCGCGGATCGACAAGGAATACATCGCCACGGGCAAGCTTCGCTACGTGTTCCGCGATTTCCCGCTGGAAATGCACAAGCAGGCGCTGAAGGCGGCCGAAGCGGCCCATTGCGCGGACGAGCAGGGCAAGTACTGGGAAATACACGACAAGTTGTTCGCCAATCAGCAGGCGCTGAAACCGAAACAATTGGCTCGATACGCCCGCGCGGTCGGGCTGCAGGCCGGCCCGTTCAAGAAATGCCTGGACAGCGGCAAGTACGCGGAGAAGGTCAGGAAAGGCATCGCCGAAGGCCAAAAGCTGGGCATCAACGGCACGCCCACGCTGATGCTCGGCGTGAGCAATGGCGATAAGGTAGTGGATGTGAGAGTGATTCAAGGCGCGCATCCGTTCCTGGTTTTCAAGCAGGAGATCGACAAGCTGCTGAATGGAAACGAACAGCGGGCCGAGAATAAGTAGCCTTGCATGGGATTGCGGCCCGCCGCCCGGCGTCTCCGGAATCAGGGCAATCGCGCTATGTTTTTTCCGAAGATCAACGCGGCGCGACTGCGGTCCAAGCGCCGGACGGGATATTCATCCCGTTCGTAACGTTTGGGCATGTTCCAAAAAGGCTGGCTTGCCAGTTTGTCCCGAGTTTCAAACCGGCTTCATGGCTTCGGTAAAACGTTCGGACGGGTTTACAAAACCCGTCCGGCGGCAGTTTCAACATAACGCGATTGCCCTGCCTCCGGAGTGACGATGAGCCAGGCAAAACCAACAATAGCGCGCAGTGGGCAAAGCTGAGCCCGGTAGCAATTTCAAAATACCGGGTTTCCACTAAAGCTCCAGCTCAATCTTCATGCTTTGACAGCTTGCATTTCCGGCCCGAATTTTCGCATTCATTGCGAGATCGCTTAATTTTTAACGGATTGTCGAACTGACCGCGGCACCGACCGGTCTCATGAAACAGACAACCGGTTTGAGACGTGCCGCCGGCAAACCGCCCTGGTTCAGGATAACCCCTTACCGTGCCTCGGGTTGTTTCTCCCAAATGGGGAATTTCAGTCGTTCCGCCCCGTAAGTCAGGTTTATCCGCAAGGGTGTCACTTCTTTGATGGGAAGGAAAAAGCGATGAAATCCAACGTTGGAAGATGGGCTGTGGTGGCTCTGCTGAGCATTATTATGTTCGGTTGCTCGAGCATACGCGCGAGGAATGAAATCCCCAATGAAAAATGGACAGTCTATCCCGGTCCCAAGAAAGACGTGGAAGAGATGGGAGAGATATTCAAAGGCGAACGCACGGAACCGGGATGGATCAAAAGGCTCATCACAACCATCCTGATTATCGACCTGCCTATCTCGACGGCCTTCGATACCGTTGTCGCGCCTTATGACGTCTATCGCATATACAATCCCGAGGACTTCGAAAAGGCCCGCGAACCATCGGAAAGTCCTCCGGACCAGGAGGCTGAGTAGGGCGCGTACCGTGCACCTTTTAGCCCTCAAGCGCAAGCGGGCTGGGGTTTGCAACGTCGGCACTAGCGTTTCTGGGTTGTCCGAGCCAAGTATCCGCGCTTAAAACCAGCGGCAATCAGCTCGGACGGAGCGGCATGCCCCGTCTTGCCATGATTATTGAGTGCCATATCCTGAGCGTTTTTTCCCGGCCTTGCTTAAGGTTGATTATCGTTTCTGATCTTTGCCACGAAGACATCAATATTGCCAGCGAAGGCAGGTTGCAAAGCGTTTACGGTCGGGAAGTCGGGCGAGCTGGTACTTCCCGTCACATAGGCCTGGCCGTGCTGATCCACGGCGATACTTGAGCCTCCATCAAGATCACTGCCACCCAAGTAGGTGGAATAGCTCAGTGCCCTGCCATCAGCCGCAAGCTGAGTGACAAAGGCATCACTGTAGCCACCGCCGAAAGTGGGTTGCAAGGCATTACGGCTCGGGAAGTCGGGTGAGTCGGTGGACCCCGTCACAACGGCTTGACCCCGCAAATCCACAGCGAGACCATGGCCAGTCTCATTCCCGCTTCCGCCCAAGTAAGTGGAATAACTCAATGTCTTGCCATTGGCCGTTAGCTTGGCGATAAAGACATCCTTTCCGACAACGGCACCAAAAACATCATCATTTCCACCTCTGAAGGCCGGCTGAAAGGCATTCTTGATCGGGAAGTCGGTTGAAGTGGTCTCTCCCGACACATAGGCTTGGCCTTGCGGATCCACGGCGATATCATGGCCCCAATCATCACTTCTGCCGCCCAGGTAGGTCGAATAGTGCAATGCCTTGCCGTCGGCCGTGAGTTGCGCCACAAAGGCGTCGCGCCCCGACGCCCCAGGACCAAGATGCAATGTAGGTTGCAAGGCGTTTTTAGTCGGAAAATTGAGTGATCCAGTATCTCCTGTTACATAAGCCCGGCCCTGCAGATCCACGGCGATACCTGAGCCCTTATCACTATCACTGCCGCCCAGATAGGTGGAATAGCGCAGCGCCGCACCGTCAGCCGTGAGCTGAGCGACAAAGACATCAAATTCTTTGCCGAAGAAGGCCGGCTGCAGGGCGTTATGGATCGGGAAATCAGGCGATAAGGTGAGCCCTGCCACAGTAACATGGCCTTGCGGATCCACGACAATGCCTTGGCTACTATCATATTCGCTGCCCCCCAGAAAAGTTGCATAACGCAGCGTTGTGCCGTCAGGCGTTAACTGGGCAACAAAGGCATCAACAGGAAAGTCGCTGCTGCCAGCACGACTGCTCAAGTTGGGCTGGATAGAGTTTAAGGCCGGGAAATCGGTTGAGCTGGTCCACCCCGCCACATAGATTCGCCCCTGCAAATCAACAGCGATGGATGAGCATTCATCCATATAGGTCCCGCCCAGGTAGGTCGAATAGACCAGGACCGGATCAATGATGAGGGGATGGGCGGTGTCATAGGCGGCCACCTGAAAGCCCACCGTCTGGCCCTTATTGAGTATATAACTGCCGTCAATGGATTTGCGTATACCGTTGATCTCCTGATAAATGACCGGCTTATGCATGCGGATGGCACCATTTTCCGTATGCAGAACCAGTTCTCCCGCCGGACTGATCTCGATAGGGCCGGAACCCTTGAAAGCCAGCTTGATGTCATGCGGATCGGCGCTCGGCGCCACCACGAAGTCATACTCCAGTTGTCCCTGGTTGCCGTAATACATCAGGTCCACGCCCGGATAGACGCCTTCGTAGGCGACCTTGCCATAGGTCGGTATCTTCGTGTGCCATTGGCTCGGGTCCTTGCCAACCAGGTAATTGACCCGTCCGGGCAGCGCTTCCTTGCCCAGAATACGAGGGCTGGGGTTGGCCCCGATCATCTGCATCCGCAGCACGGCTTCGCTGTTCTCCTCGCGCTCGCGGGGCCTTAGGTGCAGCACTGCCTCGCTGGGTGTCAGAAACAGGGTATAGCCATTCCCCCGGGAAAGGAATTTGACCCGGGCATCCGTCTGGCCCTGGTTGGCTTCGAAGCCGAGCGGCAGCTTGTCGTAGTTTGATCGCACTTGGGCTATTACGCCCGCTGCCGCCAGTTCGGACATAAAAGCCAGACAAAACGCAACCACGGCGCACTGGCGTAAAACAGACAGATTCGGTGTGAGGCATTGACTCGGTTCCATGAATATCTCCTAATGTTTGGCTGAGCTTAAACAAGCGATAGTCATGTTGCGTAGCTTGGGATTTGGACAGCAATTGCCTTGCTTTCAAAAGACCTTATCTCAAGCCGGGAAAACCAGTTCTCATCTAAAGACGAAGATGCTAGGCGGGAAAAGCCGTTGAAGCAATACGTTGCAGCGCGTAATAGAACACTTACACATTCAGGCCGGATATCGAAGGGCTGGTATCCGGTATGGCGCGGTTGCAGGGACGAATTGATTTGGCCCGGTATAGCAAGGCCGATAAACCAATGACTCAAGCTTAACCGGCGCCAAACCTTTCAGACGGGGCAGCACGCCCCGTCTGGCTTTGAGAATTTCGCCTAGAGCGCCTACTGTTGGCAGTCGCCTCGTATGCCCATAGGCGACTAAAGTCGCCCCACACCGGCATAAGCCCATATATGGGTTGGTAAACCCGGCATTCGGAGACACACCCATGCCGGGTTTCCGCTAAAGCTCCAGCCCAGCCTTACGCGGTAGGAGTGACTGAGACTGGACGGCTTAAACCCTGAGCAGAGCCTTGCCCATCCTTTCGGAAAGCTGCTCTGCCGTGAATTGAGGCTCGTTGGGCGGGTACAGTTCGACTTCGTCCAGCTCGAAGCCGTATTCTTTGGCCAGCCCGAGAATTTCCTTTATTTTCATGCAGGCAAGTAACTTCTCCTTTAATTCAGGGTCGGCTTTCGCTTTTTCTGAAAATGCTTTGATGTCTGCAATTGCCATGGTTTTTTTTCTCCTGTCTATTGAAGGTGATGATGGTGAGTGCGCACACTCGGTATTAAAAATCGTATAAAGCCGGCCCTGAGTAGACGCTGTAGGGCATTTCCATCCAGTCTTGAAGCACGGCGGCATCGCGTACCGGCAGGTAGGCGAAATCGCCGCTGATGTCCTGTAACACGGCGGCGCCGGTTTGCGCAGGGACCAGTTGGCCTTTCAGCATGTAGAAGAACCAGGCGAACGGGTAGCCGGCCTGCCGGTCGAAGCGCGTCAGCGCGCTGTTGAGGGCGTTGCCTTTCTTGCCGGCGATGTCGTCCAGCCGGGGGATGTTCTTTTTCCGGGTATTGATGATCTCCACGCTGATGACCTGCTCGCCGAAGCGACCGGTGGTCTGATGCGGGCGAATGAACCAGTCTTCGCAGAATACGGCTTTCTGCCCGGCGCTGCTGCGGTTCCAGTCATGCAGGAAGCGCCGGGCCGGGTGTTCGTCGTTGTGGTATTTATTGATTTCATCCATGAAAACCGGCACGTCAGTTTTACGTCGATAGGTGTAACGGGCCGTACCTATGCTGAATGACGGCAGCCATTCAGGCTCCAAAGGATCAATAAATTCTTCCAGGTCTTCCGGCGGATTATGCGGACTGACCAATAACCGGTCGGAAACCTCGTGTGTCTTGTCGATTTCCAGTTGGATGAAGTCCTCGGCTTTGCGGCCGGTCTGGACGGTAATGTACAGCGTGTTGCCGATTTGCCGGGTCGCGATCAGGTTTTGTTCCCGCGTGTGCTCGATCAGGGCCTGGAGATCGCGGCCGCATTCGATGAAGGTGCGCTCGGTCCATTCGATCAGGTTGGCGGCGACGCGCCGGCCATTCCTGTCGACGATGCCGCCGATACGGTACCATTCGCCGCCGGTCGCGGCCAGGTGCACCGGATAGCCGGGGATCAGCGCCCGGATTTTGGCCAGCAGGAATTCATCGTCGGGCAGGGCGGTTTTGCAGATTTCCGCAAGCTGATGCCCATCCAGTTGGGGTTTCTTAGGATATAAAGGTTGATCGGACATGCTTAATCTTCCGGTTTTTCACTCCCACGCATTGCCTGGGAGAGATTGAATCGTTCCTGCGCGGCTTCGCGGACATCCGGCTCCGGATCGTTCAGCAGGTTTGTCAGAGCTTCCAGGGGCGCGCGCTGGACCGCCGTATAGCGCACGACCCAATCGGGATCATCGAGCAGGATGACGGCGTCGGCAGGGGGCATGCGCTCGGTGACGATGCGCCTGACTTCCGGAGCCTCATCGTTGGCCATCAGTCCCAGGCTGACTTCGGGCAGACGCTCGGCGACAATCCGGCGCACCTGCGGGTCCTCGTCGCGGATGAAGCGGAACAGGCGGCCCTGCGGCAAGCGCTTGGCGATGGTCAGCCGGACGATATAGTCGGGGTCGTTGGCCATTTTTTCCAGATCCTCGGGCGCGATGCGGTCGGCGACGGTCATCCTGACCTCGCGGTCCGGGTCGTCGATCAATTGGTGCAGCTGCGTGACGGGCAGGCGATAGGCCACCGCGCGTCGGACGACCTCGTCCTCGTCATGGGCCAGCTCGGCCAGCGCTTTCGGCGACGCGTAGCGCACGGCGATGGCGCGCCGCTCCCAGAACCGGTCGTTCAGGTAATGATCGGCGTAAGCCGGGTTCACGCGGAAAAAGCGGTCGATCTGCCGGCCGCTGTCGGCCAGTACGCAGGTGTCGCCCGGCATGCAGCGCCCCGTCAGCAGCGTCTTGCTTCGGAAGGGGCACAGGCTGCAATCGGCGACAGGCAGCGTGACGGGGCTTTGGAGGGCGGACACGGGCTGGCCTAATCGGGGATGATTTCGGCGACCACGATGCCGGTCGCGGCCTCGGGGTTGCTGGTCAGGCACAGGCAGTGTTCGCGCCCGTCGACCAGGTAGAGATTGAATTCGTCCCGCGCCAGCACCGGCTCGCTATTGGGAATGTCGTCGTCCATGCAGTAGGTGAAATGAATGCCTGGGTATGCCTGCCTGAGCGTGGCAAGCATGCTTTCATTGAGGCCCAGTTCGGCGATTTTCCCGGCAATTTCCCGGGTTTGTTCCAGTGTGATCATTCAGGCGTTCCTCTGTCGATTCGGCTGCGGCGCGTTCCGGCTCCTGACGTTACGCCGTCAGCGGCAGGATGCAGTTGTCTATCGGGCAGACTTTGACGCATTGCGGTCTGTCAAAATCGCCTTCGCATTCGGTGCAGGTCCGGGCGTCGATTTTGAAAACGACGGCGCCTTCGCTGATGGAACTGGTCGGGCAGACCGGCTCGCAGTCGCCGCAGGAAATGCAGTCAGCTTCAACTATATACAAGGCCATGGTTAATCTCCTTCATCTAAACGTTTTGCGCGTAGGGTAATGGGGAAGGCGGGCGGCGCGTCCATCGGCTCGAAGTAGTATTTCGAGCCGTCGCCGAGCACGACTTCGCCGCCCCATTTGTCGGGGCGGTCGAATTCGATCGATTCGGCCACTTCTTCCAGATCTTTCTTGGGTACGTAGAAGACCAGTTTGCCTTCTGTGTTTTTCTTCAACATGACGCTGGGCATCGGGTTCTCCTTAAGGTGTCGCTTACGCGACGGTTGTTTGAATCGGGTTGTTCGCACCCGAGGGCGAGTTACTTTCTTTTGCGCGGCCTCGGCAATTGCCCCTGACAGGGGTGCCAACACGGTCTCTGTCCCTCTGGCAACGCGCGGCCCAGAGCGATTAGGTATAGCTGGATGGGGCATGTTGCCCCGTCCGAAACGTTCCCTGGTTCCCACCGCTCCTTCGTGGGAACCGATACCGAGCCTTGAGAGCGGCACGTCGTATCCAAGCCCGGTATGCGTTCCCACGCAGGAGCGTGGGAACGAGGAACGACCCCGAGAAGGTACGCATTGCGTACCCTACTGTTAACGGATCAAATCGTAGTTGTAATCCGTGGTGCCCATGCCTTTGGTCTCCTTGTCCAGTTGCTCCAGCACGGCGTTCACCAGCGTGGTCAGCATGTAGATGGCGCCTTCGTAGCCGAGCGTCGTCATCCGGTGCAGATGGTGACGGTCGAAAATCGGAAAGCCGATGCGGATCAGCGGCACTTCATACTCTTCGCCCTTGTAGAAGGTGTCGCGCTGGATGAACTTGCCGTAGGAGTTGCCGATCATGAAGTCCGGTTTGTTCGTGAACATCAATGAGCGGAAATGCCACAGGTCGCGGCCGATGTGCACCTGGGTGTTCACGCCGTAAGGCGAGTCGGCCAGCATTTTGTTCATGGCTTTCAGCCAGCGCTTGCCGGCGTGGTTGCACAGTACGTCGCTTGGCTCGGCGCCCACTTCGAGCAGGAACTTGGTCATGCCCATGACGAAGTCGGCATCGCCGTACAGGGCGAATTTCTTGCCGTGCAGCCAGGCGTGCGAGTCGGTCATCATGTCCACCAGACGGCCGCGTTCCAGTTCGAGTGAAGCCGGGATCGGCTTGCCGGTCAGTTCGGAGACTTTCATCAGGAACTGGTCGGTCCACTCCAGGCCCATCGGGATGTTGATGGCCGTGGCCGGCTGGTTCCAGACGGTCTGCACGAACTTCTTGGTTTTCTCCAGCTGCCAGGGTTGCAGCAGCAAGGTGTCGATGGCGTTGGGCGCGTCCTTGATCTCGGCCTGCGTGGTGCCGCCCGCGTACATGCGGAAAGTGCCGTCGGCCGGGGTGTCGAGCACTTCGGACGGATCGCTCAGCAGCGAGTAGTCGACGCCCATTTCCTTCATCATGCGGTGCATGACGCGGAAGTTGCCCAGGTAGGTCTCAAAGCCCGGCACCAGGTTGATCTTGCCGTTGGAGCCGACCTGCTTGTCGGCCATGTGATTCAGCGTGAAATAGCGCGCCATGCCTTCGAACATGTTGTCCCAGCCGGTGGTGTGGCTGCCGACGAAGCTGGGCGTGTGCGCGAACGGCACCGGGTAATCCTGCTCGACGTGCCCGGCGTTCTTCGAGTTGTTGATGAAGGCGTTCAGGTCGTCGCCGATGACTTCCGCCATGCAGGTGGTCGAGACGGCGATGATGTCGGGGTTGTACAGGGCTTTCGCGTTTTCCAGGCCCGCCATCATGTTTTTCTGGCCGCCGAAAACGGCCGCGTCTTCGGTCATGGAATCGGACACGCAGGCGATCGGTTCCTTGAAATGGCGGTTGAAATAGGTGCGGAAATAGGCCACGCAGCCTTGCGAACCGTGCACGTACGGCATGGTTTTCTCAAAGCCCAATGCGCAAAGCACGGCGCCCAGCGGTTGGCAGGCTTTGGCCGGGTTGACGGTCAGGGCCTCGCGGTTGAAATTGAGTTCCTGGTATTCCTTGGTGGTCGTCCATTCGAACACTTCGTCAATTTTTTCCTGAGGATGGCGTTCTTCGTAGAGCGCGCGCTTGTTGCCCAGGTTTTCCTTGTATTCGTCGTTTCTGAACAAAGGATAACTGGGTTGTATGTTGTCGACTTGTTGGCTCATAAATAATCTCCTGTGCGCCACTAATCCGTGGACGGCATATTGAGAATTGATTAGGGCGCATAACGCGCGCCATTGCTAAATTTTCACCGTGGCCGGCAAGGTACGCGATGCGTACCCTACCTCCGTATCAAGCGTTCGCCGCCACGGCCACCGCATCGCTCTCGGTCGTTTTCCAGGGCACTTTCACCTGTTTCCAGCACGGGTTGTTCAAGGTCATGTCCATGTCACGGGCGAAGATGGCGAAGCCGTCGTAGCCGTGGTAAGGACCGGAATAATCCCAGGAGTGCATCTGCCGGAACGGGATGCCCATTTTCTGGAAGATGTATTTCTCCTTGATGCCGGAACCGATCAGGTCGGGCTGAATCTTCTTGACGAACTCCTCGAACTCGTAGCCGGTGACGTCGTCATAGAGCAGCGTGGCGTTGCCCATTTCCTTGATCGTGCGGTCGTAGTCGTCGTTGTGGCCGAATTCATAGCCGGTGCCGACCACTTCCATGCCCAGGTCTTCATAGGCGCCGATCACGTGGCGCGGGCGCAGGCCGCCGACGTAGAGCATGACGCGCTTGCCCTGCAGGCGCGGTTTGTACTTGGCGATCACGGCGTCGTATTCGGCCTTGTATCTTTCGATGACCCGCTCGGCGCCGGCCTGGATGGTCTCGTCGAAGTGCGCGGCGATCTTGCGCAGGGATTCGGCGATCTTGGTCGGGCCGAAGAAGTTGTACTCGATCCAGGGGATGTTGTACTTCTCTTCCATGTGCCGCGCGATGTAGTTCATCGAACGGTAGCAGTGGATCAGGTTCAGCTTGACCTTAGGTGTGTTCTGGATTTCGGCGACGGTGCCGTCGCCGGACCATTGCGCGACCACGCGCAGGCCCATTTCCTCCAGCAAGGTGCGCGAGGCCCAGGCGTCGCCGCCGATGTTGTAGTCGCCGATCACGGCTACGTCGTAAGGCGTGGTTTCAAAGCTGGTATCGCCGTCGCGGCTGTCGAGCACCCAGTCGCGGATCGCGTCGTTGGCGATATGGTGGCCCAGCGATTGCGACACGCCGCGGAAGCCTTCGCAGCGCACCGGCACGACGGGCTTGTCGATTTCCTTGTTGGCCTTTTTGGCGACCGCTTCGATGTCGTCGCCGATCAGGCCGATCGGGCACTCGGACTGGATGCTGATGCCTTTGTGCAGCGGGAACAGTTCCTCGATTTCGTTGATGATCTTGGCGAGTTTTTTGTCGCCGCCGAACACGATGTCCTTTTCCTGGAAATCGGAGGTGAAGTTCATGGTGCCGAAGGTGTTGACACCGGTCGTGCCGACGTAATAGTTGCGGCGGCCGGCGCGCGAATACTGGCCGCAGCCGACCGGGCCGTGGGAAATGTGGATCATGTCCTTGATCGGGCCCCAGACCACCCCTTTTGAACCGGCGTAGGCGCAGCCACGGATGGTCATGACACCGGGCTGGGACTTGCGGTTCGAGGTGATGCATTTGTTCGATTTTTCCAGCGACTGGTCGTTGACCGCCAAATGCTTGGCGCGGTCTTTTTTCGCCTGCGCCGGATAGACTTCAAGCACTTCCTGTATGAGCGCTTCGGTCTCTTCTTTTGTCATTGCTGCCATGTTGTTTCTCCTACTTATGCTGTGGGCAATCCCCCAACAGACAAGGTTCAGGACTGGCGGACGGAGGCACCGTCCGCCAGCATTACGGGACGGTTACTCTGACGCGGCCACTACACCGATGATGGATTCGTCTTCCTCGTCCATCAGGCCGAATTCCATCATCAACGCTTCCAGTTCATCCATGGAAATCGGATGCGGGATGATGAGGTTTTTGTTATCGCGGATCTTCAGCGCCAGCTGGCGGTATTCGTCAGCCTGTTTGGCGGTCGGATCGTATTCGATAACGGTCATGCGGCGGATTTCGGCGCGTTGCACGACGTTGTCACGCGGCACGAAGTGAATCATCTGCGTGCCGATCTTTTCAGCCAGCGCCATGATCAGCTCGTCTTCGCGCGCAGTGTTGCGCGAGTTGCAGATCAGGCCGGCCAGGCGCACGCTGCCTGAGTTGGCGTATTTGACGATGCCCTTGGCGATGTTGTTGGCCGCGTACATGGCCATCATTTCGCCTGAGCAGACGATGTAAATTTCCTGCGCTTTGTTTTCGCGGATCGGCATGGCGAAGCCGCCGCACACAACATCGCCAAGCACATCATAGAAAACGAAATCGAGTTCATCGTCGTAAGCGCCTTCTTCCTCGAGGAAGTTGATGGCCGTGATCACGCCGCGGCCGGCACAGCCGACTCCGGGTTCTGGGCCGCCTGATTCGACGCATCTGACGCCGCCGAAGCCGACTTTCATCACATCTTCCAGTTCAAGGTCTTCAACGCTGCCGGCTTCGGCCGCGAGGCTCATGATGGTCGTTTGCGCCTTGGAGTGCAGGATCAAACGGGTGGAATCGGCCTTCGGGTCGCAGCCCACGATCATGACCTTGTTGCCGGCTTCGGCCAGCGCGGCGACCAGGTTCTGTGTGGTGGTGGATTTGCCGATGCCACCTTTACCGTAAATTGCACATTGACGTAATGCCATGATTTTCTCCTTACATTGAACGTTGTGGTTGATTGCGCAAGGGTATTCAGCAAGGGGCGTGCCAATCGTTGAAATCGGCGGCAAATTATTGATTATGTTGATTTAAATGTGATGCGCGGCGGGTTGGGCCTGCGTAGTATTGCGGACATTTTGTAGGGTTTTGTAAGCTTGCTCACAGTCAGCCGATGTTACGAGGCGGCTTCCATTCGGTTTGCTGCGCTGAGTTGTCGAACGCGCAGGCGATGGCAAATTTCTGGCGGCGGGAGATGCCGTGCCTGGCTCGGTTGCCTGTCTGTCGGCAGGTAGGCGATTCTCAGCACATGGTAGGCAGTGAAGTTTTGTTTTTGAAACGACGGACGGGGGCTTCAGGCCGAGGCAGTGCAAAAACTCATGGCTAAACCTGTCATAGTGGCAAATGATTTACTGAATGGTTTTCCTTGAGCCCCTGTGGGAGCGATTAGGGTATAAGCATCGCTCCTACAGCCGCTGCCCGGATTTAAAACAAGGCAATGATTGATCGTCGAATCCTGAGCCAGTTCTTTTGGCTACACAAAACGGGCATTCTGATTCAGAGCGACTTGTACAACGCTAACGCCTTGTCCAGCTCTTCTGTCGCGCCTTTTATATCGCCCTGCTTCGTTTTGATTTGCGCCTGAATAATGCTCGCGTGGGCCTTTTGGACGATGTCCGGATTTCCCGTCACCTTCTCGGAAGCCGCGCGCGCCTCTTTTATATGCTGGCTGGGCGGCACGAAATCATTTTTGATGATTTCGACTTTGGCCGCTTCAATATGCATAATGGCTTCGTTCGGGCTGTAAACTGAACTTCTCGCGGCTTCTTCCGCGTAAGCGGCAACGCTGGCTGAGCCTGATGAGAAAGCCACTGATAAAATGAACGCTGTGTGTTTGATCGTATTCATAGAAGTAAAGTCGTTGTCGTGATTATCGGATGGCGTCGGTAAAAATGCTTGACGGATCAATCATTAATGACTTTGAGTTTTCAGTTAAGCTACCACATCAGGCCGGATACACAATACGTATAAATACTTGATGGGCGCTAGCGCGAAAGACAGGTTGTCTTTGTGTTTAGCGTTCTTCCTGACAAACGTCTTCGTCATGAATGCTGAAATTTGATGTCAGGCGCCTGCAGGACTCAAGAACCGCAATGTTTGCGGCAAGACGGGATCAAAAAAGACCCGTGCATCGCATCCGTCAATTTTTTAAAGGCGCCGGGAAATTTGTCGAAAATGTCGCAAACAGAACAAACGGCATTGGAGCATGGCCGGCATCGGGCGGTCAGGTTGTAGTTAAGTGACTGTTCTTTATAAGCATTAAGCGATTGGATTGCTTTTTGCTTAAGTTGGGGATACATCCATCAGTGATAAAGGAGTCAATCATGTTTTCAGAAATTTTAAGCGGTCTTTACGATAATAAAATCGTGCCTTATTTAGGCCCGGGCGTGCTTTTTGATGCGAAGAACAAAAAGACCGGCGAGCCGATGCCGGCCGATAGCACCAGCCTGATCCTGGCCATGAATAATGGCCAGCCCATGGCGCCCAAGCTTATGTACGAATTCCCCAGGGCGGCCATGAATCAGGAACTGAAGCGGGGCAGGAATTTTCTGGGCCAGTTTCTCACCAAGGTCTATGCCGAAACGGAATGGACGCGCGCGGCCTTGCATGACTGGCTGGAAGAATGGCGGCCGGCTTATGTGATCGATATCAATCGCGATACCCAGTTGCAGGACAGTTATTCCGATGACGAACATACGCTGATCGTAGGCGTTGCCAGAATCACTGCTCAGCCGCACCGCTATAAGCTGTATCATTTCGACGGCAGCGAGTATTTCGAAATCCCGCAGGAGCAGGTCGACCGGCGCCTGCCGGTTCTGTTCAAGCCGATGGGGACGCCCAGGCCCGAGCCCAACTATGTCGCTTCGGATGCCGACTATGTCGATTACATCACTGAGCTGATGGGCGGCTTCGCTATCCCTGAGTTCCTGAAGGAATATCGCAGGCAGAAGCAGTATCTGCTGATCGGCATGCCGTTAAGCCGCGATTCCGAGCGCATGGTCATGAGTGATATTGTTTATGGCGCGGCAGAGCCTAAAGGCTGGGTTTTGAATAAAAATCCGACCGATAAGGAAAAACGCTTCTGCAAGAAAATGGGCCTGGAAATTCTCGATGCCGAGGTCGAAGACCTGCTCGAGGCGGCCGGCTTTTGTCCGCCTTATAAAAAATCGGCGTAGAGGCGATTGCAAGGGCAACTTTACCTGAAGCCTATGGCAAGAAGATCCGAAGGATATGAAGCTCTGTATGACATGAATTAAAAATATTTTATAAATCATTGGGATAGAGCTTGTGAGACGATCGGGCCTTGACGCTAATGCTTGAAAAATTCATAGTGCCTGTTTAAAACTTATCATCGGCATCGACTGTCGGTTGTTCAGTTTCTATAAAAAACAGGTATATCAGCATGCATGCTCGCGCACTTAAACTCTTGCAGCATCATCATGATTTTGCAGTCATTCATAAAAAAGGCGAAAGACGGACCAAACAGGTACTGGTTCTCACATTCCTGACCATGGTGGTGGAAATCGTGGCCGGCACGATGTTCGGCTCGATGGCGTTGCTCGCCGACGGCTGGCACATGGGCACCCATGTGGCGGCCTTCATGATCACGATTATCGCCTACCGCTATTCGCGCATCCACGCCGATGACGACACGTTTGCCTTCAGCCCAGGCAAGGTGGGGGTTCTGGGCGCGTTCGCCAGCTCCGTCGCGCTGGGCGTCGTGGCCTTGATGATGATCGTGGAATCGGTGCAGCGTCTGCTGGAGCCCCGCGTTATCTTTTTCGATGAAGCCATCGCCATCGCGGCTTTCGGTCTTGTTATCAACCTGATCAGCGCTTTGTTGCTGAAGGATCATCATCACCATTCCAGGCATGATCACGAACACGGGCATGGTCATCATCATGACCAGAACCTCAAGGCCGCTTATATGCATGTGCTGGCTGACGCGCTGACGTCCGTGCTGGCTATCGCTGCTCTGGTATTGGGGAAATATTACGGCTGGAACTGGCTGGACCCGATCATGGGCATGGTCGGGGCGCTGGTGATTATCCACTGGTCCTATGGGCTCATGAAAGAGGCCAGCCCGGTGCTGATCGATGAAAGCATCGATGTCAACTATAAAATAGCCGTCAAGCGAAAAATAGAAAGCGATGCCGATAACCGTGTTTCGGACCTGCATATCTGGCGCGTGGGCCCCAAACACTTCGCGATCATTTTGTCGGTGGTTTCGCACACGCCTAAACCCCCTCAGTATTACAAGGCGCTGTTGAAGGATTTTCACCGGCTTTCGCATATTACCGTCGAGGTTAATAAATGCCATGGGGAGGAATGTATAATCGAGGAATAATCACGGCTTAGAATCGGCAATTAACGGTTAAGTAGGGGCGAATGAATTCCCCATAGGCATCAACTCGCTGACTGAATTGCCAGGCGCGGCGTTTTGACAACCGCCCGAACAGGAACCTATTCATTCAAAACAAGGCCAAAGCTGTAACAATACATTGTTGTCGAGACTCCCTATCACGGGTAAGGCCTTTATGAAAATCCATCCTCCGCTTTATTACGGCGATTATCTGCAATTGCCCAAAATCCTGAATGCCCAGACGCCTGAAAGTGCGAAATACGGCAAAGAGGTCCACGACGAAACCCTGTTCATCATCGTGCACCAGACCTATGAGCTTTGGTTCAAGCAGATACTGCATGAGCTCGATTCCATTCGCCAGCTCATGGCGCGGCCGTTTGTGCCGTCCACGGACCTTTACGTGATCAATGCCCGCCTGGAAAGAGTCACCGTCATTCAACAGGTATTGATCGATCAGATTCAGGTTCTGGAAACCATGACTACGCTGGATTTCATGGAGTTCAGGGATTATCTGGTGCCGGCTTCCGGCTTTCAGAGCCTGCAGTTCCGCCTGGTGGAAGCGATACTGGGCATCAGGTCCGAGCACCGGATGGACATTGAAAAGCAATTCATCAACTCCCGCCTCAAACCGGAAGACAGGAAAATGCTGGAGAGGGAAGAAACTAATGTCAGCATTTTTGCGCTGTTGGAGACGTGGCTGGCGCGCATGCCGTTTTCGCGGTTTGAAGACTATGATTTCTGGGGCGAATACTCCTCGGCCGTCCATCAAATGCTCAAGCAGGATCATGAAATCATCCTGAACAATCCAGGCCTGGATGAATCTTTGCGGGCGATGGAGCTGAAAAACCTGGAGACGACGCGCGAAACTTTCGCCACGCTGCTGGATGCGGATAAATTTGCCGCGCAGCGGGCTCAGGGCAGATTCAGGCTGTCGCAGCAGGCGATGCTGTCGGCTGTATTCATTTTTCTTTACCGTGATTATCCGGCACTGCAGATGCCTTTTGAAATTCTCAGCTCTCTGGTCGAAATCGACGAGAAGTTCACGACCTGGCGTTTTCGCCACGCGCTCATGGTGCACAGGATACTCGGCACCAAAATCGGAACCGGCGGCTCTTCAGGGCATGAATACCTGAAGTTGACGACGGAAAGAAACCGGGCTTTTCTGGATCTGTTCAATTTGGCTACCTTCTTGATGCCCAAATCCCTGGCGCCGGCATTGCCGAAGCGCATTAAAGACCAGCTTGACATTGTCTATGACGCTTTCCAATCCTAAGCGGTACTACAGTCGGTTTCTGAAAGGCCATGCCGGCAAATTGCATTTTCGCGCCCATTCCCATCACTTCTGGCCCGATGTCAGTCGTGAAGCCCAGATTGCCTATTGGGACGACTGCGCAAGGCTTGGCGATGAAAAATGGGACAAGATTTTCTCCGAGACGATTCCGAAAACGCAGGACCATATCGCAAAAATCCTGGGGCTGGAAAAGGCGCGGCAAATCGCGCTGGCGCCCAACACCCATGAGCTTTCCGCGCGTTTGCTGTCGCTGTTTCTGGGCAGAAAAAGCTTAAGGGTTCTTACCACGACCGGCGAATTTCATTCCTGGCGCCGGCAGTTTCTCAGATTGATGGAAATTCCCGGGATTACCATCCGTCAGGTCGATGCGGCGGATTTTCTTCAGGATAGGGCTGGTTTTCTCGATAACATGCGCTCTGAGCTTGCCAGAGACTACGATCTGGTTTTTCTGAGCCAGGTTTTCTTCGATTCCGGCGCGGCCTTGACGGATGGCGACATTGAATCGCTGCTGGCGGCGGCGCCGGATTCGACGCTGTTTGCTGTCGATGGTTATCACGGCTTTGCGGCCATCCCTTGCAATTTGTCCGGACTGGAGGGGCGGGGCTTCTATCTGGGCGGCAGCTACAAATACGGTCAGGGCGGCGAGGGCGTGGGCTTTATGGTCGTGCCGAAAGGCAACTGGCGTCCGGCCGATACGGGCTGGTATGCCGAGTTTGCGCAACTGTCCAGGCCGGCCGGGGAAGCAGTCGGCTATCCGGATGACGGCATGGCCTTCATGGGATCGACGCAGGACCCGAGCAGCTTTTACCGTTTCAACGCCGTTTGGGACTTGTTCGATGCGGAAGGCATCGATGTGCGCGCCATTCACGGTTATGTCGCGGGGTTGCAAAAGGCCTTTCTTGACCACCTGCCTCAGCGCTTCATGCAGGACTGGCCGCTGGCGCCCTTGTTTGATCCGGCCCTGACTTGGCACGGGCATTTTCTGACCTTCGAAGCGGCTTCTTTGGAAATCGCCGACCAATGCCTGCAAATCCTGCACCGCAACGATATTTTGATAGATCGCCGGGGGAAGCGGCTGAGGTTCGGTTTCGGGCTTTATCAGGATGAAGCCGATGTCATTGAGCTCTGCCGGCGCCTTGGGGAGTTGGCGGGACAATCTCGATAGCTGATGGGTAAAATGCTGAATCTTTCAGGCATTCGGTTGGATTGTACCGGCTATCAATGGTTTCAGTCCGGCCATTACCGGTCGATCGGCCATTCCAGCTCAATGGCAAGTAAAGGTCTGAAAACTGCCGCCCGACATCCCTGTTTAAGCGCCGCGCGTCGAGGCAAAGCAGCCATCAATCGGATTTAGGCGGATTTGGACGCTTGACGCGGTGCGTGCGAACGGCAATGGCGTGTTTACGCCTGTAAAGCACTGAAGACAGGACGGATAGGCTGATAAAAACAGCTCCGACCAACCCTGCCACAACCTCTGGAATTTCATGCCTCATGCCCACCAGCATAATGGCGGCTAAGGCTCCAATGGCGTAATGAGCACCGTGTTCTAAAAAGACATATTGCTCCAGCGTTCCCTGATGAACCAAATACACAGTCAGGCTCCGCACGAACATCGCTCCCACGGCTAAACCCAGCATGATAATCACTACGTCTTGGGTAATCGCAAACGCCCCGATCACGCCATCGAATGAAAATGACGCGTCCAATATTTCCAGGTAAATAAAGCTCATCATGCTGCCACGTTTAATGGCATTGGAGATTTCTTCGCCTTCCTCTTCGTCTTCAAACAAGGCGGCCAAACTGTCCACGATGACGAATAACACAACGCCCGCGATACCGGAATAGAGCGCGGTTAACCGGTCAGCGGGCTCTAAAAAGTGTTGCATGCCAAGCAAAATTAACAGTGAACAAATCACTTCTATTGATTCAAGCTTCCCGAAGCTGGAAAACTTTCTTTCAAGATAACCCAGCCAAACCAGCTCGCGCTTAGGGTCAAACAAGAAGCCAAAAAACACCATCAGCAAGAACATGCCGCCAAACGCAGCGATTTGAATATGCGAATTCGTTAAATGCTGCGCATAGGCTTCTGGCTCATTGAGTGCCATTTTCGCCACACTGATAAAGTCTATCCCTGTGGCAAACTGAACAATCGCGATTGGGAAGACTAAACGCATGCCAAATACCGCAATTACAATGCCCCACGTCAAAAAATATCGCTGCCAGCGCTCATCCATGCGTTTCAAAATAGAGGCATTGACCACGGCATTATCGAATGACAAACTGACTTCTAAGACGCTCAAAATCAGGGCAATCATGGCGCTGGCTGATCCGGCCGGCGTACCGCCATCTAAATAGCCCCAGTAAAAAGCGACGCTGAAACAGATAATTGAAACAATAAAAGAAGCTCGAAAATGCTTCATGTAAACTCCAAGGGGGTTTTTTATTTAGAGTGGGCCGGTTTTACTCATTCAATTTTGATGGAGCATTACCGGCCATTTTCTGCTGATCGAGGTGAACTCTGGAATAGCTGGTTTATGGCAGAAACTGCCCGTTCATAACGCCCTTGGCTGGAGCGCACTGTTGGGCGGTATTCTCCTTGGCTTCATGGCTCATCTGGCACTTCCGCCTCGACCAGTTTCGCCAGAAGGACAAGCGACTCTTGCCAGCCAAGATAGCAAGCCTCGGCCGGAATGATATCGGGAACGCCCTCCTGAGTGATGTTTACCTCAGTTCCACAGGACACGTTCTTAAAAGCGATGGTCACCTGTATCGCGCCGGGTAGATCCGGGTCGTCGAATTTGTCGGTGTAGCGAATTCGTTCGTGTAATATCAATTCGAGATACTCGCCGCCGAAGGAGTGGCTTTTGCCCGTGGTAAAGTTTGTGAACGACATCTTGTAGGAGCCACCGACGCAGGCATCCATGTGGTGAACCTTGCCAGTGAATCCGTTTGGAGGAAGCCACTTGACTATTGCGTCTGGATCGAGGAATGCGCGATACACCCGCTCGGGTGTAGCCCGCAGGACACGGTGAAGACGGATGGTATTGGGCATAATTTAGTTCTCCTAAATAGATGGTTAGCGCCGGGAATGGCCTCTTGTAGGCGAACAGACGGGCTCGATTTCGACAGCGCTTGTGCCTGATAAGTTATCAAACGGTTTCGATCTATCACCCACGATTGTCTCGCTCTAGACAATAAGCTTAGCAATTTTTCCCGGATCACTGACAGTCTATTTTTCCCGTATGGATCCTATACGGTTCTGTTGCGTTAATTTCAGCCAGCCACAACCTGGGCTATTGCAAACTGATTTTAGGCGGCCAATGAATAAAATTGTGCTGTGGCAGACAGATTTTGATTATCGTCAGAAGCCATCTGCCTCTTCTTAATCATGTGCGTCAGTTCAATGCCTTGCAAAGTGATTGTGGCCGAACGAAAAGATTTGAAGCCGAGCATCGGTCGAATAATGCGTTTGATGGCCCGGTGATCCTGCTCGATCAAATGGTTCAGATACGTGTTCTGGCGGATCTCGATCTTGTAGCCGGTTTCCTCCTGAAGCGCCTCGATAGCGGCCGTGTTGGCGCCGCTCTTATCGATGCTGACCTTGTCCGACAGGCCGTGCTGCCGGATCGCTTTCCTGAAAAAGCGCAGAGCGGCCTGCTTGTCTCGGCGGGCCGTCAATAGGTAGCCGATCATGTGGTTCGCTGTGCAATTCATTGGGTGCTTGGCTTACCCGACAGCGGCCTATCAATCTAACGCAACAGAACCAATCCGCGACATTGCTCAGCCGCAACCGACAGAACCACGTTTATCCCATGAACGTGAATTCTGTCACGTCTGTGTTTTTTACGTTTGGTTTAAAATCCATTAACAAGATCAATCAACCGGCTTCCCCATTTCAGGGCGTACCATGGATTTTGCCAAAACCTATCACTGGCAGCTTGCCGCCGTTCCCGTAGGTACCCAGTTGAAAGCGGTAGATCTTTCCATTGGAGGGCCAGCGGCCTTAGAGTGGACGGCGAAATATGCGTATATGGGCATCGGCATCCACTTTCCAGACGATTTATTCGCCACAAAGATGACTGATGCGATGAATACCGAAGGGCTGTCGGCAGCTGCTTTATGGCTACCTCCTTCAAGGTATCCCGAGAGGAAAAATGCACCGCAAAATGCTAAATTGGTCTCCGCGCTGGACATATGCAGTTGGGCCGTCTCCAACTATGCAACGGTTGCGGAGTTGACTGAAGATCTCTATGCAATCAAGCAAGGAAAAGCTACCTCTCTTGGCGATATACTCCATTTCTGGGATCCACTGCAATTCCATGGAGATATTATTTATAAGTTATATGGCGCCTATATTAAGAATCTCCTGCCCGTACATTTCCAGTTCCACGACAAGCATGGCCAAAGTCTGGTATTAGAGTTCCGTGATGGCGATCTCTCAATTACGAGAAACACTGATATTGGAGTCATGACAAACGCGCCGTTTATAGATTGGCACCGTACTAACCTGGAAAACTATCTTGGTGTTACAAATGTTGAGACCAATAAATCAAAGATTATTGGTCTCGAGGTGTCACGTGCCGGAAATGGTGGGGGGACCATAGGCTTGTCCTATTCACCCTTGCCTTCGGACCGATTCATACGCACTGCCATGGCCTTGAATTTCTCCATGCCTTGGCTGATGAGTGATGGCATTACAAACGACGATGCTGTTTCCCACGCCATGAACGTAATCAGAGCTATCACTGTAATCCGTGAGCAATGCATTGACGAGATTGAGAGCACGAAAGGAGATTATACCCAGTGGGACATCGTTCGTGACCATGTGAACAATGTTTTTTATATAAAGACTGTTGGAAGCTTTGGGCCCTGGACCGTTAATTTCAGCGATTATGCTCTTGCAGAGGGTGATAAACCCTATTTTTTTGTGATTCCCGATGCGACCGAAATGCCTGCGTTGAAACCGAATGGCATGCCAACTGATAGACCTGTCAGCTTCGGCGAAGCTCTACCACTCATACGATAACTGGGTATCGGAACGACGCGTGTAACGAAGGCCCGAACATGGGTCTTCCTGCCCGGCGGGACTTTCCTTGTGGTGACGATTAGGGCGGAAGTGACGAACGGTTCTGTCGCGTTAATTTTGCTAATCACAACTGATAGTGGATCCTCCTAATATCCAACAACTATAAATAGTAGGTTCAAATATTAACGCAACAGAATCCACCGGTAAGGCCCCAGGAGCTCAACAAAAAGATAGGCCACTATTACCTCAGTCAATGAGGTACTAATGCAGTTTTCCTTTAGGCAAGGAAACTTGCGTAGACACTATCAGCACAATGCCTTGCCGCACAAAGGACGAGCCGCTGTGTGGCAGTGCAACTACACAGAGTTCAGTCCTACAGGGGTCGATATGAACCCTTCAATGCCCTGCATCCTAGCTGCGCCTGAAAATCATCAAGGTAATGTCATCTGTAAACGATTCGGTCTGGCAGAATTGTTTCAACTGTCCCAGCAGGGCTTCGATAATGTTTTGCGGCGGCTGCCGCGCGTGTTGCATCAGGATGTCGTTGACGCGCTTCAGGCCGAAAAACTCGCCGTGGATGTTTTCGGCCTCGGTCAACCCGTCCGTGTACAGCAGGATCAGATCGCCTTGTGAAAGCGTCGTGGTTTTTTCCTCGAAATCGACATGCTCGCGTATGCCCAGTATCAGCCCGTCGGCGTCAAGCTGCCGGCATTCGGATTCGGACGGGTTGAACAGCAAGGGAGGCGGGTGCCCGGCATTGGCAAAGCGCAATTGCTGGGTACCGATGTCATATTGCAGGTAAAACAAGGTGATGAAATAGTCCGAATTTTCCAGGTCCTCGTAAAGGAATTTATTGAGGAGGCTTAGCGTCTCGGCCGGCGTCTCCGAACCGGTGGCGCGCGTCCGGATCGCGCTGCGGGCCTCCACCATGAACAGGGCGGGGCCGATGGAATGGCCCGAGACATCGGCGATGATCATGTCCAGGCGGTCTTCGTTGCGGATGAAATAGTCGAAGTAATCGCCGCCGACCTGATTGGCGGGCAGGCAGAAACCGGTGACTTCGAAATGATCCGATTTGATCGACGAGGTCGGCAGCAGGGAGGACTGTATTTGTCGGGCGATTTTTATCTCGCTCTGGGCGATCGCCAGCTTGACCTGAGTCTGGCGGATCTGCTGCTCCGCGGCTTTGCGGTCCGTGATGTCGTGTATGAAGCCGCTGAAGATGTATGTATCGCCCAGTTTCAGGGGAGAAATGCTGAGCTCGACGGGAAATTCGGTGCCGTCGCGGCGCACGGCCGTACTTTCGAACTGGCGATTCAGCAGAGGGCCGACGCCGGTCTGCAGGAAATGCTCAAGGCCCTTCTGGTGCGCGTTGCGAAACCGCGGCGGGATGATCAGCTCTTTCAGAGGTTGGCCTATGGCTTCATCATAAGACCAACCGAACATTTTTTCGGCGCGCTGATTCCAATCCGTGATGATGCCGTCGGCGTTCATGATGACGATGGCGTTTATGGAGCTTTCGATGATCAGGCGCGTGCGTTTCTCGCTGTTTATCAGGGCGTCCTGATAATGTTTCTGGGCGGTAATGTCGCGATCGACGCCCCGCCATTTGATCAGTTTGCCTTGGGCGTTGATAAGCGGCAGCCCGGTCGATACGGTCAACACTTCGTGCCCGTCCTTATGCCGGTAATGGTTGGTCAGGGCGCGAAAAGGCTCGCGCACGGCGACGTAAAGCTGCTGGTCGGCTTTGTCCCGCGCCGTCAATAATTCAGTATAGTGCTTGCCGATCACTTCCTTGGGACTGAAGCCGAGAATCTGGCTGACGGCCGAACTGCTGTAGATGTAATAACCGCCGGGGTCCTGCTCCCATAGCCATTCGCCGGTAAGTTCCGCCATTTGCCGAAAACGTTCCTCGCTTTCGCTCAGCGCCATTTCGGCTTCCTTGCGCAGCGTGATGTCTTCCGCCACGGAGATGAAATGCGTGATCTCTCCCTGCGGGTTTCTAATGGCGCTGATGTTTTCGTAGGCCCAGTAAACCTCGCCGTTTTTCTTCCTGTTTTTGATTTCGCCATGCCATTCGCCCCTGCTGAAGAGCATTTCCCACATGGCCTGGTATTGTTCCGGAGAGGTCGCGCCGGATTGCAGTATTCTTGGATTCTGCCCCAGCACTTCATCGGATGTGTAGTCGGTGAGTTCGGTGAACTTCGGGTTGATGTATTCGATACGTCCGCTCGTGTCCGTGATGACGACGGCGCTGGCGCTCTGTTCCAGGGCCCTGTGCATCATGAACAGTTCCTTGTCGATGCGCTTTCTGTCGCTGATATCGTGAATCAGCAGGGCGATCTCAATAGCGTTCGTCTCCCGCTCGGGCAGGACGGACAGTGAAACCAGCGCCTGAATTCGCCTGTGGGTTTTCGTGATGATGTCGCATTCCAGATTCCTGGCCGGATTTGCACTGGTCAGGCAGGCATGGACAGCCTGCTCCAATTCCGGGAGGGCTTCGGCGGCGTAGATGATAGCCAGGGGTTTATCGATCAGTTCCTGCTCGTTGTAGCCTAAAAGAGCGGCGGCGGAGAGGTTGATCTTCTTGATGCGCGGCATAAATACCGCTGTGGGGCGATCCAGCTTGATAATGACGAGGTTGAAGTTGAGGCTGTCTATGAGTCGATGCATTATTGTTTTGAAGGCTGGCTGGAAGAAAGACCGTGTGCTTCGGATAGGAAAGGGACTGCCGTCATTTCCATCGTACGCTTGTGCATCTTGTCTCCAATGCCGGAGCGATTCCTAGTCGCCCGGCATGGTAAAAGGCGTTTCAAAAATATTCTTTTCCTTGGCGCCCAAAAGCATGGCATCCTGTTTTACCTCCTTAATGACGGACGGATCACCGCAGAGAAAGAACTGCCAGGGGGATAAGTCTTCAATCGTGCCGAAGGCCATTTCGCTGGTGGTCTTCTCGGGCACATCAAGCGCTACATTAACGGGGCTTTTGCCGTGGATGAAATGGGTATAGCTGAAATTAGGGTATTCCGCCTGTAGCGCCATCAGCTCCGGAATCAGATAATATTCGTCGGGGCTGTGTGTCTGATGAAACAGCCGGATGTCGCCTTTGTGCCCGTTTTTTACCAGGGCGTCGCGCAATATGCCGTATAAAGGCGCCAGGGCGATGCCGGTGCCGATCAGCATAATGGGCTGATGGAGATTGCTGGGCAGATAGAAACAGTCGCCCGATGCGGGGCCGATCCTGACTTGGTCGCCGACCTGGAGTTCTCCATAAATCCAGGAAATCAGCGCGCCGTTCGATGTCAGGCTGATCTGCAGTTCGAGAAAATCATCCAGTCCCGGTACGCTGGACAGGCAATACAAGCGCCCGATGCCTTGATTGTTATAGAGCATCAGGCATTGGCCGGCATAATAGTCATAGCCTTCTTCAGGAATATACAGGCGCAGCCGGATGATCGTATCGTTTAATTGGTCCTTGGCAGCCACATAAGTTCGGATTTTTTTAACGGCTGGTGACACCACAGGCCTCTTCATTCTTTTTTGCCTCGCAATGATGTATTTATATTGGTTTTTTGTGCAGGTAGCCATCGATCTGTTCAAGCCCAGTCAATGGCTGCATAATCGCCTGAAAGCAACTCGAACTACATGATGATATTAACAGTCCCACCCGCATCAGACCAAAAACGGACGGGCTGGTTCATGAAAATTCTGACGGTTAACGATACACTGAGGCTGATAAAAAAAGTAGGCGTCGAATCGTTCTTCAACCGGCTGATCAATGCGGTGCGGCAAGATTTTGCCCGCTGGCCTGCGTTTCATAAATCAGCGCGTCATGCCACGCATTACGCGCATGGCGTCATCGAACTGATGCCCTGTTCGGATGACAGTTTATACGCGTTCAAATACGTGAACGGGCACCCCGGCAATACGGCGGCAGGCAAACTCAGCGTTATTGCCATCGGCCAGATAAGCGAAGTGGCTTCGGGCTACCCGCTCATGCTTTGCGAGATGACGCTACTGACCGCCTTCCGCACGGCCGCCGCCGGGGTGCTGGCGGCCAGCTATCTGGCCCGCCCGGAGTCCGAATGCTTGACGCTCGTCGGCACCGGGGCGCAAGCGGAATTTCAGGTGTTGGGCTTTGACAGCGTTTTCCCGCTGCGGCAGATACGCTTCTTCGATCTGGATGCCGGGGCCATGCGCAAATTCGCCGGGAATCTGTCGGCTTACCCGTTTGAGCTCGTGCCGTGCCGCGACATTAAAGAAGCCGTGCGGAATGCCGACATCATCGTCACGGGAACGGCGGCGAAGAAACGCCAGTCGCTGTTCGCGCTGGAAGACATTGCGCCCGGTACGCATATCCAGGCCATGGGCGGCGATTGTCCCGGCAAGACCGAATTGGGCCCCGCTTTGTTGTCGGCGGCCAAGCTGGTTGTCGAATACATGCCGCAGGCCCTGGTCGAAGGCGAAGTGCAGCAGTGCGACCCCAGCCATGTTCATGCCGAGCTATGGGAGCTGGTCGGCGGGCATAAGCCGGGGCGGGAAAACGCGCATGAGATTACCGTGTTCGATTCGGTCGGGTTCGCGCTGGAGGATTTTTCGGCGCTGCGCCTGGTGTACGAACTGGCCTGTGAGCATCACTTGGGCACGGATATGCCGCTGATTCCCGAACTGGACGATCCCAAGGACCTGTTTGGGCTGTTGTCGGCATAAAACGCTTCGATGATGGCTCTGATCAGGTCCAGCGTTTTGTTGTCCTGATCGTTTTCCGGGTTGTACTCGCTGATTTCCAGTCCGCATATCTTGTCGTTCCGGCTTATCGACCTGAGCGCCGCCATGAGCTCGGCCGCCCTGACGCCGCCCGGCGCCGGGGTTTCGACGCCGGGCGCATCAACGGGATCGATGAAATCCAGGTCGATGCTGATGCCGATCATGAAGCAGGTCCGGCTTAGCTGTTCCACCGCAGCCTGTAACGTCTGGGCGAGGTCGGTGATTTGATCGGCAAAAACAATCCTGACGCCCGCGTCCTGCAGTAAAGCGTATTCCTCCTGTTCATAGCTGCGGATGCCTATCTGGATCAGGTTTTCCGGCCTGATGAAACGGTCGGCCGGATACAGGGCCGACAGGCGGGCATCGGCCCTGCCCAGCAGGGCGGACACGGGCATGCCGTGAATGTTGCCGGAAGGGGAGGTCTCAAAGGTATGGGCGTCCATGTGCGCATCGATCCAGATCAGGCCCAGGTCCTCGGTGTCCGGCAGCGCCTTCAGCACGCCCGCCCATGTGGCCATGGCGCAGGAATGATCGCCGCCGATCACCAGGAAAGGCCGACGGGTCTTGGTCCAGTACCGGGTGAATTCGCTGGCTTGTCGGTTGAGCCGGTACAGCCTGTCATCTTTCGAGCCGCTGTTGTCAGGATGCACGATATGCCATTGCAGGCGCAGGCCGCTGTTCTGTATGGGCCGCTTCGCCAGGCCGTCGCGCAGTAATTCGGCCGCGTAGCCGCATAGCCGCATGGGTCCGCCCAGGCAGGAGGCAATTCCCAGGGTCTGTAGGATGCTCATGAGCGTTTACTTTTGGTACTAAAGTGCCTGGTTAATTCGATTAACAGCATTAGAGTCGATTCATGGCGCTTCTATCCAGAAAGATTTGCCGTGCGGTAAGTCTATCGGAACGTTTTCGTCGAAAGGCAAATGGATACTTGGTGCCGGAGTTTCAAAATAGGCGGCCGGCTTTAAAGGCCGCGAGCGAGCCTTCATAAAGTTCGCCGATCGCTTTTTGCAGATAAGGCGGCTTTTCTGCAACAGACAGGCCGCGGTTGCTCCATGGAGGGGAAAGACCGGTAAGAATTGATTGAACCTTGTTTGCCTGATACCTTACAATTTCACTGGGTGAATTATAAAAAAAGTCATCGGGTGATCCCAGTTACCCCGCAATCGCCCTTATGGTTAATAACAATTTTGGAGTATGGTATGTTTAAAATTCGTTCGCTGGTTTCAGCGTTAATGCTCGCTGGCAGCGTTTCTGTCGCTTCCGCCTGGGAAGCTTTGCCTACCGCGGCGCCTGAACCGGCTGATAACCCTTCCTCGGAAGCTAAAATCGAGCTGGGCCAAATCCTGTATCACGATCCGCGTTTGTCTTCGACCGGCACGGTTTCCTGCGCATCCTGCCATAACACCATGTTAGGCGGTGAAGACAACCGGCCGAACGCGATGGGTGTTCATGGCCAAACCGGAGGCCGCAGCGCGCCGACGGTCTGGAATGCCGCGTTCAGTAAAGTCCAGTTCTGGGATGGCCGGGCGGCAACCCTGGAAGATCAGGCCGCAGGTCCTGTGACGAATCCGATTGAAATGGGGATGAAGAGTTGGGATGACGTCGTGGCGCGCCTGAAAGCCATCGATGGTTATCAGGAACTTTTCGAGAGCGCGTTCGGCAAGGATTCAATTACCAAGGAGAACGCGACCAAAGCGATCGCCGCTTACGAAAGAACCTTGATTACGCCTAACAGCCCTTATGACAAATATGTCAAAGGGGATGAATCGGCTTTGACGGCTCAGCAGATCCGCGGCATGCAGAAATTCGAGGAAGTAGGCTGCACGAGCTGCCACAGCGGCCCCGCATTTAACGGCGAGGGCGCGTTCCATAAATTCCCTGTGGCCGACAACGGCTATTTTGAAGCGCAACACCATTTCAAAAAAGACAAGGGTCTGGCTGAAGTCAGCAAGAATCCTGCCGATGAGCATTTGTGGAAAGTGCCCACTTTGCGCAATATCGCTCTAACGGCGCCTTACTTCCATAACGGTTCGGTCAAGTCGCTGGAGTCGGCCGTAGAAGTGATGGCGAAGCTGCAGTTAGGCAAGGATTTGTCCAAGGAAGAAACGGCTGATATCGTGGCTTTCCTGAAAGCCCTGACTGGCGAGTTCCCCAGACAGAAAATGCCGGTTCTGCCAGGCACGCACGGCACTACCTTGAACTAAGCCGATATCGCTGGGGCGCTGCCCCGGCACCTGGCTTTATCTGGAAAGGGAGCTTTGGGCTCCCTTTTTTATTGTCAATTGATGCCCTTGTAAATGGGCGCTGCCGAGATGCGGAAATCAATCTGCCTGACCACTTCCTGATACGCCCCGCTGTCAATGGCGCCGAAGCGCTTTTTGAATTCGGCCTCATCCATATTCTCAGGCAGATCCCGGGGATCCGGCATGAAATCGCTGTAATCTTTTATGTTGGACATGGCTTGCTGAATCTTGCGCGCGTTTTCAGGCGATGAAGTGGCTATTTCGCCAAAACGCGTGCCGGCTTTGTCGGCGGCCAGGTCGATAAAGCTGAAGCCGCTTCCGTCCTGGGCATCGCTTAATTCCTTTTCCTCGCCCATGACCTTGGCGACCTGGCCGTTGGCCGATGCCGTCAGTGCGGCGGAACCGATGAAATGCTTGGCCAGATCGATTCTTTTATACATGAAAGCGGAATAGTGCTGTCCGGTCGCCGGTTTTGCCTCGGCCACGGGCAGGATTTTCTGGGTTTCCCGCTTGTTGACGTAGTCGTTGACGGTAAAAATCACGATCCTGTTCTCTTCGATGGCGTTTTCCACGGTCGAGCGCTGGTAAGCCAGTTCAAACAGCGGCTTTAGCAATTCGGCCAGCGACAGGCGCCAGGCCGGGTCATGACGGGCGATGATCTCGGCCAGTTTTTGCTCGTAAATATTCTGCGCCTGGGCATCGCCGCCGTGGCCTTGGGTCAGGAAGTTTTTGGCCTGGCGCAAGGTTTCGGCATCGGAATTGTAGGTAATGGTCAGTTGCTTGCCGTCTATCTGAACGGCCTTGATGGGGCGGGTCGCCAGGATGAAATAATCATTCAATGACGTATGCCGGATAAACGTATCGATGACGAAAGCGGCGAGCTTGGCCGGCAGCAGCAGCTTTCCGGCCTTGAATTTCGTTATGCCGGGGAGGGCGTTTTGGTCTGCGTCGTCTTCATGGCCCAGCCTGAAACTGATGTTCAGATATTTGCCCAGGCTGTTGCGGGGCAGGGTCATGGTGACATTGAATCTGACTCTCTCGTTTTTTAGCTCTATTTTGACGGCGCTTTTACTGTACCGGTTCAGCAGGTAATTGCCGGCGAGATTGAGATCGGCCTCGGTCAGCACGATCGTATGGATTTCATCCGGTCGGGTTTTGGAGCCTTCATGCAGGATCTGTTTCGCCCTGACGACGTCATCGTGGGTCAGCGCCCAGCCCAGCTCGGTTTCGGGCGTGTTGCCGACGGCAAACAGGACGAGCATGACGCAGAAGATAACTAATGCGCCCAAACTATAGCACAAGGCTCGGAATAAGGTTTTCATGAATAGGGTTTATATAAACTCCAGTTTGAAGCTTGAAGATTTTAAATAGTCGGCTTCCTGGATCAAATCGGCATAGGTCAGCGGCGACTGGGCCAGCCAATTGTCAGGAAACTGCAGACGGATTCTGGATTTTACAATGGTTATTTTGAACTCCGGCAGCTGATGTTCGTGGCGATTGCGGCGCAGTAACACGGCCAGCCGCAGAATGATGGTCAGATAGGGCGCGTTGATGTCCCAAGGATACGGCAAATCGCTGAAACGGGAGCGCGAAAACTTGCGCCGGTGCGATCTGACAATCGTGGCCAGCAAGATCTGGTCCTGCCTGGAAAAACCGGCCATGTCGGCGTTCTTGATAATATAGGCGCTGTGCTTATGGTATTGGTTATGCGCGACATCATGGCCTATCTCATGCAGCGTGACCGCCCAGTCCAGAAACTGCTCGCTGTCTTCGTTGTTATAAAGACAAGTCTCGCTGTCCAATTGCTTCAGCATATAGCGGACGGTCTGCCTGACGCGCTCTGCGTGTCCCTTATCGGTATGATAGCGCTCGGCCAGTGTCCGCACGGTCGCCGAGCGAATGTCCCGGTCATAGATACGGCCCAGCAAGTCCTGGATCAGGCCTTCCCTGAGCGCGCCGTCGGAGACGTTCATCTGCTCGATGCCAAGGCTTTTGAACGTGGCGTAGAGAATCGCGACGCCGCCCGGAAAGACTGGCAGGCGCTCCGGGTCCAGTCCCGGCAAGGCCAGCTCGCGGATATGGCCGCGGCGATTGAGATGGGCGATCAATTGCTCCAGTCCTTCCCGCGTAATGCCGTTATTGCTCCAGTTCTTGGCCTGCAGGACCTTATCGATGGCGCGCAGGGTGCCCGAGGCGCCGATGGCTTCGTCCCAGTTTTTGCGCTGGAATTTCTGCTCGAAGGGTTCCAGCTGCTGCTCGGCGAACAGGATGGCCTGGCTCAATGCGCTTTTCGATAGCTTGCCGTTTTTAAAAAAGGCATTGCTGACCGAGACGCAGCCCATGGGCAGGCTCTCTTTTTTTTGCGGCGTGGCGTCCTGGCCGATAATGTACTCGGTGCTGCCGCCGCCAATGTCCATCACGAAGCGGAGATTGGCATTGCTGCCCAGGCTGTGCGCGACGCCCAGATAAATCAGGCGCGCTTCTTCTATGCCTGAAATGATGTCGATGGGGTGGTTCAGGGCTTTTTCGGCTTTGGCCAGGAACTGCTCGGCGTTTTTGGCTGTGCGCAGGGTGTTGGTGCCGACGGCGCGGACGCTGCCGGGCGGAAAATTGCGGATTCGCTGGCCGAATCGCTGCAGACACTCCAGCGCTCTGTTTTGCGTGGCGATATCCAGATTGTGTTTCTTGTCCAGCCCGGATGCCAGCCTGACCATTTCCTTGAGCCGGTCGACCGTTTGTAGTTTGCCGTCGGTCAGGCTGCAGACGATCATGTGAAAGCTGTTGGAACCCAGGTCCACAGCGGCAACGGTTTCAGGCGGTTTCTTTGGCACGGGCTATCCGGTTTTGTCTACGAAACTTTTAAAGATCTGATAGAATTACAAATTTTTTAGCTATCCATCTCGTACTTTAAAATGGATCCGTCGCTTAATTTAACTTATTTGGAGGCTTCCGTTAAGTGTTAGTTTCAGCATGAAGGCATTATCAATTCGCAATCTCAGGAAAATCTATAATAATGGATTTGTAGCCTTAAAGGGCATTGATCTTGATGTCGAAGCCGGTGATTTCTTTGCTCTGCTGGGACCTAACGGCGCCGGCAAATCGACGACGATCGGCATTATCAGTTCCCTGATCAATGCCAGCAGCGGTTCGGTCAGTATTTTCGGCCATGACCTGCAGCACGACAGGGCCAGGGCGAAAAGCTGCATAGGGCTGGTCCCCCAGGAAGTCAATTTCAACCAGTTCGAGACGGTCAAGAATATCCTGCTCAATCAGGCCGGCTATTACGGCACGCCGCGCAAGATCGCCCTGCAGCGAACCGAGCAATGCCTGAAGCAAATGGACCTGTGGGATAAGCGCGACACGGTATCGAGGCGCTTGTCGGGCGGCATGAAGCGCCGGGTCATGATTGCCCGCGCGCTGGTGCACGCGCCTAAGCTGTTGATTCTGGACGAGCCGACGGCCGGCGTCGATATCGAAATCCGCCGCTCGATGTGGAAGCTGATGCAGGAAGTCAACCGGCAAGGCACCACCATTATCCTGACCACGCATTACCTGGAAGAGGCCGAAAGCCTGTGCCGCAATATCGCCATCATCAACCACGGCCAGATCGTCGAAAATTCGGACATGAGCAGCTTATTGGCCCGGCTTAACATCGATTATTTCGTGCTCGACCTGGCCGAGCCGATGCGAACATTGCCGGTCCTTGAAGGCTATCAAATAGAGCGAGTCTCGGACAGAGTGCTGAATGTGGCCGTGCCTAAGGAGTACGGGCTGAACAAATTATTCAAGCTGTTGACGGAAAGCAATATCAAAGTGGTCAGCCTGAAAAACAGGACCAACCGGCTGGAACAACTGTTCATGGATTTGATTGATCAAGAACCCGACGAGTCGCCGCAATGAATCACGCCATAGCCCTTAGAACCATCGTCAAAAAGGAAGTCCAGCGCTTTATCCGGATCTGGCCGCAAACCTTGCTGCCGCCGGCCATTACCACCGCGCTTTATTTCCTGATTTTCGGCAAGCTGATTGGCGAGCGGATCGGCACTGTCAGCGGCGCCAGTTATATGGACTATATCGTGCCGGGCGTCATCCTGATGTCGGTGATCAGCCATTCCTACGCCAATGTCGTGTCTTCGTTTTATTCAACCAAGTTTCAGCGCAATATTGAAGAACTGCTGGTTTCGCCGGTATCGAACTGGGTGATCCTAGCGGGGTATGTCAGCGGCGGTATTATCCGCGGCTTACTGGTGGGGACCGTCGTCGCGTTGATATCGCTCGTCTTTGCCGATATCGCCGTCAATAATGCCGTGATTGCCTTGTCGATAGCCGTGCTGACGGCCACGGTATTCTCGCTGGCCGGCTTTATCAATGCCGTGTTCGCGGACAGCTTTGATGACATTTCCATCATCCCGAACTTTGTCCTGACGCCGTTGAGCTATCTGGGCGGCGTATTCTATTCGGTCGACATGCTGCCGGGCGTCTGGCGGACGATTTCCCAGGGCAATCCGATCCTGTATATGATCAACGCGTTTCGCTATGGGCTGATCGGTGTGACTGACGTGGATATCGGAATTGCCTTCATCATGACCGGCGGTTTCAGCGTGCTTCTTATCCTGTTCAGCCTGTTTTTGCTGCATAAGGGCGTGGGGATCAAGAATTAGCGCGGGGCTGAGCCTGTTGCCATAAAACCACGAAGGCCGCAAAGAAACACTGAAGTGTAAAAGTCTGGATTTGATCCGGCATAAGCGAAATCAAATTCGGACTTATACTGGCATTTTAGAAAATGGAAATATAGGTACTTTCAGCTTTAGGTTCACCATTAACATACCATCCCGCTCAAGCTCTAGGTTACCGCAATGGTACGGATAAAAGCCCAGTTAAAAAATGAATTTAACGCAGCAGAGCCTATAGGTATTTAGCCGAATTGCATCTAAGTTCAGATGTTGTATTTTTGAACCGTAGCCGAGGTTAAATCAGTGATTTCCATCCAACTTTTGAGGTTCAAATGGGTCAAGTCTTAGGATATGCTGCTCTGTTGATTGTTGCCTTTTATCTACTAACGTATATCGTAGATCCTGTTTTAATTGCATTGATAATTATTGTCTGCACTGCAGTCTGGTTTTTTTTCTATACGAAAGCGAGGCAGAAGTAAAAAGTGTTGTATGCCCAACATCAACATGAAAAACTTAGAGAACAGCAAAAGAAGCAAAGAAATTCGGGCATTCTTGAAAAACGATAAAAAAAGCTCCTATCGCAAAATTTGTCAAACTGAACCAATTTATTGCTCTTAGGCGTTCAAAGCTTGGATGATCCGTTTACTAAGGTAAGAATGTATCGGCGTATAAGCAGTTTATCGCTTCAGTCCTTCATGCTGGGCTGGCGCTTTAGCGGAAACCCGGCGAAGGCGGCCAATCCAGCCCACCCCGTTAAAAGCCGCGGCGCTCGGCGCAGCAAGCGAATGGGCGTGTCATCTTCAGTCCATTAAAACAACCCCGAAAAAGGCTGCACCGTCACCCATTCGCCGGCTTTGATGTCGGCGCTGTCATGGGCAAGAATGATGAACGCGTTCGCAACGCTCATCGAGCTTAAAATCCCCGAGCCCTGCCTGCCGGTCGTTTTCACGATCCACTCGCCGTTTTCGTTCTGCTCGATAATGCCGCGATGGATTTCGGTGCGGCCGGGTTTCTTGCGCAGGTTTTCGACGGTTTTGGCCAGGAAGGTCGGCGCGATCGGCTTGTTGTCGATGCCCAGCATTTTTTCCAGGGCGGGCAGGACAAATTGATAAAACGTCACCATGACAGCGACGGGATTGCCGGGCAGGCCGAAGAACGCGGCCTTGCCGATCCGGCCGAAAGCCAGGGGGCGTCCCGGTCTGAGGGCCACTTTCCAGAAATCGACCTGGCCGGAGGACTGCAGTGCCGTTTTCGTGTAATCGGCTTCACCGGCCGAAACTCCGCCCGAAGAAATGATCATGTCGGCATAAGTGCCGGCTGCCTCGAAACTTTTCAACAGCGATTCGGGATCATCTTCCAGAATGCCAAGATTGATGACTTCGATATCGGGCCGGTCCAGCGCCGCCAGCAGGCTGTAGCGGTTGCTGTCGTAAATGCCGCCCGCGCCGGGCATCTGGCCGATGCCGACTACTTCGTTGCCGGTCGAGGCGACGGCTATCCTGAATTTCCGGCGCACGTTGACTTCGGCCAGGCCGAGCGAGGCGCACAGGCCGATGTCGGGCGGCGTCAGGTATTTGCCCGGTTGCAGAACGGTTTGCCCCTGCTGGATGTCCTCGCCGGCCTGGCGGACGTTCTGGCCAGGCTTGTGCCGGTTGTCCAGTTCGATGAAGTGGCCGGACAGTTGAACCTGTTCCTGCATGATGACGGTGTCCAGCCCTTCCGGCATGGGCGCGCCGGTCATGATGCGAATGCATTGGCCGCGCTCGGCCTTGCCCGTGTATGGCCTGCCGGCAAAAGCCCGGCCGATGATTTCCAGCCGGCGCGTGCCCTGGCCGGGCAAATCCTCGACACGCAGGGCGTAGCCGTCGACGGCGGCATTGGTATGCGCCGGCACATTGCGGGTTGAGATGACCGGCTCGCAGAGCGTACGGCCTCTGGCACGCTCGATAGCGAGGCGCTCATGGCCGCTGATCACGGGCACGGCGGCCAATATCCGGGCCAGCGCGTCTCTGACGGGAATCAGGCCGGGTTCATGGATATCGTTGCAGCTGGGTTGGGTCGTAATCATTTTCGCGTGCTGGGTCCGTTGGCGGGAATGCCGTTGCCCATAAAGCCCAGAAAATATTCCAGGTTCCGGAACTCCGGGCTTTGAGCAGGGATGGGCTCGGCTTTGATCTGTTCCAGGCATTCCCCGAAGCGGCGGTGCAGCGTACCCATTTCGCCCCATTTCAACCGGTAAACCGGCCAGTGGCTGGTGTGTCCGAGGGAGGGGCTCAGAATTTCCGATCGCAGCTGCTTGCCGGCGTTCTGCACATGGCAGGTGGCGCAGGCGAAATTCAACTGGCCGCGGCGCTGGTAGTAAAAGTCCTTGCCTTGCCGGTAGGCGGCCAGGGCGCGCGGGTCGTCGGCCGGTATCGTGATCGTGATCGGTTTGCCGCGCGAAGTGAAGGCCATGTAGGCGAGCAGCCTGGCCATGTCGCCTTTTTCATAGGGCAAAGGGGCTTCCCGGTTTTCGGCGCGGCAGTCATTGATGGCTCTGGCCAAGGTGATGACTTCGCCCTTGCCGCGGTCCCAGCGCGGGTATTCATGAGCAATGCCGATGCCTTTATCAGGGAAACAGTCCGCATAGCGGCGGCCGTTCCCGAAAGGCGTATTGAACAAGGCCTCGCCCTGTTCTATGGCCGCTTCATAAGGCGGAAATTCCTCGATCGCCTGCCAGGACTGGCGCGCGATTGGATCGATCGCATAGACGCCGTCGGCATAATCGGACAGCGTGAGCTTCGGGAACCGTTGCTGGTAGTGCTGTCGGAACTTTTGCTGATCCTGCAGCGGATCGGCCTGCGCAGGCAGCGCCAACAGCAGGCCGATAAAACCGCCAACGCTATTTGATAATATGCTCTTCAGAATCCTGCTGGCCAAGATTGTCCACCCAACTGATCGTGATTTTATCGCCCGGCTCGCCGCCTTTCAGCATGAAGGCGAAATACGGGTCCTTGGAAACGCCGCCGCCTGTCGCGCAATTGGCGATTGTCTTGCCGTTATGTTTGACGGTCAGCTCCTGAATGAAGTGCGCGGGGATAGGCTGGTTCGTGCTCTTGTCGATGTTGCGGCCGTGCTCCATCGGATGCGAAATCAGGGTTCTGATCTGGAGCTTGCCGTCGATGCGCTTGGTGCGGATTCTGATGCTGCTCATGCTAACCTCCGCAACCGCCGATCGTGACTTTGACCGTTTCCCTGGCGCTGTAAAGCTTCTCGCCGGCCTGCACGATGACGATGACATCGGACGTTTCGGCCATTTTCAGGCGGGCCGAGACAAAAGGCTCGAGCTCGGGCGACAGATCGAACCGGGCGGCCAGCGGCACGGGATTTTTCTCGACCAGGATGGAGATGCTTTCGGTGCCGTCAAGGCGGCTGGAGACGGTGATCGGCACCACGGCGCCGTTTTCTGCGATTTGCGGTATCTGGATATCGATCTGGTCGCTTTCGGTAATCCTGGCGTCCTTGAACAGCGTTTTCAGTGTCTCTTCCAATTTATGCGGGGCGAACTGCTCGGCGATCCATTCCGCGCCGGCCCTGTCGGGCTTCAGTAGGCCGCAGGCCAGGGCGATGGCGTAAGCGCTGAACGATACGGATTTTTTCAGAAATTCTCTACGGTTGACGGACATGGATACTCCGGTCTGCGTTGCTGATAAGTCATTCCAGGCTCCAGAGATAATCGACGACTTTATCGATCTCTTCCGGGTCGAGGATACGGTTCCTGCCGAACGGCGGCATGCTGGTTTCGGGGTTGAAGCGCGTCGCGTCCCAGATCTGTTCGCGCAGTTGTCGCTTGTCCTTGAACCGGCTTGGCATGGTCGTCAGCGCGGGGCCGATATTGCCGGGCGCTTCGCCGTCGGCAATCACATGACAGGCCAGGCAGTTGCCCTTGTTGCGGTCGAATGCAATCTGCCTGCCTTCGTCCAGGCGCTGTTTCGGGACATTATCGGCCATGCCGGTGCCGGGCAGCAGCAGAATAAGGGCGATGAGCGCGAGTTTCATGGCAGTGCGGACTCGCTCTCGAACAGGGGCAGATAAGCGCGCGCCGACTGTTCCGGCTGACGGTCGAAAATGCCGCCGATGACGGCCAGCAGGTCGGCGCCGGCTTCCAGCAACGGCGCGCCGTTGCTGGGCAGGATGCCGCCTATGGCCACGATCGGGATATGCAATATACGCTTGGCCTGCCCGAGCGTGTCAATGCGGGCAGGTGAGGCCAGCGGCTTCGACGAGGACGGGAAAAAGCGCCCGAAGGCCACGTACGTTGCGCCTTCCCGTTCCGCTTCGACGGCGCGCTCGACCGAGTCATAGCAGGACACGCCGATGATGGCGTCCGCGCCAAGCCGTTTTCGGGCTTCGGCGAGATGGCCGTCTTCCTTGCCGAGATGCACGCCGTCAGCGCCCGATTGAACGGCCAGGTCGACATCGTCGTTGATAATCAGCGGCACGTTCTGGCGATGGCAGAGTTTGACCAGTTCGCGGGCCAGCAGGGCGGCATCGACGGGGTTTTTGTCGCGATACTGCACGACGGCCGCGCCGCCGCGAATCGCCGCCGCGACTTCTTCAAGAATCGTGTCGATGGTTTTGTGGTCGGTCTGCGTGATGGCGTAGAGGCCGGTTCGAGGAAATTTCATCAGTCGTCGATCCAGAAAAAACGGTTGGGGTTGTGCTGGCCGCGGCCGGGCCGGTAGGCGGCCTCCAGCGCATGCCAGGTGTAGTCCTGGGCTTCCAGGGCGGCCTGGAACGGGTCGAGCCCCTGCGCCATCAGTCCGGCCACGGCCGACGCCAGGGTGCAGCCGGAGCCATGATAGCTGGCCGGCAGCCGGTCCCAGGTAAAAGTTTCCAGGCAGCGGCCGTCATGGAACAGTTGATTGCTGACCGCGGGCGAAGTTTCATGCGTGCCGGTGATCAGCACATAGTCGCAGCCCTTGTCGAGCAGCGCCAGGCCGCAGTCATGCAGGTCGCTCAGGCCGGTCAGCCGGCGCGCCTCCTCGCTGTTGGGCGTCAGCAGGGTCGTGCGGGGCAGCAGCAGGTCCGTGACAGCCGCAATCAGCCGCTCGCTCGCCAGTTCGGCGCCGCCGCCGGCCGCCAGCACCGGGTCCAGGATGACCGGGATTCGCGGGTGGCCGGCCAATACCGTGTGGATGGCCGCGGCCGTGTCATGATGCCCGATCAGGCCGATCTTGATGGCCTTGACCGGCAGATCGGCCAGGAGCGTCGCGGCCTGGCTGATGATGTCATCCGGCCGTTGCGGAATCAGCTTTTTGACATTGTGCGTGTCCTGCTCGGTCAGGGCCGTGATCACGCTGGCGGCATGGCAGCGGTGGCTGGCCAGGGTCTCGATATCGGCCTGCACGCCGGCGCCGCCGCTGGGATCGTGGCCGGAGAAGCATAGTACAACGGGACGGTTCATGGTCAGAACGGCTTGACGACGGCCAGAATCACGATGCCGAGCAGAAACAGCACCGGCACCTCATTCATCCAGCGGTAAAAGACATGATCGCGCCGGTTGCGATCGTGTTTGAAGTCGAGCAGCCAGATCCCGCAGTAAACGTGATAGACCACCATCAAGGCCAGCAGCGCCAGCTTGGCATGCAGCCAGCCGGCCGATCCGTACAGAGCCCAGGCATAGTCGGCCAGCATCCAGATGCCGAAGACGAAGGTCAATATCATGCCCGGCGTCGTGATGCCGTAATACAGCTTACGCTCCATGACCTTGAAGCGCTCGTTGCTGATTTCGTCATCGCTCATGGCATGGTAGACATACAGGCGCGGCAGATAGAACAGGCCGGCGAACCAGGTGACCATGAAAATCAGGTGAAATGCTTTTAACCAGAGCATGGCTTATCCTTTCAGCAGGGTTTCGATGCGGGTTTTCATGTCATCAGGGTCGAACGCGCCGATTTTCTGCAGCGCGATCGAGCCGTCCGGCGCGATCAGGAATGTGGTCGGCGTCAGGCGGACATCGCCGAAAGCCCTGGCATGATCCGCCAGCAAATCCAGTGCAACCTCGTAAGGCAGCGCCTTGTCTTTAGTGAAGGTGACGACGTGATTGGGCGGGTCGTAGTACATGGCGACGGCGATGATTTCCAGCCCCCGCTCATGATAGTTTTTGTAAAGGTCGACCAGATGCGGAATTTCTTCCATGCAGCCGGGGCAGTCGGTGGCCCAGAAGGTGACCAGCACGGGCTTGCCGCGCAGCGCACTCAGGGCGATTTTTTTGCCGGTAATGGTCGTGAAGGTCGCATCAGGCGCCGGCGCCGCGGTTTTGCCAAGGCTTATCCAGAGCCCCGCCGAAATCAGCGCCAGGAGCAACACTCCCAGAAACCCGTCTTTAATTTTCATTACTTTAAATGTCAACTATTGATAATATCGGGATTATAGCAAAGCTGTTAATCTATAGGTCCATTTAGCGCGTAGTCTTCCGGAGAATTGCCCCATGAAGAAAATTCTTATTTCAGACAAGTTGGCAGAAGCAGGCATTAATTATTTACATGATCAGCCCGATATACAACTGCATATCGAGACAGGATTGGATGAAGAAGGACTTTGCAAGATTATCGGCGACTACGATGCGCTGCTGATACGCAGCGATACCAAGGTCACTAAAAAAGTGCTGCAGGCCGGCAAGCGCCTGAAACTGATAGGCCGCGCCGGCATCGGCGTCGATAACGTCGATCTGGCCGCGGCCACGGAGCAGGGCGTGATCGTCATGAATACCCCCGACGCCAATGCCACGACCACGGCCGAGCTGGCCATTGCGCACATGATGTCGCTGAGCCGGCATTTGCCGGACGCCGACCGTTCCATTCGCGCGGGCAAATGGGAACGCTCCAGGCTGATGGGGGCCGAAATCGCGCACAAGACGCTGGGCATCATCGGTTTTGGCACGATCGGGCGCATCGTCGCCCAGCGCGGGTTAGGCCTGAAAATGCACGTGATCGCGCACGATCCGTTCGTCACGCCGGAGATATTCGAGGAATTCGGCGTCGAGCCCATGGATCTTGATGACTTGTTGAGGCAATCCGACTATGTGACCCTGCATTGTCCGCTGATCGAGAAAACACGCAACTTGATAGGCAGCAGCCAGCTGACCATGATGAAGAAAGAGGTGATGCTGATTAACTGCGCCAGGGGCGGGCTGGTTGATGAGAATGCGCTGTACGATGCGCTGAAGAATGGCCAGATCGCCGGCGCGGCGCTTGATGTTTATGAGCATGAGCCGCCGGCCAATTCACCCTTGCTGGAACTGGATAATATCGTGTTCACGCCGCATCTGGGCGCCTCCACGACGGAAGCGCAAGTTGCGGTCAGCGTGGAGATCGCCCGGCAGGCCGTCACCTTCCTGAAAACCGGCGAGGCGGTCAATGCCCTGAATCTGCCCAGGCTGTCGGCGGAAGAGCTGAAACGGGCAAGCGAGTTTATGACATTGTCCAACATTCTGGGCAAGGTACTGGTCAATCTGGCCTCCAAACCGCTGGAAAAAATCGAGGTGGCGCTGTTCGGCAAGGCGGCGGAGGTCGAGGCGCGCCCCGTGTCGGTATCGGCGCTGATAGGCGTGCTGAGCGGGCAGGTTTCGGCCCCGGTCAACCGCGTCAACGCTGAAAATATCGCGCGGCGCCAGGGGATTTCCCTGATTGAGTCGAAAACCCAAGAAACGCAGGATTATCTGTCGCTGATCAAGGTGACCGGGCATTACGCAGACCAGAGCATCACGCTGGCCGGCGTCCTGCTGGGCGGCCGCCATCCGCGCCTCATCTCCATTGATCAGTTCGATATCGAAGTCGTGCCCACAGGCACCGTATTGATTACGCGCCATGACGACAAGCCGGGCGTGATATCGGCCATCAGCGCCGTACTGGGCAATGCCAATATCAACATCTCCAGAATGGAGGTCAGCACGGCCGACAACCAGAATCAGGCCATGGCGGTCATCAGCGTTTCCAAGCCGCTGACGGATGACTTATTGCAACAACTGTGCGGCATCGAGGCCGTGTATAAAGCGACGCAGATTAATTTATGAGTTTTGATATCGTTTGTTTTGATTGCGACAGCACGTTGAGCTGGATAGAAGGCATAGACGAACTGGCCCGGCGCATTGGGCTGGGCCAGGAAATGTCCAGGCTCACCGAAGCGGCCATGAACGGCGAGGTGCCGTTGGAAGCGGTTTATGGGCAACGCTTGTCGCTGATCAGACCGGATCAGTCCAGCATCGACTGGCTGGCGGATTTGTACATTGAGGAAATCGTCCAGGGCGTCAAGGAGGTGTTTGAGACGTTGTCGGCGCAAGGCAAGGAACTGCATATCATCAGCGGCGGCATCCGGCAGGCTTTGTTGCCTTTGGCGCGGTATCTGGATCTGGACGAAAGCCATGTGCATGCCGTCAATGTCTATTTTGACGAGGAGGGCTGCTATCGCGGGTATGACCAGGCCTCGCCCCTGGCCAGAACCGGAGGCAAGGCCGATTGCTGCAGGGCGTTAAGCAGGCCGCAAGCCTCCGTCGTTATGATTGGCGACGGCAAGACCGACATGGAAACCAGGCAGGCGGGCGCTTATGTGATCGGCTTTGGCGGCGTGACCGAGCGGCCCATCGTGCGCGAGCAAGCCGATGTTTTTATTGCCGGGCCTTCAATGACCGCCATTCTGCCGTATATTTTGTAAAGTGTATCGATTAGCACCGGACAGAATGTTAAAATTGATGAATTTTAAACTGTTACTAGAGAGAGACAATGGCTGGACATAGTAAATGGGCTAATATCAAACACCGCAAGGCCGGACAGGACGCCTTGCGCGGCAAGCTTTTCACTAAAATCCTCAGAGAAATCACAGTAGCGGCAAAAGCTGGCGGCGGCGACCCGGCGACTAACCCGTCTTTGCGGACGGCGATAGACAAGGGGCTGGGCGCCAATATGAAGCGCGATACCATTGAAAACGCCATCAAAAAAGCCACCGGCACGCAGGAAGGCGCCAACTATGAACATGTGCGCTATGAGGGTTATGGTCCCGGCGGCACGGCCGTCATGGTCGATTGCCTGACCGATAACCGCAACCGTACCGTTGCCGAAGTGCGCCATGCCTTCAGTAAAGCGGGCGGCAACCTGGGCACGGACGGTTCCGTGGCCTATATGTTCAACAAAATCGGCATTATCACGTATGCCGGTTCGGTTGATGAGGACGCGCTGATGGAAGCCGCCCTGGAGGCCGGCGCGGAGGACGTCGTGGCCAATGACGACGGTTCGAAGGACGTCATGACCACGCCGGAAAACTATCTGGAAGTCAAGGACGCCCTGATTGCGGCGGGTTTTCAGCCTGACAACGCCGAGATCACCATGCAGGCGTCGACCAATACCGAACTCGACGCTGAAACCGCGGAGAAAATGATGCGCCTGATTGAACGGCTGGAAGACCTGGACGACGTACAGAATGTCTACTCCAATGCCGACATCAGCAACGACATCATGGAGCACTTGTCTGAAAAGGCATAACGTATATTGGCTTGTTAGCCTTGAAATCATTATCGGCAGGCACTATTTATCGTGACGCGCATTTTGGGGATAGACCCCGGTTCAAGAATTACCGGTTACGGCATCATCGAGGATTCATCGCGCGGTTATAGCTATATAGCCAGCGGCAGCATCCGCGTCAGTGCCGACTATTTTCCTGACCGGCTCAAGCAAATCTTTGATGGTATTGTGGAAATTGTCGATTTATATCAACCCGAGCAGATGGCCATAGAGCAGGTTTTCATGCATAAAAACGCGGACTCCGCGCTTAAGCTAGGGCAGGCCCGCGGCGCGGCGATCTGCGCAGTCCAGGTCACGGGCCTGCCGGTGTTCGAATACGCCGCCCGCCAGGTCAAGCAGGCCTTGGTGGGCAAAGGCAGCGCCGAGAAGCTTCAGGTCCAGCATATGGTGAAAATCCTGCTGAACCTGCAGGGCGAACTGCAGATCGATGCCAGCGACGCCTTGGGGCTTTCGCTGTGCCATGCCCACTACCAGCAAACCGCGCTGCGTTTGCAGCAGGGGCTGCGGCGATGATAGGTTTTTTACGCGGCAAGCTGGTGCATAAAGCGCCGCCGATGCTGTTGCTCGATGTGCACGGTGTCGGCTATGAAGTCGAGGCGCCGATGACGACTTTTTACGACCTGCCGGCCATCGGCGAGGAAGTCCAGCTGCACACGCACCTTGTCGTGCGCGAAGATGCCCATATCCTGTTCGGGTTTTCGACCGAAGGCGACCGCCTGATGTTCAGGAACCTGATCAAGGTCAACGGCGTCGGCCCCAAATTGGCCTTGACGATCCTGTCCGGCCAGAGCGCCGAGGAATTCCATCATTGCATCCTGAACGGCGACACGCAGGCTTTGGTCCGTCTGCCGGGCGTAGGCAAAAAAACCGCCGAGCGCCTGATGATCGAAATGCGCGACAGGCTGCCCAATTTAGGCGATGCGGCGCCGGTGCGGGTCGATGTGTCGTCGGCCCAGGCGGCCAAAAATCCCAAACAGGAAGCCATCAGCGCATTGTGCGCGCTGGGCTACAAGCCGCAGGACGCCGCAAGGATGGTGCAGGGCATCGGTACGGAAGATAAAAGCTGCGAAGACATTATCCGCTTGGCATTGCAAGGCGCGCTGAAATGATAGAACGAGATCGAATGGTTACCGCCCACAGGCTTACCGATGAAGAACGGCAGGACCGGGCCATCCGGCCCAAACGCCTGGCCGACTATGTCGGCCAGAAAGAGCTGTGCGCGCAGATGGAGATTTTCATTCAAGCCGCCATGGCGCGCCAGGAAGCCCTGGACCATGTGCTGATCTTCGGCCCGCCGGGCCTGGGTAAAACCACGCTGGCCAACATCATCGCGGCCGAGATGGGGGTCAACATCCGCCAGACGTCGGGGCCGGTGCTCGACAAGGCCGGCGATCTCGCCGCGCTGCTGACCAATCTTGAAGCGCATGATGTCCTGTTCATCGATGAAATCCATCGCCTGAGCCCGGCGGTCGAGGAGATCCTGTATCCGGCCATGGAGGACTATCAGATCGATATCATGATCGGCGAAGGGCCGGCCGCGCGCTCCATCAAGCTGGACCTGCCGCCGTTCACGCTGGTGGGCGCGACCACCCGCGCAGGTCTTTTGACTTCGCCGTTGCGCGACCGCTTCGGCATCGTGCAGAGGCTGGAGTTTTATACGATCGATGAACTGGCCAGCATCGTCGCGCGTTCGGCGAGAATGCTGGGCGTCAACATGGAGCAGGCCGGCGCTCATGAGATAGCGCGCCGGTCGCGCGGCACGCCCCGCATCGCCAACCGCCTGCTGCGCCGCGTGCGGGACTTTGCCGAAGTCAAAGGCAACGGCATCGTGACGCAGGAAATCGCCAATCAGGCGTTGACCATGCTCAAAGTCGATAACAATGGCTTCGATGCGCAGGACCGCAAGCTGCTGCTGACCATGATCGAAAATTTCGCCGGCGGGCCGGTAGGGCTCGATACGCTGGCGGCCGCCATCAGCGAGGAGCGCGGTACGATTGAAGATGTGCTGGAACCGTATTTGCTCCAGCAGGGATTCATTATGCGCACGCCGCGCGGACGCGTGGTGACCCAGCACGCCTATCTGCATTTCGGCCTGCAACCGCCGCAGCAGTTAGGCGTGTCCGAAGATATATTTACCTAGCGACCATTGATCCGATCAAGAGTGCAGCAGCCATAAGAGGGTGACTTTTTAGTCGCCCTTTATGCTTTAAAGCGTACAGCCTCTCGATTTCCAATATCAGCATCGTTTTTAGAGGGCTCATCTAATGAGGGAATAAAGAACAATGAAAAAATTTATCTGGCCAGTACGGGTTTATTACGAAGACACTGATGCAGGCGGCGTGGTGTATTATGCCAACTACCTGAAGTTTTTCGAGCGGGCAAGGACTGAAATGCTGAGGGCGATGGGGCATGAACAGGATCAATTGATGAAAGAGGGCATTATTTTTGTTGTGCGTTCCCTGCAAGTCGATTACCTGACTCCGGCCCGATTCAACGAGCTACTACAGGTCAGCGCCGACTTGAGCCTTGTTAAAAAGGCTAGTTTCGATTTTGAGCAACAAATTACACGAGGCGACGAAGTTCTGTGCAAGGCTACGATCCGAATTGCCTGCCTGGATGCGCGGACCATGCGTCCTAAAGCGATTCCCGAGAAATTACAAGAGCAGTTAAAGAATGAGTACTGATTTATCCATTTTTCACTTAATTACAGAAGCCAGTTTTGTCGTTCAATTTGTCATGCTGATATTGCTGGTGGCTTCGATCATATCGTGGACATTCATCTTTTCCAAACGCAAGGCGCTGATCCAGGCCCTTGAAATCACCGACGAGTTCGAGGAACAATTCTGGTCCGGCGTGCCATTGGCCGATCTCTACAGAAAGCTGACATCGAAGGACTTCGAACCGGAAGGCATAGAGAAAATATTCCTCGCCGGCTACAAGGAATTCTCCCGTATGCGCCAGACCGGCAATGTCGAGCCCGGCGTGCAAGTGGAAAGCGCGCAGCGCGCCATGCGCATCGAACTGTCGCGCGAACTGGACCGGCTTGACGAGCATTTGCCATTTCTGGCGACCGTCGGCTCGACCAGCCCCTATATCGGCTTGTTCGGTACGGTGTGGGGCATCATGAATTCATTCCGCTCCCTGGGCAACGTGCAGCAGGCGACATTGGCGCAAGTGGCGCCCGGCATTGCCGAGGCCTTGATCGCGACAGCCATCGGCCTGTTCGCCGCGATCCCGGCCGTTGTTTCCTATAACCGTTTTTCCACGCGTCTGGACCGGCTGACAGGACGCTACGAATTGTTCGTCGAGGAATTCGTCGTATTATTGCAGAGGCAGGCGCACAACAAATGAGTCCACAAGAAAGCAGCAAACGCGGCCGCGGCCGAAGAAAACCCATGGCGGAAATCAATGTCGTCCCTTACATTGACGTTACGCTGGTATTGCTGATCATTTTCATGATCACGACCCCCATGCTGCAAACCGGCGTGAAAGTCGATCTGCCCAAGGCCGAATCGGCCACGGTGGAACAGAAGGATGATCCGCCGCTTGTGATCACGATCGATAAGCAGGAACAATACTTTATCAGTAACGGCGACGGCAAGGACGAGCCTGTGCAGCCTGAGGAAATCAGCCCGCGAGTGACGGCCATCCTGGGCGGCAAGCCGCAGACCCAGGTTCTGATCAATGCCGATGAAACGCTGGGTTACGGCAAAGTGGTTAAGGTAATGGCTGAATTGAAAAGGACCGGCCTGTTAAGCAATGTAGGATTAATGACTAAACCTGAGAATCAATAGAGAGTAAATGGATAGTCGAAAACGATTTGTATGGCCTTTTATCCTGGCTTTAGTTTTGCATGTTGTGCTTTTCAGCCTGTTTGCCTTAAGTTTCGACACCAAACCTAAGCAAAGCAGTGAGCCTGCGCCGGAAATTATCCAGGCTTCGCTGGAAGACATCGATGTGCCTCCGGAAGCAGAGGCTCAGCCCGAGAAGTCGAATGAATCCCGGGCGGAGCAGCAGAAAGCCGAGGAAGTGAGACGGCAACAATTAGCGGAGCAACAAAAGACCGAAGCCGCCAGGGCCGCCGCGGCAAAAGCCGAGGCGGAAAAGATTGCCGCTGAAAAAGCGGCCGCGGAGCAGGCTGAAATGGCAAAAGCCAAGGCAGCCGCGGAAGCCGCCAAAGCCAGGGCGGCAGCCGAAAAAGCAGCGGCCGAGAAAGCCGCCGCTCAAAAGGCTGCGGCTGAGAAAGCGGCTGCCGAAAAAGCCGAGGCCGCCCGAGCCAAAGCGACTGCCGAAAAAGCCGCCGCCGAAAAGGCTGCCGCCGAAAAGGCCGAAGCAGCAAAAGCCGAGGCGGAAAGAATTGCGGCCGCCAAAGCGGCAGGGGAGCAGGCGGAAATAGCAAAAGCCAAGGCAGCCGCGGAAGCCGCCAAAGCCAGGGCCGCAGCCGAAAAAGCAGCGGCCGAGAAAGCCGCCGCCGAGAAGGCCGAGGCAGCAAGGGCCAAAGCCGCTGCTGAAAAAGCCGTCGCTGAAAAGGCGGCGGCCGAGAAGGCCGAGGCCGCCCGAGCCAAAGCTGCTGCCGAAAAAGCCGCGGCAGAAAAGGCCGAGGCAGAAAGAATTGCAACCGCCAAAGCGGCCGCAGAGCAAGCGGAAATAGCAAGAGCGAAGGCGGCTGCGGAAGCCGCCAAAGCCAAAGCTGCCGCTGAAAAGGCGGCTGCCGAAAAAGCGGCGGCCGAGAAAGCTGAAGCCGCGCGCGCCAAAGCCGCCGCTGAAAAGGCTGCCGCCGAGAAAGCCGAAGCTGCTCGAGCCAAAGCGGCTGCCGAGAAAGCTGCCGCTCAAAAGGCTGCGGCTGAGAAAGCGGCTATGGAAAAAGCCGAAGCGGCTCGCAAGGCCGCGGCCGAGAAAGCCGCCGCTAAAAAGGCAGCGGCCGAAAAAGCGGCGGTCGAGAAAGCCGCCGCCGAGAAAGCGGCTGCCGAAAAAGCCGCGGCAGAAAAGGCTGCGGCCGAGAAAGCCGCCGCTAAAAAGGCAGCCGCTGAAAAAGCGGCGGCCGAGAAAGCCGAAGCCGCGCGCGCCAAAGCCGCCGCTGAAAAGGCTGCCGCCGAGAAAGCCGAGGCCGCCCGGGCCAAGGCTGCCGCTGAAAAAGCCGCGGCAGAAAAGGCCGAGGCAGAAAGAGTTGCAGCCGCCAAAGCGGCCGCGGAGCAGGCGGAAATAGCGAAAGCCAAGGCAGCAGCCGAAGCGGCCAGAGCAGCGAGAGCGGCAGCCGGAGATAAGGCGAAGGATGCGATCCGGGATAAAGTGAATCGCAGCTGGATTCGTTCGCCTTCTGCCAGGGTTGGCATGAAATGCACCATCCAGGTCAGGCTGACTTCTGGAGGGCAAGTGATCGGTGAGCCCGCTGTTATTGCGTCCAGCGGCGATGATATTTTTGATAATTCCGCAGTCAACGCGGTTTTGAAAGCTCAGCCGCTGCCTGTGCCTACAGACAGGGAATTGTTTAACAAAGAGTTTAGATCGTTTACGTTCACGTTTGAACCAAGAGGATAAATTTGTGCTTGTAACCCGTACTGTTTTCCTGGCTAAAGGCGTTCAGAAATAGCTCAGGTGGAGTTTCAGCCGGTTTTTTGAATTAAATGACAGAGGAAATGATGTGAGTTTTTTTAGAAGAATGTTGTTAGTCGGCCTGATCGGGTTTCATGCCCCGGTCACTCATGCCGAAATGAATATTGAGATTACCGAAGGTATTGAGAGCGCCATGCCTATTGCCATAGTACCTTTCGGTTTCCAAGGGACAGCGGGCATGCCTGTTAATATCAGCTCGATCGTTAATTCAGACCTGGGACGTAGCGGATATTTTAAAACCCTGGACGAACAGAGCATGCTGAGCAGGCCGAGCACGGCAGAACAGGTCAGATTCAACGAATGGCAGTCTTTAGGACAGAATTATCTGGTTATCGGGCAAGTAACCGAAGAAGCGGGTCAATATATCACTCAGTTCCAAGTGTTTGATGTTTACAAAGGCACTCAGATATTGAACTACCGGATAGCCTCCGCACCAGCTGGCTTGCGCAAAGCGGCGCATCAAATCAGCGACATCATTTATGAAAAATTAACCGGTATTAAAGGTGTCTTCAGCGGCCAGATTATCTATATTACCAGCCAGTCGCAAGGCGGCAACCAGCGTATGCACAGACTGCAGGTCGCCGATGCCGACGGGTTTAATCCTCAAACCATCGCGTCATCGCCCGAGCCTTTGATGTCGCCGGCCTGGTCGCCTGACGGCAGAAAAGTGGCCTATGTCTCGTTTGAGAGAAAAACGGCGGGCGTTTATGTGCAGACACTGGCCACGGGCGAGCGGCAAAAAGTGGCCGAATTTCCTGGCATCAATGGCGCACCGGCCTGGTCGCCTGACGGGCAAAAGTTGGCGCTGACCTTGTCCAAAGACGGCAATCCCGATATCTATGTGTTAGATCTGTCCACGCGCTCGCTGTCCAAGCTGACTCAAAGCTATGCAATCGATACAGAGCCGGTCTGGTCGCCTGATGGCAGTCAGATCGTGTTTACATCGGATAGGGGCGGCAAGCCGCAACTGTACATCATGCCCAGCAGCGGCGGCCAGGAAAAAAGGCTGACATTCACCGGCGATTACAATGCGGGAGCCAGCTTCTCGCCGGACGGTAAAAACATAGCGATGGTTCATGGCAACCGGGGCGATTACCGCATTGCTGTGATGGATATGGCGACCCGTACGGTCAATGTGTTGACCGAAGGTCGCCTGGATGAATCTCCTAGTTTTGCCCCGAATGGCAATCTGATCCTGTATGCTTCGCGAAAAGGCGGTACCGGTTACTTATCGGCTGTATCAATCGATGGTAAAATGCAGCAAAAGCTGGTTTTTGATAGCAGTGAAGTTCGCGAGCCGGCATGGTCACCCTAGATCTGTTGACGGTGCACTATTTTTAAATAGAATTAATTATTTATTTATGGAAGTTAAAAATGAAATTAAGAAGAACGATATTGGCATTGGCAATCAGCACAACCATTTTGACGGCTTGCAGCTCAACAGATGAGCAGGACGCAGGTTTTACCGACGGCAGCCAGAGTGGCGCGGCCGGTATCAATGATGCCTCGACCAGCGGTTTAAATAGCGGTGCAGGCATCTCCGGTTCGGAGATGGGCAGCGGTTCAGGCTTTGGCAGTGCGGGTGGCGGCCTGGGGCCGGAATTTAGCGATCCTAGCAATCCGCTGTCAAAACAAACCATATACTTCATGCTGGACAGCAGCCAGGTTCAGCAGGAATTTGTGCCGGTCGTCGCTGCGCATTCACAATACCTGCTTGCAAATCCTGGACAACACATAGTGTTGGAAGGCCACGGCGATGAGCGTGGTTCTCGCGAATACAACATCGCATTAGGCGAGCAACGCGCAAAAGCGGTTGCCAGCATGATGAAAGTTCAAGGGGTCAGCGAGGTCCAGCTGGAAATTGTCAGTTACGGTGAAGAGAAACCGGCGGCATTTGGCCATGATGAGTCATCCTGGGAGCTGAACCGTCGTGTTGAACTGGTCTATAAAGGCAAATAAATGAAAACGCGCTTACTCATGCTGTTGTGTGCCTGCGGCACTGCCTATGCAGAGCCAGGGGCGTTGCCTCCTGTCATAGATAACTCAACCTATCCTGCCGGAGCGGCCAATCAGCGCTCAGTTCCTCCCAATGCTGTCTATGAACTGATGGCGCGTGTAGAGCAATTGCAGAGTGAAGTGCAGCAGCTTACAGGCAAAATGGAAGAGCAGGCCAATCAGATCGCCGAGCTGAAAAAGCACCAGAATACCATGTATTCCGACTTTGATGAGCGTCTGAGCAGCATCGAGAACAATGCGGCTGGCGGTGCTACAGCGGATGCGGAAACTGTACCAGGGACAGAAGGTGCAGTTGATCCGGCTGCCAATCCGGCCGATCCCGCTGCGGCACCGGCACCGGCACCGGCACCGGCACCGGCACCGGCACCGGCACCGGCACCGGCACCGGCGCCGCCGACTCCGGGAGCTCCGGGAGCTCCGGCAGCAAATGTACCTGCCCCGCAGCCTGCGCCCGCTGTGCAGCAACCTGCTGTTCCTCAAGCTTCTGAAAGTGAAAAACAGCAATACCAACAGGCTTATGAAGCTTTAAGGCGAGGGCGTACCAGCGAGTCAATAACACAATTCAACACCTTTTTAAGTCAATACCCTAACGGTGCATTGGCAAGCAATGCTCAGTACTGGTTAGGAGAGGCACATAAAGTCAATCAGGACATCAATTCGGCACGTAATGCCTTTAATGCCGTTATCCAGAATTATCCGGGCAGCGCCAAAGCCCCTGATGCTTTACTGAAGCTGGGATATATTGAATTTGATCAACAAAATTGGGTCAAAGCCCGTGATTATTTAACCCGCGTTACAGTTGATTTTCCTAGTTCAACCGCAGCCCATCTGGCAAAAAAGAAATTACTGCAGCTTGAGGATGCCCAGCCCCGATTGTGAGTTCACTACGTATAACCGAAATTTTTCATTCGCTACAGGGTGAGTCGAATACGGTAGGTTTGCCTACTGTGTTTATCCGGCTCACCGGTTGCCCGTTAAGATGTGTTTATTGCGATACCGCTTATGCGTTTACTGGCGGTACAAGGACATCCATCGATGCCATTATTGATCAGGTTGAGCAATACGCAACCCGCTATGTGACCGTCACGGGCGGAGAGCCCCTGGCCCAGCCTTCGTGTCTGGAATTAATGACGAGACTGCTCGACAAAGGCTATGTTGTCTCGCTGGAAACAAGCGGCGCGCTTGACGTGTCCGCCGTGGATCCGCGCGTGAGCAAAGTCATGGACCTTAAAACGCCAAGTTCGGGCGAATTAAGCAGAAATCGCTATCAAAACATTGACTGTCTAACACCCAAGGACCAAGTCAAGTTCGTTATCGGCACCGATGAAGACTACGAGTGGTCGAAAGCGATCCTGGCCGAATATGAGTTGCCCGGCCGTTGCGAAATCTTGTTCTCGCCGACCATGGGGCAGCAAAATCCGACTGAACTGGCCGAAAAAATCCTGCGCGACAGATTGCCTGTTCGCTTTCAAATACAACTCCATAAAATACTTTGGGATGATGCCCGGGGTAAATAACCTTAAATGTCAAAAAAAGCTGTTATCCTGCTATCAGGCGGATTAGATTCAATTACCGTGCTTGCTCTTGCCAAAAAGCAGGGATTCAAGTGCCATGCTTTAAGTTTTGATTATGGCCAGCGGCATAATGCCGAGCTAAAAGCGGCAGCGCAGATAGCCGCTGACTATCAAGTCGAAGAGCATAAAATCGTCAACATCGGCTTAAGCTCGATTGGCGGATCGGCGCTTACCGATGAGCATATCGCCGTGCCCGATACGGCACAGGAAGGCATTCCGGTCACTTATGTGCCGGCCAGAAACACCGTCTTCCTGGCTTTTGCGTTGGGTTGGGCGGAAGTTTTAAACGCCCATGATATTTTTATCGGAGTCAATGCCATCGATTATTCCGGCTACCCTGACTGCCGGCCCGAATTTATCAAGGCGTTTCAACAACTGGCGAATCTGGCCACCAAAGCGGGCGTGGAAGGCGAGCATTTCACCATCCATACGCCGTTAATCTCGCTCACTAAGGCCGAAATCATTAAACTGGGCACCGAATTGGGCGTTGACTATAACCGCACAGTTTCCTGTTACTCAGCTGATGATCAGGGACGCGCATGCGGTGTTTGCGATGCCTGCCGTCTGAGAAAAGCCGGTTTTACCGAAGCCGGAATAGTGGATCCAACTCGATATCAGCAATAAATTCAAAAAAAGGGTTGCAAGATCCAAAATAATCTTTATAATAGGCATTCTTTGTTGAGGGTCGTTAGCTCAGCCGGTAGAGCACCGCACTTTTAATGCGATGGTCGTGCGTTCGAATCGCACACGACCCACCAACAAACTAAGTCAAATCAAGCAGTTAGCCTTATAGGCAACTGCTTTTTTTATGCCCGTCATTTTTATTTCCGATTTTTTGACGATTAAGCCACTTGAACCAGCGTCAATTCTGGTTGATGCTTACCATCGCAAAGTAATTCAACACATTCAATCAGTCGAGTGATCTCCGCCTTGCTGTAATGCGTGGTGATGCGCCCCGCATGATGGCCTAACAAGTCCGCGCGATCTTCAAGACTGACACCAGCTGCGCGTAAACGCATGCCGAACGTGTGCCTTAAATCGTGTACCCGCACATCAGCCAGATTGGCCGATTCCCGGGCTTTCCGCCATGCCTTGTTGTTCATCCTGCCCAATCGCTTGCCATTCAAGTTAAACACAAACTCTGATTGGCCTCGATACTTGCGGTACCGATTCACGATTGATCTTGCTACGGAATTTAGCGGCACAATACGTTCATGACCGTTCTTGGCTCTTTCTTCCGTGATCAAAAATACGGAAGTCTCCAAGCCATTGACCTGACGTTCATCCGACCATTTCAACCCGCATAGCTCCTGATCTCTCAGGCCGGTATGCAAGGCAAACAGTGCCATGTCGGCCAAATATTGCGGCATTCCCTTGATCAATCTGTCCTGCTCTGCAACCGATATGGGATGAGGCTTTCGTTTCATCCCGTGAATGGTTGGCAGTAATGGCGCCGTATCGAGCCAAGGCCTGCCTTGCTCGTCCCGCCACATCGCCGCACAGAGCTTAAGCACCCTACGAATGACGGCCATATCCCGGTTCAGCGTGCCCGCTGAGATACCAGCGGCTTTTCTATCACGGATAAACCGATCCAGTGATGCCGCATGGATTTTTTGTAGCGCGCTTTCACCGATATAGGGCATAACCGCCTTCAACGTATCAATGTCACGATCGATAGACCGCTTGTGCCCATACTCTTCAATGAAACGAGCAGCAGCCTCATCGAAGGTCCGTTCTCTGCGCTCGCCATAGACCCATTCTGCACGGATTTCTTGAACCCGCTTGGCTAAGTAGCGTTCAGCTGCATCGAGTTCCTTCTCGCCAGTGCTTTCTCGAAGTTTCCTGCCGGCAATCGTTTTGTCAATGTGCCAGATTTCGCCTTTTTTTCGAAGGCCGGGGGTGGATTTTGCCATGATGTTTCTCCTATTGGTTTGCCCGGCTTTCCGTTCGCGGCTTTAAATGTATCAGCCCAAGCATCTAAGTCAAGTCTATCGTAGAGAACGGCTCGGCCTTCATGTATAACCGTGACATGAGGGCGAACTATTCGGTTAAAAGTCGGTTCGCTCATCCCTAAATACTTCGGGGCTTCGCGTTGCCTTAAAAGTCGTGGTATTACCATCCTAACTATTGCTGTTTTAAATTAAAAATTCCTGTCAAATAAGGATTTTTCTCATTTGACAGCTGCTAAAAGTTTCGCAAGGCTTTGCAAGTTTCTGCATCTGCACTGATTGAAATTTCTAGTATTTGCCCAATTTCAATCAGACGCTTTGGCACGAATTCACTTATGCGAGCTTTATCATTTTTACTATTAATTTTTTCCCCTTAAATCAATCGAAGTGTTCTTATAAATTGGGTTCATAAAGCTGAACCTATAAGTTAAAAATTTGGTTCTCCTTCGGTATTTCCATGGGGCCATATGCCCTTAACGTTGGTTTATCCTAATCTGGACATCAAATGCAGTCACGGAACAAACCTTATATTTTGATTATTTGGCCAATTTCTGAGTTTGTGGCAGCAGATTCTTTGACGTTACCGGTTTTATTACCCAAAGAAGACTCTGGGCTGGATAGTGCTAAACTGTTGTTTACGGTAGCGGCTGAAAAAAATTGCTGGACGGCCATAGATCGGCGCTTTGTATACCTGACGACTGGAACTTAAAATGTCGGAATAAAGCTGAGCGTTCTGGCTTGGAAGGAGTCGGCAGGCGCATGTGTCGAAAGACGTTCGGAAACGGAGAGCATTACTGACATGCAGAGTTGGAACGCAACTAGGGCAGAGGGAACCCGTTTGTTCAGATTAACGAACGGGTTTTGAGGAAGAGGAAGAAACCGCCATCGAACGCTATGGTGATGAACAATTTTATTCTGAAATGAAAGCTGATCTGGGTTTTGCGCGTTTAGATGACTTCGATATGAGGATCGCTGTCAGTTTTACTGGCACAGTCTGCCACGGCATAAGGTGTTTATGAGCGTAGATCATTGTATGTGTGATCCACTGTGCTAAAGATCGAGGGTGTAAAAATTTCCGTGTAAACCGCCGTTAAAAAATCTCCGGAAACCGATCCTCATAGAGAATCATAAACTGATTCAGAGCGGGCTTCCAGTCACGGATTGGCATTGACCATTTCTTGGCAGCTTGTTCCATAGCCAAGTACACCACTTTCATGGCCGATTGATCGGTAGGGAACAGCTTGCGCCGCTCGG
>Ga0196963_10000161_pt1 | contig 68525 bp, 59 predicted proteins | sample S1_5metaG_FD_148600 | JGI IMG/M metagenome (GOLD analysis project Ga0196963, IMG submission 148600) | Soil microbial communities from Anza Borrego desert, Southern California, United States - S1_5 | ecosystem: Environmental > Terrestrial > Soil > Desert | place: USA: California | collected... | reverse complement strand
GGCCAGCCGACTGGCGCTCCGCCCTGCAACGCGGACATCGACTTCAACAACGACGGGCTCTTCCCGGACAACGAGGACATTTTCTCGTTCTTCAGGGTCTTCGGCGGCGGGGACTGCTAGAAGATCGCCGCGACGGTGGACCGAGACGGATTCGATGAGGAAGTACCGGACGCCGCGTCTGGTGCTGTGATCCTTTTTCTTGAACTTTCACGCTCTGGTCTTCAGGCGTCCGCGCCGGTCTTCCGCCGGGCACGGCGCTCGTGGCCGCGCTGCTCGTTCGGAGGGGGCCGCCCGAAACTCCGGCCCGTTCCGCGGCTCTGTCCGCATGTCGATCGAAGCTTCAACGCGTTCGTGATGATCGGAGAAGATGATGAAACGGCGAGCATTCTTGCGCAGAACAACGTCCGCGGCCGGTTCGATCGTCGGCCTCGCGCTGATGGCCACCGCGGCAGACCCCGCCTGGGCGCAGGTGACCGTCCCGCTCGAACAACGGGGGACGTTTTTGCGGACAAACCAAGATTCGCCGATCGCGCCGGTGATTTTGTCACTCGGCACGCTTGGCCTGGCGCCCGGAGACCTCATCCGCATCCGCATCCTCGGCGAGTACACGTTCAACAGCGCCGGCGCGGCGACGCGGAACTCGTGCGCCGTCTTCTCGTCGTCCACGACGCTCCTGGCGACGAACGTGCAGGCGCGTGTCCCCGGCGCGGTCGACGCCGGGATCGAGTTCATGAGCGCCCCGACGTTCCACGGCTCGCTCCCGACCGACATCCCCGAGGACTTCCGCACGGGCGACTCCGTGTCGCTCGACCACGCCGACGTCGTCGTGCCGGCCGGCGCCGCGTACTTGTTCATCGGCGCCCACGACAGCCTCTACGGCGACAACCAGGACACCGACAACGACTTCCGGGCCGAGATCACGCTGCTGTGCGCGGCGTCCAGCGGCGCGTGCTGCGACTCGATCGACTTCAACGGCGACGGGCTCTTCCCCGACAACCAGGACCTCGAGGACTTCCTCTCGGTCTTCGGCGGTGGGTCGTGCTCGACGGGCACGTGCGGGGACATTGACTTCAACAACGATGGGCTCTTCCCCGACAACGCGGACTTGGAAGCTTTCTTTAGTGTCTTCGGCGGCGGCAATTGCTAAGGCCGCGGCGCGAAAATCGCATGGACAATCCGGCTCCTTTCCCGGACAATGACGGTGGCCGGGTTTGACCCGGCTCGGCCTTGGGAGGGGTTCCATGCACTCCGCGATTCGTTCGGTCTCACTTCTCGCGCTCACCGCGACGGGCGCACACGCGCAGGTGTCGTTCAGCGACAACTTCGACAATGGTCCATCGCCGCAGTGGATGAACCAGCGCGGCAACTGGGCGGCGGTGAACGGCCGGTACGACGCGCTCGCGCCGAGCAACAGCCCGCCGACGCTCACGACGCTGCCGTACGTGCTCGGGGACTTCGAGCTCGCGCTCGACGTGCACGGCGCGGTCGACGGCGGCGTCTGGCTGCACACCGACGGGAGCGGCGACAACGGCGTGCTGCTCGTGATCGGCGGGTTCTCGCACACGGGCAACGGGTTCTACTTCCACCGGATCACGAACGGCTCGTACGGCGGGCCCGAGGGGCTCTCCGGGCCCCAGTTCGCGCCGGGGTCGGACATCCACGTGCGCGTGACGGCGGTCGGGGCGACGTACTCGGTGTACTTGAACGGGAACACGACGCCGGCCACAACGCTCACGCTGCCGCAGCCGCGAACGGGCCTCGTCGGGCTCTACGACTATGCCACGCCGGGCCATTCGTACGACAACGTCGTGCTGACGGACACAATGTGCGACAGCATCGACTTCAACGGGGACGGGTTGTTCCCTGATAATCAGGATATCGAGGACTTCTTCTCCGTCTTCGGCGGCGGCCCGTGCAGCACCGGGGCGTGCGGCGATATCGACTTCAACAACGACGGGTTGTTCCCCGACAACCTCGACCTCGAGCTCTTCCTGAGCGTCTTCGGCGGGGGCGGGTGCTGACCGCGCGTTCGGGGTGTCGCCGCAGCTTCGGAACGGAATACTCGCGGCGGCACGCCGGAACGTGACGCGTCCCCGACGCGTTGCCGCATGAGACCCCGGAGGATGCCATGAAGACCGCTACCGGTATCGCCGCGCTCGCCCTCATCGCGTGCGCGGCGTCCGCGGAGTTCATCCGCCGCTCGTCGCCCCTCGAGAGCCCCGCGGCGATGATCAACTTCGAGGACCGCACGCTGCCGCGGTTCACCGAGATCACGAACCAGTATCAGGCGCAGGGCGTCGTCTTCCCGACGCCCGTCCAGTGGAACCGCATCCTCAACGACTTCCCGAACATCACCGGCAACCGCGTCGGGACCAACCCGCCTTTCAGCCTGCGCGTCCGCTTCACACAGCCGCAGACGCGTGCCGCGTTCGCGATCGGCTGCAACAGCAGCGTGCTGCAGGTGCGGGCCAAGCTCGGCGAGCAGGCGCTCGAGACGGTCGTTATCAACATGGCGCTCTTCGACCCGACCAATGTCATCGGATTCGAGGGGGTGACGTTCGACGAGATCGAGGTGACGCAGCTCTCGCAATCGGGCTCGCCCGGGATGATCATCGACACCATCCACTTTGGGTCGACGCAGCCGTCGTGCGACTCGATCGACTTCAACGGGGACGGCCTCTTCCCGGACAATCAGGACCTCGTCGACTTCCTGAGCGTCTTCGGCGGGGGCGCGTGCTCGAACGACCCCAGCTGCGGCGACCTGGACTTCAACAACGACGGGCTGTTCCCGGACAACGAGGACATCCGGAGCCTCCTGCGTGTTTTCGGTGGCGGGGCCTGCACCTAAAGGCCCCGCGGGAACGCGGCGGGGCCGGGCCGGCGCCGGGGACGGCGTCGCGGACGCACCGCCCCGCGGGAATCACACGGAATACGGCGGCCGCGGGGCCGGGGTTTCGCGCCGAAAACTCTTGGTGTTCTACGGCATCGCCTTTACACTGCGATCTTTCGCAGAAAGGAATCACCGATGCGTTCACCGATTCTCCCGTCCCTGCTCGTCCTCTGCGCAGGTTCCGCCGCCGCCCTGGCTCAATCCGTCACGGTCACCCGCCTGTACCGCGAGCAGGACGCGGTCTCGACGCCGACGGGCGACTTCATCGGGCTCGCGACGTCCTTCAACGGCGTTGCCGTCAACGACGCGGGCGTTGACCTGGTCGAGTTCGACACCGATCACGCCGACACCAACGCCGACGTCGTGGTGCTGCGGGACGGCGTCCTCTTCGCCCGCGAGAACGACCCCGTTGGGGTGGGCTCTGTCGCGGTCTCCAGCTTCGACTCGATCAACATCAACGCGGCCGGCAATGTCGCGTGGAACAACTTCTTCCGCAACGCGACCACCAATACCGACAGCGGCATCCGCTTCAACAACACGCTCGTGCTGCAGGAGGGCACCGCCTCGACGTCGCCCGCGTTCACCCCGGGCACGCCCTACGTCGGGTTCTTCGAGGTTCGCGGCGACGACAACAACGACTTCCTCGTCGTGGCGTCGGTGGACGACCCCGCGATCCCGACGACCGTTGACCGCGCGCTGGTGGTCTTCGATTACAACCCTTCCACCAACACGTACACAGAGACCGTGCTGTGGAAGGAGGGTGACGTGCTGCCGGGGATGACCGCCGCGGTCTCCGACTTCGGCACCGGCCCGGAGAACATCTCGCGCTCGCCCAACGGCCAATACACGATGTTCACCGTGACGTCGGTGGGCGGCGCGACCGACTCGATCTACCTCAACTCGACGCTGATCGCCCAGGAGTTGCAGCCCTCCCCGATCGCCGGCCGGAACTTCCGCATCCTGACCAGCCAGCCGGTTTCCGTCAACAACGCCGGGCAGTACGCCTTCCGCGCCACGCTCGACGGTGACGCCGGATCGGACTCGGTCATCTTCCGCGGCGCCGAGGTGATCGCGCAGGAAGGCGGCGAGGTGCCCGGCGTGCCGGGCTTCCAGTTCACCTCCTTCGGCACCGGCCCGATCTTCGTCGATAGCGCCGGCGGCGTCACGTGGTTCGGCGATTGGAACGACCCCGACACCACGCGCGACCGCGGGCTCTTCCGGGATCAGCAGCTCATCCTGCGCGAAGGCGACGTCGTCGACGGCGAGACGATCACCAACATCCTGGGCGTCAGCGAGGGGTACAACCAGAGCCCCGACGGCCGCTACGTCATCGTGAAGGTGACGCTGGGTACGAACGTTGACGCGGTGCTGCTGCTGACGGTCGGCGGCGGCTGCGACTCGATCGACTTCAACGGGGACGGGCTGTTCCCGGACAACACGGACCTCGAGGACTTCCTCTCGGTCTTCGGCGGCGGGCCGTGCAGCACCGGGACCTGCGGCGACGTCGACTTCAACAACGACGGGCTCTTCCCCGATAACACCGACCTCGAGGCGTTCTTCAGCGTCTTCGGCGGGGGGCCGTGCTAACACAAAGCAGCAAGTAAGCAAAGCGGCAAATGAGGAGGGGCGATCGCTTGTTCTCTCTATTTGCCGCTTTTTCGCTTTGCCGACTTGCCGCTTTTCCTCAGCAGTCTCCGCCACCGAAGACACGGAAGAAGGCGAAGATGTCCTCGTTGTCGGGGAATAACCCGTCCCCGTTGAAGTCGATCGAGTCGCAGCCCGGGCAGTCCGCGCCGCCGAAGACGGCGATGAAGTCCTGCAGGTCGAGATTATCCGGGTACAGGCCGTCGTTGTTGAAGTCGATATCCGTGCACGGCGTCGTCACGGTGCCCGTCAGGATGAACGGCAGGTCCTGGGCGACGTCGACCGCGTGCTCCGGCTTGCCCGCGTCCATCAGCGGCGACCAGACGCCCCCGGTCGCCTGCACCGCGTTCCAACCCGCACGCGTGCGCAGGCCGTCGATCGTCGCGGTGGGGAAGAAAACGCCGGCGCCCGGCGTCGCGGACGTGACCTGCCAATCGAGCCAGTACGCACCCGGCGGCAGGTAGGCGTCCACGTTCAGCGTGACGCGGAAGACACGCCGCGAGGTGTCGCTGGGCGTCGCGAGCGGCCCCGCTTCAGTATCGAAGACGCGGTAGACGTCCGTGAACGCGGCGCTCGTCAGTCGGTCGGTGGCCGCATCGCCCCACACGACCCACGAGCCGCTCGCGCCCGGGACGCCGCTCCAGATGCGGAGCGTCGCGCCCGCGAACGGTGACGCCGTCCCCTCGTACCCGGGCTGGTACGCGTAGAGCCACACCTCGTCGATCGTCCAGCCGCTCGTGCCGGTGACGACGACGTCGTCGGCGAGTCGGTAGTCGACGTTCGCCGCGGCGTGCCCGCTCGCGCCCGCCAGCGAGTTGGCCTCGAAGGCGCCCGCGCCGGAGACCTCGCTCCAGGAGCCGCCGCCGGGGGCGGGCGTGCCGCCGCCGGTGGAGGCCGCCGCGGCGAGCGCGGGGACGTGCGGCTGCGCGCTCGCGTTGCTGTAAATGGGCTCGGAGGCGAGCGCCGCGCCCGGTGCGGCGGCGGAGGCGAGAACAAGCGCTGTGTTGATCGTCTTCATGCCAGCACCCCGCGGAACGTGGGCGTGAAGCCCGGGAACACGGTCGAGAGTTCGGCGTTGCCGAGACGCTGCTGCACGATCTCCGCGAGGATGTCGCGGTAATCGATCGTGACCTGCAGGTCCAGGCCCTCGTAGAGATTCGCCGGGTCGAGCCCCGGCCAGTTGCGCAGCACGCGCCCGCCGGCGACGGCGTTGCCCATCACCAGCATCGCGTTGCCGTGCCCGTGGTCGCACCCCTGCGTGCCGTTCTCGCGCACGCGCCGGCCGAACTCGGACATGGCAACGGTGATCGTGCTCGGCGCGCCGGGCTGCTGCAGGTCCGTGTAGAACGCGCCCATGCCGCCGGCGAGCGAGGTCATCAGGTTCGCCATCGTCCCGGTGACGGAGCCCTGGTTCGCGTGCGTGTCCCAGCCGCCCAGGTCGACCGCGATCGCCTCGACGCCCACGTTGGCCTTGATGAGAGCCGCCGCGCTCTTGAGGGCGTTGCCGAAGGCGTTGGTCGGATAGACCGCGGCGTTGTACGGCACGTAGTTCGCGAAGTCGATCGTGTTCAGCAGGTCGATCGTCTGGAAGGTCGTGAGGGCCGCCGCGGCGAGGGGCTCGCGGGCGGTCTCGTACATCTCCGCGAGCGCGGCGCTGCGGGCCGTCCGGGTGCCGTTGTTGCCGGTGAGGCCGAAGGTGTCGAGGTTGCTGATCGGCAGCGTCCGGGGACCGCCCACGAGCGCCTGCTGCAGACCGGTCGCGATGCCGACGGCGCGGAGCTGGGCGTTGGGGTCCATCGGCGCGACGCTGGCGACGTGGCGGCCGAGCCAGCCGGTGGAGATGGTGTTGTCGCCGGGCTTGCCGACCTCCATGAAGCGCTGCGCCTCGAAGTGCGACCGGCTCGGATCGTTCGATCCGCAGGCGTGCACGAAGAGGAGCTTGCCGTCGAGATAGGCCTGGCGGAGCGGGAGCATCGCCGGCGGGAGGCCGAAGAAGCCGTCGAGGTCCGTCGCGCGGTTGGGGTCGGAGGTGTCGGGCCGGGCGACCGCGATCGACGTGCGCGCCGCGTAGTACGCGCTGTCCGCGTACGGCACGCACATGGTCAGGCCGTCCGACGCGCCGCGGAGGTAGATGTGCACCATCACGTCGCGCTGCGACGAGCGGTGGCTCTCCGCGACCGAGACGCGCGGCAGCCACGCGTACGACGTCGCGATCGACGCGAGCAGCGCCGACCCGGCGGAATAGCCGACGAACTGTCGCCGGCTCAGCTCCGCGTACTCGGGGCAGCACCGTGCTTCGGGCGTGTGCATGGACTCTCGGCTCCTTCCTCTCGACTAATACCACTGGAACGACGGCGCGCCGATGGCCAGCCCCGGACCCTCGTTGCGGCGAGCGGCGGAGGGGGGGTCCGGGAGCATGTAGTCGCGGATGCGGTTGCGCTCGCTCGCGGGCATCGCGCCCGCCCACATCAGCTCGTTGATCCGGTCGGCGTACTGGTCCGCGGTCGTCAGCCCGTTGAACATCGCGGTGAAGTCGGGCGACGTGTTCGCGATCGAGCCGCTGCAGAGGCTGGCGCCGAAGTTCCAGCGGGAAACCAGGTTGCTGCCCCAGTGCTCGATCTTGTCCGGGTAGCCGTCCGGCGTCGTCCAGTTGAAGGGCAGGTGCCCCGCGCCCTGGAGGAGGTTGCGCAGCGACGCGCTGCTGTTCATCGTCGTCAGCGTGCCGCGCATGCCAGACACGAAGTGGTGGAACGGCCGCTTGAGCTTGGGGGCCGCGGCGGCGAGCCGCTCGGGCGCGAGGGCCGCGCGGATCATCGCCTTGATGTCGCCGTTGCTCTGCGTGTACACCGCCGCGACCGCGTCGACCGTCGCCCGCGGGACGGTGTAGCCCAGGAACTGGCGGCAGACCTTGCCGGCGATGAACGCCGCGGTGCTCGGGTGGTCGAGCAGGATCTGCAGCACCGTCTCGCCGTCCTGCTGGCCGCCGCCCGCCGGGATGATGTTGCCGAGGACGGTCTTCTGCCCGTTGTCGTGGTTCACGGCGTTGAAGAGGAAGACGTGGCGCTGCTCCGCGGGGCCGCCGGTCCGGACCGACCAACCGGTGAAGCAACGGGCGACCTCGATGACGTCCTGCTGCGTGTACCCGCCGGTCACGCCCAGCGTGTGCAGCTCCATCAGCTCGCGGGCGTAGTTCTCGTTCGGGCGGACCGCCGTGCTGATGTGGTTGTCGAGGTACGCCAGCATCGCCGGGCTGTGGGCGCTCGCTGCGAGCAGGCTCCGGAAGCTGCCCAGCGCGTGGGCGCGGATCACCTCGCGGTCGTCCACCGTCTTGTACGCGCGCAGGTTCGTGTTGTCGGGGTAGATATTGAAGTGGTCCGTCCACATCTCCACCGCACGCTCGAAGAGCTGGCGCGTCGAGAGCTGCGCCCGGAGGATCGCCGCCTCGGTCAGCTCCGTGCGGGCGAGCGCGTCCTGCCCGTTGATGATGATGGTCGCCGCGGAATCGTCGAGGGTGCCCAACGCGGCGAGGCGCGCCGCGAGCGTCGGGTTCTCGGGGATCGCCGCGTAGTTCAGGTGGTGCTCGAGGTAGCCCGCGTAGCCGAGCGAGAGGGCGAGGTTGTACTCCTCGGGCGTAATGCCGAACGTGCACCGGCTCACGAGCTTGTGCAGCAGGCTTGCGGGGTCAACGTCGCCCGGCGTGTCCGCGCCGACCTGGGCCTCTGCGCGGCGCCGGCCGGCCCACACCGCGGCGAGTGCGGCGGCCCCGGCGAACAGCCCCCGGCGCGTGAGGCGCCCGCCGCGGTCTGCGGCCGGGCGTTCCGTCTCGAGGTCCGGCATCGGGCAGGTCTGCTCCATGCGTTGGCTCCGGTGTGGCGCGGAGGCACAACGTACCAGATTCATGGCGCATTGCCATCCCGTGTTCGAAGAATTTACCGGGCCCGCCGGCGACCGGCGAGCGCCGCGCCGATGGCCAGTCCCGCCGCGCTGCCGGGGCCGGGAATCGGTGTGTATTCCACGGTCAGGCTCGGGCGGAACTCCGGCGTGGCGTGCTCGCGGCTCGCGAAGCGCTTGGCGGTCTGCGGCGCCGCCTCGTTGCCCATCAGCAGGAAGCCGTGGTTGGTCGCGGGCTGGTCGACCCACGACTGGACGCACGCGGCCAGCGCCGCGCTCTGCCAGCCGTACGACACGCCCGAACCGGCCACGAAGGTCGTCGCCAGGGCGGAAGCGTCGAAGTCCCCGCCGGGCGCCGTCCACGACTGGCCCGGGAAGAATGAGAAGAGCCACGTCGCATCGCCCGGCGCGGCGTCGGCCCCGAGCCCGCCCTCACCCTCCGCGACCGACGCGCCCTCACCCCACGACGCCAGCGCCCTGTGGAGCGTCACCGGCTCGGCGCCGCTGGCGCTGCGCGTGCAGTGGAGGGTGAGCGTGACGCTCGTGACCGCCGAACCGGCCGGAATCGCGGAGACGTCGAACGCGAGCAGCGCCCGGCGCTTCGTCTGGATCATCGTGAATCCGGCGAAGAGCGACTCGCCCATGCCGTTGCTGACTTGGAACGGCGACGTCTCTTCGTAGAGGGTGTTGTCCTTGGCGGCGTCAAGAACGAGAAGGTCCGCGTACGCACCGGGTGCGCACGCAGCCACCGCGAAAGCACAGGTCAAGAGTCGCACGGCCGCTCCTTCCGTCCCGTCTCTCAACCATGCCACAGAACGCGGGACATGCCAGCGGATTGCCCCGATTTTGATCGCGAAGCTACTCCCAGATTCCCAGCTTCAGCCGCCGCGCCTCGGCCTCGAGTTCGCGCAGCATGCCCGTGTGCCCGGGGAGGGCGGTGTCCGTGGCGCGGGCGTAGCCGTGCCGGACGAGTTCCGCGTTGACCAGTTCCCCTCCCGGGGGCGAGGTACAGATTGACGAAGCCGTGACGCGGGTCGGCCTTGTTCGCACCGGTCAGTTCGGCCCACACCTTGCGCTTCGTCAAAAGTCCTTGCAGGAACGCGCGGGACTCGGGGCCGCCGGGCTCGTCCAGCGCGGGCGCATCGACGCCGAGCAGATCGAAAGTCGATCCTTTCGCGTCGAGCGCACCGTGGGGCGATACCTGTTGCGAGAGGACGCCGAGCACGTGGCACCGATCGCCCGCTGGCACGTCGCCGATGTTCACGAGGAAGGCCGCCGGCGTCGGCGGTTGCAGCGTGGCCGCCGATCTGGTCGGGTCGCGATCGCAGCCGCAGTGAGCGCCGCACACCAGCAGCGGGCCGACGAGCGACGCGACCGATCCGTTTTTCATCGACCGCCTCCGATCAACAATTATCGGCCATTCGGCCGCGTTTTGAGGCTGACGGAATCCGGATTCTCGTGTATGCTGCCCGCTCGCAGTGGGGGAGGAGTCCGCGGATGCTCAAGCGATCGTTCCTGTTCGTCGCCGCGATCGCGGCGACGGTGACCGGTCTTTCTTCCGCCGCGCAAGCCCAGGCGGTGCGGCAGGCCGGGCCCGCGCAGGCCGGGCCATGGACGCTCCTGGCCGATCACACCCCGGCCGTTCTGGCCGGTGAGGCGTGGGTGCGCCCCGGGCGGTACGCCGCGGCGAGGCTCGACCAGGCCGGGATGCGCCGAGCGCTCGCCGACGCGCCGATGGAGGTCGCGCCCGGCGCGGGCGTCGGCGAGGGGCTTCCGCTCGAGTTGCCGCACCCCGCCGGCGGCGTGACGCTCTTCCTCGTCGCCGAGGCGCCGGTCATGGAGCCCGCGCTGCAGGCGCAGTTCCCCGAGATCCGCACGTACATCGGCCAGGGCGTCGCGAACCCGGCGGAAACGCTGCGCATGGACATGATGCCCGCGGGCTTCCACGCGCAGGTGCTCTCGCCCGACGGCGCGTGGTACATCGACCCCGTCACCCGCAACGACGCGGACCACTACGCGAGCTATTACAAGCGCGATCTCCGCCGCGGCGTGGGGAACTGGGGCTGCCTGACCCCGGAGCCCGACGAGGCGTGGGTTCCGCCCGCCGGCGGCGTCGAGAACATCGGCACGACGCTGCGCACCTACCGGCTGGCCGTCTCGACAACGGGCGAGTACGGCGCGTTCCACGGCGGGACCGTCGGCAGCGCGCTCGGCGCGGTCGTCACCGTCGTCAACCGCGTGACCGGCGTCTACGAGACCGACCTCGGCGTGCGGCTGACGCTCGTCGCGACCAACAACGCCGTGATCTTCGTGAACGCCTCGACGGACCCCTACACCAATCCGGGCAGCCCCGGCGCGACGAACAACACGCTGCAGACGACGCTCGACAGCACGATCGGCGCGGCGAACTACGACGTCGGCCACGTGCTGCACCGCGGCGGCGGTTTCGCCGGCAACGGACTGGCGGGCGGCATCGGCACGGTGTGCGCCGGCGGCGTCAAGGGCAAGGGGTACAGCAGCAAGGACCCGCCGGTGGGCGATCCCTTCGCGGTCGATTACGTCGCGCACGAGCTGGGGCACCAGTTCGGCGGCCGCCACTCGTTCAACAACTGCTCGGGCGGGCCGGGCGACGCGGAGGCGATCGCGCACGAGCCGGCCTCGGGCTCGACGATCATGGGCTACGCGGGCATCTGCGGCAACAACGACCTCCAGCCCAACTCCGACGCGATGTTCGCGTCGATTAACCTCGAGCAGATGCACGGCTTCGTCTCCGGCACGGCGTGCGCCGTGACCCAGGCGACGGGGAACACGGAGCCCGTCGTGAACGCGGGCCCGGACCGCACGATCCCCGCGGGCACGCCGTTCGATCTGACGGCGGTCGCGAGCGACGCGGACGGCGACGCGCTCACGTACTCGTGGGAGCAGCGCAACGGCGGCCCCGCGGTGCCGCTTACCGGTTTCAGCGACAACGGCCAGTCGCCGATCGCGCGCGTCTTCCTCCCCGTGACGAGCCCGACGCGTACGTTGCCTCGGACGGCGAACCTGCTCGGCAACACCTTCTTCCTCGGCGAGACCCTCCCGGCGACGACCCGCACGCTCAACTGGCGATGCGTCGTGCGTGACAACCGCGCGGGCGGCGCTACCGCGAACTGGGACGACGTCGTCCTCTCGGTGACGAACGCCGCGGGCCCCTTCCGCGTCACCTCGCCCGCCTCCGCGGTCTCGTGGACGGGATTCTCGACGCAGACGGTCACGTGGAACGTCGCCGGCACGAACACGGCGCCGGTGAGCTGCGCGAACGTATCGATTCTCTTCTCGACCGACGGCGGCAACACCTGGCCGCACGTGCTCGTCGGGAGCACGCCCAACGACGGCTCGGAGACGATCACCGTCCCGTACATCCCGACCACGCAGGGGCGGGTCCGCGTCCAGGCGATCGGCAACATCTTCTTCAACATCAACCAGGGCGGCCTGATCACCGTGGTCGCCCCCAGCCCGGGCGCGGACCTCACCGTGCCGGGCCCGGCGGCCTTCAGCGACAGCACACCCAACGGCAACAACAACGCGCGCATCGATCCGGGTGAAACGCAGATCGCCGTCACCGTGCCCGTCGCGAACACGGGCCTCACGGCCGCGACCGGCGTGTCCGGCACGCTCGTGTCGCTGACGCCGACCGTCACGGTCGTGCAGAGCGCCTCGGCGTACCCGGACATCGCGGGGCCGTCCGGCAGCGCGACGAACACGACGCCGTATGTCATCAGCGTCGATGCGTCGCACCCGTGCGGAGACCCGATCTCGCTGCGGCTCGACGTCACCAGCAATGAAGACGCGGGCAGCGGCACGTTCTCCTTCGACACCGGCATCCCCGGCGGGCCCGGCGCGCCCACGCGCATCGCCTACACCGGCGCGCCCGTGACAGTGAGCGCGGGGCCAACCGATATTCCGCTGGCCGTCTCCGGCCTCTCCGGCCCGATCGCGGACGTGGACTTCCTGATCGAGAACGTCGGCGGCTCGTGCACCACCCCGGGCATCAGCCACACGTGGATCAGCGACTTCGAACTCTCGCTCGTGAGCCCCGCCGGTACCGTCGTCGTGCTCTTCGACGAACGCGGCGGGAGCGGCGACAACATGTGCAGCACGACGTTCGACGACGCCGCGGCGGGCCCGATCAGCGGCGGCGCGCCGCCCTTCACCGGCACGTTCCGGCCCGAGACGGTGCTGTCGGCGTTCAACGGCGAATCGCCCAACGGCACGTGGAACCTCCGCGTGCGCGACGTCTTCCCTTCCGCCGACGCGGGCACCGTCCGCGCCTTCGCGGTGCGCATCCGTACGCAGAACCCGCCGGTGTGCGACGACCCCCTCCCGGGCCCGTCCTGCGACAGCATCGACTTCAACGGGGACACGCTCTTCCCCGACAATCAGGACCTGGAAGATTTCTTTAACGTCTTCGGGGGCGGACCGTGCTCTACGGGGACCTGCGGTGATATCGACTTCAACAACGACGGTCTCTTCCCGGACAACGAAGACCTGGAGACGTACCTGCGGGTCTTCGGCGGCGGGAGCTGCTGAGGAAGGCATGAACGCACAGAGGCACGGAGTGAGGGAAGCCCCGGGCTCCCACCCGGGGCGCTCCATTTGCGCCCGGGGCACGGCGCGGGAGTTGACATCGCCGACGGCCGGTCGATACTGACCGCATGACGTCGTCGTCGGGCATCTCGCTGGGGGCGCTGCGCTCATGGGCCGGCAGGCACGCGCGCGAAGCCGCCGTGCACGCCCGGCGCCTCGTCCAGCCGCGGACGGACGACCGCGTCATGATCTTCCCGAGCCGGGGCATCTACTCCGGCTCGGCGAACCTGCGGGGCTACGTCCTCGCCGAGGAGCTCCGCGAGCTCGGCTGGCGGGCGCTCGTCGTGCCGGCGCACCTTACATGGCCGCAGCGGCTGCGGCTGATCCGCGCCGAGCGGCCGCGCGTGATCTACCTGCAGTCGTGCCGGCACGAGCTGAACCAGCCCGGCATGTACAAAGGGATCGCGCCCGTCGTCTTCGACATCGACGACGCCGACTACCACGAGCCGGGCCTGGGCCCCAAGTATGAGGCGGCGTGCCGCGACAGCGCGTGCGTCTTCGCGGCGTCGCGCGACATCGCGGCGTGGTGCGGACGGCACGCCAAGCGCGTCGAGATCGTCTGGACGAGCCACCCGGAGCGGACGCGCCCCACGCCGCCGCAGGCGCAGCGTGCCCCGATCGTCGCCTGGGCCCAGGTGAGCTGGGAGAACTACCCGGCGGAAGCCGAGTACGTGCGCAAGGTCATCCTCGCGCTCGCGAAGAAGCGGAGGTTTCGGTTCGATCTCTACGCCGTGAAGACGCCGGCGCAGGCCGAGGCGTTCCTGCGCCCGCTGCGTGACGCCGGGGTCGAGTGCCTTACGCACCCGTACCTGGACAACGAGCGGTTCGTGCGCTCTCTGGAGACCGCGGCGGTCGGCCTGCACGTCCTGCTCGGGAGCGACTACGCCAAGGGCAAGTCCTTCGGCAAGGTGCTCAGCTACCTCGTCGCCGGCGACTGCATCGTCGCCCGCGACCCCTTCGAGACTTCGCGCTTCCTGCGGCACGGCGAGACGGCGCTCCTCGGCGAGACGCCCGAGGACCTCGCGGCCCACTGCGGTGCGCTCCTCGACGACCCGGCCGCCCGCGAACGCCTCGAGGCGAGCGCGTACGGCGCGTTCCGGGCCCAACTCGCGACGCCCGTGGTCGCGAAGCGCGTGGACGGCCTGCTCCGGTCGATCATCGGGGGCAACGGGTAGAAGAGTTCAGCACAGAGTCTCAGAGAAGATGAGATCGATGAGAAGAGACTGATTGGGTTGAAGACCCGAACGCCAGAGGCTCTCGCATCCACCTCTTCAAACCCAGTTTTCTCTTCTCTTCCTGCTCATCTTCTCTGAGACTCTGTGCTGAAATCTCTCACCCGGTGCCTGATAATCGCCCATGAGCCCCTTCGTCCTTATCGCTCCCCAGGGCATGCTCGGCACCGCGTTCGACCGCGCCCTGCGCTACAACGCCCTGCCCTACACGGGCCTCGGGCCCGAGCAACTCGACCTCACGAAGCCCGAGACGATCGCCGCGAGCATCCACCCCGGCGTGCGATACGTCATCAATTGCGCCGCCTGGACGGATGTGGACGGTGCCGAGACGAAAGAGGCGGAGGCGACGGCCGTGAACGCGATAGGCGTCCGCGCTCTCGCGGATCGGTGCGAGCGCGTGGGCGCGACACTGATCACGTACAGCACGGACTACGTCTTCGACGGCCGCGCGGCGGCACCGTACGCGATCGACCACCAGCGCACACCGGTGAACGCCTACGGCCGGAGCAAGGCGAAGGGCGAGGAACTGCTCGAAGCGAGCGGCGCGAACTGGCTCAACATCCGCACGAGCTGGCTCTACGCCCCGTGGGGGAAGAACTTCGTCCTCACGATGAAGAGCCTGCTCGCGAGCAAGCCGAGCCTCAAGGTCGTGAACGACCAGCGGGGCCGGCCCACCAGCGCCGAGCACCTCGCCGACGCGACCCTGCGGCTGATCGACGCCGGCGCCGAACGCGGCCATTGGCACGTGACGGACGGCGGCGAATGCACCTGGTTCGAATTCGCGACCGAGATCGGCCGCGTCGCGGGCCTCCCCGCGCGCGTCGAACCCTGCACCAGCGACGAATTCCCCCGCCCCGCGAAGCGCCCGGCGTACAGCGTGCTGGATATCGCGAAGACGGAAGCGCTTGTCGGGCCGATGCCCGGTTGGCGCGATAATCTTGTGAGCGTTCTTCGGGCGAACAGACCGTAGCTGACGGACCTCATATGCACATCCTCCTTACCGGCGGCGCCGGCTTCATCGGCTCTAACTTCGTCCACTTCATCCTGCGCAACAGGCCGAACTACCGGCTCACGAACCTCGACGTCCTGAGCTACTCGGGCAATCTCGAGAACCTCTCGGCGATCGAGAAGGACTCGCGCTACCGCTTCGTGAAGGGCGACATCTGCGACGATGCGCTCGTTTCGCGCCTCATCGAGGAGTGCGACGCCGTGGTTCACATGGCCGCGGAGAGCCACGTGGACCGTTCCATCCTCGACAGCAAGCCCTTCGTCGTGAGCAACGTCTTGGGCACCCAGGCGCTCCTGGACGCCTGCCGCAAGGCCAGGGGCGGCGAATGGAAGAAACGCGGCGTCTTCGTCTACGTTTCGACGGACGAGGTCTACGGCAGCCTGCCGCTGGAGAACCCCGAGGTCAAGTTCACGGAGGAGACGCCCCTCCAGACCAACAGCCCGTACAGCGCGAGCAAGGCCGGCGGCGACATGCTCGCCCGCGCCTACCACCACACGTTCCACATGGACGTGCGCACCACGCGCTGCTCCAACAACTTCGGGCCCTACCAGTTCCCGGAGAAGGTCATCCCGCTCTTCGTCACGAACCTCATCGAGGGCAAGCAGGTCCCGCTCTACGGCGACGGCAGGAACGTCCGCGACTGGCTCCACGTGGATGATCACTGCGAGGCCGTCCTCACCGTGCTCGAGAAGGGCAGGGCCGGCGAGGTCTACAACATCGGCGGCAACAACGAGCGCAGCAACCTTGAGTTGACGCACGAGATCCTGCGCCTCATGGGCAAGGGGCCCGAGATGATCAAGCCCGTCGCCGATCGCCCCGGCCACGACCGCCGGTACGCGATCGACGCCGGCAAGATCAAGCGCGAGTTGGGCTGGCAGCCCACGCGCAGCGCCTGGCCCGAGGCCCTCGCCGAGACGATCGAGTGGTACAAGGGCAACGAGCCGTGGTGGCGGCGCGTCAAGAGCGGCGCGTACCGCGAGTACTACGAGAAGCAGTACGCCTCACGCTGACGCCCGGCGGCGTCGCAGCGCCGTCACGCCCGCGCACAGGCCAAGCCCCGCGGCGCCCAGCCACGCGCCCGGCGGCAGCGGCACCACCGGCGGCGGGTCCTCCGGCGTCGGGGGCGGAGGCGGCGGGATCTCCGGCGGCACGCCCGGGGGCGTCGGCCCGCCGAACGGCACCGTGGACTCAATGATGTAGACGCCGGTGAACGCGCGCCCCAGGTCGATGTCCGAGACGCGGATCGTCCCGCCGCCGCCCCACGCGGCGCGGGCCGCGATCCCCACCGCGCGCCGCGTTGTCACGCTCCGCACCGTGCGGCCACCGTGCCGGCCGGAATCGATGAACGTGCGGCTGAACCCCGGCGCCCGCAGCACCATGTCCGGCGGCAGATCGACGACGCCCCGCCCGGCGCTCGCGATGCCGATCCGGTTCACGGGCCACCGAGAGTCCATCCGCAGCGGCAGGCTGTCGTCCAGCAGCGAGCCGGTGTTCCTCGTCGCGAGCGGGTTGATCGTCGCGACCCGCACCAGCCCCGGCGCCGACGAGAGCTGCGAAAAGAGAGCCCCCTCCCGCCTCGCCGCGGCGACCGCCGTGCGGTGCACCGCGTCATCCACGATCGGGGCGTAGTACCAGATCGGGCGCGTCCGCACGTGCCGGATAACCTCGACGTCCGCGGCGCTCGCCGCCGTGGCGGCGCCCGCCAGCGCCAGGAATGAACTCGCGAGCAGCCGTTTCATGACGCGCTCCGCCTTCCAGCAGACGCACCTGCCAAGCCCTCCGCCGGTGCAATGGCGTTCGTTCCAGCGCTGCCGAAGGATTTGAAGCGGGTCCGTCCGTTCGCGGCGTTATTGGAGCTTGCGGCGGCGGGCGATCCGCATGCCGCCCACCAAGCCCAGACCGCCCATGCCCGCCCAGGCGCCCGCGGGGAGCGGGACAACCGTCAGGTTGTGGCTCGCGCACTCGACCGCGTCGCTGACGCAGATCGTCGTCCAGTCGCAGCCGGCGCCGATTTCGAAGACATAGGAGGTGATGATCGAGTAGACGCCCGCGACGGAGACCGTGGTCGCGCCGATGTTCGACCCGCCGAGGTTGAAGCTCCTCGTGCCGCTCTGGTGGAACCGCGAGTAATCAAGCTCCGGCAGCGGCGTGCCCTCGTGGAGCGACTCCGAGCTGATCGATAGGCTCTGGTCCCAATCGGCGTTGCTCGTGCCCTGCAGGACGCGCGAGGCCGTCGCCGTGCCGTTGCCGATGGTGTTGAAGTTCTGCGAGAGCGTCAGCGTCACCGTGCGGGTGTAGTCCCGGGGCGCCGCCGTCAGGCTGAGCGAACTCAGGCCCGCCGCGAGCGACTGGCCGCCGCCGCTCGTCGAGCTGTACGCGAAGGCCGTGCCGTTGAGATAGATGCCCTGGCCCGACCCGCTGAAGTTCCAGCTGACGTAGCCGTTGGTGTTCAGCGCCGAGACGCCGTTGGCGTCCGTGAAGGAGACGGCGCCGGTGGAGACCACCTGGCCGGCGAGCGCGGGCAGGGAACAGGCGAGGACGGCGACGGCGGTGATGAGCTTGCGCATGGTGGGTTCGTGTCTCGGGGTTGGGAGCGTCGCACGCTCCACGCGGTGACACATGTACCACAAGCCCGCCAGAACGCAAGCCTGTCCCGGGGATTCCGGCCAACGTCGCGGTTATGTGGTCCGGGTGGGCAAGCTGGGGAGGCCGAGAACGCCGGCGCGCCTCGGAGCGCTGCGCTCTCGGACCATCGCGCCCGCGACAACAAACAACCCCGCGAGACGCGCGGGGTTGCGAATAGAGCCGGGTTGATGGAACGCGTCGTTACTCGCCGTGCTCTTCCGAGACCGTTGCGTGCTCGGTCTGCTGCGGCGTGTTCAACGCCCGCACCAGCTCGCTCTGCCACGGGTGCTCGCCGAGCCAGTCGATCGAGCCGGTGCCGATGTCGTAGAGCGCGCCCTCGACGCGGAGCCGCCCGTCGCTCACCATCGCGCGCACCTCGCTGCTCTCCTTGAGGAGGTCGAAGATGCTCTGCCATACATTCTCGCGCACCGCGATCGCCGCGAGCTCGGCCTCGCTCGCCCGCGGGTTGTGACGGCGGGCGCGCGCCACCGCGGGCTTGACGCGATCGACGAGGCCAGCGACCTTGCCGTGCAGCGGCGCGTCCGCGCACGCCGCGGCGACCGCGCCGCACCCGGTGTGGCCCATCACGAGCAGCAGCGGCGTCTTGAGGTGGCCCACTCCGTACTCCACGGTGCCCGCCTCGCTGTCGCCGCAGACGTTGCCGGCGACGCGGACGACGAACACCTCGCCCACGCCCCGGTCGAAGACGCGCTCGACGGGGATGCGAGAGTCGGCGCACGCGAGCACCGTGACGAAGGGCTTCTGCCCCTGCTCGGCGAGTCGCTCGCGCCGTTCGGCGTCGGTCGCGGGGTTCACGCACTCGCCGCGGACCCAGCGGTCGTTCCCTTCGGCGAGCAGTGCGCGGGCTTCCTCCGCCGTCGGCGGGGTGTCGGGCGCGGCCTGCACGGCGTTCTTCGCGGGCTTCGCGTTCTTCGACGGGGCCGTCGACCGCCGCGGCGGCTCATCGGCCGCGCTCTTCACGGGCTCATGCGCCGGCTCGCTCGGCTCCGTCTTCACGGGCTTCGGGTCGGCGCTGCGCTTGGAACGCACCGGCTTGGCCGTCGCCGGCTTGTGATCGTCGCCGTGCGCGGGCGCCGGCTGGTCATCGCCGTGCGAGGCCGCGGCGGCGTGATCGTCGCCGTGCGCCCCCGGCGCGGGGTGGTGATCCTCCTGGGCCTTGCCGTGGTCGTCGGAGTATGCGTTGCCCATGCCCATAAAGAGGACGACGGGCACGAACGCGAAGAGAACGCGGAGCGGGTTCTTCATTTGGACACCTCGTGTGTTGCATCGAGGTATCGGGCCTCGCGGGGCGCGGCTGAACCGGCGGCGGCAGAGACCAGTCGAATCGGGGTGCGTTCACCGGGAAGTGGAGGCCGCCCGCGCAATCACGGCGCTCTGAGCTGTTCCCGCAGGGCCTTGTCGGCGGTCGTGTCGCGGAGGTGCTGGATGAAGACCGACCCGGCCCCCGCGCCGTCGAGGTTGTCCAGCGCCGTCGCGACCCACTGCGCGTCGCGCCCGAAGGTGTCGTTGCGCAGGGTGACGCGCAGCAGATCCACCAGCTCCCGCTTCGGGGCCCGCAGCCGCCCGTGCGCCGTCAGCCAGAGCGCGTCGCGCAGGTCGGGGCGGGCGGCACGCTCCGCGTCGAGGAGGCGGTAGGCGCTCACGAGGTCGTCGGGTTTCTGCGCTCGGAAGAGGGGCAGGACCATCAGGGCGGCCGCCCCCGGCGAGAGCCTGTCACGCTTGTCGCGCAGCAGCCCGCCGGCGAGCTTCGCGGCGTCGGCGTCGCGCCCGGTGACGACGAGCACGCGCATCGCCTCCTCGTACCTCTCGTCCTTCAGGAGGTCCCGCAGGTTCCCGGCGAGGTCCAGCGTGTCCTCGAGCGGCAGCCCCGCCGCCGCGTCGCGCTCCATCGGCTCCTGCAGCGTCATCAGCGGATCGCCGAAGACCGCGATCTTCCACAGGTGCTGGGTGTCGTGGCGCACCGCCGCCCCGAGCGGCGCACCGAGCAGCAGACGCTTGGCGAGGGTCTCGTTCGGGATGAACGCGCTCAGGTACGGCTCGTGCACGCTCCCGATGTAGGCGTACGCGCCCCGCTCCATCCAGCGCCCGGCGAGGAGGTGCCGCTGGCCGGGGAAGAGCGCGGACCACGAGTGCACCACGTGCACGATCGCGGGCCGCGCGAGGATCGGCACGTCCGCGGGCTTGGCCTGCCCCGGCTCGAGATCGAAAAAGTCCGCGTTCCCCTTGGTGTTCACGAGGACCAGCCCGGCGTCCACCGGCTTGGACGCGCGCTGCCGCCACGACTCGGCGCTCCCGCCCGGCTTGTCGAGCGTCTCCACGTCGAACCTCGCGCCGCGCAGCACGATCTCCGCCTTGCCCATGTCGTACACGCGCCACGGACCGTCGTCCGGGTAGCCGTCGAAAAGCCACGCCGCGCGCGGCTGCAGGAAGATCGCGCACATGGCGCGGTAGACCGCGCGAGGCGCGTCGCCGCTCACCTGCCCGCACCACGCCCACCGCTCCTTCAGATCCGTCCCCTTGCCCGGCCGCCCGATGCGGTCGGTGAGCGCGAGGAACTCGCCCCCGCCCTTCTCCACCTTCGCCGGCGCGTTCGCCGCGATCGTCACGGCGTCGATCTCGTCGGCGAGGCTCGACCACTCGAGGCCCAGCTCGCGGCACTTCCCTTCGATGAGCTCCTCAAGCCCGTCCGCACCCGCGGCGGAGAGGGCCGAGTCGATCCCCAGCGGGTAGTTGATGTCCGGCAGGATGACCTGCCCCCGGTGCGCCGCGAGCGCCACGCCGGCGGCCCACGCGGTGTCGTTGGGGTTCACGATCACGACGCCCGGCGGCGGCCGCTTGCCGTCTCGCCAGTGCTTGATGAGCGCCGGGACGTCGGCGTTGTCCTGGTCCCACGCCTTCGCCACCGCGCCCGTCAACTGGTCGATCGGCCCGAACTTGAAGCTCTCCGCGCCCTTGCGGTCCGGGTCCTCGCGCTCGCTCGTCCACCGCACGACCCGCTCGGGCGCAAATGCGCGCACGAAGCGGCCGATGTCCTCGGCCGTCTCCGGTGTCCCGTCGTCCACCAGAACCGGGAAACGCGTCGTCGGCGTCCACGCGCCGATCGCGTCGATGAACGAGGCCCGGTTCCCGACGAGCACGACAACCGGCGTCACCCGCATCTGCCGGTCGTTCGCCATCACTCTGTCGCCGAGTTTGAGGGGCGGGGGCACCGCCGCCGGCGGGGCCGTCCCGGCGTGCTGCTGGGCCTGCCGGGAATGCGCTGCGGCCGAGGCGATCAACACGGCGGCGAACAGAGCGTGCATCGGTGACTCTACGGGACGGGTTGCGGCCGTGTTTGGTGCTTGCTGCATCCCCGGCCCGGCGCGGCACGAACATGGCGTGCCCGGCGAATTCTCGCGCGGGATGTTCCGATATCTCAATGGGGTCTCCAGGCCTCCGCGCTAAGATAGTGGACATTCAACACCATAATTCGCCGCGCGCTGTGCCAGGCCGCTGAGGACGAGGAGCAGGGATGATCGGGACGTTCAAACGATTGCTTGCGCTCGCCGTCGCCGCGGGCGCGCTCACCGCGCCGGTGCACGCCGATGTCGCGGTCCTCACGCCCTCCGCCGACAACACGGTCTATTCCGAGGCCAACTTCCTGAGCAACGGCGCCGGTGACTACGTCTTCGCCGGCAAGAACGGCGGCGGTCTCCCGCGGCGCGCGCTCCTCAAGTTCGACCTTTGGCAGATCCCGCCCGGATCCACGATCAACAGCGTCTCGCTGCGCATGTACATGTCCCGCGCGCGCGGTGGCAACGCGATGGTGAACCTCCACCGTCTCACCGCCGACTGGGGCGAGGGCAACTCCGACGCCGACAGCAACGAGGGGGGCGGCGGGGGGGCGATGCCCGGCGACGCGACGTGGGGCCACCAGTTCTTCGACAACGACTTCTGGGCGACGCCCGGCGGCGACTTCGCCGTCCCCGCCAGCGGCGGCGCGACCGTCGGCTTCACGACCGGCTTCTACACGTGGAACACGACCCCCGGCCTCGTCGCCGACGTGCAGTCGTGGCTCAACAACCCGAGCGCGAACTACGGGTGGATCGTGGTCGGCAACGAGGCGGCCACGCAGACCGCCAAACGCTTCAATTCGAGGGAGCACCCGACCGCCGCGCAGCGCCCGCAGCTCACCATCAACTACACGCCCAACGCGCCCACCGGCGCCTGCTGCATCCCCAACGGCACGTGCCTCGTGACCACCGCGGCGCACTGCACGCTCCTCGGCGGCCTCTACCAGGGCAACGGCGCGGCCTGCGCGCCCAACCCCTGCCCGCAGCCCACCGGCGCGTGCTGCGTCGGCTCGGTCTGCTCGACCATGACGCAGCTCGACTGCGCCGCGGCGGGCGGCGCCTTCGGCGGGCCCGGCACCACCTGTATCGACTTCCAATGCCCGGACTCGCAGTTCCTGAGCGCTCCGCCCGCCGCGGACAACACCCTCTACCAGACCAACGACGGCTCTACCAGCAACGGCGCGGGCGAGACGATCGGCGCGGGGACGACGGTCGCCGGCTCCATCCGCCGGGGCGTCGTTCGCTTCGATCTCTCCTTCATCCCCACGACCGCCATCGTGAACGGCGCGCGCCTGCGCATGCACGCCCTCTCGACGCCCGACCCGACGCTCCGCAACGTCTCCCTCCACCGGCTTCTCCAGGACTTCGGCGAGGGGACCTCCAACGCCGACGGCGACGAGTCCCTCGGCGCGCCCGCCACGAGTAACGACGCGACCTGGCTGCACGCCTTCTTCCCGGACTCCTATTGGAGCTCCCCCGGCGGCGACTTCGCGGTGAACCCCAGCGCTACGCGCGCGGTCGGGTCCATCTCGGCGAACGTTGACTGGATGTCCCCCGGCCTCCTCGCCGACGTCCAAGGGTGGGTCCAGAATCCCGCCTCCAACTACGGCTGGGCGATCAAGGGCGACGAGAGCGTCGCCGGCACGCTGCGCCGCTTCGAGTCGGGCGAGGCCCTCCCCGCAGCACGGCCCGTGCTCGAGCTCTCGTACGTGGTGCCCCCGAGCGGCGCCTGCTGCCTCCCGAACGCGACGTGCATCGAGACCTCCGCCGCCGTCTGCGCGGCGCAGGGCGGCACCTACAACGGCGACGACACGCTCTGCGTCGACTACGCCTGCCCGCTCGTGCTCACGCCCTTTGTCGATGCGCTGCCGATCCCCGCGGTCGCGCAGCCGACCAGCGGCCAGGTCGGCGGCGCGGCGACGTACACGATCGCGATGACGGAGTTCATGCAGCAGCTCCACCGCGACCTGCCGCCAACGCGCCTCTGGGGCTACGGCGGCGCGTTCCCGGGCCCGACGATCGAGGCCCGCACAAACCAGCCCGTGCAGGTCACGTGGATCAACGACCTGCGCAACCTCGAGAACGGCCAGCTGCGCACGACGCACGCGCTGCCGGTGGATACCTGCCTCCACGGCCCGGACCAGACCGGCGGCCTGCCCGTCACCGTCGTCCACCTCCACGGCGGCCATGTCCCCGCCGGCAGCGACGGCTACCCCGAAGACGCGTTCCCGCCCGGCCAGCAGTCGGCGGTCTACGACTACCCCAACAAGCAGCGAGCCGCGACGCTCTGGTACCACGACCACGCCCTGGGCCTTACGCGCCTCAACGTGATGATGGGCCTCGCCGGCTGCTACATCGTCCGCGACGACGCGGAGGAGGCGCTCAACATCCCGCGCGGCGAGTTCGAGGTCCCGCTCCTCGTCCAGGACCGCACCTTCAACCCCGACGGCTCCCTTGTCTACCACGACGAATGGATGGAGCACTTCTTCGGAGACACCATCCTCGTCAACGGCAAGGTCTGGCCGTACCTCGACGTCAAGCAGGGCAAGTACCGCTTCCGGGTCGTGAACGGGAGCAACTCGCGCGTCTACACGCTCTCGCTCTCCGACGGCGCGTCGTTCTCGCAGATCGGCAGCGACCTCGGTCTCCTGGCCGCGCCGGTCTCGATGACCAGTCTGACTATTGCGCCGGGCGAGCGTGCGGATGTCGTCATCGACTTCGGCGCGTACGCGCCCGGCACGCAGGTGACGCTCCTCAACAGCGCGCCCGCGCCCTTCCCCGGCACGCCGGGGGTCGGCGTCGTCCCCAACGTCATGCAGTTCGTGGTGCAGGCCCAGCCCGGCGACGCCGACCCGCTGCCTTCGTCGCTCGTCCCCGTGCCCCGCACGCCCGAGTCCGAGAGCGTCGTCACCCGCGAGTTCCTGCTGCGGCGCATGACCTCGACGTGCCCGCACGGGCCGATGTGGGCGATCAACGACATGATGTGGGACGACATCACCGAGCGCCCGCTCCTGGGCACGACGGAGATCTGGAGCTGGATCAACCCCAGCGACGTCGTCCACCCGATGCACGTGCACCTGGTCTCCTTCCAGGTCCTGGACCGCCAGGACTTCACGCTCGTGAACAACCAGGTGATCCCCACCGGCCCGCGCGTCGCGCCGCCGCCCGCGGAAATGGGGTGGAAGGACACCGTGCAGGCCTACCCGGGCCAGATCACGCGTGTGATCGCCCGCTTCGAGAACTACGGCGGCCTCTTCGCCTATCACTGCCACGTCCTTGAGCACGAGGACCACGAGATGATGCGCCAGTTCGAGGCCCGCTGCCCGACACTCTCCATCACCCAGAGCCCCGCGAGCAAGCTCGCGTGCGTGGGCGAACAAGGCGGCTTCAACGTCGGCGCCTCGGGCGCGGGGCTGACGTACCAATGGCGCCGCAACGGCCAGCCGCTGGCCGACGGACAGACGCCCTCGGGCTCCGTCATCGACGGCGCATCCGCGCCGACGCTCGTCATCGACAACATCACGCAGCAGGACGCCGGCACGTACGACTGCCGCGTGACCGACGGCTGCGGCGAGGTCCGCTACTGCTCCGGCGCGGCCCTCACCGTCTACCCGTGCGACAACGTCTGCGACTCGATCGACTTCAACGCGGACGGGCTCTACCCGGACAACCTCGACATCGAAGACTTCCTGACCGTCTTCGGCGGCGGGCCGTGCAGCAACGACCCGAACTGCGGCGACATCGACTTCAACAACGACGGATTGTTCCCGGACAACACCGACCTGCAGGCCTTCTTCAGCGTCTTCGGCGGCGGCGGGTGTTTCTAGGAAAGACTCACCGCAGCGGCGCAGAGATCGCAGAGAAGAGAATGGACTGATTTGAAGAGCCGCGCTCGTGTGCAGTCTTCAAGTCAATCTGTTCTCTTCTCATCTTCCTCTGCGTCTCCGCGGTGAATCAGCGAAGTTCCTTGACGTAGATATTCGCGAACTCCAGCGCATCCCCGTGGTGCTGCAGCAGGATCGGCCCGCGATCGTTGACGCCCGGGATCTGCGCGTTCTCGATCACCCGCACGCCGTTCAAGTCCACCGTCACGCGATCGCCCTTCATCACGATGCGGAAGCGGTTCCACTCGCCCGCTGGCGCGTCGGCCCGCTGCTTCGGCGTCGCCGCGGCTCGCACCGCGGCTGAAACATTCGGGTCGTTCCGCACGCCCCACAGCTCGCCGCTCCCGACGCTCCAGCACCAGATGTTCACCTGCGACCGGTCCGTGCCGCGCAGGTAGATCCCGCTGTCCCCGGCGTGCTTGATCGTCTCCTTGACCTGCTGCCCGTTCGCGTCGAGCTTGTACGTCCCGTCCGGCAGCACGATCGGCTGCTGCGCGTCCACGGGCGTCCCCGGCAGGCGCCAGCCGCAAACAAGCTCGAAGTCGCCGTACTCCTTCTTCGTCTTCAGGTGGTCGCCATTCCCGTCGTACGCGAGCACCCACCCCTTCATCGCCCAGTGCCCCGGCCCGCCCGCCGTCTCCCACAGCGGCAGGTCCTTCGACGTCAGCAGCGGCTCGAAGCCTTCTCCCACTGCGCCGAAGCGGTTCATCCCCGTGTCCTCGTCGCGCGACCACTCGCCGAGCTTCCACGTGTCCGTGCGGAAAGGCGGCACGGGCCGGCCGTCCTCGGTCTTCAGGGTCGCCTCGCACGCGTCGCACCACGCGTACCGCACCGCTGTAATTGGACCAGGCCACGCCGGATCGATCATCACCGTGCGGCGGTGGGTTCTCGCCTTCGCTGGCCGGAAGACTCGGTCGTCGCCCGCGATCTCGATTCCCCGCACGTCCTCCGACGGCGCCAGCTCGTTGGAGATGGCGATCCACTTGGCGGGGAAAGAAACTTCGGGGTAAATCTCTCCCTCTTCCACGTCCTTGCCCTCATACGCCACTGCCTTCGCCGCCCGCGCGAGGCGCTCACCGACCGTCCGCTTCTCCGCCGGGTGGATGTCCTTCGGATCGCCCACGTCGAGCGTCACGATCAGCGATGCACGCTGCCGCATCGCCGCGCGGGCCTGCGCCTCGCGCAGCGTCGCCGCCTCGCCCCGGTCGTTCTTGTAATCGAACGGCGCGATCTGCACGACGTTGAAGGGCAGCCGCGCGTTCTCGAACTCGCTCCGCCACGACGTGATGAGCCCCTCGAGCAGGCCCTCGTACGCCTCGGCGTTGTGCAGGTTGCTCTCCCCCTGGTACCAGTTGATCCCCGCGATCGTCAACTCCGAGACCGGCGCGATCATCCCGCCGTGCAGCGCCGTGACGGTGTTCTGGTTGACCTTCGCCGCGTCGAGCGCATCGAGCTCCTCGTTCGTTCCTCCCGCCGCCCGCAGCGCCTCGGCGCTCATCCACGCCTCGATCCGCGTCCCGCCCCAGTCCGCCTGCACGATCCCGACCGGCACGCCCAGCTCCCCGCGCAGCGAGCGCGCGAAGAAGTACGCGACGCCCGACATCTGCGCCGCCTCCTGCCCCGTCGCGCTCGCCCATGCGCCGCCGCTGTCAAACCGCGATTCAACGCTCGGCGTGTTCGGGACCTTGAAGACGCGGATGTTCGCGTCCTTCGCCTCCGCCGCGGCCTGCTCCCCGCCTGCGCAGCGCGCCAGCGGCCATTCCATGTTCGACTGGCCTGAGCAGAGCCACACTTCGCCCAGCAGCACGTCGCGCAGCGTGAGCGTGTTCTTCCCGCTCACGGTGATCGTGCGCGGGCCTTCGACCGCTCCCCGCGTGTCGAGCGTGCACGACCACGAGCCGTCCCGCCCCGCCGTGACGACGACCGGCTTCTCCAGCCAGTCGGCCTGCACGCGAACTTCCTCGCCCGCGTCCGCGCGCCCCCAGATCCGCGCCTCCGCCCCGCGCTGGAGCACCATGCCGTTCGAGATGACGCCCGGGAGCGTGATGTCCCCGCGGGCAACTGCGGCGACTGCGAAAGCGAACGCGGCGACAGAACGAGTCATGCGGTCCTCCGGTTCAGAGGACGATATGACTTGCTGAATGAGAGAAGAGCGGCGGCGCGCAGGCGGACAACCGGGCGATCCGCGGCCGCCATTCACCGATCACCGATCCGTCCCCTTACTGCACGCCGACCGCCGCGGCGTCGCGGTCCGTCAGCATCCCGCCGTCGGAGCGCTGCTTCACGGTCCCGTCGCGCTTCCAGCTCCGCTCGCAGCGGGGCCGGTCGCGCAGGTCGAGCACCTGCAGCGCCGGGCCGACCCTCACGAGGCTCACGCCCAGCAGGTCGGCGAGGTCCACGGGGTCGAAACCGTCGAGGAGGCCGTCGGCGCTCGGCAGCACGAGCCCGGCGTCGAGCGGGTTCTCGACGCCCCGCGCCTTGGCCTTCTCCAGCTCCACCTGCGCGTCCTTCATCAACGCGTGCACTTTCGCCCAGCGCGCATCGCTCGAGACGCCGTACCCCGGCGCGCCGTTGGTCGTCGCGAAGGTCTCGAGGTGCACGCACGCCCCCTCGTCCCCCTTGCGCAGGGCGCGGAACGCCTCGTCCGCCGTGTGGCAGAGGATCGGTGCCAGCAGGCGGCAGAGCCCGTCCGTGAGGTTCCAGATCACCGTCTGTGTCGCCCGGCGCCTCGCCGAGGCGGGCGCGTCGCAGTAGAGCCGGTCCTTGACCGCCGCGAGGTACGTCGCGCTCAGCGTGTCGTTGCAGAAGTCGAAGAGCGCCTTGTGCGCCGTCTGGTAGTCGTAGCGCCCGTACGCGTCGATCACGGTGCGCGAGAGCGCGTCGAACTCGCTCAGCACCCACGCCTCGGGCGAGGTCGGCGCGAGCGACGACAGCGGCGTCGCCGCCGAGGCGTCGAAGTCCGCGAGGTTGCTCAGCAGGAAGCGCAGCGTGTTGCGCACCTTGCGGTAGCTCTCGCCCGCGAGCGCGAAGAGCTCGACGTCCACCTTCACATCGTTCTCGTACGCGAGGCTGCTCACCCACCAGCGCATCACGTCCATGCCGAACTCGGTGCAGAGGCTGTCCACCTCGTAGCGGTGCGCGTCGGGCCGGCTCTTGGAGAGCTTCTTCCCGTCCCGGTCCACCATGAATCCGTGCGTCAGGAGCGTTGTGAAAGGCGGTTGACCCGTCACGCCCAGCGCGGGCAGCAGCGACAACTGGAACCAGCCGCGGTGCTGGTCGGACCCTTCCAGGTAGAGGTCCGCCGGATACCCCAGGCCCCGCGCGCGGATCACGCTGTTCCACGACGAGCCCGACTCGAACCAGACGTCGAGGATGTCGCGGGTCTTGCGGAGCGACGCCGGCGACGAAGAGACGGAGAGACGCAGAGACGGAGTGAGATCAGGGTCCGAGGCCGCGTCGTAGCCCGCGAGCAGCTCGGCGGGCGAGAGCTGGTACCACGCGTCGCTCCCCTTCTGCCGCACGACCGCCGCGACCGCGCGGACCGTCGCCGGCGTCATCAGCACCTCGGGTTCGGCGCCGGGCGTCCCGCCCGGGACGAGAAACGCCGGGATCGGCAGGCCCCACGCACGCTGGCGCGAGATGCACCAGTCCGGGCGCGACTCGAGCATGCCGCGCATCCGGTTGCGGCCCCACTCCGGCACGAACGCCACCTTTGAGGTCGGCTCCGAGACCGCGTCGAGCGCCATCCGGCGGAGCGACGCGCCCGCCGCGCCGTTCTTCGCCACGCCGGCGCACGGGTCGTCCACGCCCACGAACCACTGCTCCGTGCAGCGGAAGATCACCGGCGTCTTGCTCCGCCAGTCGTGCGGGTAGCTATGCATGAACTTCTGCGCGTGGTAGAGGTGACCGCTGTCGCGCAGGTGCTTGACGATCAGGTCGTTGGCCTTCCAGATGTCCATCCCCCGCAGCCACTCGGGGACCGTGGCGTCGTACGTACCGTCGCCCCGCACCGGGCAGTAGACCGGCAGCGCCGACTTGAGGCCGGTGGCGTAGTCCTCGGCGCCGTGTCCGGGCGCGGTGTGCACCATCCCCGTGCCGTCCTCGGTCGTGACGTAGTCCGCCGCGACGATGCTCCAGATCCCGTCGAGCGAGCACGCCCGCTGCAGCGCGCACTTGGGCGCATCGGTGACGAACGGGTGGCGGTAGCGCAGGCCCACGAGCCTCGAGCCCGGCGCCGTCGCGAGCACCGCGACCTCGTCCGCGCCCGCGGTCTTTGTCACCTTCTCGACGAGCGCCGACGCGATCACGGTGACGTTCCCGTCCACCCACGCCAACGCGTACTCGGTGTCGGGGTTCACGGCGACCGCGACGTTGGCGGGGAGCGTCCAGGGCGTCGTCGTCCAGATCATGAAGCACGGGCGCTGGTGCGGCCGCGTGCCGGGCTTGGGCGCCCGCGACCTGCGCTCATGGATCGCGGAGTCCGCAGAGGATCGCGGAGGAGCAGCGGCCCCGCCCTCTTCGGCGCCGGCATCTACTCCGCGGTTCTCCGCCTCTTCCTCCGCGTCCTCCGCGAACTCCTTCAATCCGAAGGCGTCGTACACCTTGTCTGCGTCGAGCGCCTCGAAGTCCACGAAGACGCTCGTGTCCTCCCGGTCGAAGTACTCGAGTTCGGCCTCGGCCAGCGCCGTCTCGTTGGCGACCGACCAATGCACAGGCTTGACCGCGCGGTAGACGAGCCCGCGTTCCATCAGGGCCGCGAGCACCTCCAGCGTGTCCGCCTCGTACTGCGGCGCCATCGTCATGTACGGGTGCTCGTAGTCCGCGAGCGTCAGCAGCCGCTGCATCTGCCCCGCCTGCAGCTTGATGTACTTCTCGGCGTGCTTCTGGCACTCGCGCCGGACGGCCATGTCGCGCTGCGCGGGCTCGAGGGCGCGCAGCTTCTCCATCTTGCCCCCCTCCATCATCTCCGTGGCGACCTTGTGCTCGATCGGCAGGCCGTGGCAGTCCCAGCCGGGGACGTACGGGACGTCGAAGCCCATCATGCCCCGCGTGCGCACGACGAAGTCCTTCAGGCACTTGTTCATCAGGTGCCCGAGGTGGATGCTCCCGTTCGCGTACGGCGGGCCGTCGTGGAACGCGAACCGCGGCCGGCCGGCGCTCCGTTCGCGCACCTTGGTGTAGAGGTTCATCGCCTGCCAGCGCTTCAGGCTCGCCGGCTCGTTCTGCACGAGGTTCGCCTTCATCGGAAAGGGCGTGCTCGGTAGGTTCAGCGTGGCGCGGTAACGGCTCTTGGGTTCCTTCCCCTCCGCCGGGGCGGACGTCTGCTGGTTCGGCGTCGTCTGCGACATGAAAGTCCTCACTCGTCCGCGCCCGGGCGTCGCCCGTCGCGCCGTCGATCGCGCACAAAAAGCCATCATAAGAACAACGATCGGCGTTGCCCGAACCGGGCACGCCGCCGCACCAATCGCCCCAGGCAAAGGAATCGCCCCGCCCCGAGAGGCCCCTTTACCGGGGCCGGGTAATTCGAATCGTCGGGAGGGCGGGTGTCACGGCGGATTCTAGGTCGGCCTTAGAAGCCGATCTCGAACAGGCTCTGGCTGCGGAGGACCGTCTGCGACTCCGCCAGGAGGTGCCACGCCTGCGCGTGCACTTCGCCGGGATACCGCTGGATGTCCACAAGGCTCAGGCACTCCCCCTCGCCGTCGCGCCAGAGATGAACAAGGCACTGGTTCTCGCGCCCGAACTCCAGCATCTCGCGGTGGGTTTCCGCGAAGACCGCCCCGGGGAGCGTCTCGGTCTGCAGGCTGTTCCAATACTTCACACCGCCCCGGGCAAAGGTGTGCTCCGTGTCCTTCTCGCTCGGGCAGTAGAACGCCGCGACGATGTCGGTCGTCGGCACCGGCCGCTCATACTCCGTGATCAACTCGCTCGCGCACAGGTCGCCCCGCTCGAAGCGCAGCACGTGCGAGCCGGCCATGACCCAGGCCTCGAATTCGTACCCCGCGAACCGAACCACTTTGCGCGCTTTGGGCAGCAGTTGGCCCGGGTGAAGCGCTTTCTCGTAGAGCACCAGTTGAAATGCGTGCAGAACGCTCTGCTTCGGCGTCAGACTCATGCGGCCCCCGGTTTCCAACCATCGGTCCCGCCGTGAGTTGTGACGATTCTCCCGTCCGGCTCGCGAGCGACGACGCTCGACCTTGCGGGCGGTCCGGCGTTGGGCGTCCAGCCCGCCTCCGGTCATGAATCGACACAACCTGACTTTGGATCCCACGGCGTCGCGACAGGCACCGCACAAATTGCTGCCGCTGGGGCGACAAGGTATAAGAAGAGGGCCCCTTCGTCTACAGAATCTTGAAATCCAATCCTATCTTTTGTGAACTTTTTCTCAGCGATGCGGAAAACCTGTTAGGCTGTCCGCATCGCACCGCGCGACATGATGCACCCGGCGAGGACCGCCAACCCCGAAGCGCCCACGCTCGCAGCCGACCCGGCGGCGAGCGCGCGGCTCGCGCGCCTCGACACGCTGCCGGCCCCGACGCGCGCGCGGGCGCTTGCCGATGCGCTCCGGCACTGCTCTGCCTCCGAGGCCGCCGTCTTCGCGCCCGCGCTGGTGCAGTTGTGCGTCTCGCCCGTGACGGAGCGTCAGAGCCCGCCGCCCGATTCCCGTGCCGCCGATGAGTCGACCGTCGAGTTCCTCCGCCGCAAGTACGGCTTCGTGCGCGAGACCGCACCCTGGCACGTCCGCGCCTGGCGGTCCCTGCGCACCGCGCGCGAGCGCCGCGCGATGCAGGACGCGGACGACGCGTTGTCCGCCGCGGCGGGCGTCTTCCGCCACCTGCCGCCGGAGTCGCGGTCCGCGCTCCTCGCCGTCGGCGAGGGCCGCTGGAGCCGGTGCATCGACCGGCAGAGCACGGACGCCGACACGCTCGGCTCGCACGCGCTCCTCGCGGGGGCCGCCTGCGACGCGGGGCTGTCGGGCCGGCTCGTCCAGGCCCTCGAGTCCGGCGACGAGGTCGCCGCCACGCACGCGCTGGCGTCGCTCTTTTCCCTCTGCCTCGTCGCCCGGCGCGACGCCATGGGCGGGGACGAGGACGCGTGGCGGTCCGCCGCGGAGTCGCACCCGCTCTGGGAACTCCACCTCTCCCGGGGCCTGCTCCTGGGCCTGCGGGGTCAGGAGCGCGACCTCGCCAGGGCGCTCGAAGCGGCGCTGCGGAGCTACCCGTCGCACGGGCGGCGGGGCGTCGCGCTGAGCGTGCTGGCCCTGGCCGACCTGCGCTCGCGGTGGATCGCCGCGGGCGACCCCGACAGCCCGCACGGCGCGGTGATGCACATGCTCCGCGGCGAGCCGTCGCCCGCGCTGCTCGCGATCGCGTCGACGCTGCGCTTCAGCCGCTGGCACATCGCGCGCCTGCGCGCGTTCGAGTGGCTGGGCCTGGCGCCGCTGCACAAGGGCCTCGCGCACGGCGCCGTCGCCCGCCTCGCGACGACGCGCGGCCACCGCGACCACGAGGTCGTGCTCCGCTCGTGGCACCTGCTCCTCTCGCCCCGGCGCGCCGCGGCCGTCGCGGGGGTCGTCGTGCGCGGGCGCAGGCGTGCGTCCACCGACGGCGACACCGGCGCGAGCACGGCCCCCGAGGGCGGCGCGCTCCCGACGCCGTCGCAGATCGACCAGCTCTCCGTCGCGGCCCGCCGCGGTCTTGCGCTCTGGGCGTGCGCCATCCGCGCTGATGCGCCGCTCCGCGCCGGCGCGCTCGCGCCGCTGCTCAAGGACGCCGACGCGCTCACGCGCATGATGCTCGCGCGCCGGGCCCCCGCGTCGCTCCTGCACGACTGCGCGCTGGACGCCGACGCCCGCGTCTCGCGCCACGCGGCTCTGCGCCTCGCGGACGACGCGCGCCAGCGCGGCGGCGCGGGCCGGCACGCCCCCGACAGGTCGCTGCGTGTGCTGATGATGCACCCCTCGCCCGCGACGCGCGCGCTCGCGCAGCGCGAGTCCCGTCTGGCCGGCGGCGCGCCGGAGACCGCGGCGATGCTCCGCGCCCTGTCGCGCGACCCCGAGCGCGTCGCCGCGGACGTGCGCGAGTCCCTGGCTTCGCCCGATCCCGCCCGCGTCCTGCGCACCCTGCGCACCGTCGCCGCCGCGCGGGCCGCGGGGTTGGCCGGCGAGCGGCTGATCGAGCTCGCGCTGCTGCACAGGGACGACGCCGGGTGGCGGCGCGTCGCCGCGACCAGCGTCGCCGCCCTGGGCGCGGTGCCGGGCGAGGCCGCCGAGCACGCGCTGCTCGCGGCCCTCGACGCCCCCGACCAGCGCGTGCGCGCCAACGCCGTCGAGGCCGCGGCGCGCCGGCGCAGGGCCGCGGGCGCCGGGGTGGATGCCCGGATCGTCGAGCTCAAGGGCGACGCGAACCACCGCGTCCGCGCCAACGCCATGCTCGCGTGCGCAGCCGCCGGTCGACACGCCGGCAAGGCGGAGCACGAGGCCAACGGCGAAGCACTCCTCGGCATCCTGGCGGACACCCGCCCCGCGCACCGCCTCGCGGGCGTCTGGCTCGCGGGCCGGCTGCTCGCCGGGCCGGCCCGCGCCGTGCTCGGCGAGCGCTGGGCGCTCATGAGCGCCCGCGTGGCCGAGATCGCCCGCTTCGACGAAGACCTCGCTGTCCGCCGCCGCGCCGCCGCCTGCGCCGCGATCGTGGAGGCCCGCACCCGCGCCACCTGGCGCTCCGCCGTGCGGGAGGGCGCCGATACCGGGACGCTGGAGGGCGCCGTATGAGCCGATGGGCCTGTCCGCTCTTCTGCGTGATGAGCGCCGCCGCGTGCGCGCAGGACGTGGCGCCCGTCGAGATCGTCACGGGCGATGCGCCGGCCCGGCCGTTCCCGTGGCTCGCCGCATCGCTCGGCGCGGGCGCGTGCATCGCCGGCGCCGTCATCCTCTGGCTCGCGATCGCCGATCACCGCCGCCGCAGGCTGCGGCCACGGAACGTCGCGGGCCTCGTGGGAGCCGTGCGGCTCGACCCGGCCGACGCCGAGTTCTTCGCCGTCGCGAAGGCGCTGGGCGTCCCGACGGGCGACCGCCAGCGCGTGCTGCGCGTCGCCCGCGCACGCGGCCTCTCGTGCGCCGTGGGGCTCATCCTCAGCCCCACCGCCCTCGAGCGAGCCCTCGCCGAGGACGCCGCGAGCGCCCGCACGCTCCGCCGAGCGTGAGTCAGCCGTGCAGGCGGCGGCGCAGTTCCGCCGCGGCGTTGGGGTCGCCGCAGGTCCAGAAGCCCGAATCGCGCGTCACACGGAAGACCGCCCCCAGGCCCGGCGCCTCGATCACCGCCTCGCCGTCTGCGCTCACGCGCTCCTCGACCACGCCGGGCAGGTCCGTGACGCGGGCCGCCAGGCCGATCTCCGTGCCGCCCGAGCGCAGCACGAGGCGCGCCTGGCCGAGTTCCGCCAGGCAGCCGGCGAGGTTGACGGCGCGGTCGCGCACCGTGGCGCCGGCGATGAGGCCCGCGTCCTGGCTCATGCGTCCGCCTCGTCCACTTCGTCGCTCGCGCTCGCGGGGATCGGGCTGGGCCGCTCGCGCGTCGGGTCCCAGATGTCGGATTCGGATTGCCCGTCGCAGACGCGGCGCATCGCGAGGTAGAGCAGGGCCCCGCCGGTGTGCGCGAAACTCACGAGGTACGCGGGCACGACGAGCAGCGTCAGCCTCGTCCAGAAGCCGACCATCCCGCCGGTGTGGTTCTGCCACCGCGTGTCCTGCGTCGTCCAGCTCTCCCCGCCGGTCGTGCCGCGGAGGCGGATGAGGTCGTCGTAGCCGCCGTCGAGCCACAGGCTCGATGCGCGTCCGGCGATGGACGTCGTCCAGCTCACGGCGAGGAACACGAACCAGAGGGCGAGCGCCGCGAGCAGCGCGAGGATCGTCCAGTACAGCAGCAGCCGCAGCGGCCGCGCGCGCACGTACGCGAAGACGCGCCCCACGGCGTCCATCGCGTCGGATCCCTCGCACATCACCGCCGGCACGAGCATCGGCCACCCCAGCGCGAGCCCCAGGAGCGTGAGGGCCGCGACCGCGCCCAGCAGGATCGCGACGATGTACAGCGCGCCGCCGACGTAGTTGAGCGCGAAGATGCCGAGGAAGAGCCACCCCAGCGCCGCGAGCAGGCCGACGATCATCCCGACGAGGATCAGCGGCCCCGCGGTCACCAGCGTGGCGGAGACGCCGCGCGACAGCGACTGGCCGAGCGCCTGCGGCCACGTCAGCCGGCGCTGGCCGGCGAACTCCGCCGCCGCGGACCGCGCGATCGCGCCGCCGAAGACGCCCCAGAGGGCGAGGGCGGGCAGCGTGAGCAGAAGACTCCAGCGCGGCGCACCGCGGAAGGCGGCGGCGATCGCGCGCGGGTAGACCGCGAGCGCCTCGGGCGTGCGCCAGGAGAGCGGTGCGCGCAGGCGGTCCTCGAAGGCGTCGTCCGCGACTTCAAAGACGTCGGCGTACGTCGCCGCCTCCTCGTTCACAATCGCCGGAACCCGCAGGAGGGCCGCGAAGCCCACGAGCAGGAAGAGCGCGAACACCAGGCGCATCGGCCGCAGCGCCAGTCCGCCGGCACGGAGCAGATTCGGCCACACGAGCGACCCCGCCGCGGGCCAGACCGGCTGAAGGTTCATCCCCATGCGGGCAGGATATCAGAAAGCGGGCCGCCCCGGCCGTGCCGCTCGGCCCGCGTTCGGATCGGCTACCGTCCCGGCCCTCCGCATGACCAAGTCCATCCTCCGAACCGTGTACGTCCTCCTCGTCCTGCTGGCGGTCGGCCCCCTGTCGGCCTCGTTGCTGGCGGGTCTGCGCGACGCGGACGGCGGCAACGGCGTGACCATCCTGACCGGCGGTCGCGTCGGCGCCGGGCTCGCCGGGCTCGCGGTCCTGGCGCTCGGCGCCCTCGTCGCCGGCGCGGCGGGCGCGAAGCTCTTCAGCGCCGGCATGGGCTTCGCCGGCGCCGGCCTGGTCTTCGCGTGGGGAGCGTGGAATCTCGGCACGCTCGAGGAGGTCCTCCGCCGCACCCGGCAGGGGAAGGAATCGACGGCGCTCGCGGCGGAGGGTCTCCTGGCCGTCCTGGTGGCCGGCGTCGTGATGGGTGTGGCGTGGATCATCGCCGAGCGAGCGCAGGGGCGCGACAAGAACGGCGCGGGCGGCGTCGGCCTGATCGGCGTGCGCGAGAAAGGGAGCACGGGCATCGCGGCCACCGCGCTCGCCGCGTGGGCGCTCGCCGCGTGCGCGGCCGGCGTCGCCGCCGCGATCATCGCGATCTCGGCGGCCAAAGGTCAGGCGGTCTTCGCGGCCTTCGCCGGGGCCATCGTGGCGGGGATCGTGGCCCAGACCATCGGCGCCGCGCAGCACGTGAAGGTGTCGCCGCTCGTGCCGGCGCTGGCGATGGCCGTGCCCGCCGTCGCCGGCCCGCTGATCGCGGCCCTGGTGGCGCAGAGGGGCTGGGTCCCGGCGACGTTCGCCGGCTCGGACTTCCCGCTCGGCCGCGTCGTCGGGCTGGACTGGTCCGCGGGCGTGCTGCTCGGCGTGCCGGTGGGCATGGGCTGGGCGGGCGCGATGATCGACCACCGGGCGCCGGCCTGACGGGCGGCGGTGAAACAGCCGGTCCCGCGCGGCATCGAACGAAAGTGAAGCAGCCGATGGCGAAGCCCGCATCCAAGCCCAAGCCCGCGCCCAAGACGGCCCGGCCCGCCCCGCGCCGGGAGAAGACCTCCCTGCCGGACATCCAGTCCACCGTCGACGAGCGCATGGTCGCCATCGACCGGGTGGGTGTGAAGGACGTCGTCTACCCGCTCGTGCTCCGCACGCGCGAGGGGGGGACGCAGACCACCGTCGCGACGATCAACATGTACGTCGCGCTCCCGCACCACCAGAAGGGGACGCACATGTCGCGTTTCCTCGAGGTGCTCAACGCCCAAACCAGCGAGCCGCTGACGCCCCAGCGCATCCCCGAGGTCGCCTCCGCGATCCGCGAGCGCCTGCACGCCGAGACGGCGCACTTCGAGGCGGCGTTTACGTACTTCGTCCGCAAGGAAGCGCCCGTCACCGGCTCGCCCGGCCTGATGGACTACAAGGTGACGTTCGAGTGCACGTCCAACGGCGAGACGGACTTTGCGATGAAGGTCTCGGCGCCCGCCGCGAGCCTCTGCCCGTGCAGCAAGGAGATCTCCGCGTACGGTGCGCACAACCAGCGCTGCCGCATCGAGGCCCGCGTGCGGTTCAAGGGCCTGCTCTGGATCGAGGACCTCGTCGAGACCCTCGAGAAGGCCGCGTCGTGCCCCGTGTTCGCGGTCCTCAAGCGCCCGGACGAGAAGTTCGTGACCGAGGCGGCCTTCGACAACCCCAAGTTCGTCGAGGACATCATCCGCGACCTAGCGGTGGGGCTGGAGCGCGACAAGCGCGTGACGTGGTACGAGATCTCGAGCGAGAACTTCGAGAGCATCCACAACCACAACGCCTACGCCCAGATCACGCGGGCGAAGAAGTAAGGCAATCACCGCAGAGGCGCAGAGAGCGCTGAGAAGAGAAATGGCCGGATTGAAGAGCTGCGCCCGCGCGCTGTCTTCAAACCCATCTGTCCTCTTCTCATCTTCCCCTGCGACGCTGCGGTGAATCTTCTTCCTACGCTTCGCCCGCGAGGACGGACCCTCCGTGAAGGCCATCGGCCAATCCATGTTCCTGAAGCGCCTGCTCTTCCTGCAGGGTGTTGTCGCCGTGGGCGTTGTGTTGCTCGGCGGGCGGCTCGCCGCGCTCACGCTCGGCGACGGCGAGGAGATGCGCGATGAGGCGCGGGCCCGCCTCGTCCGCGAGCAATGGACGCCCGCCCCGCGCGGCCGCATCCTCGACCGCAAGGGCCGCGTCCTTGCCGAGGACCGCCCCGCGTACGACGTCGTGGCCGATTACAGCGTGATCAGCGGCGAGTGGGCGGTGCGCGGCGCACGGAGCGCCGCCGCCCGGCTCGCAGGCACGCGCTGGGCCGACATGAGCCGCGCCGAGCGCGACGACCTCATCGCCGAAGTGACGCCCCTCTACGTCGCGCACCTCGAGGCGGGGTGGGACCGCGTCGCCGCGAGCCTCGGCGTGACCCGCGCCGAGATCGACGAGCGCCGCGCCAAGGTCATGCAGGACGTGGAGCGCCGGCAGGCCGAAGTCACCGCGAGGCGGCTGGACAAGGCCCTCGCGCAGGCGGCCGAATCGGGCGTGGAGATGACGCCCCGCCGCCGGCGCTCGATCGAGCGCGACGCCGCGGCACCCATCGCCGAAAAGACCCGACCGCACCCCGTCGCCAAGCGCGTCGCCGACGAGGCGGGCTTCGCCTGCCGCGCACTGGCGGATGAGCAGGGCGCCATCGCGCTGGGTTCGGGCGCCCTCGCGCGGCGCCTCGGTCTGGCCGAGGACCGCACCGAGCCCGTGCCCGTCGCGCCGGGCCTCGCCGTCGTTGACGCGGGCGAGCGCGACTACCCGATGGACGCCGTGAACGTCGAGGTGGACACGGCCTCGTTCCCGGCGCCGGTGCGGGGCGGGGTGCGGAGCGTGACCGTGCGCGGTCTCGCGTGCCATCTCCTGGGCCGCCTGCGCGAGAGCGTCTACGGGCCCTCCAAGACCGCCGACGGGCGCGATGTCCTCGGCGACGCCCAGAAGCGCGCCGCGGCGTTGGCGCAAGACCCGGAGTGGCGAGCCCTCGCGCTCCTCGAGGGCGGCGCCGACCGGGGCGCGTACCGCGAGGGGGACCGCGTCGGCGACGTGGGCATCGAAGGAACCCAGGAGTTCCTGCTGCGCGGGCTGCGGGGCGTGCAGCGCGTGCACCTCGACAGCAACGAGCGCGATTCGCTCCCGCCCACCCCCGGGCGCGACGTCGCGGTGACGCTCGACGCCGCGCTCCAGGCGCGCGTGCAAGCGCTCTTCGACCCGGCGCTCGGCCTCGCGGTCGTGCAGCCGTGGCACGGGCAGTCCGACAACGAGCTGCCCGCGGGCACGCCCTTGAACGGCGCGTGCGTCGTCCTCGACGTGCAGACGGGCGAGGTCCTCGCGTGCGTCTCGACGCCGACGTTCTCGCGCGCGGACCTGCAGGCCAACGCGAAGGCGCTCTACAACGACGAAGTCAACACACCGATGATCAACCGCGCGATCGCGGGCGAGTACCCGCCCGGGTCGATCGTGAAGCCGCTCCTCTACGCGGAGGCCGCGGCGCGCGGGCGGATGTCCGTCGGCGAGCGCATCGCGTGCACGGGGCATTACCTCGAGGACAGCCCCAACATCCTCCAGTGCCTGATCTTCAAGCGCTACCGCACGACGCACAGCCAGACGCTCGGCCACGACCCCGACGGCGTCGAGGCGATCGGCGTCTCGTGCAACATCATGTTCTACACGGTGGGGGAGCGGTTGGGGCCCAACGGCGTCGAGGGCGCGTACCGCGACTTCTGCGTCGGCGAGAAGTTCGGTTTGGGCGCGGGCTACGAGGCGAGCGGACGCGTCGGCGCGATGCACGACGACCCGAAGAAGCCGACGCTCTCGATCGGCGACTGCCGGCAGATGGGCATCGGCCAAGGGCCGGTCACGTGGACGCCGCTGCACGCCGCGGCCGCCTACGCGACGCTCGCACGGGGCGGCGAGCACGTCCCGCCGCGGCTGCTGATCGGAGCGCCGCCGGGCGCTTCGCGCCGTCTGCCACTCCCGGCCGACGCCGTGCGCATCGCGATGGACGGCCTCTGGTACGCGACGAACGAGCCCACGGGCACGGGCGAGCACCTGACGATCGACGGCGGGCGCGAGCCGATCTTCACCGCGCCGGGGGTGAAGGTGTGGGGCAAGACGGGCACGGCGACGGCGCCGGTGCTCCTCGTCGACCCCGACGGCGACGGGCCGATGGAGCGAGAGGTTGCGCGCAAGGGCGACCATTCGTGGTTCGTCGTGCTCGTGGGACGCGACCGCCCGCGCTACGCGATCAGCGTGATGGTCGAGTACGGCGGCTCGGGCGGCAAGGTCTCGGGCCCGATCGCGAACCAGGTGATCTACGCGCTGATGGCCGAGGGGTACCTCTAACGCGGCAAACCGGCAAATGGGCAAAGCGGCAAATGGGAAGCGGATGCGCGGGGAGTCTTCCCCTCGCACGCTTCGCGCTCGTCTCTTCTCGCTTCTGCTGAGGGGTTTTTCCTCGCGTCGTGGGAGGTGGTCCTGGGCAGTGGGTGCGGGGTGATCGTCCCCGCTCCCCTTGCTTGCCCGTCGGACCCACGAAACGCGCTGAACGGGCGACGCGCAGGACTGTCTCCGGAACAGTCAAGGCGGGACACAGGTTCAACACCGTTCCCGCGGCGCACATACCCCGGGTCTTGCGACCCGTGGCCCGTGCTACCAGCGCCGACCGTGCCGGTCCGCACGCCCAGAACTCACGGTGCCAACCCAGCCGGACCACCGGATTCCGCCGAGCGCCCTTGGGTTCGTGGCATTGCTGCGCAGGTCCCCACCGACACCCGTACCAGAATCCACCGACGGGGAAGGCCGCTTGCCGTAAGCGACTGAGCGGGCGTCCCGACATCAATGGACGAGCGATCACGAATGTGCGCACACACCCGGGCAATAGTCAATGGGGAATGGGCAGTGGGACGGGGAACGGGCTGTGCGCAAGAGGTGGAAGGACAGGCGGTTGCGGAGCGCGGCGGGGAGAGAAGAAAAAGTTGGGAGGGCGTGCGGATTTCCCGGCTGGGCGAGCGCCGGTGTGCGCACAAACGCGATCGTTAGTTCTGACTCGGCTTCACGAGGATCGCGTTGAGCACGCGCCCGGGGACGAAGTCGGCGAAGCGCTCGCGCTGGAGGCCGTCGCGGAGCGAATCGCACACCACGACGTCGTCGCCCTCGACGGCGGTGAGGACGACCCAGTGCAGACCCTCGACGCGGACGAGCGCGAGCGCGGGGTGGCCGCTCGCGAGGTGGTCCCGGAGCTGCGCGTCGCGCCCGGCGTCGCGCGCGAGCAAGAGCGTCGTGTCGAAACCGTCCTGACTAAGGACGCGCAGGATGTCCGGGTGGATCGTGCCGAGCGACTCCGGGTCGAGGTTGTTGCCGAGCCTGTCGGTGCCGAGCCGGAACCGCAGCCGCGCGGCTTCCGGGTCGAGCCCGTACGCGCGGTAGACCGCCGCGGCGCTGTGGAAGCCGCAGGTGTGCCCCTCGCGCTGCACGTCCGGCACGAACAGACCCGGCATTTCGGCGGGCCGCTGCGCGGTCGGAGGGCCGCTGTACTTGGCGCCGTAGTAGTCCGGCGTGCCGGCGCAGAAGAAGACGGAGACGGAAACGAAGGCGAGGAACGCGGCGAGGAGGGAGTAGCCCAGAATCCGCGGCCAATGATCGATCATCCACGCGAAGACGCGTGCGGGCATGGAGGACTGTACGGAGGCTCTTTCGAGCACTAGCGTTCCGCATGGCAAAACGCCCGGACCTCACCAGCTCCCAGCGCAAGATCGTGGACCGGTACTACGAGCACCGCGACACGATCTGGGCCACCAAGCTCTCGGAGCTGGTCGGCGACATCGCGCTCGCGGAGGACGAGAAGAAGCGCGCGCGGCTGTGGAAGTCCGCGGCGGAGTACCTCGCCAAGTGCGGCGCGCCCGCCGCGACCGTGCAGCGGATCGCGGCCTCGCGCGACGCGGCGGCTCTCGCGCGGGCGGCGGCGGCGGCGATGGTGGGGAAGCCGATCCCGGCGAATCCGTAAGGGGGCTACAGGTAAACGATTTCAGCACAGAGGCACAGAGAAGATGAGCAGGAAGAGAAGAGAACACTGTGCTTGAAGACGCGGGTACGAGGGACCCTGGTATCCGCTCCTTGAAACCGCCAGCCTCTTCTCATCGATCTCATCGTGCCTCTGTGCTGAAGTCCGACCTCCAAAGACCTTTGGCTCAGCCCTTGCTGCGCGTCCAGCGCGCCTTGATGAGGCGCTTCCACTCGCCGCCTTCGCGTATCTCGACCGTCCACTCGAACTCGTCGGCGGAGAGGAACTCGATCGTCTGGTGAAGATTCGACTCGCCGCCCTGCTCGAAGGGCGTGAAGCCGACGCGGAGGACCTTGCCGTCGGTCGTCTCGATGCGCTGCTCGCGGACGCCGCCGTCCATCGCGAACGCGTACTGCACGAGCGACTTCTTCTCCGGGTGCCACGTCATGAAGCCGTCGTAGCGCTGGATCTCGCTCCCGTCGGGCTGCGGCAGGAAGGTTCGCGCGCGCATGTGCCTGCCGCCGAGCTCCATCGAGTAGACGTTGCGCGCCTTGAGCGGGCGGCCGTCGTCCCACTTGGCGTCGATGGTCCACTCGCCGACGAAGGGCTTGAGCGCGTCCACGCTCTGGAGCGAGGACGCGGACGCGGCCGGCTGGTCGGCGGCGTCGCCGCCGGCGAGGGGCGCGGCGGCAACGAGCAAGAGCGCGGCGCCGCACGCCGCGGCGAGGCCGGAACGACGGAACGAGGGACGGTTCACGGGAACTCTCCTTGAAAGGCTTGTGATCAGTTCACGGGCCAGTGCTCGCTGCGGCACTTGCCGGGGAGGAGGGGTGTCATGACCTTCATGAACAGGAAGAAGGCGCGGGTGCGGGGGTCGGGCGTTCCTGTCTCCATGACGCGCTTGAGCGTCTGCGTGATGAGCTTGCCGCCGAAGAGCATCTGTTTTTCGGTGGCGGTGCCCGGGGGCGCGTCGAGGATCGTGAGGGTGAACTCGGTGCCGCCGGCGGCGGGGCGCAGGTCGTAGCGCACGCGGCAGGGCGGGTCGTTCAAGCGCGTGAACTTGAAGGTGTGCTCGAGGCGGGTCGGCGGGACGCACTCGGTGATCTCGCCGACGACGCCCGTATAGCGGTTGTCGGGCGTGCGCATCGCGAGCTTGCTGCCGGGCACAAGGCCGCCGGGGCCGATCGCCATCCGCGAGTTGAAGAAGCAGAGGATGGGCTCGTCGGTGCGGGTGATCTCGCGCCAGACGTCGTGGATGTCCGCCTTGATGTGGACGCGGAAGACGCTCTGGGGTTTGGCCGCGGTCGCGCTAGGCACTCTTCGCCGCCTTTCGTTTCGCGGGCGCGGACTCGAGGCGCTCCTTGATGTCGGCCACGCGGCCGGCCCAGAAGCGGGCGTAGTCCGTCGTCCAGCGGTCATAGATCAACTGGATGGGCACGACGTTGAAGTAGAGCCAGCGCTCGCGCCCCTGCTTCTGGCTCACGATGAGCCCCGCCTCCTCGAGCACGCGGACGTGCTTGAGGACGCCGACGCCGGACATCTTGAAGTGGTCGGTCAGCGCGGCGATCGTCGCGCCCGGCCGCTCGAGGAGCAGATCGAGGATGCGCCGGCGGACGGGGTTCGCCAGGGCGCCGAAGACGAGATCGAGCGGGTCGTCGGGCATTGATAACCGATAGGTTAGCTATGGGCGGCCGGGTTGTCAAGGGCTTGTTGAGAAAAGCGCGTCGTGCGTGGGGAAGGCAGGGATGACGAGACGAAGTGAAGACCTCTCACCGGCGGAGAGGACGCCGCCACCCCTCCCCGCTGACGCGGGGCGAGGGAGGATGCGGCGCACTCGCACCGCTTTGCCACTCTGCCACTTGGCGACTTCCGTTCCGCTCCCGCTCCCTTCCTTTTCTACCCTGCACTATGGCCTACACCGTTCTCGCCCGCCGGTACCGCTCGCAGTCGTTCGACGAGGTGATCGGCCAAGAGGGGATCGCCAGGACCCTCCGCAACGCCATCGCGACAAACCGCGTGGCCCACGCCTACCTCTTCTGCGGTACGCGGGGGGTGGGCAAGACCACCTCCGCCCGGCTCTTCGCCAAGGAGCTCAACGGGGGGAGCCCCGAGGTGGACAAGGCCATCATGGAGGGGAAGGACACCGACGTCATCGAGATCGACGCGGCGAGCAACACCGGCGTGGACAACGCCCGCGAGCTGATCGCCAACAGCATGTACCGGCCGCTGCGGGGCAAGCACAAGGTCTACATCATCGACGAGGTGCACATGCTGAGCAACGCGGCCTTCAACGCGCTGCTCAAGACGATGGAGGAGCCGCCCGAGCACGTCAAGTTCATCCTCTGCACGACGGACCCGCACAAGGTGCCGGCGACGATCCAGTCGCGCTGCCAGCGGTTCGACTTCCGCGCCATCCCGGTGAGCCTGATCGCCAAGCACCTGGGCGACGTGCTGAAGCAGGAGAAGGTGAGCGCCGATCCGGAGCTGCTCCACCAGGTGGCGGTGCTGGGCAACGGGAGCATGCGCGACGCGCTGACGCTGCTGGACAGGCTTCTCGCGAGCGGCGAGAAGAAGCTCACGCTCAAGCTCCTCGAGGAGCTGCTGGGGCTGCCGGACCGGAAGGTCGTGGGGGGGCTGATCGACGCGCTGGCGGACGGGGACGCGGGCAAGAGCCTCGATTTGGGGCGCGCGCTGCTCGACAAGGGCATCGCGATCGATCAGTTAATCGAGACGCTGCTCATGCGGCTGCGCGACCTGATGATCCTCGCCGCGTGCGGGCAGAAGACGCCGCTGGTCGATCTCTCCGACGACGCGCGGGGTGAGGAATTCGCGCGGGCGCAGCGGTTTGACGCCGCGGGGCTGGTGCACATGATCGCCCTGTGCGAGAACGTGCAGCGCGCGGCGAAGCACTCGGGCGTCCCCCGCGTGCTGCTGGACGCGCTGCTGGTGCGGCTGGCGATGACGGAGAAGCTGGCGGACGTGACGGCGCTGATCGCGAACGGATCGTCGCGGCCGGCGCTGGCGGGGGCGGCCGCAAAAAAAGCCTGACGGGCGCCGGGGGCGCAACGCCGAGCGCGGGGGCGCCGCCCCCGGCTCGTGCAGCGCCGCCGCCGCCCGAGCGCGTCGAAGTCAAGCCCGCTGCGCCGGCAACTTCTCTGCCGGCGCCCGCAGCGGCCGCGCCGCCGAGGCCGTCCGGGCCGATCGTCCCCGCGCGCGACGCGGCGGAGTTGTGGGCGCGCATCGTGGCGGGCGCACAGGAGAACCGGCGGCTACGGGTGATCGTGGCGGAGTTGACGCCGCTCTCGCTGGAAGGGGGCGTGCTGCGCGTGCGGCCCGGGCTCAACATGGCGGTCGCGGCCCAGGCGCTGCGGGGTGAGCTGGCGGTGCTGGCCTCGCAAGTGAACGGGGCGAGCGTCGAGATCGTGATCGAGGCCGCGTCGGCGCCGAGCACGCCCGCGCTCGAGGACAACGGGCTCTCGCTCGAGAGCGCGACCCAGCACCCGCTGATCAAGCAGGCGGTGGAGCTTTTCGGCGCGCGGGTGGTGCGGGTGCAGCCGCGGAAGGCTCCGGGGGAGCAGTGATCGGCGAACGTCGGCGACCGACACCGGCGGCCGGCGCGGACGCGGTGTCGCGGGCCCGTCCGGACGGTGTCCCCGCCGAGCGACCGGCCGAGGACCCGCGTGAAATTCCCGAGAACGGTGGTCGTTGCCCGGGTGTGATGTATGTTCACCGTGTGGGGGATCGGCACCCGCCGGGAGGGCATATGCACGCACGGTCCTTGGTCCTTCTCTCCGCTGCCTGCCTGGGCTTTGTGTGTTTCGACACCGAGGCGGCTCTCGTGAGCTTTGCCTCCGACACCCAGCCGAGCCAGCCGACGTTCTTCGGCGACGGCGCGGGCCTGCTCGACGGGCCCGGCGTGACGAACGTCGTGCTGCTGATCGACGACGACAACGGCCCGCTGCCCGCCCTGGAGATCCCGGCGGAGTTCAGGGTCTTTACGCTGCTGGGCGCCGCGGTCTCGACGCCCATTGGGGGCGGCTTCCTGCACACCCACACCATCAGCACCGGCACGGCGTTCGGCTTCTTCGACGCCGGCGGCAACCCGCTGCTCACGGCGACGATCGCCGCCGGGGGCGTGCTCACGTCGATCGGCGGCCCGAACGCGTGGGGCGGCACGGCGACCATCCAGGCGAGCGACGCCGCCGGCGCGATCACGTACCAGTGGCACGGCGCGGAGAACCCGGCCTACGGCCTGTTCGCCGGGCTATCGGTGGGCTACGACGACGCGGCGTTCACGCTGAGCAACCTGCGCACCTTCCCGTCCGGCCCGCCGGGTATCCCGCTCTCCGGAGGCCGACCCGGCGGCGCCTGGAGCGCCGAGGGCTCGTTCTCCGGCACGATGCACTTCGTGCCGGGCCCCGGGACGTACGCGTTCGTCGCGCCGGCGATGACCGTTCTGACCCGGCGCCGGCGTGCGCGGCGTTGAGTCCCTTCAGACGCCGCTCCGCGGCGCGGCGACGCGGGCGAGCAGCCCCGCCTTCACCCGGGGCCATTCCTCCGGCACGACGCTGAAGACCATCGTGTCCCGCGGGTTGCCGTCGCACTGGACGCGGTGGTTGCGCAGGACGCCCTCGCATGTTGCGCCGAGCTTGCGGATCGCCGCGGCGCTGTGCGCGTTGCGGGCGTTGCACTTGATGGTGACGCGGATGCAGCCCAGCGCCTCGAACGCGTGCCGGAGCATGAGGAGCTTGCACGCGGGGTTGACGCGCGTGCCGCGTGCGGCCTGCGCGTACCACGTGGCGCCGATCTCGACGCAGCGGTTGGCGGGGTCGATGTCGAGGAAGGACGTGCTGCCGAGGACGCGGCCGTCGGAGGCGTCGAAGACGACGTACATGTGCTCGCGGGGCTCGGCGCGGTACTCCTCGTACCAACGGGTGAACTCCTCGAGCGTCCAAGCGCCGGGCCACCTGATGTAGTAGCGGAAGGTGTCGGGCGGCGTGACGGCGAAGAGGGCGGGAGCGTGCGACGCGTCCGCGCGGGCGAGGCGCACGCCGAAGCCCTCGAGGTCGGGGAAGGTCCACGCGGGGTTCGTTGTCGCGGTGCTCACGGGCGCTTGTAACTCTCGCGGTCGATGATCTCCATGAAGCGCGTCGGGTCCTCCATCGGCGCGAAGCCGAACCGAGCGTACAGCCCGTGGGCGTCGCGCGTCAGGAGGCAGAAACGCCGAACGCCCTGCACGTCGGGGTGGTCGAGGACGGCGCGCATCAGGGCCTTGGAGAGGCCGCGGCCGCGGTGGGAATCGAGGACGAAGACGTCGCAGAGGTACGCGAAGCTGGCGCGGTCGGTGACGACGCGGGCGAACCCGACCTGCGCCGGCAGGTGTGAGCCTGCGCGCGTGCTCGACGCGTCGTAGACGCCGAAGCAGAGGGAATTGGTGATCGCACGCTCCACGCGCTCTCGGGCGATGCCGGGGGACCAGTAGCAGGTAGCGAGGAAGCCGTGGATGACGTCGACGTCGAGGAGCGAAGGGTCGGAGGAGATGGTGAAGGGCACGGCGGAGAGTAAGAAGACGCGGGGAGCGGGGGACGCGGGGACAGAAACGAGTGAACGCGTAGCAGTTCGTGGCATCCGCGCACCGGACAAAGAAAAACCCCGGGGTTGATCCGGGGCTTCTTCACCAGTGCCGAGTGCCTGATGCCTTGTGCCTACTCCTTCAACCACTTCTTCCACACCTGGGCGAACTCGTCCACGTTCTCCTTCGTGACGATGTCCACCTTGGCGCGGACGGTGGGGCTCTCGGGGTTCTTGCCGGTCATGGCCTTGTCGAGCAGGATGCGGACCGATTCGTAGCCCCAGCCGTAGTAGTCTTGGCCGACGAGGGCCTTGACCTCGCCCTTGCGGACATAGTCGAGGGGCTGCTGGAGCGTGTCGATGCTGACGACGGCGACGCCCTTGTCCGCGACGCCCGTGAGGGCGTTGTCGGTATAGAGGGGCCAGCCGCCGACGAAGGCCCAGCCGGTGATGTCGGGGTTGGCGCTCTGCACGCTCTTGATCTTCGCGACGGCTTCGGGCGCGGTCTCGACGTGGTAATAAACGCCGTTCACCTTGATGCCGGCGTGCTTCTTGAGCTCGTCCTGCACGCCGCGGACACGGGCTTGGAGGTTGGTCGCGTTCTGGTTGCCGGCGAGGATGGCGACGCTGCCCTTTTCGCCCATCGCCTTGACCATCTGGCGGCCGAGCTCTTGGCCGGCGGCGAAGTCGTCCATGCCATAAATGGCCATGCGCTTGCTGTTGGGGGCGTCGCTGTCGAAGCAGACGACGGGGACGCCCTTGCCCACGGCGCTGTCGATCGCGCTGGTGAGGACGTTTGCGTCGGTCACGCTCACGGCGATGCCATCCACGCCGGTGTTGGCGAGCGTGGTGATCGCCTGGGCCTGCTTCTGCGCGTCTTCGGTCGGGGGCGTCTCCCAGCGGATCTCGATCTCGACGCCCCGCTCCTTGCCGAGCTCGCGTGCCGCGGCGAAGGCGCCGTTCTTCGCGGCGATGAAGACGGGGTTGTTCTGGCTCTTGGCGATGACGCCGAAGGTGTACTTCTTGGCGGTCTCGCCCGCGGACGCGACGCTCGCGCTCATCGCGAGGGCCAACCCGGCGATACCGACTGTCAACGCGCGCACCATGCTCATTTCTGCTGCTCCTCGTGGGGAAACCGCGCGGGCGCGGCTCCGACGGGAGTATACGCGGCGGCCGGGATCAGCCCGTTCACGGACTTACCCGCCGCGCCGCTCGCCGTTCTCGTAGCGGTAGACGACGCCGGGGGTTTCGTCGCGGCAGGCCTTGTGCGAACCGTCGCAGAAGGGGAACTTCGCCGAGAGGCCGCAGGCGCAGACGAAGACGGGCTTGAGGTTGCCCTGGTCGTCGCGCGGCCAGGGGACGACGTTGGGCGCGGGCGGCGTCGCGCCCGGGGCGAGCGCGGGGTCGATCTTGATCGGCGCGGCGGCGTGATGGGTGACGTCGCGGGGCATGGTCAGCTCGGGCTCGCAACAGTCCGCACGATGTCGTCGAGGATCTCGGCGGTGGCGTCGAGGCGGCCGCCCCCGGCGCGGCCGATGACGCGGTGGGCGCAGACCGACTGGATGTTCTCGACGATGTCCTCGGGGATGACGTACTCGCGGCCCCGGTAGAAGGCGGTGGCGCGGGCGGCCTGCGTGAGCGAGAGGGAGCCGCGCGGGGAGAGGCCGTGGAGGAGGGCCTCGCTCGCGCGGGTGGCGTTGGCGAGCGCAACGACGTAGTCGAGGAGGGAGCGGTCCACGCGGACGCGGTCCACGGCGTCCTGCATCTCCATGACCTGATCGCGCGTCACGGCGGGGCGGAGCGTGTGCAGGGGCGAGTTGCTCGGGCGTTCTTCGAGGACGCGGCGCTCGTCGACGGCGCTGGGGTAGCCCAGCGAGAGGCGCATCAGGAAGCGGTCGAGCTGGTTCTCGGGGAGCATGTACGTCCCCTCGAAGTCGAAGGGGTTCTGCGTCGCGATCACCATGAACGGGCGCGGCAGGTCCAGGACGCGCCCCTCGGCGGAGACGGTCCCCTCGGCCATCGCCTCCAGGAGCGCGGCCTGCGTGCGGGGCGGCGTGCGGTTGATCTCGTCGGCCAAGACGATGTTGGCGAAGATTGGCCCGCGCTTGTAGACGAATTCGCCGGTCGTGCGCTCGTAGACGCTGACGCCCAGGACGTCGGCGGGGAGGGTGTCGGGCGTCAATTGGATGCGCGCGTACGTGCAGTCGACGCTGCGGGCGAGCGCGGTGGCGAGGACGGTCTTGCCGACGCCCGGGACGTCCTCGATGAGCACGTGGCCGCGGGCGAGCAGGCAGCAGACGACCCGCTCGATCGCCTGCGGGTGGCCGAAGAGGATGCGGGCGATGTTGTCGCGCAGAGCGCCGAGGGTGGGGTTCATGGGGGTGTTCGAGGCGCGTTCGGTGGCCAACCGCCCGCGCGGGGCAATGCTATGGGCGGGGCCTCGGACGGGCCGCCGGGGATTGGCGCGGCGTGTATGCTGTTGCTCCCCCGGCCTTGCTCGGGCCACTCAACGCGGAGCCCCACCCCACTTGCGACCCGACGCACAAGCCCAGGCACCGCTGGCATACGCCGGCGACGGGCGTGAGATCGCACCCGATCTTGCGCGCCGGATCTCCTGCGCGCGCTGCAAGTACGACCTCCGGGGGCTGTCGATCACCGCGAGGTGCCCGGAGTGCGGCACGCCCGTCCGCGCGAGCCTGCTCGCCGTGCTCGACCCGCTGGCGCACGAGCTGCGGCCGGTCCCGCGGCCGGGCTTGACCGCGGCCGGGCTCACGCTCTGGGTGTCGGGGGCGTTGCTCGCCTCGCTGGTGGTCTGGGTGCTGCGCGTGTCGGAACTCACCGGCGTGTGGCCCGCGTGGCGCACGCAGGCGGGGATGGCGGTCGCCGCGCTTGCGGTGCTCTCGGGCGTCGGCGCGCTCGCGCTCGTCAAACCGCACGAAGGCCTGCCGCGGCGGGGCAGGGTGCTCGCGGCGGTCGGCGCGGGGCTGTACGTGCCGCTCGCGTGGCGGCTGTGGCGGCTGCACGCCGGTTTCGACGCCGGCTTCTACCCGGCGTATCAGTTCGGCGACGGCGAGGCCGCGAGCGAGCGGAGCTGGCTTCGGCTCTCGTGCGGCGCGCTGATCGCGGCGGTGATCGTGTGCCTGCGGCCCAACGCGCGGCTGCTGGCGTCGCGGTCGTTCGTGATGCGGACCGGGCGCGTCGACCGCCAGACGATGGCTGCGCTGGCGGCGGTGGTGGCCGTGTGGAGCATCGGCGACGCGTTGGTGATCGGCGCGACGGCGTGGGGCGGGGTGTACGCGGAGGAGCTGCGCATGTTCGGCGACCTCTTCATCCTCGTCGGGAGCGCGATGTTCACGGTGGGGCTGGTCGGGGTCGCGGTGGACGTGTGGCGCCTGCGCGGCGTGATCCTCGAACCGCCGCTGACGCTGAGCGAAGTCACGGGCGGAAGGTCGGCGTGAAGCGGGCGCGGCGCGACGAGTTCGACGCCATGCTGGAGCGCGTGATCGCGGCGCTGCCGGACAGAGTCCGGGCGCTGCTCGACGAGGTGCCGGTGGTGGTGGACGACCTGCCGTCGCGCGAGGTGCTCGAGGAGTTCGGGATGACCGCGGATGAGGCCGACGAGCTGTGCGGGCTGCACACCGGGCGGGCCTTCACCGAGCGGAGCGTCGAGCACGACGCGGAGCTGCCGTCGGAGATCCAGCTCTACCGCGAGGGGATCGTCGCGCAGGCGGGCGGGTGGGACGGCGGGGGCGCGAAGGCGAGGATCGAGGAGGAAATCCGGATCACGCTGCTGCACGAGATCGGGCACCAGTTCGGGCTCGACGAGGATGATCTCGAGCGGCTGGGGTACGGGTAAGAAGATTCACCGCAGAGTCGCAGAGGAAGATGAGAAAATTGGTTTGAAGAGTGCGCGTGGGCGCAGTTCTTCAGTTCATTCCTCTTCTCTGCGCTCTCTGCGGTGAACTCGTACCGGCTGGCTACCGTTCCCTATGTTCGGCAGCCACTTGTCCGTCGCCGGGGGCATGGTCAACGCGTTGACCGAGGCCAAGGCGCTCGGGTTCGACACGGTCCAGGTCTTCACCAAGAACCAGCAGCAGTGGAATGTCCCGCCGCTCGACCCCGGCGCGGTGCGCGCTTGGCTCGATGAACTCGGGGAACTCGGGTGGCAGGACCGCACGGTGAGCCACGCGAGCTACCTCATCAATATGGCCAGCCGCGACGATGAGTTGTTCCGCAAGTCTGTGGACCTGATGACGGTCGAGATCGAGCGGTGCGAGGCGCTCTCGATCCCGCTGCTCGTGCACCACCCGGGCTCGCACGTGGGTTGGAGTTTGGAGGAGGGCATCGCGCGCATCGTCGAGGCGTACGCGACGCTGCTCACGCGCACGCGCGGCTGCCGCACCGTCGTCTGCCTGGAAGGGACCGCGGGCTCCGGGAGCCACATCGGCGGCAGGTTCGAGCACCTCGCAACCCTGCGCACGCGCATCGCCGAGCGCACGGGCGACGCGGGCCGGGTCGGCTTTTGCCTCGACACGTGCCACCTGCACGCCGCGGGGTACGACATGGGCACGCTCGCGAGCGCGGCGGAGGTCCTCGCGGAGTTCGATGCCTTGTGCGGCGCCTCGAACCTGAAGGTCTGGCACCTCAACGACAGCAAGGGCAAGTGCTGCAGCCATCTCGACCGGCACGAGCACATCGGCGAGGGGCACGTGGGCGGGTCCCCGCCGCTCAACGCCAAGCCGGCGAAGGCCGCCGTGTTCTCCGAGACGCGGCTCGCGGATTCCGGCTTCGCGGCGATCGTGCGAGACCCGCGCTTCGCGGCGGTGCCGAAGATCCTTGAGACCCCGAAGGAGGATGCGAAGGAGGCGCGCGGGGTGCCCGTCTCGAAGCGCTTGGACGCCATGAACTTGCGCCGTTTGCGGGCGTTGATGGAGGAGACTCCGACGGCGCCGACGCGCAACATCCGCGCCGCGGCCGTGAAGAAACCCGTCGCGAAAGCGCCCGGCAAGCGGGTCGGCGCCGGGCTTTGACGCCCGGCCGGGCCGCGGCTCACGGTTCTGGGGCGTTGAGCCGAAGAATGACGTGCCGGATGCGTCGATCTTTCCCAACGCCGCCGGAGTACAGAAGGCTTCATGTCGGCGCGGGCCGCCCGCGAGCAAGGAATACTTGTCCATGCAGAGGCCCGGCACAACGATCCTTCCCACCATGCGCACCGCCCCGCACCGCTGCTTCGCGATCGCGATCCTTGCCGGTGTTCTCGCGGCGACGCCCGCGTGCCGATTCCTCGACCGCCCCGCGCCCGGCAACAAGAGCAAGCAGAGCCGTGCGGGTCGGGTGCCGACCGACCAGCAGACCGCGGGCACGGACACGATGAACCGCGCGCGCATCCTGCGGGAGCAGGGCCTCGAGCAAGAGGCGTTGGCGCAGTTCGAGCGGGCGATCATGGAGAACCCGCTCCTCGTCGGCGCGCACATGGGCGCGGGCGAGATCAACCTGAAACGGGGCGACATCGAGGCCGCGGCGGAGAACTTCGGCACGGCGGCGCGCCTCGAGGAGAACAACTTCAGCGCGCAGTTCTGGTACGGCGTCGCGCTGCAGGAACTGCGGCGGCTCGACGAGGCGATCCGGCAGTACCTCCGGGCGCTGCGCCTGCGGCCTGACGACTTCCAGGCCAACAGCAACCTGGGCGTGGCGTACCTGCAGGCGGGCGAGCCGGGCGAGGCCCTCCCGTACGCGCAGCGGGCGATCGAGCTCAACCCCAACGACGGCCCCTCGCGCACGAATCTCGGCGCGGTGTACGCGGCCCTGGGGCAGTATGAAAACGCGATCACGGAATTCCAGCAGGCGGCGGAGTTGACGGACCTGTCTCCGCCGCTGCTGCTGAACCTCGCGGACGCGTACGGCCGGATGAAGCGGTACGACGAGATGGTGAACACCCTGCAGGAGGTGATCCGTCTCGAGCCGAGCGCCGCGGCGTACGAGCGCATGGGGTCGGGGCTCTTCCGTGTGGGGGATTACGAGGGGTCGCTCGGCGCGTTCCGCAAGGCCGTCGAGCTGGACGAGCGGCACTACCCGGCCCACAACGGCGTGGGGGTGTGCCTACTGCGGGATTGGATGGCGGGCGGGCAGGAGGACGAGGCCTTGAAGCGCGACGCGCTCCGGTCCCTCCGGCGGTCGCTGCAGATCGAGAAGAACCAGCCCAAGGTGCTGGAGCTCGTCGCCCGTTTCCAGTAGCGTGAAACACAGATTCCGGTTACCGCCGCGGGCGTTTGCGGTATATTGGTGCCATGCGCCGGGACGCCCAACGCAAGCACGCGCCGCCGGACGACGCCTCCGTCGCGGTGATGTGCGGCGCGGCGTGGTTCTTCGGCGCGGCGTTCGCGCTGGTGCAGTCGCCGACGGTCGGCGAGGGCGTGCTCTTTTACAGCATCTTCTGCGCCGCGATCACGGGGGTGCTCGGGTCGCTTGGAGCGGTCGCGTGGAAGCGCGGCATGCTGCCGATCGGGCCGGCGAGCGCGATGGTGCTGATCGTCTTCGCGGCGTGGTACACGGCGCTGGCGGCGTGCACGCTGACGCCGCGCGAGCTGTTCGTGCGGTTGGACAACGGCCTGGGCGTGCGCGCGGGGCCGGCGAGCGGGGGCTCGTGGGTCGCGACCGCGCTCCTGCAGGTCGTGCTCTTCGGGGTGCTGCTGGCGGGCGCGCGGATCGTGCGGCGGCTGGAGCGGGCGAGCGCGACGCAGACGGCGGAGGAGGCGGTGGCGCGGCGGATGCACGAGGCGCTGGTGCCGGACGTGAGCGTCGCGCACGGGCCGATCAGCGTCTGGGGGCGGAGCGTGCCGTGCTCGTCGACGGGCGGGGACTTCATCGAGGTCTTCCACGAGCGGGGCAGCGTGACGGTGGTGATCGGCGACGTCTCGGGGCACGGGGTGGGGGCGGGCATCCTGATGGCGATGATCAAGGGCGCGCTGCGCGTGCGGCTGCGGCAGGAGATCACGCTCGACCGGCTGCTGAGCGAGATCAACGAGATGGTGCTGAGCCTGAACCGGCCGGGGATGTTCGTGACGGCGCTGGCCGTGCGCGTGCACGAGGACGGGAGCGCGGAGTGCGCATCGGCCGGGCACCTGCCGCTGCTGCGGCTCGACCCGGCGTCGCCCAAGGGGTGCGACGTGCACAACGAATGCCTGCCGCTGGGCGTCGAGTCAGAGGAGCGGTACGGCACGAACCGGCTGCACCTGGCGCCCGGCGAGACGCTGGCCCTGCTGACGGACGGGCTGGTGGAGGTGCAGGACAGGGCGGGGAAGCAGATCGGGATGCCGCTGATCCGCAAGGTGCTCGCGTCGCGCATCGACGCGCCGCTGCCGGAGATTTTCAACGCGCTGGCGAAGCGCTGCGAGAGCTTCGGGAAGCAGTCCGACGACCAGACGCTGGTGCTGATCCGCTACGGCGTGCGCCCGCCGACGCTGGAGCCGCTCGCGGCGCCGGAGGAGGAAGAGGCGCGGGCGGCGGGGTGAGGATCCGCGGGGCGCGGAGCGAACATGCGGGTGCCGGAGTGAAAAGGACCGGCCGCGGGGCCGGTCCTTCCGGGTGCGTCATCCGGCTTCGACAACCGCTCAGCGGTCCAGCCGGCGGAGTTCGAGCCCGTGCTCCGACAGGCGCTCGCGGATCTCCTTGAGCGACGTGGCGCCGAAGTTCTTGATGCCCATGAGCTCGGCCTCGGTGTGGCTCGCGAGGTCGCCCAGCGTCTGGATGCCCAGGAGCTGCAGCGCCTTGCGGGCGCGGACGGAGAGGGCGAGGTCGGTGACGGGCTTGGCGAGCACCGTCTCCTTGCCCGTGCCCTTGTACTGCTCGATCAGAGCGCGGCGGGCGGCGCGGTGCGCGTCCTCGAGGCCCTGGCCCAGCTTGAGGCCCTTGGCCTGGAGCATCTTCTTGATCTCGACGAGGCTCGTCTCGCCGAAGTTCTTGTACGCGAGCAGCTCCGCCTCGGTGATCCGCAGCAGGTCGCCCAGCGAGCGGATGTTCATCTTCTTGAGGCAGGTGCGGGCGCGGACGGAGAGCTCGAAGTCCGTCACCGGCGTGTCGAGGAGCGCCTTGCGCTTGAAGATGTCGCGGTCCTGCTCCTCCTCGACCACCATCTCCTTGCTCGCCGCGACGTCCTTCATGTACAGGCGCGCGCGGAGGTGGTTGGGGCAGCTCTCGAGGATCTGCTTGAGGCAGCGCTCCGCGGCGCTGTGCTCGCCACGGTCCTCGTACAGCACCGCGAGGTTCATGAGGGCGTTGACGTGCGCGGGCTGGCGGGTGATGCAGCGCTCGTAGAGGCTGAGGGCCTCGTCCTCCTCGCCCATGAGGTCGAGGTGGTACGCGAGCTTGAAGAGGGCGAGGGCGTTGTCCGGGTCCGCGGCGAGGGCCTTGCGGAGCTCACCGACGGCGGCGGGGCGGTCGTTGGCGGCCTCGGCCTGCGCGGCCACGGCGAGGTGGCGGCCGGCGGCCTGCGCATCGCGTCGGGCGGTGTCTGTCGAGCCGATGACCATATCGAGCGGGTCGTGGGACATGCGATCTCCATTGACGGCACAACGCGGGGCTCGGGGCCCTGCGCGTGCGCAGTGTTCAGCGGGAGAGGTAGGGTAGGCGGGAGGGGGGGCCAAAGCGGCAAACCGGAAAGGCGGCGAAACGGCAAGTGCGGGGGGCCTGTCGTGCGTCCAACCGCCGCTCGCCCTCTTCATTTGCCGCTTTGCGCACTTGCCGGCTTGCGGACTTACCTCTCCGCCACGATGTACGCGATGAAGGACGCGCACTGCTCGCCGACCTTGCGGGGTGTGAAGACGCCGTTGCCGCCGCCCTTGTTGTCGTCCCCTTCCCAGTAGATCGTGACGCGCTTGAACCCGGCCTCGAGGAGCAACTCGCGGGTCTCGGGGATGCTCCAGAGCCGCCATCGGTACGTGAAGGCCTTGTTCCAGGCGGGCCCGCGCTCGAACTCGAAGTGGATGTGGCACTTCATGTGATTCGAGAGGGGGTCGAACCAGGCCTGGTCCCAGACATACTTGAACCACCTGCCGCGGCCGGCCGAGACGCGGCGCCGCTCCTGCATCTCCTTGCTCGCCTCGTAGCCGCCGTACGTGTCGAGGAAGAAGAGGCCGTCGGGCGCGAGGGAGTCGCGCACCGTCTTGAAGTAGCCGAGCAGGGACCCGCGGTCCGAGAGGATCCAGTAGCTGAAGTTCATCGCGAGCACGGCGTCCACGTTCCGCGCCCCGCGCGGCGGGGTGCGGACGTCGCTGCGCAGGAGGTTCACGCGGTCGCGAGCGTCCCCGGCGAGCTTGCCGACACGGTGCTCCCGCCCCCACGCGAGGGTGCGCGTGTCGAGGTCGAGCCCGACGGCGTGGTTGTCCGCGTGGCGCGAGACGAACTCGCAGGCGGTGGCGCCGGTGCCGCAGAAGTCCTCGCGCAGGCGGCGGAGGGGGCGGCCGCGGAGCTTGCGGAAGATCCTGGTGACGAAGTCGATCTCCGCGTCGGGCGACTGCACGGCGAGCGTGTAGAGCTCGTGGCGGTCGGCGTTGGCGCGGGAGAGTTGGGGTGAGCGGGCTCGTCCTTGCATCGTGGGGGCGTCCTGCGGAGACGGGGTCAAGAAGGGCGGCCGGCGTGCCGAGAAGATGGCCGAGAGCGTCTGCGCGGAGCGCCGGCGGTTTATACTCTGCCCCCGAATCACCGGAACGTCCGGCACCGGGTGGCGAGGGGCTGATTCTTGCACCTTTGACGGCCCCCGTGGGCCGCGGACGGAGAGGGTTCAATGAAACTCACGATGGTCGGGACGGGGTACGTGGGGCTGGTGACGGGCGTGTGCTTCAGCAACACGGGCAACGACGTGACGTGCCTCGACGTCGATCCGCGCAAGATCGAGAAGCTCAAGAAGGGCGTCTGCCCGATCTACGAGCCCGGCCTCGAGGAGATGATGGAGCACAACGCCAAGGCCGGGCGGCTCGCGTACACGCTCGACAAGAAGCAGGCGTACCGCGACGCGGAGATGATCTTCATCTGCGTCGGCACGCCGACGGGCGAGAACGGGCAGACGGACCTCAAGTACGTCTACGGCGCGGCGGACGACATCGCCGACATGCTCAAGGAGCTGGGCCCCAAGCAGCAGCCCAAGGTCGTCGTGATGAAGAGCACGGTGCCCGTGGGGACGACGCTCGCGGTGCGCGACCGCATCCGCGCGAGGGTGGGCCCGGAGATCCCGTTCAAGGTGGCGGACAACCCGGAGTTCCTCAAAGAGGGCGCGGCCATCGACGACTTCATGAAGCCCGACCGCGTTGTGGTGGGCGTCGAGGACGCCGCGACGGGCGAGATGTTCAAGGAGCTGTACGACCCGTTCGTGCGCAACGGCCACCCGATCTACCTGATGGACATCCCCAGCGCGGAGATGGTGAAGTACTGCGCCAACAACTTCCTCGCGACCAAGATCTCGTTCATCAACGAGATGGCGAACCTGTGCGAGGCGTACGGCGCGGACATCAACCGCGTGCGCGAGGGCATGTGCTCCGACAAGCGCATCGGTAACGCGTTCCTGTACCCCGGCCTGGGCTACGGCGGCTCGTGCTTCCCGAAGGACACGCTCGCCTGCATCATGATGGGCGACCACTGCGGCATCGAGGCGCGCCTGAGCAAGGCCGTGCACGAGGTGAACCAGCGCCAGCGCGACCGTTTCTTCGACAAGATCGTCGGGCACTTCGGCGGCAAGACCGGCGTCGGCGGCGGCGCGGCGGGCATGCAGGGGAAGAAGATCGCCTTCTGGGGCATCGCCTTCAAGCCCAAGACCGACGACATCCGCGAGGCGCCGGCGCTCACGCTCATCCGCAAGGCGAACGGCTACGGCGCGGCGTGCGTGGGCTACGACCCTGTGGCCAACGAGAACGCCAAGGCCGAGCTGGGCCCGATCGCGACGATCGTGGACAACATGTACGACGCGCTCAAGGGCGCGGACGCGCTGGTCGTCTCCACCGACTGGGACGAGTTCAAGAGCCCGGACTTCGACAAGGTCCGGAGCCTCATGAAGAGCCCGGTGATCTTCGACGGCCGCAACCTCTACCGCCTCGGCACGATGGAGACGGAGGGGTTCACGTACTACTCCGTGGGCCGTCGCGTGGTGAAGCCGCGGTAAGCGGCGCGAACAGCTCAGGGGCGCGTCCACCCGGCTCTACAGTCGGGCGATGCAGCCACGTCTACGTCTGGGCATGGTCGGCGGCGGGCGCGGTGCGTTCATCGGCCCGGTGCACAGGATGGCCGCGACGCTCGACGGCGAGGCCGAGTTCGTCGCCGGGTGCCTCTCCTCGACGCCCGAGCGGGCGATCGAGTCGGGCAGAGAGGCGGGGCTCAAGAGCGTCTACGGCACGTGGGAGGAGATGGTCGAGCGCGAGCGGGCGCTCCCCGCGGGCGAGCGCATCGACGCGGCGGTGATCGTGACCCCCAACCACCTGCACGCGACGGTCGCGGCGGCGTTCGCGAAGGCGGGGATCAACGTCGTCTGCGACAAGCCGCTGACGCGCACGCTCGCGGAGGCGGAGGAACTCGAGCGCGAGGTGTCGCGCACGGGCGTGGTGTTCTGCGTCACGTACAACTACACGGGCTACCCGCTGGTGCGGGCGATGCGCGAGATGGTGCGGGGCGGCCAGCTCGGCGCGGTGCGGCGGGTCGCGGTCGAGTATTACCAGGGGTGGCTCGCGACGAATCTCGCCGCGGAAGGGCAGAAGCAGGCGGCGTGGCGTGCGGACCCGGCGCTCGCGGGCGCGGGTGCGCTGGGGGACATCGGCACGCACGCGGAGAACCTGATGTCGTTCGTGACGGGGCTCGAGGTCGAGTCGCTGTGCGCGGATGTGCGGAGCGCGGTGGCGGGGCGGACGGTGGATGACGACGCGTCGGTGCTGCTGCGCTTCAGGGGCGGGGCGCGGGGCGTGCTCACGGCGTCGCAGGTGTGCGTGGGGGAGGAGAACGGGCTGGCGATCCGCGTCTACGGCGAGCGCGGCAGCGTCGCATGGCGGCAGGAAAACCCGAACGAGCTGCGCGTGAGCGCGGAGGGAGAGGCGACGCGCGTGCTGACCCGCGCGGGTGCGGGCGGGCCGGCGGGCATGGGGACGCGTCTGCCTTCGGGCCACCCGGAGGGGTTCATCGAGGCGTTCGCGAACGTGTATCGCTGGGCGTTTGGGGCGATCCGGGCGAGGCGGGAAGGCAAGACAGCAGCGGGGGAGCAGTCGCATCCGACGATCGTCGACGGGGTCCGGGGGGTCCGCTTCGTGGAGCGGTGCCTCGCGAGCAAGGGGGCGTGGGTGGACTGGTAGGGGATGGGTCGCCGGAGAGCCCACCGCGGCGTACAATGCGGGACATCACGGGGTGTAGCGCAGCTTGGTAGCGCGTCTCGTTCGGGACGAGAAGGTCGCAGGTTCAAATCCTGTCACCCCGACTTTGCCACGATTGACCCTTCGGCCGTAAGCCGAAGGGTTTTTTGTTGGGGGTGCGGTGGGGCGGCTCTGCAGCGCCGCCCGCAGAGCGGGAGGGAAGCCGTGCAAGCAATGCCATGGATCAGCGTTGATTCGCAGGCGGACCTTGACGGCCTTGAGCAATCAGTCTGCTGGATCGACTCATTCACGATCGAGTACTACGGAACGTTCCGGGATGCGCCGTACTTTCCCAGCGACATCTGCAGGTCCGGGTACGACCGGAAGAACATCTACGTGCTTCACAAGTGTGACTCGCCGCTCGGCGTGTGCTTGGAGATGGTGTTTGTCCACTGCGACTGTGTGTCCGGTGACTTCTTGGACAAACCGTTCGTTGTGGGGCGAGTTGACACTCTGAAGCGCGTCGAAATTTGGAACGGACGCGGTGCCGCCGTCATGCGGTGCGCGCGGCTGATTTACAGGTTCTTGCAAAGCGAGCCTGGGAGGCCGTACTTCGCGCGGAGTGATTGGTCCTGATTCGATGCCGCGGCAACAGGTCGCTCGTTCAAATTCAGTCACCCCGACTTTGGCGGACATAGCCGCGGCACTTGCTGGGGCCGTTTGCATTTATGAAATGTTCGGCCGCGTCCTTTCACCCTCGCGGTTTGGGGTTGAAATTGAACCTTCCGGGGGTCGTGCTCGCTTGCCATTCAGCAGGGCGCCGATCGGTGTGTACCGGACTGCGACGTGATAGGTAACAAGGAGTGCCGCTGTAGTGCTTGTGGTGAGAAGGGCGAACTCCGCCAACGGCGGGAGGTCTGTCCGCAGGAGCAGCGCCTGACCCACGATGATGAGCGGCAGGTGCACGAGGTAGAGCCAGTACGACGCATCCGATAGGTACCGCAACCAGGGTCGATCCTTTGCGAGCATCGACTCGGAGAGGCCGAGCAGCCCGAGCGTCATGAGCCACGGATAGAGCACCTGGAGGAGGCAGGAGACCCAGCGCCGAGCGCCCGCGTGCGCGATGATGTCGGCAGCGCCGGCCGCGTTGTATCCGAACATCAAGCCGAAGGGAAGCACCACAAGGGCGATCGGCAGCATGGCATACCAGAAGCGCCCGAGCCTTGCGCTCGGTCCGCGCGCGCAGTGCGTAACCGCGCCGAAGCCGAAGAACGCCGCGTAGTGCAGCAGCACATGCGGCGCGGGTGCCAGCCCCGCGGAGGTATCGGGGCCGAAACCGGGGACGGCGCCATCGACGTGCATCCGCGACTGCGTGAGCAGGGTCAGCGGCACGAGCCAGAGGAGGCAGCGCGGCGGGCCCACCAAGGCCGCGGGGAGTTTGACGCTCGGCAGGACCCGGGCCAGCAGGACCACGAGCGCGAAGCCCGCGTTCAACCAGCACAGAAACCACAGAAACCAGAGGTGTTGGAAGAAAACGTCGCTCCGGAGCTGGGAACGCAGCCATGCGGGCCAGCTTTCGCCTGCGTGCGAACGGGGCGTGGCTTTGGATCGAGCGACGTCGGCGCCCTCGAGCATCCGGCGAATGCGGTCGCGCCCGGCGGTCACCTCGTCGTAATCGATGGGGACTTTGAGTATGTTGGCGATGAGCTCGACCGTGTGCCGGTCATGACTCATCGCGTGGACGGGTGGATCGCCGGTGGCGCTGGCGGCGGTCTGGTCCGCGCCCGCGCGGAGCAGGAGTTCCGCGACTTCGGAGCGTCCGAAAAAGCACGCGGTGTGCAGGGGCGTGTTGCGGTCTTGATATCGGGCGCTGGGGTCGGCGCCGACTTCGAGGAGGTACTCCGTGGCGTTGGGTGTGTTTCTGATCACGGTCCAGCCAAGAGGCGTCACGCCGAAGGTCGGATCGGGTGTGTTCAGGAGTTCGGAGTCCGCCGTGTACGCTCGCAGGCCTTCCATGTCGCCGTACGCCGCGACAGTCCAGATGCCGGGCGTGGGCGCCCGCTCTCGGGGAGCACGCTCCCCCGCGGCCTCTCGTACCTGCACGGTCTGCTGCGAGACCGCCCACCTCGTCACGCCCCACATCGCGGGGACGATCGTCAGACAGCCCAAGGTGAGCGGCAGCAGGATTCGGCGGGCCCGTTGGGACAGAAGGTGCTCCAGCCCGCGCCGCCGCCAGAGCATCGCGGTGAAGAACCCGCTGATGAGAAAGAACAACGGCATTCGGAAGCCGTGGATCGCCGGAACGAGCATGCCGAGTCCGACCGAGACCCTGTCGTCGGATACAACCCATCCGGCCCCGGAGTAGGCCAACGCCGCGTGCAGGGCGATGCCGAGCAGCATCGCGAAGGCTCGCAGCGCGTCCAGGTCGTGCCGGCGATCACCGGGTGCTGTTCGATCCGACATTCGGGCATCTCCTCCGGCGGACCGCGCGCGGTGATCGCGCGGCGGCCGCTGTTGACGGTCCGTCAGAAACGGCTCGCAGGCGGGCCGGGGCGGCTCAACGCGCCGGCGCGATCAGCCCCGGTTCTCCAGTGCCGGAGCGGGGCTGACGCGCCACCACTCGCGGTATGCGTCGTAGAGCGCGCAGAGCACGAGCATCGCCCCGACCGCGCCGAAGATCGGCATAGCAACGGCGTTCGACTCCGCGGATTGGAAGACGTGAACGGTCTCGCTCGCGGGCAACGGCTCCGTCGGCGCGGCGTGGCCCACGAGCAGCAGGCCGAGGGCGCCGTGCAACACGACGCTCGTCCAACCCGTCCATGGCCGCCCCCTGCCCTGCACACCGATCGCGGTGTACATCGCGGCCAGCAGGACCAGAAGCGTCATGGTAATTGCGCGCAGCCCGCTCTGGCTGAAGGCCTCCGTGAGCTCGACTCCGCCGGTCGGGAGTGTTCCCAGGAACACGATCCGCACGAACGTCTGCGGCGCGGCGTACATAAAGACCGGGAAGATCAGCGTGGCCGTCATGGCGAGCGCCGCGAGCCCGCGGGGCATACAATCTTGCCCGCGCTTGGGCCTCCAGCCTGAAGCGTCAGGCCGGCGCCGCCGCCACCATCCCATCGCCGCGAAGACCACCACGAGCGCGCCCAAGCATTGCAGGAACAGGCCGCCGGCGCTCGTCGCCCCGGTCCAGCTCGTCCTCGACAGGACGGAGACGGTAATGGCGGCGGCGAGCGTCCAGATCAGGAAGTGATGCGTATCGGTCGGATCGATCACCGCCGGTCGCTGGAAGTAACGCCCTGCAGCCTCCGCGGGCCGGCCGAAGCCGTTGAGCAGGTCCATCGCCATCGCCTTGTCGGGAGCGCGGCCCGCAGCCTGTGCCTTTGCGGCGAGTTCATCGCCTAACAGCGACCGCAGCTCGAACGCCACGTCGTTGCGTTTCTCCCGCGGCAGGTAGCGCGCCACATCGCGGACGTAGGACTCGATCACGTCATGGGCGTTCATCGCCGCCTCCCGTCGAGAAATCTGTCCATCACACGTACCTGGTCGCGCCAGGCTTCTGTCAGCGCGGCCAGCGTCCGTTCGCCCTCGGCGTTCAGCCGGTAGTAGCGGCGTGGTGTGTGGTCGGTGTTCCATTCGCTGGCCAAAAGGCCTTGCGCCTCCAGCCGGCGCAATAGCGGATAGAGCGTGCCCTCTTCGATCGGCATGCCGCCCTCGGCCAGCGCCTGACGGAGCGAGTAGCCGTACTGCGGGGTGCGCAGCCGCGAGAGCACGGCGAGCACCAGCACCCCGCGCCGCAGTTCGGTTACGCCTGTACTGTCTCGTTCTGCCATGTGCCGCCCATTACCGTATAACGCACAGTATAGCGGCACACAGTACTGTGTCAAGAACAGTATTCAGAGTTATTTTCGGTGAGCATGGCGCAACGATCGGCGGCTGCCGATGCAACTTGCCGCTTGGACAACACGCCCTCACCGTTTCACAGGCAGCAAAGCCCTGTTCAACCGCCCCCGCGTTCACGCCGCGGGGATGACGGTCAGTCCCTATCGGGTACAGCCCGCCGCAGGGACGATTAAGGCCAGGATTCCGGAACGCCACGCACGTATTGCACGAGCGAAAAAACCAACTGGAGTCCGGTCACTCCGACTCGATTCGATAGAATCATGGTTAGGCCACCGCACCACCTCACCGACTCGCGGAGCACTCGCCGTGAAGCTACTCGCACTGGAGGTCGAAGAATCCGGCACCTCGCCCGAGGCGTTTCGCCCTCACCTCAGGGACGAGGCCAAGGCCGTGTGGGAGCTTTACCTCTCCGGCATCGTGCGCGAGGCGTACTTCCGCACGGACCGCCACACCGCGGTGCTTGTCCTGGAATGCCCCGACGCGGAGTGCGCGAGAGAGGTTCTCGCGTCTTTGCCACTGGCTCGTCGCAACCTCATCCACTTCGAGGTCATCCCGCTCACTCCCTACTCTGGATTTGAAAGGCTCTTCGCGTCAGGCGCGTGAGATTGTTGGTTCCTCCGTCGCACAGCGCGTCTACGGACCGTTAGAGCCGTACGACATGCGATCTTCAGACTTTGAGTCTGCGAAGTGCGTGACCAAGGGCAGCGATTACGATAGTTTGACGACCTGCATTCCTGTCAACCGGACTGGTTCAAAGGCTGTCGAAGGTCCAATCAGCAACGGATGTCGAAGCCATGCTCGACGCGAAGATGCAAAGCCCAACCAAGGGATTCGTCGCAATCACTCCATGTTCGCATGGGGACTGGACAGCGGTCGCAAGACTGCTTACCGATGTGTATGTCGGCGAGTCCTTCACTTCTGCGGAACGGGCCAACAAGTTCTTCTGTCAAGAGCAACTCGAGCCCGCTGGAGTCGTGCTTTGTGCAAAGATGGGACCGGGTGTGGTCGGCGTGGTGATCCTGCTCCATCGCGACAGCCCGCTCAAGCAGGTCGCGATGCAGGAAGAGGCCGAGTTCCGACTGCTGGCCGTGCATCGGTCTGCCCGTGGGAAGGGCGTCGGTGAGGCGCTGGTCGCCGAGTGCATCCGGCGAGCCGCGGCGCCGCCGCTGGCCGCTCGATCACTCGTGCTCTGGACGCAACCGCGGATGACCGCTGCACAGCGGCTCTACGAGCGGACCGGTTTCCGCCGCGCTCCTGAACGGGATGCGCTGCTTCCTCCGTACCCGCACGGTCCGGACGGATCGCTCCTCGAGCGATGGGTGTACTGCCGCGATCTTCGGGACTTGCGCTAGCTCATGCGGCTCAGCCGTTGCTCCAACTGTGCTTTCACCTCTGGCCACTCGTCGTCGACGATGCTGTAGTAAACCCAATCGCTAATGACGGGTTCCGTTCGATCCAGCGCCGCCGGCATGATCCTTGCCTTTCTGAGAACGCCTTCCCGCGCGGCTCCGAGCTTGGCGATGGCCGCCTGGCTGTGCACATTCGTGCCGTTGGTGGTCAGTTGCACACGGATCGCGGTGGGTGAGAGCGATTCAAAGGCATGTCGCAACATCAGGTACTTGGCCTCGGGATTGACGCGCGTGCCGTGATACGCGCGCCCGATCCACGTACGGCCGATCTCCAATCCCCGATGGTCTGGCTTGATATCCATGAACGTCGTCCGACCGATCGCCTGCCCCGCTCGCATGTTTCGGTCATCGCAGGCCAAGACGATCGCGAACGCCACGGTGCCGGGAAGAGAGCAGACCCTCGTCAACTCCAGCTCAAAGCCGCGAACGGACCACTCCGGCGGAGCCTGCATGGTGTGCCGAAAGAGCTCCCGATCAGCCCCCGTGAAGAGATCGGCTGCGTGATGAGCCTCCAGCGGAACCAGGCGAATTGTGCGGACCACGCCGGGGCAATCGAGCGTGACCGGAGTGATCCACGAGGATAAGTGCGTCTGTGTCATGCTCGCAATCCCGATCTGAATAGATCGGCTCCAACGGCTGTCGCTTCGTCAAGAACCCACCGTACTCCTCGCGACACTGCTCCCGTGGTCGAGGCCCCTATCGAGACGCAACTCATGCCGAGATGCTGCAATGCGTGCCGTCGATGGGGTCGCGATTGCCCACTTGACAAAGTACCTGCTGCACACCAACGGGCCAATCGAACACACTCCGGGAAAAGGGTTCAACTGGAACCAGTCATGCCGACGTTGCCACGATAGACCCTTCGGCCGCAGCCGACGGGTTGTTTGTTGGGCGGTCGTGGGGGCGCGGGCTTACTGCAATGTCTCCGCCGAGCGATCACTTATCTCCGAAGACGCGCCGCCGCAGCAGGCGCATGTCCAGCGGGATCAGCGCGATGAGGAGCAGGGAGCACAGGCCCGCCGCCGCGGCGAGGTGCCAGGTCGGTTTGCCCGTCAGCAGCAGCCAGCGCAGGCCCTCCGCGAGGTGGTGGAGGGGGTTCAGCATCGCGGCTTCGCGCAGGCCCGGGACGTCGGGGAGTGGGAAGTACGTGCTCGACGCGAAGCCGATGGGCATGATGACCAGGAAGAAGGGCAGGCTCATGTGGTCGATGCTTGGCAGGATCGCGGTGAAGAAGAGCCCGACGGCTGAGAACGCGAGCGCAGTGAGGAAGAGGAGCGGGATCGTGACGGGCAGCCACTCCCAGTGCAGCGAGAGCTGGCCCGCGAGCCCGAAGCAGGCGAGGACGACGCAGACCACCGCCGCGTAGGAGGTCGCGAGAGTCGCCGCCCAGAAGGCTTCGCCCCAGACGACGTGCTCGAGCCGCACCTGCGTGGTGAGTTGCCCTTCCCACGCTTTCTGGAAGCGCATGCGGATGAACGCGGCGAAAAGAGACTGGAAGAAGGACGACATGAACGCGGTGTACGCGAGGATGCCGGGCGCCAGGTAGTGCATGTAGTTGAAGTCGTGCCCCTGCCAGCGCAGCGTGCCCATCTGGCTCCCCAGCCCGAGCCCGAAGGTGAGCAGCATGATGAGCGGCTCGCACACGGGCGGGAGCGTGACGGTGTGCCAGTTGCGCAGGTGGACGCGGACGTGGCGCGAGAGGACGGCGCGGCTCTGCCACTGCAACGCGGCGGCGAGGATGCTCATGCGCCAGCCTCTCCGGAGAGCGCGAGGAAGAGGTCGTCCAGCGTCGGCGGACGCACTTCGTATTGCAGATCGGGGAACGCCGCGACGAACGCGGCGAGCGTTCTGCCGTCAAGCGCGACGTGCCAGTCGCCGAGGACCTGCGCCGGACGCGCAGGGCGGTGCGGTGGCGGTGGGTTGCGGAACCACGCCAGCGCGGCGTCGGTCGTCGGCGCGGCCGCCGGCAGGACCATGACGTGCTCGCCCACGACGTCGCCGAGCACGGCCGCGGGGCTGCCGCTCGCGCGGACCTTCCCCGACTGGATGACCTGCAGGCGGTCGGAGAGTTTCGCGGCCTCGTCCATGTAGTGCGTCGTCAGCACGATCGCCAGCCCCTCGGCGCGCAGGGCGCTGACGAGTTCCCAGACCGCGACGCGGGCCTGCGGATCGAGACCCGTGGTCGGCTCGTCGAGAAAGACGACGTGCGGCTGGTGGATCACCGACCGGGCGATCATGAGCCGGCGCTTGTAGCCGCCGGAGAGCGTGTCCGGCTTCTGGTCCGCGTATTCGCGCAGCCCGAAGCGGTCGAGGACGCCGTCGATGCGGGCCGCGAGGTCCGGCTGGCGTGGGCGGAAGTACCGCCCGGTCTGGATCAGGTTGCCGCGGACGGTGAAGTCCGGGTCGAAGGTGTCGTCCTGCGTGCAGACGCCCAGACGCCGCCGCGCGAGGTCGGGCTCACGGGCCAGGTCGTGCCCGGCGATGCGGACGGTTCCCCGGTCGGCGCGTAGGTAGCCGTAGCACATGCGGAGCGTCGTCGTCTTTCCCGCGCCGTTGGGCCCGAGCAGGCCGACGACCTCGCCCGCGGCGCAGGTGAGGTCGATGCCCTGCACGACGGGCTTGCCGCCGAGGGACTTTTCGAGACCGGTTGCTTCGAGGACGGGGTGGCCAGTCATATGCAGCGTGTCGGTTGCGCGGGCACGGGGTGAGAGCGTACCGCGGTCGGCCACGCCGGGGTTGGGGCGGCATTGAATACGCTGCGCGGTGCGCATGGCGTTCGCCGCGGCGCCGCGCCCGCGGGACAGCCGGCTCACCGATGAACTTCGAAGAGCAACGCGGTGTGGCCGTCGTACGAGACGGTCCCGTTCCTGCGCATGCCGCACTTCGTGAGCACGCGGATCGAGGCCGCGTTGTCGGGGAGCGCCAGGCCGACGATCTTGCGGAGATTCAGCACCTCAAAGCCGAAGGTGATGCTCGCGGCGCACGCCTCGGTCGCGAGGCCCCTGCCCCAGTGCTCCGGCGTGAACCGGAAGCCGACGTCGACAAGATCGAGTTCCTCAAGCCGCTTCAGCCCGCAAAACCCGATGATCGACCGGCTCGTCTTCAGCTCGCAGCCCCAGCGGCCGAATCCGACCGTTTCGAAGTCCGGATAGCTCTCGATGGCGGCTCGAGCCTCCTCGATCGAACGCAGTGGTGGCTCGCCCGTGAGGCGCATCACCTCGGGGTTGCTGTTGAGCGCGAAGAACGCCTCGGCGTCGTCGGTGTTCATCGCCCGGAGGATGAGCCGGTCCGTCTCCGGGCCGATGCGGTGTCCAGCCATTCGTGCCGGTGCTCCTCGCCGGTGCAAGCGCCGGGTGACTGTACGACCGGGGGCTTGCTTTGCGGCGCAAACTGTTGCGAGAGCGCGCAAGAACCGTCAAGGGCGGTTCCGGCAGGCCGACGACGAGC
>Ga0196963_10000160_pt1 | contig 68579 bp, 77 predicted proteins | sample S1_5metaG_FD_148600 | JGI IMG/M metagenome (GOLD analysis project Ga0196963, IMG submission 148600) | Soil microbial communities from Anza Borrego desert, Southern California, United States - S1_5 | ecosystem: Environmental > Terrestrial > Soil > Desert | place: USA: California | collected... | reverse complement strand
TGCGCGGAAACTCCGCTTACCGTATTGAGTTCATGGTCGTTCCCGTAGGGACGCAAAAGAAAGGGGAAGATTATGCGGAAGCTCGCCATCGCAGTGGCGCTTTCATCCACCTTGCTCGCAACTCCAGCCTTTGCGCGCGATGGCGCCTGGTACGTTGGCGGCGAATTCGGTGGGATGATCGTCGAAGATACGAACGTCGATATCGGCGCTGTGGACAACGCCCTGAGGCTCAGCCACGACTATGGTTATGACGGCGGCCTGTTCGTCGGTTACGACCTCGGCGGGTTCCGGATCGAAGCCGAAGCCGCATACAAGAAGGCCGACCTCGAAGGATACAACACGACGATCCGTCTGCCTCTCGAGGGCCCGAACTTCGCGACTTCCCGTGACGGCGGCGGCAACAGCAGCGTCATGAGCTTTATGATCAACGGCATGCTCGACTTCGGCGACGACGACGGCATTTCCGGCTTCGTCGGCGGCGGTGTCGGCATGGCGCGCGTCAAAGCGAACAACATGCGCAACTTCTCGAATGCGACGCCGTTCCTCGACGATTCCGATTCGAAGCTTGCCTGGCAAGTCTTCGCCGGCGTCCGTCAGGCGATCAGCGACAATATCGACGTGACGGTCAAGTACCGCTTCTTCAACGTCGACAACGTCCGCATGGTCGCGTTCAACGGCAACGATTCCGAGCATCGCTTCCGCTCGCACAGCCTTCTGGGCGGCCTCACCTTCAACTTCGGCGGTGCCGAGGAGCCGATCCCGGTTCCGCCGCCGCCGCCGCCGCCGGTGCCGGTGCCCCCGCCGCCGCCCGAGCCGACCCCGCCGCCGCCTCCGCCGGCCTGCGTCGCGGGTCCGTTCATGGTCTTCTTCGACTGGGACAAGGACGAGATCACTCCGCAGGCGGCTGCGATCCTCGACAACGCGGCTTCGGCCTATCAGACCTGCGGCCAGGCCCAGGTGATGATCGCCGGCCACGCCGACCGTTCGGGTTCGGACCAGTACAATGTCGGCCTGTCGCAGCGTCGCGCCGCGAACGTCCGCTCGTACCTGGCCGGACGCGGCATCCCCGACGGCGTCATGACCACCGAAGCGTTCGGCGAGAGCCGGCCGCTGGTCGAGACCGCCGACGGCGTCCGCGAGCCGCAGAACCGGCGCGTGGAGATCACCTTCGGACCCGGCTCCGGCTGGTAAGAAGGGGGTTCGCCGCTCCGGCGGCGCAACGCCAAGCAAAAGGAGGGAGCCGGCTTTCGAAGCCGGCTCCTTTCTTTTTGGGCGCCCGCCCCGGTGTCTTGGGCGCGGCGGAAAGCCCTTGTCGCGCGGAACGGGCGCGGGCTAAGCGAACCGCTTCCGCCGCGGGCAAGGATCCTCGATGCGCATTGCGATGATCGGTACCGGCTATGTCGGCCTGGTGTCCGGCGCCTGCTTCTCCGATTTCGGGCATGACGTCGTCTGCGTCGACAAGGATGAAGCCAAGATCGAGGCGCTTCGGCAGGGCAAGATACCGATCTTCGAGCCGGGCCTCGACGAGCTGGTCGAGCGCAACGTGCGCGGCGGCCGCCTCGCCTTCAGCACCGAGCTCGAACCGGCGGTCGCGGGCGCCGACGCCGTGTTCATCGCGGTCGGCACGCCCTCCCGCCGCGGCGACGGCCATGCCGACCTCAGCTACGTCTTCCGCGCCGCCGAGGAGATCGCGGCGGCGTTGCGCGGCCCGGCGGTGGTGGTGACCAAGTCGACCGTTCCGGTCGGCACCGGCGACGAGGTCGAGCGGATCCTGCGCGAGACCGCGCCCGATGCGCAGGCCTGGGTGGTCTCCAACCCGGAATTCCTCCGCGAAGGCGCCGCGATCCAGGATTTCAAGCGGCCGGACCGGATCGTCGTCGGCACCGACGACGAGACGGCGGCCGAGCTGATGCGCGAAATCTACCGCCCGCTCTATCTCAACAAGGCGCCGATCCTGATCACCGGCCGGCGGACGGCCGAGCTGATCAAATATGCCGCCAACGCCTTCCTCGCCACCAAGATCACCTTCATCAACGAGGTCGCCGACCTGTGCGAGGCGGTCGGCGCCGACGTCCAGGACGTCGCCCGCGGCATCGGCCTCGACAATCGCATCGGCGCCAAGTTCCTCCATCCGGGGCCCGGCTATGGCGGCTCCTGCTTCCCCAAGGACACGGTCGCGCTGCTGAAAACCGCCGAGGACCATCAGGCGCCGCTGCGGATCGTGGAATCGGTCGTCAAGGTCAACGAGGCGCGCAAGCGCGCGATGGGCCGCAAGGTGATCCAGGCGCTCGGCGGCGAGGCGCGCGGGCGGACGGTGGCGCTGCTCGGCCTGACCTTCAAACCCAACACCGACGACATGCGCGAGGCGCCGTCGCTGAGCATTGTCCGGGCCCTCGAGGACGCCGGCGTGGCCGTGCGCGGCTACGATCCCGAGGGCATCGCGCAGGCGCGGCCGCTGATGCCGGACGTCGAGTTCTTCGACAGCCCCTATCGCGCCGCGGCCGGCGCCGACGCGGTCGTGCTGGTCACCGAATGGGACGTGCTGCGCGCTCTCGACCTCAGACGGCTGGCGCGGGACATGGCCCAGCCGGTCTTCGTCGACCTGCGCGGCGTCTATCCGCCCGAGGAGATCGAGGAGGCCGGGCTGCGCTGGTTCGGCATCGGCCGGTCGCCGCGGAGCTGAGGAGCGGCAACCGTTCCATCCCCGGATCGTTCAGCGGTGAAGAGGAGAAGAGGATGACGCGCTGCCGCTTGCTGATCCCGGCCGTCGCGGCGCTCGCCGCCGCCGCCTGCGCGACCGATCGCGACACCGAAGCGACGGCGGAGGCGGGGCCGCCGGCCGCGGTCTCGACGATCGGGCCGCCCCGCCTCGCCGCCGATCTCCGCGACGCGCAGGGGCGCACTCGCGCCCGCGCCACGGCCGAACAAGCGGGCGACAGCCTGAGGGTGAGGGTGGAGGCGGTGGGGATGAGCCCGGGCGCCTACGGCGCCCATATCCACACCGTCGGCCGCTGCGACCCGCCCGGCTTCGCTTCGGCCGGCCCCCATTGGAACCCAACCAGTCAGATGCACGGCAAGGACAATCCCAAGGGGATGCACAAGGGCGACCTGCCGAACCTGATGGTCGGCACCGACGGGCGCGGCAGCTTCGAATATACCGTCCCCAATGCGGGCCTGTCGGGGATGCTGCCAAACCGGCTGATCGACGCGGACGGCGCGGCGGTGGTGATCCATGCCAAACCCGACGATTATCGGACCGATCCGTCGGGCAATAGCGGCGCCCGGATCGCCTGCGGCGTGCTCGGCTAGATCGCCTCGCCGACGGCGCGGGCGCGGTCGACCTTGGTCGCCTCGAGATCCTCGATGCGGCGGCTGCCCAGCCACAGGCCGAGCAAAGTCAGCGGCACGATCAGGTAGAGCGCGAAGATGCCGATGCGCAGGCTGCCGGCGAGATCGGCGACCCTGCCGGCGAAATAGGGGCCGAGCGCCAGGCCGACCATGGTGGTGCCGAGGATGTAGGTGGCGCCGGCGGTGCCGCGCATGCGCGGCAGGACGAGGTCCTGCAGAGTCGCCACCGCCGCCCCCACCCAGGCCGCGCCGCACAAATGGGCGAGCGGGAACACCCAGTAGAAGACGGCGACGGAATCGGTGGTGAAAATGAACCAGGTGAGCGGAGCGGCGAGGATTACCGAGGCCATGTTGACGAAGATGCGGCCGCGGGGATCGGTGCGGCGCCACAAGTCCGCAATCACTCCGCCCATGATCACTCCGGCGGCGGCGGAAATGGCCGAGGCCCAGCCGATGATGAAGGCGACCTCCTCCGCTCCGGTCATGCCGCCCAGATAGAAGGCCGGGCCGGTCGGGTCGGGGTAGAAGGTGCGCAGCACGTAGGGCGGACCCCAGAAGCTCACCGCGTAGGTGACGAACGAAATGCTGCCGAACGAGAGGGTGAGGACGATGGTCAGCGGCGTCCCCCAGATCAGCCGATGGGTCGGCGGATCGCGGTGCTTGAGCGACTGAACCCAGGAGAAGACCGCGTAGACGCCGAGCCCGTAGGCCGCCCATTGCGCGAGGTTCCCGGTCAGCCGGACCAGCGCGTAGGCGCACAGGGCGACGATGGCCAGCACGACGAGGTTGGTCCGAAGCGCGCCCGGAATGCGCGAGACATTGAGCAGGGTGAGCGGCGGCAGGATCGCCACCAGCTCGCGGCCGAAATCCCGCCAGGCGTTGGGGCGCACGATCGGTTGCGGCAGGCCGTCCGAGGCGCCGCGCTGCGGCTCCCTCAGCGAAAGCACCCACAAGGCGATCAGCAGGCCGGGAAGGCCGACGGCGAGGAAGGCGGCCTGCCAGCCGACCAGCCCGAGCGGTGCGTCGGCCGGGTCGGGCCAGGCCAGGTTCCAGCGGCTGAGAACGAAGCCGCCGATCGGCAGGCTGAGCGCGCCGCCGATGTAGAGGCCGCTCGAGTAGATCGACAAAGCGGTCGCCCTCTTCTCCTTGGGGAACCAGTCCGAGATCATCGAATAGGCGGCGGGCGATGCGGCGGCCTCGCCGATGCCGACGCCGATCCGGGCGACGGCGAGCATGGCGAAGCTGTTGGCGAAGCCGGACAGCGCCGTCATCGACGACCAGAGCGCCAGGCCCAGCGCCATCAGCCGTCCGCGGTACCAGCTGTCGGCGAGGCGCCCGAGCGGGATGCCGAACAGCGCGTAGAATACGGCGAAGGCGGTGCCGTAAAGGAAGCCGATCTGGGCATCCTCCAGGCCGAGGTCGTGCTTGATGTCCTGGGCGAGGATCGACAGGATCTGCCGGTCGATGAAATTGATCATGTAGACGAGAACGAGGACGAAGAGCGCGTACCAGGCGTAGGCGCCGACGCGCACGGGCGAAACGGCCGGGGAGGGGGTCACAGCGGGTTTCGACGCCATACAGCCTCTCGTTGTGCTTCTCTCCGCATCTGGCTAGCAGAGCCCCGGGCTTTGGCAACACGGCATCGTCGATGAAGTCGTCCGTCCTCTTCGTCTGCCTCGGCAACATCTGCCGCTCGCCGCTCGCGGAGGCGGCGTTCCGGCGCGCGGCGGAGCGGCTCGGGCTCGACGTCGAGATCGACTCCGCGGGCACCGGCGACTGGCATATCGGCCATCCCCCCGATCGCCGCGCGGCGGCGGTGGCGGCGCGCAACGGCGCCGACATTTCGGGCCTGCGGGCGCGGCGGGTGACTCCCGACGATTTCCGGCGCTTCGACCATATCGTCGCGCTCGACGCCGACAATCTGCGCGATCTCGAGCGTCTCCGCCCCGCCGACGGCAAGGCGCAGCTGTCGCTCCTGCTCGATCATGCCGAAGGCCGGAGCGGCGAGGCGGTGGCCGACCCCTATTACGGCGACGACAGTCATTTCGATGCCGCCTGGGCGGACGTCAGCGCCGGGGCGGAGGGGCTGGCGCGGAAGCTCGCCGGCGGCGGATGACCGCCTTCGCGCGGCGGGTCGCGGAGCTGACCGGGGTCGCCGAGGACCGGCTCGAACGGCTCGCCGGCGGCGATCTTTCCGAGGCCCTGCTGGTCCGGCGTCCCGACGGACGGCTGAGCGTCGCGAAGCGCGACCCGGCCGGAGGCGCCGAGGCCGCGATGCTTCGGGCGATCGCCGCGGCGGGGGTTCCGGCGCCGCTCGTCGAGGGCGAGCATGACGGCGTGCTGCTGCTTGAGCATCTGGCCAACGACCGCGTCTTCAGTCCCGTCGCCTGGGCCGAGATCGGCGCCGCGCTGCGGCGGCTCCACGACCGCGAAGGCGAGCAATATGGCTGGGGAACCGATTATCAGATCGGCACGGTCGTCCTCGACAACCGGGAACGGCGCGACTGGCCCGGCTTCTGGGGCGAGCAGCGCCTGATCGCCACCGCGAGCGTCCTCGACCGGCCGTGGCGGGCTCGGGTCGCGGAAGTGGCGGAGCGGCTCGGCGACCTCCTTCCCGCGGCGCCGCGTCCGTCGCTGCTTCACGGCGACCTGTGGAGCGGCAACATCCTCGTCGCGGACGGCCGCCTCGCGGCGTTCATCGACCCCGCCTGCTATCATGGCGACGGCGAGGTCGATCTCGCCATGCTGACCCTGTTCGACGGGCCGGGCGACAGCTTCTGGGACGCTTACGGCCGCCTCGAACCCGGCTGGGAGGAGCGGCGCCCAGTCTACCAGCTGTTCCCGGCGTTGCTCAATCTGCGGCTGTGGGGGAACGCCTATGCCGGCACGGTCGACCGGCTGCTGTCGAGCCTCGGCGCCGGCTGAGGCTTGGCGCGCGGCCGCGGCGCTCGCGGCGTTCCGGTCGTCCCTTCCTTCCGGTCGGCGGCGCGGGCGGCCGGCTCAGTCGAGCGAATAACGCTCGATCCGGCTGTAGAGGGGACCCTCGGGTGTCAGCCGGCTCTCGTAGAGGCAGAATTCCTCGACCGGGAAGGGTGGGCTCGCGACCCCGCCGGATTGCGCCAGCAGTGAAGCCAGCGAGCCCGCGCCGCGCGGGAGACGGGCGATGGTGACGTGCGGCATGTAGGCGCGGCGGTCCGGCTCGACACCGACCCGCACCAGCGCCTGATCCACCTTCTTGTGAAGCGCGTGCAGCGGCTCGTGGGGGGCGACCCCCACCCACAGCGCGACCGGTTCGCCGCGCCGGTCGAAGCCGCCGAGGCCGTTCAGGGCGATCGAGAAGCGGGGGTGGTGGACTCCGCTCAGCGCCGCGTCGACGTCGCGCGCCATGTGCCGGTCGACCTCGCCGACGAATCTCAAGGTCAGGTGGAGCTGATCGTCGCCGAGCCAGCGGGCGCCGGCGACTCCGCCCATCAGGCCGAGCAGCTGGGCGCGCACCGGTCCCGGCGGGCGGATGGCGACGAACAGCCGATGCATTGGGCGGCGCCATACGTCATTCCGGCGCCGGCGGGAATGACGGGGGATGCCGCGGGTTTTCCTTGAATGTACCGGCCGATCCCCCGATATTACCGGCAGCGGCGTCGACTTTCGCCGCCGAAGGAGAGACTTTGAAATGGCACACGGATTTGACCCGCGCGCGACCGCATCGCCGCAGACGACCGGCACGATCGGCCGGGAAGGCGTCGCCTACGACGCGGGCCTGCGGTCCTACATGCTGTCGATTTACAACTACATGGCCTCGGGCGTCCTGCTCACCGGCATCGTCGCCCTGCTGTTCGCCCGCTCGGGCCTGGCCGCCGAGGTGTTCGTCAACGGCGGCCTGCTGAAGTGGGTGGTGATCCTCGCGCCTCTCGGCCTGGTGATGTGGCTGAGCTTCGGCATCAACCGCCTCTCGACCGGCTCGGCCCAGGCGCTGTTCTGGGTCTATGCGGCGCTAATGGGGCTGTCGCTCTCGACCATCTTCCTGGTCTATTCGCCGACCTCGATCGCCAAGACCTTCTTCGCCACGGCGGCGGCGTTCGCCAGCCTCAGCCTGTGGGGCTATACGACGAAGAAGGACCTGTCGGGCTTCGGCAGCTTCCTGATCATGGGCCTGTTCGGCCTGATCGGGGCCATGCTGATCAACGTCTTCTGGCAGAACAACACGTTCGACCTGGCGATCAGCGCCATCGGCGTGCTGCTGTTCGCGGCCCTCACCGCCTACGACACCCAGAAGATCAAGAGCATGTACTTCGCGGTGGCCGGCACCGAATTCGCCGGCAAGTCGGTGGTGATGGGGGCACTGACCCTCTATCTCGACTTCATCAACCTGTTCCTCTTCCTGTTGCGCTTCATGGGCAACCGCGACTGAGGACGTCCGTCCGTGACGAAAGGGAAGGCCCGGCGGCGACGCCGGGCCTTTCTTTTGCCCGCGCCCCGACCATGCTAGGCTGAGGGCGAAGGGGAGAGCCATGGATCTCAACCTTGTCTGGGCGGCGCTGGCGGGGGCCGTGCTCGGCTCGCTGGCCGACTGGCTGTTCGCGGGAGTCCTTTTCCACGGTCGCTATCAGCTTCATCCCGAGGTCTGGCGCGGCGGGCCCGAGCGGAAGCGGATCGCGGCCGCCCAGGCCCTTGTGCTGATCACCTCGGCGGCCTTCGTCCTGCTCGCCAACAAGCTCGGCCAGACCGATCTTCGCGGTGCCTTGAAGCTCGCCGCGATGATCTGGCTGATCGGCCCACTGCCGCTGCTGGCGGCCAATGCGATGTTCATCAAGGTGGACCACCTGGTCACCGCGAGCCATGCCGCCGGTTGGCTGGCGAAGCTGCTCCTGGTCGCCGCCGCCACCGCCTGGTTCCTCTGACCGGGAGGGGCGATCCGGCCCTTCCGCTACATGATCGGCGGAGCCGTGGCGACGTAGCGGCCGAAGAAGGCGAGCGTCCGCCGCCAGGCGAGCTCGGCCGCCGCCCTGTCGTAGCGTTCCGCCGAGCTGTCGTTGTGGAAGGCGTGGTGGACGTTCGGATAGATGTGCGCTTCGACCGTTTTGCCGGCGGCCTGGAGGGCATCGCGCCACGGCAGGCCGGTCCGGTTCACCCGTTCGTCGAGCCCGGCATAATGGAGCTGCAGCGGCGCCCGGACCTGGGCGGCCAGTGACGGATCCGGGGCCGGGCCGTAGAACGACACGCCGGCTTCGAGCGCGTCGCCCGCCGCCACCGCGACGCGATTGACCATTGCTCCACCCCAGCAGAAGCCGACCGTGCCGGCCTTGCCGTTGCTGCCCGGCATCGCCTTCAGCAGACGCAGGGTTGCCACGGCATCCGCAGCGGCCCGGCCGAGGTCGAGCTTGCCGATCGCCTCGCGCGCGGCATCCTGGTCGGCCGGAGTCCCGCCGGCGCCCGACAGGAAATCCGGCGCCACCGCTCGGTAGCCGGCGACCGCGAGCCGCCGCGCGACGTCCTCGATATGGCCGTTGAGGCCGCGATTCTCGTGGATGACGAGCACCGCGCCGAGCGGTCCTCCCGGCCGCCGAGGCTCGGCCTGATAGCCCTTCATCGTCCGGCCGCCGCCGACCGGCCAGGCCATCCGGCGGGTCCGGAGGCGCCGATCCTTCTCCGCCACGATCGCGGCCGCGGCGGGATCCGCGGCGATTCCGGCGAGCAGGGCGGCCGCTGCGGCGGCGCTGCCCGCGATCCGGGTCAGCTCCTCCATGAAGGCTCGGCGGTCCATGCCCTCATGGGTGTAACGGTCGTAGAGCCTTATCGCTGCGCTTCGTTCGCCGGGCATTCCTCGTCCTCGCATTCGGTCTTGGCCTGATCCATCGCCTTGTCGTCGATCTCGCGCGCCCGGATCGCCGCCGGCCGGCTGCTGATCCTCCCGAAATAATCGACGAAGACCGGCCGCTTGTCGATCGAGCCGAACATCATCCCCCAGCCGATCTGCGAGCCGACATAGACGTCGGCGGCGGTGAACTGCTCGCCGCATATGTACGGGCCGGAGCCGACGCAGCGCTCGAGCGTGTCGATCGTCTCCTCGAAGCTGCCATAGCCGGCCATCATCTTCTTGTCGGGCGGGGCGAGCAGGCCGAGCGCCTTGCCGGTCACCGCCGCCTCGACCGGACCGGCGGCGAAGAACATCCACCGATAATAGGGGCCGCGGCGCGGGTTGCCGGACGGCGGCGCGAGGCCCGCGTCGGGGAAGGCGTCGGCGAGATAGGCGCAGATCGCCCCGGCCTCGGTGACCACCGTGTCGCAATGCCGGATCGCCGGCACCTTGCCCATCGGATTGATGGCGAGATAGTCGGGCGACTTCATCGTCGTTCCGTAGTCGAGCAGCACCGTCTCGTAGGGGTGGCCGACCTCCTCCAGCATCCAGCGCACGATCCGCCCGCGCGACATCGGGTTGGTGTAGAAGGTGAGGCTGGTGTCGGACATGGCGGGCACTCCGCTCGAATGGGCGTGAAAACATAGCGCTAGTCGCGGCTCGCGCCCAGATGGAGCAGATCGTCCGCACCACCGTGCAGCGGATGCTTCAGCAACTCAACGCGGCGAAGAAGCGCTGATCGCAACAATAGGTCGCCCCCGCGAAAGCCGCTCGACCGCCGGACTGGATTGCCGCTTGCGCCAGGATGACGGCAAGAGCGGACGGTCCTTCCGTCTCGTCAGGCCTGCTCTTCGGGCTGTCCCTGTTCGCCTTCCGGCTCGGCCGCCTTCCTGCCCTTCTTCTTGCTCGGCTTGGGGGCGGCGGCGACCATCTCGAAGGCGGGGGCGTCGTCCTTGATCGTGACCTTGACCTCGCCGCCGTGGACGAGCTTGCCGAACAGCAATTCCTCGGCCAGCGGCTGCTTGATCTTCTCCTGGACGAGGCGGCCCATCGGGCGGGCGCCGTAGAGCTTGTCGTAGCCGCGCACGGTCAGCCACCGCCTTGCCTCGTCGTCGAGGTCGATATGGACGTTGCGGTCGGCCAGCTGGAGCTCGAGCTGGAGGATGAACTTGTCGACCACGCGCGCGACGACCTCGGTCGGCAGGTAGCTGAACGGAACGATCGCATCGAGGCGGTTGCGGAATTCGGGCGTGAACATCCGCTTGATCGCCTCGTCGCCGGCATCCTCCTTGGAGGTGTTGCCGAAGCCGATCCCCTCGCTCGCCATGTCGGCGGCGCCGGCATTGGTGGTCATGATCAGAATGACGTTGCGGAAGTCGACCGTCTTGCCGTGATGGTCGGTCAGCCGGCCGTTGTCCATGATCTGGAGAAGGATGTTGAACAGGTCGGGATGCGCCTTCTCGATCTCGTCGAGCAGAAGCACCGAATGCGGATGCTGGTCGACGGCGTCGGTCAGCAGGCCGCCCTGGTCGTAGCCGACATAGCCCGGAGGCGCGCCGATCAGCCGCGAGACGGAGTGGCGCTCCATATATTCGGACATGTCGAAGCGCTGCAGCGGGATGCCCATGATCGAGGCCAGCTGGCGGGCCACCTCGGTCTTGCCGACGCCGGTGGGGCCGGAGAAGAGGTAGTTGCCGATCGGCTTGTCGGGATCGCGCAGGCCGGCGCGCGACAGCTTGATCGCCGAGGACAGGACCTCGATCGCCTTGTCCTGGCCGAAGACGACGCGCTTGAGGTCGCGGTCGAGATGCTCGAGCGTCTTCTTGTCGTCCGCCGACACGCTCTTGGCCGGGATTCGGGCGATGGTCGAGATCACCGCCTCGATCTCCCTGGTGGTGATCGTCTTCTTGCGCTTCGACGGCGGCACCAGCATCTGCATGGCGCCGACCTCGTCGATCACGTCGATCGCCTTGTCGGGCAGCTTCCTGTCGTTGATGTAGCGGGCGCTGAGCTCGACCGCCGCCTTGATCGCGTCGGGCGTGTACTTGACCTTGTGGTGCTCCTCGAACGCGGTTCGGAGGCCGGCGAGGATCTTGATCGTGTCCTCGACCGTGGGCTCGTTGACGTCGATCTTCTGGAAGCGCCGGAGCAGGGCCCGGTCCTTCTCGAAATGGTTGCGGAACTCCTTGTAGGTGGTCGAACCGATGCACTTTATCGTGCCGCCCGACAGCGCCGGCTTGAGCAGGTTCGACGCGTCCATCGCTCCGCCCGAGGTGGCGCCGGCGCCGATCACGGTGTGGATCTCGTCGATGAACAGGATCGAGTTGGGGAGCTTCTCCAACTCGGTCACCACCGCCTTCAGCCGCTCCTCGAAGTCGCCGCGATAGCGGGTGCCGGCGAGCAGCGCGCCCATGTCGAGCGCGTAGATCACCGAATCCTTCAAGACGTCGGGGACGTCGCCCTCGACGATCTTGCGGGCGAGGCCTTCCGCGATCGCGGTCTTGCCGACGCCGGGATCGCCCACGTAGAGCGGGTTGTTCTTCGAGCGGCGGCAGAGGATCTGGACGGTGCGGTCGACCTCCGGCCCGCGGCCGATCAGCGGATCGACGCGGCCGCCGAGCGCCTTCTCGTTGAGATTGACGGTGAACTGCTTGAGCGCACTCTCATTCTTCTTCTTGCCCTCTTCGGGCTTCGATTCCTCGGCGCCCTTCACTTCCTGCGGCTCGGACGCGGTCTCGCCCTTGCCGACGCCGTGGCTGATGTAGCTGACCGCGTCGAGGCGGCTCATGTCCTGCTGCTGGAGGAAGTAGACGGCGTAGCTCTCGCGCTCGGAGAAGAGGGCGACGAGGACGTTGGCGCCGGTCACCTCGTCGCGGCCCGACGACTGGACGTGGAGGATGGCGCGCTGGACGACGCGCTGGAAGCCGCTGGTCGGCGACGGATCGGTCTGGCCTTCGACCTTCAACGCCTCGAGCTCGCTGTCGAGATAGGCCTTCACCGCCTCCCTCAGTTCCTTCAGGTCGACTCCGCAGGCGCTCATCACCTTCGAGGCATGAGCATCCTCGGTAAGCGCGAGCAGCAGATGCTCGAGAGTCGCATATTCGTGCCGGCGGCCGCTCGCCTCCGCCAGGGCGGTATGCAGGGTCTGTTCGAGTTCGCGGGCGAAGGAAGGCAATTCAACTACTCCTCAAAGCCCGCGAAGATTCACGGACTGCGTGGACTCAATGTCGGGCCTCGCACCGCCGGCATCAAGCGCACCTCCGAAAAAGCTGGGGAAAAGGCCGAATGTTCCCCGGCTTGCATCATTTCTTGAATAACTGCTCGGCACTTGCCCGATGGTTAACCGCGGCGTCGATCTTCGCGCGCACCCGCGCGATCTCGCCCTCCAGAGTTTCAATGCGGGCGTGGAGCTCGTCGACCGACAGCGGGTCGAGGTCCTGACGCGTGAGCAGGGTCAACGGGTCCTCGGGCTTGTTCGGGAAGAGCTCGTCCAGATCCATGCGCGCAGAATCTCCCCTGCGCCCCCCTCCTGTCAACCCGAGGGCTTGCGCCGCCGTGCTTTCGGCGCGAGGCGTGGCCGCATGGACGCAATCCCCGACACCATGATCGCCATCGACCCGGCCGCGCCCGGCGGGCCCGAAATGCTGCAGCCGGTCGAGCGGCCGGTGCCGCGGCCGGCGCCCGGCGAAGTGCTGATCCGCGTCGCCGCCGCCGGCGTCAACCGGCCCGACGTGGTTCAGCGTCTCGGCTTCTATCCGCCGCCGCCGGGCGCGCCGAGCATATTGGGCCTCGAGGTCGCGGGCACGGTCGTGGACGGCGATGGCGGGCTGATCGGCCAGCCGGTCTGCGCCCTCGTCGCCGGCGGCGGCTATGCGGAATATTGCGCGGCCCCCGCCGGCCAGTGCCTGCCGGTGCCGGCGGAATTCAGCATGGTCGAGGCGGCGGCGCTGCCGGAGACCTTCTTCACCGTCTGGACGAACCTCTTCCAGCGCGGCGGCGCCGAAGCCGGCGATACGGTGCTCGTCCATGGCGGCACCAGCGGCATCGGCACCGCCGCGATACTGCTTGGCAGCCTGTTCGATCTGACCGTCATCGTCACCGCCGCCTCGGCGGAGAAATGCGCGCGGGCGCGCGAGATCGGCGCGGCTCATGCGATCGACTACAGCACGGAGGATTTCGTCGAGGCGGTGAAGCGCATAACCGGCGGCGCCGGCGTCGCCGTGGTCCTGGACATGGTCGGCGGCGACTATGTGCCGCGCAACCTCGCCTGCCTGGCCGAGGAAGGCCGCCACGTCTCGATCGCCGGCCAGCGCGGCCTGACGGCGGAAATCCCGCTCTGGGACGTGATGCGCAAGCGTCTCATTCTCACCGGCTCGACCCTTCGCGCTCGCCCGGCCGAGTTCAAGGCGGCGCTGGCGGCAGAGCTTCGCGCCGAGGTCTGGCCGCATCTGGACGCGGGGCGAATCCGACCGGTCATCCACGCCACCTTCCCTCTCGCCGACGCGGCCGCGGCCCACCGCCTGATGGAAAGTGGCGGCCATGTCGGCAAGATCGTGCTGGAAGTGGGCTGACGATGACCGAAAAGCTGATCCTCCACGAATATTCGCAGTCGGGGAATTGCTACAAGATCCGGCTCACGGCGGGCCTTCTCGGACTGCCCCTCGAGCGGCGCGAATATGACATCCTGAAGGGGGAGACGCGCACGCCCGAATTCCTGGCGGGCGTCAATCCGAACGGGCGCATCCCCGTCCTGCAGGTCGGGGATCGCTTCATCCCAGAGAGCAACGCGGCCTGCTTCTATCTCGCCGACGGCACCGAGCTGGTCCCCGAGGACCGCTTCGACCGCGCCGACATGCTGCGCTGGATGTTCTTCGAGCAGTACAATCACGAGCCCAATGTCGCGACCTTGCGCTTCTGGCTCGCCTTTGTCGGCGAGGATCGGCTGAGCGGCCTGCAGCGGGCGCTGCTCCCCGGCAAGCGCGAGGCGGGCGAAGCGGCGCTGAGGCTGATGGACGAGCATCTCGCCGGCCGCCGCTTCTTCGTCGGCGACCGAATCAGCCTCGCCGACATTTCCCTCTACGCCTACACGCACGTGGCGGAGGAGGGCGGATTCCGGCTCGCCGCCTGTCCCGCGGTACAGGCGTGGCTCGCCCGAGTCGCCGCCGCGCCCGGCTACGTGGCGATGTAGGCGCCGCCGCGGGCGGGCGTCACTCGCTGGGCAGGCAGTCCGAATCCTCGGCGCAGGCCGCCGCCGCCGCCACGACGATGATCACCGCCGCGCCGACGCCGATGGCGATCCAGCCGAGAGTCGAAATGCCGTGTTTGCGGCCCTGGGGACCCGCCCCGCCCCCGACGAGGCGGGAGACCGGCATGCCCGCCAGGGTCAGCCGCACCGCCGGATCACCGCCGGAGAAGCCGAGCTCCGCTCCCTTCGCGAAACGCAGCTCGCCGGTGGCGCCGGTGCGCAGCGCCGAGGTCATCGCCAGGCCGGCCTGCATCCGTTCCTTGCGGCCGCCGATCGGCACCCGCACCCGCGCTCCCGCGAACGCGCCGACCTGCGGCGCGTGGGCGGAATTGGCGCCGTTCAGCTCCGCCGCGAAGGCCGGCTGCGTCGCAGTCAGCGCCTGCGCGGCGACCAGCGCCGCGATCATCAGTGACTTCATGTCCGTCCCTCCTTCGTCCGTTCAGCACTCGTCGTCATGTTCGGCGCACGAATTCATCTCGTGGACGAACCAGCCGACGAAGGCGAGGGCGGCGACGCCGGCGCCGATGGCGACCCAGCCGACGGTCGAGACCCCCGCCTTGCGGCCGCCGGGGCTCTTGCCCCCGGCGGCGAAGCGAGACGCCGGGACGCCGTTGACCGAAAGCCGGACCGTCTCGTCGCCGGACAGGCCGAACTCGAGCCCGTTCGAGAAGGCGGTGCGGCCGCGGCCGTCGCCCAGCCGAGACTGCTGGATGCGCGTGACCGCGAGGCCGGCTCGGGCCTTGCCGCCTTCCGCGCCGCCCAAGGGCACGCGCAGCCTCGCTCCGGCGAACGTTCCCTGCCGTCGGGCGGCGACGCCGTCATCAGAGACCAGCTCGGCCGCGGCGGCGGGCGGGCCCGCCACGATCTGCGCCGCAACCAGCAAGGCGATCGTCAGTCGTTTCATGATTCCCCTCCTTCGCTCGGGCTCAATCGTCTTCGTTTTGCGAGACGAGCCAGATGTAGATGCCGCCCACGGTCAGGGCGACGACGCCGACGCCGATGGCCACCCAGCCCGCGGTCGAGACGCCGAGCTTGCGGCCGTCCGGGCCCGCGCCCTGGCCGGCGAGCTGCGAGACGGGCTTGCCGCCGAGCGACAGCTGGACCTTGTCGTCGCCGGCGAGTCCCAGCTCGAGGCCCTTGGAGAAGCGCAGCGTCCCGGTCTCGCCTGCCCGTCGGGTCGAGGTCAAGGCCAGGCCGGCATGCGCGCGCTGGCCGCTCGCGCCGAGCGGCACTCGGACCCGCGCGCCGACGAAGCTTCCGACGCGGATTGAGTCGGTGGGCTGGTGGGATTGCAGCTCGGCGGCCGAGGCCGGCCGAGCGGTACCGATCTGGGCCAGCGTCAAGGCCGCCGCTAGAAAGAATTTCATCAATATTCCCCTCCCTTTAGCGGAGGCAAGCTCAACCCGGTTCGGGGCCGAATGATGATCCGAATGCGGCGGAACGGCGGCATTCTCTTGCTCTTGGCGGACGGCTGCACTAGATCGCTGGCTATATGACGGCCGCTCCGGGAAGGGGCGGCCCTTCTTGTTTTTGGAGATGCCCGTGGTCCAGCCGCTCATGCCCCATGCGACCGCCTCCTGGCTGGTCGACAATACCGCGCTCACCTTCGAGCAGATCGCCGAATTTTGCGGCCTCCACATTCTCGAGGTCCAGGCGATCGCCGACGACACCGCGGCCACCAAGCTCACCGGCCGCGATCCGATCCGCGCCGGCGAATTGAACCAGGAGGAGATCGACCGGGGGCAGGCCGATCCCAATTACCGTCTCAAGATCCAGAAGGAGCCGGACCAGAATCGGCGCACCAAGGGCCCGCGCTACACGCCGGTCTCCAAGCGCCAGGACAAGCCGGACGGCATCGCCTGGATCATCCGCAACCACCCGGAGATTTCGGACGGCCAAATCGGCAAGCTGATCGGCACCACCCGCTCGACGATCGCCGCGATCCGCGACCGCAGCCACTGGAACATCGCCAATATCCAGCCCAAGGACCCGGTGACGCTCGGCCTCTGCTCCCAGCGCGAGCTGGACGCGATCGTCGCCAAGGCCGCCAAGGCGGCGGGAATCGAGGCGGCGCCGCAGGATCATCGGCTCGCCGGCGACCGCGAGGCTCTGATCGAGGAGCTGCGCCGCGAACGCGAAACCGCCGCGCGGGAGGCGGAAGCGGCCCATGCCGCCGAGCAGGCGGGCGAGGCGGCGCCGCGCGAGCCGACCGCCGATGACCTCTTCAAGAACTGAGCCCAGCGTCGAGCCGGCCAGTCCCGACGTCTCGCTGACCGATCCGGACGAGGCGGACAGCCAGCCCTATAGCCACAAGGGGCTGACCTATCCGCTCGGCCGCCGCGGGCCGGGGCAAGGCGAGATCATCGAGCTGGCCCATGGAATAGGCTGGGCGCGGCTGCCGATTCCGGGGTCGCTCAGGCACATCAATATCTGGCTGCTGGACGACGGCGACGGCGTCGCGGTCGTCGACACCGGGCTCGACATCGCGCCCTGCCGCGAAGCCTGGCGGGCCCTGTTCGAAGGTCCGCTCGCCGGCCAGAGGATCAGCCGGGTCATCTGCACCCACTTCCATCCCGACCATCTCGGCCTCGCCGGGTGGCTGACGGATCGGTTCGACGTCGCCCTGTGGATGACCCGGGGCGAGTGGCTGTTCGGGCGGATGCTGGTCAGCGACGTCCGTGACGCGCCGCCGCCCGAGGCGAAGGCCCATTGGCGTGCCGCCGGGTGGGACGAATCCCGAATCGAAGCGGAAGCCTCGAAGGGCTGGGGGCGCTTCTCCTCGGTCGTCAGTCCGATTCCGGTGGGTTACGTGCGCATTCAGGAGGAAGACAAGCTCGCCATTGCCGGAGGCACCTGGCGGGTGCTGATCGGCAGTGGCCACAGCCCCGAACATGCTTGCCTGATCGATTACAAATCCGGACTGATGATCGCCGGCGACCAGGTGCTGCCGAGGATCACCTCAAACGTGTCGCTGAGCCTGAGCGAACCGGAAGCCGATCCGCTCGGGGAATGGCTCGCCTCCATCGAGAAGATCAAGGGGCTGCCCGACAACCTTCTCGTCCTTCCGTCCCACGGCGAGCCCTTCCTTGGCCTACACGCCCGACTCGACGCGCTGGCGCGCGGCCATCGCGACCGGCTCGACGCGCTCCATGCCAGGCTCGACACGCCGCGGCGCGCGGTCGACTGCTTCGCCATATTGTTCGCGCGGCAGATCGAGGACGGCATGTACGGCCTCGCAACCGGCGAGGCGCTCGCGCACCTGCGCCGGCTCGAGGTCGAGCGGAGGGCGGTGCGCGAGGTGCGTGACGGTGTGTGGTGGTACCGCGCCGCCTCCTAGCTCGTCATCATGGTCCCGCCGAAACGAGGCCTAGCGGCCCGGCGGTTCCATCATTCCCGAGCTCCGGGACAACGGCCCTTGGCGTCGACGATCGCGACCGTCCAGGCAAGCCTGGTCCCGTCATCGTCGATCGTCGTCATCTCGCTCGCCCGGAGGGGCACGCACTCGTTGGGCGATTTGACGTAGGCCAGCGAGCCGCCCTTGTGGACGTAGGTCACCCGGCAGAACAGGATCGGATCGCCCTTCGCGTCGCTGCCGCGGGCCTGGCAATCGTAGTCGCGAACCTTGATGGCCTTGGGCGGCTTTATGCAGCCGAGGCCCTTGCGGCACGCCAGTGGGTGGGCGGCGAGGCGGACATTATAGGCGAGCAGCGCCGCCTCCAGCTCAGTCTGGCTGGGCTGAATCCCCGGCGGGATCGGCGCCGGGGAGAGCAGGGCGGCCGCCAGCGCGGCAAAGGGCATTGCAGGCGCCATGTCCGGACCATCTCATAGTCGCGGAAACGCCGCAAGGAGCGCGGTTTCCTCGCCATCGCTTGACCCTCGCCCGCACCCGGGTCAATGCTCGGGCCATGCCCGACGCCCCCGAACCTATTTCCGAACTTTCCTTCGAAGCGGCGCTCAAGCGGCTCGAGGAGATCGTCCGCAGGCTCGAGAGCGGCGAGGCGCCGCTCGACGAGTCGATCGAGCTGTACGGCGAGGGCGATCGTCTGCGCCAGCAATGCGAGGCGCGGCTGCAGGCCGCCCAGGCGAGGATCGAGAAGATCCAGCTCGCCCGCGACGGCCAGCCAGGCGGCACTATCCCGTTCGACGCCGACTGAGCCGCCGCTGGTGGCGGACGCCTCGCTCCTCGCGCCGGCTCTGGACCAGGTTCGCGCCGAGATCGACACCTTCTTCTCGGAACTGCTGACAGTGCCTCCGGATCCGCGCGCCCGGCTCTACGAGGCGATGCGCTACGCGGTCCTCGGCGGCGGCAAGCGGCTTCGGCCGCTTCTGGTCGTCGCCTCCGCCGCGCTGTTCCACACCGCCCGCGAGCGGGCCGTCCGGGTCGGCGCGGCGGTCGAGTGCGTCCATGCTTATTCGCTGATCCACGACGATCTGCCGGCGATGGACGATGACGACCTGCGCCGCGGCAAGCCCACCCTGCACAAGGCCTTCGGCGAGGCGACCGCGATCCTGGCCGGTGACGCGCTCCACGCCCTCGCCTTCGAGATCGTCGCCGACGAGGCCACGCACGAGGATCCGTTCGTCCGCGCCGAGCTCACCGCGGAGCTGGCCCGCGCGGCCGGGCCGGCGGGGATGGCCGGCGGGCAGATGATGGACCTTGCCGCCGCGGAGGAGGCGCTCGACCTCGCCGCCGTCACCCGCCTCCAGCAGTTGAAGACGGGAGCGCTGATCGGCTTCTGCCTCGAGGCGGGGGCGATCATGGGCCGGGTGCCGCCGGAATGGCGGATCAAGCTGCGCGGCTATGCCCGCGATGTGGGCCTCGCCTTCCAGATCGCCGACGACCTCCTCGACGAGGAAGGGCAGGAGGAGAAAACGGGCAAGAAGGTCGGCAAGGACCGGGCGAAGGGCAAGGAGACGTTCGTCACCCTGCTCGGCCGCGACCGCGCCCGCCAGCAGGCCGACCTGCTCGTCCGCCAGGCCGTCGACTATCTGAAGAGCTATGGGGCGGAAGCGGATTTGCTGCGCGCGATCGCCCGCTTCGCGGTGGAGCGCGACCATTGACCGGGCTAAGGGGGGAAAGATGAGGACAGGCGTCTATCCCGGAACTTTCGATCCGATCACGCTCGGTCACATGGACATCATCCGGCGCGGGGCGCATCTCGTCGACCGGCTCGTCATCGGCGTCACCACGAATCCGTCGAAGTTGCCGATGTTCTCGGTCGAGGAGCGGATGGCGATGGTCCGGCGGGAGATCGCCGCGATCGAGGGTGACGTCGAGGTAGTGTCATTCGATTCGCTGCTGATGGACTTCGCCGAGCGCGAGGGCGCCGCCTTGATCCTTCGCGGCCTGAGGGCGGTGGCCGACTTCGAGTATGAATATCAGATGGCGGGAATGAACCAGCAACTCAACGACCGCATCGAGACGGTTTTCCTGATGGCCGACGTGTCGCTGCAGCCGATCGCGTCGCGTCTGGTCAAGGAGATCGCCCTCTACGGCGGCGACATCGGCAAGTTCGTCACTCCCGCCGTCGCCGCCGACGTCGCCCGCCGGGTCGCGACGATCGGTCGCAAAGGCACTTGATCCCGCCGCGCCCGCCGCGCATCATCGCAGGACGGCGGATTTATCCGGGGAATCCCATAGACATGCGTATCACGACTCTGCTGGCCCTGATGCTCGGCATCTTCCTCGCCGGCTCGGCCTCCGCCCAAGGCCTGGCGGCGCCGCCGCCCGCGCCGCCGCTCGACCCGGAAAACACCCTGCTGCTCGACCTGTCGTCCGGCGGGCGGGTGGCGATCCAGCTGCGCCCCGACGTCGCGCCGAACCATGTCGCCCGGATCAAGGCGTTGACCCGCAAGGGTTTCTACAACGGCCTCACCTTCCATCGCGTCATCGAAGGTTTCATGGCCCAGGGCGGCGACCCCAAGGGCGACGGCACCGGCGGCTCGGACCTTCCCGACATCAATGCCGAGTTCAACGGCCTGCCCCACGTCCGCGGCGCCATCGCGGCCGCCCGCCAGGGGGAAGCGGAGGGTGCCGACGCCGCCGCCGTCGCCCGCGCCCAGAACAGCGCCAACAGCCAGTTCTACATCATGCTGGCGCCGCGGCTGGCGCTCGACGGCCGTTATACGGTGTTCGGCCGGGTGGTCAGCGGGATGAACTTCGTCGACGCGATCGAGAAAGGCGAGCCGCCGGCCAGCCCGACCCGCATCCTGCAGGCGTCGATCGCGGCCGACAACAAGCCGCCGCCGCCGCCCGGACAGACGATCGCCTCGGCCCCGCCGCCTCCCGCCGCGGCCCACCATGGCCCGGTTGCCGGTCCGGCGATGCCGCCGCCGCCCTCGATTCGCCTGCCCGAGGCGAAGCCGAAGCCGCGCCCCAAGAAGACGCAGTAGCGCTTGCGCGTCGACGCGTTCGATTTCGACCTTCCGCCCGACCGAATCGCGCTGAGGCCCGTCAGCCCGCGCGACTCGGCTCGGCTGCTGCGGGTCGGGCCGGAGGGGTTGTCCGACCGGCGCGTCTCCGATCTCCCCGGGCTGCTTCGCGCCGGCGACGTCCTCGTCTTCAACGACACCCGAGTCATCCCCGCCCATCTCGAAGGCCGGCGCGGTGAGGCGCGGATCGGCGCCACCCTCCACAAAAGGGAGGGGCCGCGGACCTGGCGCGCCTTCGTCCGCAACGCCCGCCGGGTCCGCGAGGGCGACCGGCTGAACTTCGGCGGCGATGTCTCCGCTCTGGCCGGCGGCCGGGGCGAAGATGGCAGCCTGTTCCTCACCTTCGAGGGGGCGGAGCCGGTCGAGCTGCTGCTCGAGCGAGCGGGGCGCATGCCGCTGCCGCCCTACATTGCCGGCCGCCGGGGGGCCGACGCCCGCGACGCCGAGGATTACCAGACGATGTTCGCGCGCGAACCGGGGGCGGTGGCGGCGCCGACAGCGGCGCTCCACTTCACGCCGCGGCTGGTCGGGGCGCTGGCGGCGGCCGGCATCCGCCACGAGACGCTCACCCTCCATGTCGGCGCGGGCACCTTCCTGCCGGTCAAGGCCGACGACATCGCCGACCACAAGATGCACAGCGAATGGGGCCGGATCGACGCCGCCGTCGCCGACCGGATCAACGCGGCCCGGGCCGGGGGCGGACGCCTGATCGCGGTCGGCACCACCTCGCTCCGCCTCCTCGAAAGCACCGCCGACGAGGCCGGACTCGTGCATGAATTCGAGGGCGACACCGCGATCTTCATCACCCCCGGCTACGTGTTTCGAGCCGTCGACGGCCTGATCACCAACTTCCACCTGCCGCGTTCAACCCTGTTCATGCTGGTCTCGGCGCTGATGGGGCTGGAGCGGATGCAGGCCGCCTACGCCCATGCGATCGAGAAGCGTTATCGATTCTACAGCTACGGAGATGCCAACCTGCTTCTGCCGGGGGCGTGAGCCCCACGCGAAAAGCCGGCTCCCGGCTACCGCGGGTCGACGCCCTCCGCTAGGGGCGGTTCGTGACCCGTTTCGCTTTCTCCATCTCCGCCACCGACGGCGCCGCGCGCGCCGGCACCATCGCGATGCCGCGCGGCGAGATCCGCACGCCCGCCTTCATGCCGGTCGGCACCGCCGCGACGGTCAAGGCGATGAAGCCCGCCGACGTTCGCGCCTCAGGCGCCGACATTATCCTCGGCAACACCTACCACCTGATGCTTCGGCCCGGCGCGGAACGGGTGGCGCGGCTCGGCGGGGTGCACCGCTTCATGGGGTGGGACCGGCCGATCCTCACCGACAGCGGCGGCTACCAGGTGATGAGCCTCGCCGAGCTGAGCACGGTGAGCGAGGAGGGGGTGGCCTTCGCCAGCCACCTCGACGGCAGCCGCCACATGCTCACGCCGGAGCGGTCGATCGAGATCCAGCGGCTGCTCGGCTCCGACATCGTCATGGCCTTGGACCAGCTGGTTCCGACCACCTCGAGCCGCGAGGCGCAAGCGGCGGCGATGGAGCGCTCGATGCGCTGGGCGAGCCGGTCGCGCGAGGCGTTCGACGCGGGCGGCGACCATGCCGAGCGGTCGGCCCTGTTCGGCATCCAGCAGGGCGCGCTCGACGAGGATTTGCGGCGCGCCTCGTCCGACGCGCTGGTCGCGATCGGGTTCGACGGCTACGCCGTGGGCGGGCTCGCGGTCGGCGAGGGCCAGTCGGCGATGTTCGCCTGCCTCGATTTCGCCCCCGCCCAACTGCCTGCGGACAAGCCGCGTTATCTGATGGGCGTCGGTAAGCCCGACGACATCGTCGGCGCGGTCGAGCGCGGCATCGACATGTTCGACTGCGTCCTGCCGACTCGCTCGGGCCGCACCGGCCAGGCCTTCACCCGAACCGGCCCGCTCAACATCCGCAACGCTCGCTTCGCCGAGGACGAGGCGCCGCTCGATCCGGCCTGCCCCTGCCCGGCCTGCGCGACCTGGAGTCGGGCCTATCTCCACCACCTCGTCCGCTCCGGCGAGATATTGGGGGCGATGCTGATGACCGAGCACAATCTGTGGTTCTATCAGGGTTTGATGGGCGATTTGCGGAAGGCCATTGCCGATCGGCGCCTGACCGCCTTCGCCGCCGACTTCCGGCACCGATACGCCTCCGGCCGGGCTCCGCAGGGTTGAAAATTTGAGCTTTCTCCCCATCTTTGCTAGAGAGCGGCCACATGGAAATCCTGATCTTCGGCGCGACGAGGGACCGGCTGACCGGCCTCGCGCTTGCCAGGGATCGGCGGCCGCACTAGAGCGCCCGTCCTTTCCGGAGTCGTTGATGCCGTCGAATGAATTCGCCATGGCTCGTCCCTCGCCGCTGTTTCGGCTGCCCGAGCTGCGCCACTGGCTGGCTTCGGCCGTGCTGGCGACGATGGCCGGCCTCTACGTCCTCGCCGGGCTCAGCGTCGCTTGGTTCGAGCCGGCGCGAGCGACTCCCAATGCGCGGATGGCGTCCGCAGCGCCGGTGATGCCGGGCCTGGGCACGCCGCCCCAGCCCGAGCCGCTCCAGTTCCGGGCGATCGCGCCGCAGGACGCGGTGGCGATCAACGCCGCGGTGCCGCTCTCCACGCTCCCCAATCCTGCCGCCCGGCCGTTCGGCATCGCCTTCGCGACTCCGGCCGATCGGCTGCGCGCCCTCGAATGCCTGACCGCGGCGGTCTATTACGAAGCTGCGATCGAGCCGACCGCGGGCCAGCGGGCGGTCGCCCAGGTGGTGCTCAACCGGGTCCGCCATCCCGCCTATCCGCGCAGCGTCTGCGGCGTCGTCTTCCAGGGCTCCGAGCGCGCGACCGGCTGCCAGTTCACTTTCACCTGCGACGGATCGCTGCGCCGCACCCCGTCCGCCGCCGGCTGGGCCCGCGCCCGCCGGGTGGCCGAGGAAGCGCTGGCCGGGATGGTCTATGCGCCCGTCGGCTGGGCCACTCACTACCACACCAATTGGGTCGTGCCCTATTGGAGCTCGAGCCTGGTCAAGCTGGCCAATGTCGGCACGCATATCTTCTACCGCTGGGAAGGCGGCTGGGGACGCCCGGCGGCGTTCCGCTTCAGCCCGTCGCGGGCCGAGCCGCAGGTCGCGCTGATGCGTAGCCTCACCTCCGACCCGACCAGCCTCGCCGACGCGCCGACCGTGGACGAGTCGGCGGCCGCTGCCGCTGCCGCCGCGATCAACCCGGCCGATCAGGTTCAGTCGCCGGGCAGCATCGACAGCTTCGCCCGCGCGGTGCTTCGCCGCTACGAGCCGCCCAATGCCGAGGCTTCGGCCGCGGCGGTCCAGGCGCGATCCGCCAAGCCGCTTTCCGCGACCACCCACTGGGCGCTGTCCGGCCTGCCGCAGCCGTCGGCGACGGCTCCCTCCGCCAAGCCGGCCAAGCCCGCTCCTGCCGCCGCCGCGCCGGCCGAGGCGCCGCCCAAATGCCTCGAAGGCGTCCGCCGCGCGCTGATGGGCAAGACCGGCCCCGCCGAGAAGCAGTCCTGCTGAGCTCCCGTAGTCGCAGGAGGGGGTGACCCCCGCGGATAGGGGGCCCGGGAGCCGACCTTCGCCGGCCCGACGATTACGTCCTCAGCGCGAAACGCTGCAGCTTGCCCGTCGCCGTCTTCGGCAAGGCCTCCACGAACTCGATTTCGCGCGGATATTTGTACGGAGCGATCGTTGCCTTGACATGATCCTGCAGCGCGCCGGCGAGCGCCGGATCGGCGGCGTGCCCAGGCGCAAGTACGACGAACGCCTTCACTTTCCGGCCGCGCTCGGCGCACGGCACGCCGACGACGGCGCATTCCTGAACGGCGGGATGGCCATAAAGCGCGTTCTCGACCTCGGGCGCGGCGACATTGTAGCCGGCCGAGATGATCATGTCATCGGAGCGGGCGACGTACCAGAAATAGCCTTCCTCGTCGGCGCGGTAGGTGTCGCCGGTGACGTTCCAGCCGTTCTGAACGTAATCGGCCTGGCGCTCGTCGTCGAAATAGCGGCAGCCGGTTGGCCCCTTCACCGCCAGCCGGCCGGTGCCGTGGGAGAGCGGGTTCCCCTCCTCGTCCAGCACGCAGGCCCGGTAGCCGGGCACCGCCTTGCCGGTGGCCCCGGGCCGGATGTCGTCTCCGGACGCCGAGATGAAGATATGCATCATCTCGGTGGCGCCGATGCCGTCGACGATCGCGAGACCCGTCGCCTCGTGCCAGGCGTGCCAGGTGGCGGCGGGCAGATGCTCTCCCGCCGAGACGCAGGTGGTGAGGGACGAGATGTCGTGAGCCGGGGAACCGTCGCCGAGAATTCCGAGCATCGCCTTGTAGGCGGTGGGGGCGGTGGCGAGGGTGGTGACTGCGAACTCGGCCACCGCCTCGAGCAGGGGTTTGGGCCCCGGCTGCTCGATAGTCACCGCCGCGCCGCCGAAGCGCCACGGGAAGATCAGCAGCATGCCGAGCCCGAAGGTGAAGGCGATCGGCGCCGAGCAGGCCCAACGGCCTCCCGGCTCCGGCTTCAATATGTGGCGCGCGAAGCTGTCGGCGGGAGCGAGTATGTCGCGATGATAATGGACGCAGCCCTTGGGGCGGCCGGTCGTGCCGGACGTGAAGGCGATCAAGGCCACGTCGTCGCGGGACGTCGCCACCGGCGTGAAGCCGACCGCGAGCCCGGCGAGGCGGGCCTCCAGACGGCCGCCGCCGGAATCGCCCCGGTAGGTGAGGAGCGAGCGGATCAGGCCGGTCTCGTCAGCCGCCGCGATGAAATCGTCGAGGAAGCGGTCGTCGACGATGGCGTGGTGGATTTGCGCCCGCTCGACGATCGTCGCGACCTCGCCGGACCGCAGCACCGGCATGGTCGCGACGACGATTCCGCCCGCCTTGAGAATTGCGAGCCAGCAGGCGAACAGCATCGCCCCGTTGGGACCGCGCAGAAGCACGCGGTCGCCGGGGACGAGGTCCTCCTCCTCGACGAGCAGGCGCGCGATTCGGTCGCTGAGGTCGCGCATCTCGCCATAGGTCCAGCGGCCCGAATCGTTGATCACGGCGAGCGCGTCCGGATCGCCCTTGTCGATCAGCTCGACGGCGGCGTTGAGGCGCTCGGGATAGCGGAGCTCGGGCAGGTCGAAGAGGAATTCGGGCTGCGCCTCCGGCGGCGGCAGGCGGTCGCGGACGAAGGTGTCGAGGTGGGCCGACTTCATGCCCTCACCCTCCCACCGCTTCGCGGCGGGCCCCTCCCTCTCCCCTAGAGGGAGAGGGGTTCTTGAAATCGCTCTCCCTGCAGGGGAGAGGGACAGGCGCGAAGCGCCAGGGTGAGGGCCCGGCCGGACTCACCATTTCGGTACCACCGCCGTGGTCTCGATCTCGATCCGGGCCCCGGGCTCGACCAGCGCCTCCACCTGCACCACCGCCATGGCCGGGAAGTTGCGGCCCATTACCTCCTTGTAGGCGGCTCCGATCTCGGCGAGGCCCAGGCGATATTCGTCGATGTCGACGACGTACCAGGTCATCCGGACGACATGCTCCGGGCCGGCGCCGTCCTCGGCGAGGATGGCGAGCGTGTTGAGCAGGATCTGCCTGAGCTGCCCGGCGAGGTCGGGCGCGACGAGCGCGCCTCGCTCGTCCCAGCCGATGATTCCGGCCGTGAAGATTGTCCGGCCTTCCGCCGAGATGCCGTTGGCGTAGCCCCTCGGCCTGGGCCAACCGGGGGGGAGCAGCACCCTCATGCGCGATACTCCGCCAGATGGGCTCGGGCGACGACCACCTTCTGCACTTCCGAGGCGCCTTCGTAGATGCGAAGCGCCCGGATCTCGCGGTAGAGGCGCTCCACCGGCACTCCGCTGGTGACTCCGAGGCCCCCGAACAGCTGCACCGCCTTGTCGATCACGCACTGGGCGCTGTCGGTGGCGTGGAGCTTGGCGAGCGCCGCCTCGCGGCTGTTCCTCTGGCGCTTGACGTCGCGAAGCCAGGCGGCGCGGTAGACGAGCAGGGCCGAGGTTTCGACGTCGAGCACCATCTCGGCGAGCTTCGACTGGGTGATCGGGTTGTCGGCAAGGGTGCCGCTTCCCAGCCGCCGGCTCAGCGCCCGCCGGGTCGCCTCGTCGAGCGCCCGTCGGGCGAAGCCCAGAGCGGCCGCGCCGACGGTGGTCCGGAACACGTCGAGGGTCGCCATCGCCTGCTGGAAGCCGCGGCCGCGTTCGCCGAGCAGGGCGGCGGCGGGGATTCGGAGGGCGTCGAACCTCAGCCGGGCGAGGGGGTGGGGAGCGATGACCTCGATACGCTCGCTGTCGTCCAGGCCCGGAGCGCCGCGGTCGACCAGGAAAGCGGAAAGGCCTTTCGCTCCCGCCGCTTCGCCGGTGCGCGCGAAGACCACGTAGAAGTCGGCGATGCCGCCGTTGGAGATGAAGGTTTTCTCGCCGTTGAGGACGAAGCCGTCACCGACCGGCTCGGCAAGAGTTTTGATATTGGCGACGTCCGACCCGGATTCCGGCTCGGTCAGGGCGAAAGCGGCGATCTTCTCTCCGCGAGCGACCGCGGGCAGATAGTCGGCCTTTTGCGCCTGGCTGCCGAACAGGCTGATGGTGCCGGAGCCGAGGCCCTGCATGGCGAAGGCGAAATCGGCGAGGCCGGAGTGCCGCGCCAGTGTCTCACGGATCAGGGCGAGCGAGCGAACGTCGATCAGGCCCTCGCCGTCGGGAACGCAATAACGGAGCCAGCCGCCGTCGCCGAGCTTGCGGACGAGGGCGCGGCAGGCGGCGTCGACGTCCTCCGGTTCGTCGTCGGTCAGGTAGTCGTGGCACCAGCGCTCGAGCCTTTCGGCCAGCTCGCGGTGGCGGTCGTCGAAGAAGGGCCAGTCGAGGAAGTCGTTCATTGCCCTCACCCTGCCGGCCCCTGCGGGCCCGGCTGTCCCTCTCGCCTAGAGGGAGAGGGACTGATCCCCCCCTCTCCCTGCAGGGGAGAGGGAAATGCGGGCGGCGAAGCCGGCCGCGACGGTGAGGGCAAAGCGGCCGCGATCAGGGTGAGGACGCCGTCCAGATTCTCGGTAATCTCGTTGTTCCAGAAGCGGAGCGTGCGCCAGCCGAGCGAGGCGAAGGCGCGTGCGCGCTCGGCGTCATACTCCGCATTATCGGCGTGCTGGCTGCCGTCGGCCTCGACGACGAGGCGGGCATCGGGGCAGGCGAAGTCGGCGATATACCCGGCAAGCCACATTTGGCGACGGAACTTGAATCCCCCCAAGCGGCGCCCCCTCAGCTGGCCCCGGAGCATTTTCTCCTGCGGGGTCATCTCGCGGCGGAGGTGCTGAGCGCGTTCGAGCATCTCGTATCCCGGCGGCCTTTTCATGCCCTCACCCTCCCACGATGCTTCGCATCGCGGGCCCCTCCCTCTCCCCTAGAGGGAGAGGGGTTTTTCGTCCCTCTCCCTCTAGGGGAGAGGGAATGCGGCCCGCGCAGCGGGACGCGAGGGTGAGGGCACAGGCGTCAGTCACCTTTGAACTCCGGGGTGCGCTTCTCGGCGAAAGCTTCGAAGGCGCGCCGAAAGTCGTTGGTCGCCATGCAGATCGCCTGGGCCTGGGCCTCCATCTCGATGGCCGTCTCGAGGCTGACGTTCCATTCCTGGTTGAGCTGGGTCTTGGTAATGGAATGGGCGAAGGTGGGGCCGCCGGCGAGGCTCCTGGCCAGCGCCAGCGCCTCGTCCAGCAGGCTTTCGGGCGCCACCAGGCGATTGTGGAAGCCCCAGCGTTCGCCTTCCTCGGCGGTCATCACCCGGCCGGTGAACAGCAATTCAGCCGCCCGCCCCTGGCCGACGATCCGAGGCAGGATGGCACAGGCGCCCATATCGCAGCCGGCGAGTCCGACCCGGGTGAACAGGAAGGCGGTTTTGGCCTCCGGCGTGGCCAGCCTCAGGTCCGAAGCCATCGCCACGATCGCACCGGCGCCGACGCAGACTCCGTCGATCGCCGCCACGATCGGCTGCGGGCAGGCGCGCATCGCCTTGACGAGGTCGCCGGTCATCCGGGTGAAGTCGAGCAGGCCCGGCATTTCCATCCCGGTGAGCGGCCCGATGATCTCGTGGACGTCGCCGCCCGAGCTGAAATTGCCGCCGGCGCCGACGATCGCCACCGCCTTCACCGCCTTGGCATAGACCAGCGCCCGGAAAGTGTCGCGAAGCTCGGCATAGCTGGCGAAGGTGAGCGGGTTCTTGCGCTCCGGCCGGTCGAGCGTGATCGTCGCGACGCCGTCGGCGAATTGCCAGAGGAAGTGCTCGGGCGCGAAGGTCTCAGGATTCATGCGATCTCCACCGCCTCGCCGTTCCGATCCGACCGGACGAGGTCAAGAACCGCGGCCGCGACTTCCTCCGGCGAGATCAGCCGGCCGGAGGGGTTGAGCCGCGCGAGCTCGCCGCGCGCCGCTTCCTCGGAGCGTCCGGTCTTTTCGGTGATGGTGGCGACCGAGCGGACGGTCATCTCGGTATCGACGAAGCCCGGGCAGAGGGCGTTCACGCGCAGGTTCGTCCCGGCATATTCGGCGGCGAGGGCCCGGGTGAGCCCGACGGCGCCGTGCTTCGCGGCGATGTAGGGCGCCGCGTAAGCGAAACCGCGCAGCCCGGCGATCGACGCGATCGTCACGATCCTCCCCGCCTCCGCGGCAAGCAGATCGGGCAACGCGGCCTGGCAGCAATGGAACATGCCGTCGAGATTGACCGCGAGCATGTCCCGCCAGATTTCCTGCGTGACCCTGGTGAACGGCACTCCCGCGGCGGCGCCAGCATTGTTCACGAGGATCGTGATCGGTCCCTGCGCGTCGCGGGCCAGCCCGAAGGCGCGCTCCACCTCGTCCCGCACGGTCACGTCGGCAGGGGCGACCAGGGCGTCGAAATCGCCGCAGCCGACCTCCTCCAGCTTGTCGCGCCGACGGCCGATCAGGGTCAGACAGGCGCCTTCGGCGCCGAGCGCCCGGGCGATGGCCGCGCCGATGCCGGTGCCCCCGCCGGTGATGACGGCGTGATGGCCGTTGAGCCTCACTTGCCCTCACCCTGGCGCTTTGCGCCTGTCCCTCTCCCCTGCAGGGAGAGGGACGACTCAACCCTTCTCCCTGCAGGGGAGAGGGAGGGGCCCGCCGCGAAGCGGTGGGAGGGTGAGGGCCGTCGCCTCACGCCTTCAGCTCCGCCTCGCGCGCGAGGTTACGCGCCAGCTGGGCCATGCCGCCGAGATATTGGGGCGGGACGTGAACGCCCCGATAATCGTGGCCGGCCGCGGCGCGCAGGGTCCACATCGGGTCGATCAGGTGGGGTCGGGCGAGGGCGACGAGGTCGGCCCGGCCGGCGGCGAGGATCGAATTGACATGGTCGCTCTCGTAGATGTTGCCCACCGCCATCGTCGCCACCCGCCCCTCGTTGCGGATCTGGTCGGCGAACGGCGTCTGGAACATCCTTCCGTAGACCGGCGTGCAGTCGGCCCAGGTCTGGCCGGCGGAAACGTCGATGAGGTCCGCGCCCGCCTCGGCGAAGGCCTGGCCGATCCGCACCGCCTCGTCCGGGGTCACCCCGAGCTCGCCCATCCAGTCGTTGGCCGAGATGCGCACCGACATCGGCCGATCGGCGGGCCAGGCCTCGCGCATCGCCCGGAACACCTCGAGCGGGAAGCGCAGCCGATTGGCGAGGCTGCCGCCATAATTGTCGGTCCGCTTGTTGGTCAGCGGCGTGATGAAGCTCGACAGCAGATAGCCGTGGGCGGCGTGAAGCTCGATCATGTCGAACCCCGCCTCCAGCCCCCGGCGCACGGCGGCGACGAACTGATCGCTCACCTCGTCCATGTCCGAGCGGGTCATCGGACGCGGCACCTGGTTGTCCGGCGACCAGGGCACGTCCGAGGCCGCCATGACCGGCCAGTTGCCCGTCTCCAGCGGCACGTCATAGCCCTCCCAGCCGACCTTGGTGCTGCCCTTCGGCCCCGAATGGCCGAGCTGCAGGCAGATTTTCGCCCGGCTGTTCGAATGGACGAACTCGACGATGCGTTTCCAGGCCCGGACATGCGCGTCGGCGTAGATGCCGGCGCAGCCCGGAGTGATGCGGCCTTCCGGCGAGACGCAGGTCATCTCCGTATAGACGAGCCCGGCACCGCCCTGGGCGCGGGTACCGTAATGGACGAGGTGGAAATCGTTCGGCAGCCCGTCCCGTGCCGAATACATCGCCATCGGCGAGACGACGACGCGGTTGTCAAGACGGAGCCCGCGAAGCCGATAGGGCGCGAACATCGGCGGCGCGGGGTCGTTGACCGGCACGCCGAGCGCCTTCGACTGGAACCAGCGTTCGACTCCCTCCAGCCAGGGCTTGTCGCGCAGGCGCAGATTCTCGTGGCTGACCCGCTGCGAGCGGGTGAGCAGCGAGTAAGCAAACTGGATCGGCTCGAAATGAAGGTAGCGTTCCACAGTCTCGAACCACTCGGTCGAGTTGCGCGCCGAATTCTGTAGCTTCAGCACTTCGAGATTGCGTTCCTCCCGATATTCCTCGAGCGCCCGCTCGCGCGGCAGGCCGGGGCGGTTGAGCACCTCGGCGAGCTTGATCGCATCCTCCAGCGCCAGCTTGGTGCCGGAGCCGATCGAGAAATGGGCGGTGTGCGCCGCGTCGCCGAGCAGGATCAGATTGTCGTAGCTCCAGCGTTCGCAGATGATCCGCCGAAACTGGAGCCATGCCTGCGGTCCGGGCAGATGCCGCGCGTTCGACATCAGGGCATGGCCATCGAGATAGCGGGCGAAAATTCGCTCGCACAGGGCTATTGCCTCCGGCTGTTCCATCCGGTCGAGGCCGAGCCCCGACCAGGTTTCCGGCGCCATCTCGACGATGAAGGTCGAGAAATCGTCGTCGAACCGGTAGGCGTGGGCCCACACCCAGCCCGCCGCCGTCTCCTCAAAGGCGAAAGTGAAGGCTTGGAACACCTTGTGGGTGCCGAACCAGAAGAAGCGGTTCCTGCGCAGCTGAGTGTCGACTCCGAAATGGGTCGCGTAGGCGGACCGGATTCGACTGTTGGCGCCGTCGGCGGCGATGACGAGATCATAGCCGGCCCAGTCGGCGAGGTCGGGGCTCGCCTCCTGCTCGAAATGGAGCCTGACGCCGAGCGCTCGCGCCCGGCCCTGCAGGATGTTCAACAGCCGCTTGCGGCCGATGCCGATGAAGCCATGACCGGACGAGCGCACGGTCTCGCCGTGGATGTGGACCTCGATATCGTCCCAATGGGCGAACTCATCGCGGATGACCGCGCCCGAGACCGGGTCGTTGGCCATCAGATTCTCGACCGTCTGGTCCGAGAAGACCACGCCCCAGCCGAACGTGTCGTCGCTCCGGTTGCGCTCGTAGAGGTCGATGTTGTGCGCGGGGTCGCGCAGCTTCATCGAAATCGCGAAATAGAGCCCGGCGGGGCCGCCGCCGAGGCACGCGATGCGCATCGCCCTCTCCTCTTGGGGGAGGCGTAGAGCGGCGGGGGAGGGGAGGCAAGGGCGCGCGACCGCCGCCGCCAGCGGGATCGCGACTTCACTATCGGCCTTTTCAGTTGGGCGAGTTGGGCGACTTGCCGCTTTGGGGCCGCTCGGGAGGCCGACGCTTCTTCTTGCCGCCGAGGATGAGCCCGCCGCCGACAACCGCGGCGACTCCGGCGGCGCCCAGCAGCGCCTCGTCCGTGCCGCCCTTCTTCTTGCCGCCGCCGCCGGGCTCGGCGGTGGTGCGAAGCAGTGACTGCAGGGCCAGCAGCCCGGCGGATGAGATCGGGAACGGGCCGATCGGCGGCGCGCCGACGCGCGGCGCGTAGAGCGCCAGTCCGGGGCGGTCGAGCGTCACCTGGCTCGCTCCCACGGTCACGTCGATCGCGCCCGGGCCGGTGTCCCCCTGAGTGCGCGGTCCCGGGCCGCGCAGGACGATCAGCGACGCCTCCTCCTTTTTCGCCTTGACCTTCTTGCCGACGGCCGCCTCGTGCTCCGCGATTCGGATCGCATCCTCGCCGACGACGCCTTCGAAGATGGTGCCGCGCACGCCGATGGTGGCGACCGGAGTTCGGACCGTGGCCGGTCCCGACGGCCGCCCCAGCGCGCGGCCCGACATGAATCGGAAGGCGCCGCGGGTGACGCTGACTCCGGTCGAGCGGCTGTTCCTCGCCGGGTCGTAGACGAACCGGTCGACCGCCACCCGGGCGTTGGCGCCGACGGTGAAGGTGGTGCGGTCGAGGAGCAGGATCTGGAGCTGACTGGCGGCGCCTGTGCGGACCTCGTCGTTGAGGATCACCCGCTCTCGAAGCACCGCCGGGCGCGCCTTCTTCGTCGCCGCGCCAACGATGATCACCTTGTTGCGGATCGCCGCGTTGACGCCGACCGCCTGGGCCAGGACCGGCGAGCTCGCCATGCCGGCGGCGGCGGTGAAGGCGGCTAATCCGCCGAGGCGCGTTAAGACGGGGCGGTTCATCGTTTCGGCCGCTTCCTGGGCGGCCGCGGCATCGCTCCGCACGCTGCCGTCACGCCGGCCCAGTCCGAGTCGGCGATCGCCTTGCCGGCGAGCAGGCCCAGCTCGAGCTCGGCGCCCTGGCGGTCGTCGAGCCGGCACAGCAAAGAGGCGTAGAGCAGCCGCGGCGGGACCACCTCGGGATAGGCGAACAACACCCGCTCCAGTGTGCCGAGCGCTCCGGTGAGGTCGTTGGCGGCGATCTGGCGCCGGGCGAGGGCGACGCCGCTGTCGAGCTGGCGGGTGGCGGTGACGAGGCTGTCCGGATCGTCCTGCGCCGACGCCGCCGGCGAAAGCAGGGCAACGGCCGAAAGGCCGAGCAGAAGACGCAACATCCTCACCATAATGGCCGCATCCCGTTCGGGGAGCCCTCATTTGACTAAGGGCTATCATTCGCGCACCGTCCCAGCAACTTCAATTCGGCCTCGGGCCGGGGGCGACCATGTGGCGGACAAGGCGCAGGAGGGCATCGGGGGCCACGCGCCGATCCGTCATCGTGCTCGCCGGCCTGATCCCGGTGCTGCTGGTCGCGCTGGCCAAGCTTCTCGCGCCGACGGGCTTCGCCCAGGTCGGCGGTCTCGTCTTTGACGCCTATCAGCGCCTCTCTCCAAGGCCGTACCGCGACGCGGGCGTCCGGGTCGTCGACATCGACGACGAGAGCGTTCGCCGGCTCGGCCAATGGCCGTGGCCGCGCACCGACCTCGCCGACCTGACCCGGGCGATCGCCGACGCCGGCGCGGCGGCGATCGCCTTCGACATCGTCCTGTCGGAAGCCGACCGCACCTCACCCCGTTTCCTCGCCGAGCGCCAGGCCCGGCAGGGCGCGACTGGGGCTCAGCTCGCGGCTTTGCGGGCGCTCCCCGACCACGACGTGCGCTTCGCCGAGACGCTCGCCGAAGCGCCCTCGGTGCTCGGCTTCTTCCTCACCCAGGACCGGCCCGGCGACTCCGTGCGGCCCAAGGCAGGGTTCGCCGTCGCCGGCAGCGATCCCGGGGCGAGTCTCACCGACTATTCGGGCGCGATCCTGCCGCTGCCGTCATTCCAGGAGGCGGCGGCCGGCCTCGGCTTCGTCTCGATCAAGGGCGACGCCGACGGCATCATCCGCCGCGCGCCGCTGGTCGCCCGAGCGAATGGAGCGCTCGTCCCGTCCCTTTCCGCCGAGGCGCTGCGAGTTGCCCAGGGCGCCGGCGGGATCATCGTTCGCAGCAGCGACGCCAGCGGCGAGATCGATGCCGGCACGCCCGAGACGGTCGGCCTCAAGATCGGCGAGGCGGAAATACCGGTCACCGAGCGCGGCGAGATTTGGATGCATTATACGCGGCCCGTGCCGGAGCGGACGGTGCCGGCGTGGAGGATCCTGTCGGGCGGGCTCGCCCCGGCGGAGATGGAGCGGCTGTTCTCGGGCCGGATCGTCCTGATCGGCGCGGGCGCCATCGGCCTTCGCGATCTCGTCGCGACGCCGCTGCAGGAGCGCGAATTGGGCGTCGTCGTCCACGCCCAGGCGGTCGAGCAGATGGTGCTGGGCGATTTCCTCGAACGACCCGACTGGGCCGTCGGGCTCGAAATGGCGGTGCTGCTCGGCGCCGGCCTGCTCCTCGCCCTGCTGCTTCCCGCGATGGGCGCCATGCCCGGCGCGCTGCTGGCGGCCGGCCTGATGGCCGGGGTCGGCGGCGGCAGCTGGTACGCGTTCAAGGAAAGGAGCCTGCTGGTCGATCCCTCGGCGTCCCTGCTCGCCCTGCTCGCCTGCTACGTCGTGGTTACCCTGTTCACCTATCTGCGCGAGGAGAAGCAGCGGCGCTACATACACGGCGCCTTCGACCGCTACCTCTCGCCCGAATTGGTCAAGCGCATCACCGACGACCCGAGTCGCCTGGAGCTCGGCGGCGAGGTGCGCGAGATGACGGTCCTGTTCTGCGACATTCGCGGCTTCTCCCACATTTCCGAGCAGATGGGACCGCAGGAGATCATCCGCTTCCTGATCGCCTTCCTGACGCCGATGACCGACATCCTCCTCGCCCGCCGAGCCACGATCGACAAATATATCGGCGACGCGATCCTCGCATTCTGGAACGCGCCGCTCGACGATCCCGATCAACACGAAAATGCGGCGCGCGCGGCGCTCGAGATGATCGACCGCCTGGAGAGCCTCAACGCGGCGATGCCGGAGCGGGAGGAGGCGTCGTGGCCGGGTCGGGTCGAAATCGGCATCGGCCTCAACGCCGGTCCCTGCTGCGTCGGCAACATGGGATCCGCGCAGCGCCTTTCGTACTCGCTGATCGGCGACACGGTGAACCTCGCATCGCGGATCGAGGGACTGACCAAGGTCTATGGGATTCGCATCCTGATGGGGGACGAGCTGGCGCGCGAGCTTCCGACCTTCGCGACCCTGGAGGTCGACCGGGTCCGCGTCGTCGGGCGCGACAGGCCGGCGACGATCCATGCCCTGCTCGGCGACGCAGATCTGGCTCGGTCTGCCGCCTTCGCCGGCTTCGCCGATCGCCATGCGAAATTGCTCGCCGACTATCGGGATCGCCGTTGGGACGAGGCCGAGCAGGCGCTCGCCCAGAACGAGCCCGCCGCGGCGGGCTACGGCCTCGCCCCGCTCTATGCCCGCTACCGCGCGTCGATCCGGGCTTGTCGCGCCCAGCCTCCCGGCGAGGGCTGGGAGGGTGTCACGATCGCCGAGACGAAGTAAGGGGGCGGGGTGCGCGCGCTGCTGAAATGGGCCGCAGCCGGACTGTTGCTGGTCGCGGCGATCCTGGTACCGTTCCTGGTGTTCGGGGCGGAGATCGAAGCATGGGTCTGGCGGCTGTTCGGCGGCGCGGGCCAGGCGGGGCTTGTGTTGGCTATGCTCATCGTCGCCCTGCTCGCGCTCGATGTCCTACTCCCGATCCCCTCGATCCCGGTCAGCGTCGCCGCCGTCGCCGCGTTCGGCTGGGCTGGAGGATTGCTGATCTGGCTCGGCATGACGATCGGCTGCGGGCTCGGCTACTGGCTCGGCAGCCGGGCGGGCCGGCCGCTGGCGATTCGCTTCCTCGGCGAACGCGAGCTCGCCCGCGCCCATCGGCTCGCCGGCAGTCTCGGCACCGCGACCCTGGTCCTGACGCGCGCGGTGCCGGTCCTGGCCGAGGCCGCGACCTTGGCGGCCGGCCTGGCGGCGATGCCGTTCCGGCGCTTCGCGGCGGCGACGGCCCTGGCCAATGCCGGCATCGCCCTCGTCTTCGTCGGCGCCGGCTCCGCCGCCGCGACCTCGACGGGCGCCTTCCTGATGCTGGCTGCGGCCGCGGTGGCCCTGCCGTCGCTCGCCTGGCTCGCCTTCCGCGCCCTCCAGCCGGCCTGAGGCAGGGCGAAGGCGCCCCGGCGCAGGCCGAGGCGCCTTCCCTGGGCACCGCCAACGGGCTCGCCAGCCTCGTCGCCAGCAGCGCTTCGGTCGCTCGACCGCGGGCTCGGCGCGGTTTCGATGGCGGCTCCGGCGTTCCGTCTACCGGTCAGATCATCCGCCCCAGGCGCCACGCGATTCCGCTACGCCGCCTCGCGAGCGCCGGCTCGGCGGTCCAGTGGAATTCGTCATCCTCTATATAGATCCAGAAAGGCCTTCGGTTGCGCAGGATAAGGGCGAGGCCGAGAGTGCGGCCGTCGCTTCCCTCGATCGCGCGCAGCGCGTCGAGCGCGGCGCCGCGCAGCGTCGGGTCGATCCGGTGGGTGAAGTCGTGAACCTCCACCCGGCCTCCCTCTCCCAGATCCGCCGCCTCGAGCGGACGGTCGTCGAAGCCGATGCTGTCGCCGCGCTGCTCGCGGATGCGGAGGAAGGGACGACCCTCCAGGACGAGGCCGAGCCGAAGCGGCTGGCGCCAATTGACGACCTCGTCGAACACGTGAAGCTCGGCGGTGATGGCGAGCAGGCGAGAGGAGGGCGGCATCGCCCCGATAGTCGCACGTCAGCGCGATATATGTCGTTTCGGACCGGATTTCGGTCCGAAACGGAGGAAATGCCGAACCGGGAGGAATGGCTTGCACGGCATCGCTGATCGGCGCTAGGCGCCGGGGCCATGGGCCTCCTCAAACAGCTCTTTACCTGGTGGGACGGAGCGACGCTGACCACGGCGTTGTCGGTTCGCTTCCGAGCGCGCCCGGTAGGCAGCGACGGCCTCGGCAATCGCTACTACGTGTCGAGGAAGGGCGACCGCCGCTTCGTCATCTATCACGGCCAGAACGATCCCAGCCGGATTCCGCCCGATTGGTATGCCTGGCTCCATCACATGATCGATGGCCCGCCGGACGAGGCGCTGCCGCCGCCGCCCAAGTTCCTCAGGGAAGCGGAGCCCAATCTCACCGGCACGCCCCGGGCCTATCGCCCCAGCGGCGCTCTCGAACTGGGAGCGCAGCGACCCGCCGCGAGCGGCGACTACGAGGCCTGGACTCCGGATCCGGCATGAGGCTGAGGCTCGGCGCCGCCGGCATCCTCCTGGCCGCCCTCGCCGCCTGTGATCACGATGGCGGTGCCGGCGCGAGCGGCAATGGGCAGACGGCGGGGGAACCGCGCACAATCGACATCCCCCAGACCGTCACGGCGGTCGCTCCAGGAACGACGCCGATGGCGCAGCGGGTCGCCGTGCTCGGCCTGCTCAACAAGCGTAACGGCATATCGCGGCCGCTGACGCTGCGGCCCGGCCAGGCGGTGAGGGTGGGGGACGCGGTCGTTCGGCTGCGCGCCTGTGAGACCAGCGCGCCCTGGGAGGCGCAGACGCTGACCGGTGCCTTCGTCCAGCTCGACGTGCGCAACCCGCAGGGCCGGTGGCAGCGCGTCTTCTCCGGCTGGCTCTACAAGGAATCGCCGTCCCTCAACGTCGTCGAGCACCCGATTTACGACGTCTGGCCCAAGAGCTGCGCGATGACGCATCCGGAGGCGGGCGCGTCGACGGTGCGGGCGGCATCGGCGGCGAGCAGCCGGTCGAGCGCCCCGAACTCTGCGCCGACGCTGCGAGCGCTCGAGCCGGTCGAGCCGGCTCCGCAGGCGGAGCCGTCAGAGCCATCGGGCGCCGCAGTGGACAGCGCCGATTCCAACAGCGCGAGATAGGCTTCCTGGGTGACCTCGACCGCGCCGAGGCTGCGCAAATGGTCGGTCATGAACTGGCAGTCCAGCAGCCGATAGCCGCCGACTCTCAGCCGGGCGATCAGCCAGGCTAGCGCCACCTTCGAGGCGTCGCGGCGCGCCGAGAACATGCTCTCGCCGAAGAAGGCGGCGCCAAGGCTGACCCCGTAAAGGCCGCCGGCAAGCGCGCCCTCGTGCCAGCATTCGACCGAATGGGCGTGGCCCCGCTCGTGGAGCAGGCGGTAGCTCGCCTCGATGTCGGCGTTGATCCAGGTCTCCTGGCGCTCCGCGCATCGCCGCACCACCTGCGCGAAGGCGGTGTCGCGGGTGACCCGATATTCGCCCGAGCGGATCGTCTTGCGCAGCGATCTCGACAGCCGGAAGCGTTCGATTGGCAGGATCGCCCGCCGCCGAGGCTCGACCCAGAAGACCTCGTGCGCGTCGCGGCTGTCGGACATCGGGAACACCCCGATCGCATAGGCGCGCAGCAGCAGGTCGGGATCGATCGCCGCCATCGGATCAGAGGATTTCGCGCACCGTCTCCTGCGGCCGGCACAGCCGAACGCCCTTCTCGGTCTCGACCAGCGGCCTTTCGATCAGGATCGGGTTCTCGACCATCGCGTCGAGGAGGGCCTCGTCGCTGACCCGGCCGCTCAGCAGGTCGAGATCCTCGGCGAGGCTCTCTTTCGCGCGCAAGCCTTGGCGCGGCGTGATCCCGGCGCGGCCGTAGAGACGCTTCAGCTCGTCACGAGACGGCGGCGACTTGAGATATTCGACCACGGTCACGTCGGCGCCGCTGTCGCGCAGGATTTCGAGCGTCTTGCGGGAGGTGCCGCAATTGGGGTTGTGCCAGATCGTCGCCTTCATGCCGCGCCTTTCACTGCAGGGTGCGGCTCCCTACCGCGCCGGCGGCGAGTCGCAATACCCCTCAGCCCTCCGGCACCGCGACTCGGGCGAGGGCGCTTCCGCCTGAGGGAACCAGCGTCATGACCTGGGGACAGCGCAGGCAGGCCGGGCGGCCGACTTCCGCATACCAGCGGCAGCTGGGCCGGATCTGGCACGAAGGCAGTGAGTCGGTCACTTCCGGAAGCATTTCAGCGATGCGCTGGCCGAGGCTGCAGCAGCCGTTGCTATATTGCGCGCAGCGGCTCTCCTCGCAGCGTGCCGCGTAGCGGAAGACCTGGGTCGGGTTGAGGTCGCCCAGCCCCTCCAGCATTTCGTCGGTGACGGCCGCCTCGGCCTTCAGATAGGCGATTCTCGGTTCCTCGGCGCTGCCGGCCACGACGCCGAAGATGCGCGCGTCGACCATGTCCGGCTGAGCACTCGGGCAGGACAAGGGCGCCGCGCGATCGGCCATCGATCCGGGACCGCCTAGAGGTCGCGGGCCAGCGGAACGTTGGGCGGCTCGAAGAAGCCGCAGATGATTTCCTTGCCGACGCCGAGCACGGCCGGCTGCGCCTTGAACCCGGACTTGCCGAGCTCCGCCGTGATCGCCGCCGCCAGCTCCTCGCCCTGCGCCAGGCTGCGCGCGCGCCGACCGACCAGCTCCCATTTGAGGACCAGCGCGCCCGAAGATGGACCCGTATCGGCTCCCTGAACGCGGGCGCTGGCGGCCTTCACTGCCGCGCTGACCAGCTTCGGCAGCTCCCGCGCCGACACCAGGCTTGGTTTTCTTGTCGATGATAAGGCCATCATCTTCTCCCCAAGAGCGAGACGAGTCCAACCGGACCAACGTCTCACAGCGCCGCTAGCAGGGCAAGCGAAGGCCCGCCGAGATAATGTCCATTTTGGATATAGCTAGGACGCCCGCTCTAGCGGGGTTTCGGATCGATGTGCAGCAAGGGGCGGAGCCGCGCCATCACGTCGTCGACGGCGAGGGTGAAGCATTGGTCGGGCTGCTTTTCGCGGCAATCCGGCGGCGGGGCCGGGTCGTTGGCGCCGCGCACGGTGAGCGTGAGATACTCGCCGGCGTTGCTGCCCGAGCCGCCGCCGACTCGAATCGTCGACGCGCGGCCCTTCTGCTCGATCACCTGCATGTGGGTGAAGCCGGCCGCCTTGATCAGCTCCGCGGCGCGGTAGGCGGCCATGTTGCGGCCGAAACCGGGCTCGGCGATTCCGTTTGAGCGGCCGGTAACTCTCCACAGGCCCGGCTCGACCTGCTTCTCGCTATAGCCGCCGAAAATGTAGCTCGGCCGGTATTTGGTCGCCGTTCCGGGGCGGCCGGCGCATCCCGCCAGCAGCGCCGCCGCGCTCAGCGCGAGAAGAATCGAGCGCATCCTAATCCTCCTTCGCCAGCCACTCCTCGAGCCACTTGATCGTATAATCCCCCGCCAGGAAGTCCGGCTCGTTGACCAGCCTTTGGTGGAGGGGGATGGTGGTTTTCATGCCCTCGATGACGAATTCCTCGAGCGCGCGCCTCAGCCGCATGATGCAGCGTTCGCGGGTCGAGCCGTAGACGATCAGCTTGGCGATCATGCTGTCGTAATAAGGCGGCACCTTGTAGCCGACGTAGAGGCCGCTATCGACGCGGACGTGCATTCCGCCGGGGGCGTGGAAACCTTTGACGGTGCCGGGCGAGGGGGCGAAGGTCTCCGGGTCCTCGGCGTTGATCCGGCACTCGATCGCGTGGCCGCGGAACTGGACCTGGTCCTGAGTGCAGGACAGAGGTTCGCCGGCGGCGATCCTGATCTGCTCGCGGACGAGGTCCATGCCGGTGATATATTCGGTCACCGGATGCTCGACCTGGAGCCGGGTGTTCATCTCGATGAAGAAGAACTCGCCATTCTCGTAGAGGAATTCGATGGTGCCGGCGCCGCGATAGCCCATCTCGGCCATCGCCCGGGCGACGACGGCGCCCATGCGGTCGCGTTCCTCGGGAGAAATGACCGGCGAGCCGGCTTCCTCGAGCACCTTCTGGTGACGGCGTTGGAGCGAGCAATCGCGCTCGCCGAGATGGACGGCGTGGCCCTTGCCGTCGCCGAAAACCTGGAACTCGATATGGCGCGGATCGCCGAGATATTTCTCGATGTAGACGGTGTCGTCCCCGAACGCGTTCTTCGCCTCGGAGCGGGCCTGGCTGAGCTGGCTGTCGAGCTCGTCCTCGTCGCGGACGATCTTCATGCCTCGTCCGCCGCCCCCGGAGGCGGCCTTGACGAGTAGGGGATAGCCAGTCTCCGCGGCGACTGCCCGTGCCTCTTCCGGACCTTCGACCGGGCCGTCGGAGCCCGGCACCAGCGGCAGTCCCAGCTTGGCCGCGGTGCGCTTGGCCTCGACCTTGTCGCCCATCACCCGGATATGCTCGGGCTTGGGGCCGATCCAGATGATGTTGTGCAGCTCGACGATCTCGGCGAAGCGGGCATTCTCGGAGAGGAAGCCATAGCCCGGGTGGATGGCGTCGGCATGGCTGATCTCGGCGGCGGAGATGATCGCGGGGATGTTGAGGTAGCTCTCGGCGGCCGCCGGCGGGCCGATGCACACGGCCTCGTCGGCGAGGCGGACGTGCATCGCGTCGGTGTCGGCGGTGGAATGGACGGCGACCGTCTTGATGCCCATTTCGTGACAGGCGCGGTGGATACGAAGCGCGATCTCGCCGCGATTGGCGATGAGGACCTTCCTGATCATCCTCTACTCGATGATCACCAGCGGCTGGTCGTATTCGACCGGCTGCGCGTCGACGACGAGCACCTCGGCGACGGTGCCGGCGCGCGGCGCGGCGATCGGGTTCATCACCTTCATCGCCTCGATGATCAGCAGCGTCTCGCCCTCCTTCACCTTCTGACCCGGCGAAACGAACGGCTTGGCGCCCGGTTCGCCGGCGAGGAAAACGGTTCCGACCATCGGCGACTTGACGGCGCCGGGATGGCTAGCCGGGGGCGGCGCTGCGGCGGCGGGAGGCGGGGGAGCCGCAGCCGCGGGGGCGGCGGCCGGCGCGGGGGCAGGCGCGGCGACGCCAGCGCTGCGCTTGACGACGATCTTGCGGTCGCCGTCCTCGACCTCGATTTCGGTGAGGTCGTTGTCGTTGAGGAGCTCGGCTAGCTGGCGCACGAGATCGGCTTCTATCCGCATGCCGCCGTTCGAGGCACCGTCTTCATCGCTCATCTGGAGTCTCTTTCCCTGTTCCCGGGCGTCGCCGGTCGAACCGCGGCTTCCTGTCAGAGACGGGCCGCCGCGTCCAGAGCCAGCAGATAGGAGAGCGCACCGAAGCCCGCGATGCTGCCCCTGGCGGCCGAGGCGATCAGGCTCCTGCGGCGGAAGCTCTCGCGCGCCTGCGGATTGGACAGGTGGACTTCGATCACCGGCGTCGAGATGGCCTTGATCGCATCGTGCAGAGCCACCGAGCTATGCGAGAAGCCGGCGGCGTTGAGGAGCACTGCCTTGGCGCCCTGGGCCTGCGCCTCGTGTAGCCAGTCGATCAGATGGCCTTCATGATTGGACTGGCGGATCTCGATCTCCACCCCGAGTTCGCGCGCCCGGTCCTCGAGCTGGCCAGCGATCTCGTCGAGCGTCTCCGTCCCGTAAATGTCGGGTTCGCGCGTGCCGAGCAGGCTGAGGTTCGGCCCATTGATAACATAGATGATGGGTGGCGACGCCATGGCGAGGCGCTATAGGCGGGCGCGCAAAGGATCGCAAAGTGGACGACACGGCCTCGATCACCGTCAACGGCGAGCGCCGGCGCGTGCCGAAGGGCATCAGCGTCGCCGACCTCGCGCTCGAGCTCGGGCTGGAACCGGCACGGGTCGCGGTCGAACGCAACCTCGCCATTGTGCCGCGCTCGACGCTCGCCCAGGTTCGGGTCGAGGACGGCGACAATTTCGAGATCGTTACCTTCGTCGGCGGCGGCTGAACCGAATTCGTCAACCCCGCCCTTCCTCGTCACCCTGGACTTGATCCAGGGTCCACCTTGCTGCTTTGGCGGCGGGAGAAGATGGATGCCGGATCAAGCCGGGCATGACGAAAATTGGAACGGGAATGGATGACACCCTCTCGATTGACCGCTGGACCGTCGCCGGCCGCACCTTCACCTCGCGGCTGATCGTCGGCACGGGCAAGTACCGGGACTTCGTCCAGAACGCGGCCGCGGTCGAGGCGTCGGGGGCTGAGATCGTCACCGTCGCGGTGCGGCGGGTCAACATCTCGGACCCGAAGCAGCCGATGCTGGTCGACTTCATCGATCCCAAGAAGGTGACCTACCTGCCCAACACCGCCGGCTGCTTCACCGCCGACGAGGCGGTGCGGACGCTTCGGCTGGCGCGCGAGGCGGGCGGCTGGAGCCTGGTGAAGCTCGAGGTGCTGGGCGAGGCCAAGACGCTCTATCCTGACATGCGCGAGACGCTCAGGGCGACCGAGACGCTGGTGAAGGACGGCTTCGAGCCGATGGTCTATTGCGTCGACGATCCGATCGCCGCCAGGCAGCTCGAGGAGGCGGGCGCGGTCGCGATTATGCCGCTCGGCGCTCCGATCGGCTCCGGCCTCGGCATCCAGAACCGGGTGACGATCCGCCTGATCGTCGAGGGGGCCCGGGTCCCGGTTCTGGTCGACGCCGGCGTCGGCACTGCCTCGGACGCGACGGTGGCGATGGAGCTGGGCTGCGACGGGGTTCTGATGAACACCGCCATCGCCGAGGCCAAGGATCCAGTGGCGATGGCCAGGGCGATGAAGCTCGCCGTCGAGGCCGGCCGCCTCGCCTACCGGGCCGGCCGCATGGGCCAGCGCCGCTACGCCGATCCGTCGAGCCCGCTCGCCGGGCTGATCTGACCTCACTCATCGCGGCACAAGCCGGGATCTACTGGAGACTCGCTGGTCCTTTCTCGCCTTGAGGTCCCGCCTTTCGCCGGGGATCGCACGCGGCGAGCGGAACCTAACCCAGGTTATTACGTTGCACCCATCGGTCGAGCCCCCAACCGGTCACGCGGGGCTCCCATGGACGCCTCAGCCCCACGTCGCTGGGGCGTCCTTTTGTGAGGGACCGAATAAAGGGGACGTACATGAAGTTCATGCTCAAAGCCGCGCTTGGCGCGGGCCTGCTCGCGCTCGCCGCCTGCGGCGGCCAAGGCGACGACACCCTCGGCGACAACGTCGCCGACAATGCCGACGCGGTCGCGGACAACATGGAAGCGGTCGCTGACAACATGGCGAACGAGGCCGCCGCCGACTCCCTCGAGGACAATGCCGCCGCCGTCCGCGAGGCCGGCGAGGACAAGGAAGAGGCGATCGACGACGCCGACGTCAACGCCGACGCCGCCAACAAGCAGTAAGATCGCGACTTCTCCTTTCCGCGATCGGGCGCCCCGGGGCGTAACTCCCGGGGCGCTTTGCGTTTCTCCTCTCTTCGCGGGTGAGGAGGGGCCTACGCAACGGTCCGAGATAAGAGTTCTGGCCCGGTCCGGCGTTATTTCAGCCGTTCGATCCTCTGCGCGGCATCGTCGAGGATGGCGGCGATCTCGTGCAGCCGCTCCTCGCCCATGTCCTCCGCGGTGACTCGGTGCCAGAGCGCGGAGAGCAGGTTGCCGACGGCGCGCTGGATCGGCCGGCCGCCGGCGCGGCGCTTGCCCTCGCCGGCGCCGGTCAGCCTCTCGAACAGCGCCTCGACCTCCTCGGCGCGCTCGGCCAGATGGGCCTCGCCGTCGGGCGTGATCGCGAACGCCTTGCGCGGCCCGTCGGCGGCCGTCTCCTGGATCAGCGCCATGTCCTGGAGCATGGTCAGGGTCGGATAGACGACGCCCGGGCTGGGCGCGTAGCTGCCGTGGGTGAGTTCCTCGATCGCTCGGATGAGGTCGTAGCCGTGGCGCGGCTGGTCGGCGATCAGCTTCAGAAGGACGAGCCGAAGCTCGCCCGACTCGAACATCCGTCGCCGGCCGCCGCGCCGTCCGCGGCCGAACTCGGCGCTCCAGTCGCCGCCCTCCCAGCCGCCCCCCCAGCCGCGCGGGCCGAAGCCCATGGCGAACAGGCCGGGCGGAATGTCGCGGAAGGTGAAGCGGGGTCCACAACCGATTCTCATCGCATGTCTCCAACCTATCTGGACCGATCTTAGATATATCTCAGACCCATCGGAGTCAATCGGATCATGACGAAACCGGCTGCATGCGAATGTCCGATGGTCTAGAAGCATCCCGCCATGGCCGATCTGTTCGCCGGCGATCCGCCGCCGCCTCCGCCATCTGCGGCTCCTCCCGAGACCGCGCCGCTCGCTGACCGGCTGCGGCCGCGCGCGCTCGAGGAGGTGGTCGGGCAGGACCATCTCACCGGTCCTGAAGGGGCGATCGGGCGCATGGTCGCGGCGGGCAAGCTCGCCTCGATGATCCTGTGGGGGCCGCCCGGCACCGGCAAGACGACCATCGCCCGGCTGCTGGCCGACGCGGTTGGAATGCGGTTTGTCGCCATTTCGGCGGTCTTCTCCGGCGTCGCCGACCTCAAGAAGGTGTTCGCCGAGGCGCGCGAGCGTGCGAAGCTCGGCCGCCAGACCTTGCTGTTCGTTGACGAGATCCACCGCTTCAACCGCGCCCAGCAGGACGGCTTCCTGCCCTATGTCGAGGACGGCACCGTCGTCCTGGTCGGGGCCACCACCGAGAATCCAAGCTTCGAGCTCAACGCCGCCTTGCTCTCGCGCGCGCAGGTGCTGATCCTCAACCGACTTGACAGCGCCGCGCTGTGCCGGCTGCTCGAGCGGGCCGAGGCGCTCGTCGGACGGCCCTTGCCGCTGACCGCCGAGGCCCGCGACGCGCTCGTCGCCACCGCCGACGGCGACGGCCGCTTCCTGCTCAACCAGGCGGAGACACTCTTTTCTGTCCGGCTCGATGCACCGCTCGACCCGGCCGCGCTGTCGGCCCTCCTCCACCGCCGGGTTGCGGTCTACGACAAGGACCGCGAGGGCCATTACAACCTCATCTCGGCGCTTCATAAGTCGATCCGGGGCTCGGACCCGCAGGCGGCGCTCTACTATCTCGCGCGGATGCTGACCGCGGGCGAGGAGCCGCTCTATTTGCTGCGGCGGCTGACCCGGGCGGCGGTCGAGGATATCGGCCTCGCCGACCCGCAGGCGCTGGTCCAGTGCATCGCCGCCAAGGACAGCTACGATTTCCTCGGTTCGCCCGAAGGCGAGCTGGCAATCGTCCAGGCCTGTCTCTACCTCGCCACCGCGCCCAAATCGAACGCCGCCTATGTCGCGCAGAAGGCGGCGTGGCGCTCGGCCAGGGAAACCGGCTCGCTGATGCCGCCCAGGAACATCCTCAACGCGCCCACCCGGCTGATGAAGGACATCGGCTACGGCAAGGGCTATCAATATGACCATGAGGCGGAGGGCGGCTTCTCGGGCGACAATTACTGGCCCGACGAGATGGCGCCGCAGACCTTCTACACTCCCACCGATCGGGGCTTCGAGAAGCGCGTTGCCGAGCGTATCGCCTGGTGGGAGGAACGCCGCGCCGAGGTTCGCGGGAAGGATGAGGATGGCTAACCCCGCGATCGTCCCCTCGCGCCCGATCGTCATCGTCCGCCGCGGCCATGACGGCCTCGATCGTGCCCCGTTCGTCCGCGGCGAGTGCGAGGTCCCGCGCTGATGGCGGGGCGAATCGGCACCTGGGACGAGGCCGTCGCCTTCGCACTGACGCTCCCCGGATCCGAGCTCTCGACCAGCTACGGCAAGCCGGCGGTCAAGGTGAACGGCCGCGCCTTCCTCTACACCGGCCATGAGCACACGACCTCGTTCGGAGTGGCAATCGATCTCGACACGGTCGAGCTGCTGAAGGAGACCGACCCCGCCACCTTCTGGCAAAGTCCCCATTACGAGGGCTGGCCCGCGGTCCTCATCCGCTTCGACAGCCGCGATCCCGAACGGGTCCGCGAGGTCATCGAACGGTCGCACGCCTGGACCGCCGCCAAGCCGCCGCCGAGGCAGCGGAAAAGGAAGTGACCGCCCGTTTCAGGCGCTTCGCGGCGATCGACTGGTCGGGCGCGAAGGGGAAAAGACACAAGGGCATCGCCATCGCCGTCGCCGAGGCCGGCGAAGCCGCCCCCCGGCTGGTCCGGCCCGGCCATGTCTGGTCACGCAGCGAGGTGCTCGACTGGTTGCTGGCGGCGGCCGCCGAAGCGCCGACCCTGTTCGGCTTCGACTTCAGCTTCGCTCCGCCGATCGTCGAGCGGGGCGAGTATCTCCCCGGCGAGCCAGGTATCCCCTCGGCCGCGCGCCCGTTCTGGGCGTATGTGGACCGAAGCTGCGACGACGAGGATCTCGGTGCGGCCAGCTTTCTCGAGCGGGTGCACCGCCGCCATTTCTATTTCGGGATCGCCGACGGCGTGAAGGCGGGATTCATGCATTTCCGGCGTTGCGACGCGCGGCTGAATGCGCAGGGCGGCCGCAAGACGGCCAGCGCCTATGACGCCATCGGCGCCGCCCAGGTCGCCAAGGCGAGCTTCTCGGGCATGCGCCTGCTCCATCGCCTCGCCGGAAGGGTGCCGATATGGCCGATGGATCCGCTCCCCGAGCGCGGCAGCGCCGTGGTCGAGATCTACACGCGTATCTATCTGCGCCGGGCCAATCTCCGGGGGACGAAGCTGAGATCGGGGGTCGAGCTCAACCGCGCCCTGAGGGCCCTCGGCAGCCGGCCGGCGCGGCTCCGGTTCGAGCCGAACGACCATCAGACCGACGCCCTTGTCACCGCCGCCGGAATGCGCGCTCTGGCTGTGGCCGAACCCCGCGCCTTCGATCCCGAGGGTCTAACCGCCGGGATCGCCGCGGCCGAGGGGTGGACGTTCGGCGTCCTTTGATCCCGTCAGGGCCGGGCCGCCGGCTTTCCGACCGGCGCCGTCGCTGTCTTCGGCATCCGCGCCTCGAGCGGCTTCAGCCAGCCGTCCACCCGGCTGCCGATGCTGACCTGCGGATAGGAGGGCTCATATTTCTTCGCCGCCTCCCACTCGCCGACCAGCCGCAGCGCCTCCCCCGAAGCGGTGGCGAGCGGCTGCGGCTTGCGCAGGGCGCGGTTGATCATCGCGTCGCCGAAGAAGGTCCAGTCATTGTCCGCCGCGCAGCCGAACGAGGTCCGCCCGGCCGACGCGGCGGTGAACAGGGCGGTGGTGTCGCTCCACAGAGCCGGAACGAAGGTGCCCGAATAGCAGGCGGAGAGGATCAGGAGCCGGTTCCTGAGGCCGAGCTCCTCGAGCAAAGCGGCGAGCCGCGCGGGGGTCAGCACCCCATAGCCTTCGTCGCCGTCATGATAGGTGATGCCCGCCGGGATGCCGTGGCTGGTCGAATAGAGCACCAGCACGTCCTCGCGAGCGTCGATCAGCTCGGCGACTCGGGCGAGGGCGAGGCTGAGGGCGTGGAGCGAACCCCTCGGCAGCCTGGTGCCGCCGCGGCCGTCGCTTCCGGCGAGCACCAGCGTCCGACCGGCGGCGTCGAAACGGCGCGACAACACCTTGCCGGCCTCGCGCGCCTCGCGGCCGAACACCGGATCGCTGTCGAGCCCGACGACGATCACATAGGCGTCGACCACGCCCTTCCGCTGCGGCGCCAGCGCGGCCAGGGCGGCGGTGAGTCGGCGATGTTCGGCAAGCTCGGCGCGCGCGGCTCGGCCGCGCTCGAGATTGGGGCCGAGATCGAGGCTGGCGCCGAATTCGGCGGCGTTGTCGCCGGACACGAGAGCGGGCCAGCGGCTCTTGTGCGGCCGGGGCGGATCCACCTCCGGCTGGGCCGCCGCCGGCGCGCCGGCGATCAGCGCGGCCGCGGCGACCAGCCTTGCCCAAATCTGGTTCCGGAGTAGCACGAATCCTCCGCCGCCGGCCCGTCGCGCCTTTTCGCCCGGTCGCCGGCGCGCGGTCAACGGCTGCGGCGGGGCTGGACCTTCGGGCTCTTATGACCCATTTGTGGGGCCGCGCCGGGTTAGCTCAGCTGGTAGAGCAACTGATTTGTAATCAGTAGGTCGTCCGTTCGAGTCGGACACTCGGCACCGGCCTGCCGGCCAGCCGCGCTCCCCAGGATGCGGGCCGGTCGGATTGGGTCGTCACGGCCCGCCGCGCGTTTGACTGCGAGGCGCTGTTCATCCTATCCATCGCCAAGGCTGCGATGATCCGTAAATGGAGTAAGTTTACCGTGTCCCTCGTCAACGATCTCAGGGCCGCGCACCGTCAAGACGGCTTGAGTGTCGTGCAGGACTTCGTTGTCGCCGCCAACAACATCCCCACCATCGCCGATCTGCGCACGTTGATCGAAACAGCGGTGCGCGAGCTCGGTTTCGAATATTTCGCGATCGTCCATCATGTCTGCTTCGGGCGACCGGCGGGAGAGCATGTCCGGCTCACCAATTATCCGCTCGAATGGGTCGGCTTCGTCCGCGAGGCGCCGAAGCTGGCCGATCCCGTCGTCCGGGCCGCCGAGCGCATGTCGAGCGGCTTCAAATGGGATCAGCTGCCGACGCTGCTGCACATGACCGCGGCCGAGGTGGAATATATGAACCGGGCCGCCGAACACGGCATCGTCCACGGCTACACCGTTCCCAACCACGTCCCCGGCGAGACGTTCGGCTCGTGCAATTTCGTGGCCGGCGCCCATCGCCCTTTCCCCGACTCGAGCATCTCGGCCGCCCAGGCGCTTGGCAGCTTCGCCTTCGAGGCGGCGCGGCGCCTGGTCAAGCAGCGGCCGGGGGAAATCTACCTGCAGCCGGCGCCGCTGTCCGAGCGGCAGCGCGAATGCCTGCTGTTCGTCGCCCGCGGCAAGAGCGACTCGGTCATCGCCGATCTGCTCGCCATCCGGCCGAGGACGGTCAACGAGCATATCGAGGCGGCCAAGCGCCGCTATTCGGTGGCGACCCGCTCGCAGCTGCTGGTCCGCGCCCTGTTCCGGAGCGAGATCTGCTTCTCAGAAGTGATCGACTGAATCTCGAGAGCGCACGGCACTTCCTTGCCTTGTCCCAAAAACGGGAGAGGGAGCTTCCTCGGCTCAAGTCCGGGGTGACCGTTTCAACGGCGCCGCCGTGCGCTCCTATCGGCGCCGGCGCAGCCCCATCCGAAGGGTCCCGAGCGGCCGGCAATTGGGCCAGTGGTACCAGCGCGGCGGCGTCTTGCAGGCCAGGACGAGCTCGTGGCGGTCGAGCAGGCGGCGCAGCAGCGCCCGGATCTGCAGATAGGCGAAATTGGCGCCGAGGCAGCCATGGGCGCCGCCGCCGAACGGCACGAAGGCGAAGCGGTGCCGCCCGAGCGAGCGCTGGGGCGAGAAGCGAAGGGGATCGTAAAGCTCGGGTTCGTCCCAGATTTCCGGCAGCAAATGGGTCAGCATCGGATTGACCCCGGTGATCGTACCGGCGGGGAAGGCGTGGCCGCCGAACGCGAACGGCCTGACCGAGCGCCGCCAGAGGACCGGGGCGGCGGCGTTGAGCCGCATTGCCTCCTTGACGGCCCACAAGGTCAGGTCGCAGCGGTTGAGATCGGTGAGGGAGATGTCGGAAGCGCTGGGAATCTCCGAGCACAGCTCGTCGCGCACCGCCTCCTGCCGGCCCGGGTTGGCGGCGAGATGGTAGAGCGTGGCGACGGTCGCCGACGACAAGGTATCGAAGGCTGCCGCGACGACGAAGACGAGATGAGCGACGACCTCCTCGTCGTCGAGCAGGCCGGCGTCGCGCATCCGGCACAGAAGCGCGAGAAGGTCGGTCCGCTCGGGAGCGACCGGCTCGGCCAGCATCGCCCGGATCAGGCCCTCGACGTGGCGCCTCGCCCAGACCGCCCGGGCCTCGGCGGTGCCCGGCAGAGGCACCGTCACCACCGCCGTCGCCGAGCGCATCAGATAGCGGAAGGCGAGCAGGTCGTCGCGACCGGCCAGTGCCGGATCGCGGCCGAGGAACGCGGCATAGCCGTTGGCGAAGGTGAGCTGCTGGGCGAGCTCGTAGACGTCGAGCGACCGGCCCGGCCAGCGCTCCGTCAGCTCGGCGTGGCCGCGGGCGAAAAGGCCGAGATAGGCCTGCAGCTGCTCCTGCTTGAACGCGGTCGCGATCAGTTTGCGGTGCCAGTGATGGTCGGCGCCGTCGCGGAGCAGCAGCCCGCCGCCGAAATGGCGGCCGAAGACCGGCCGCCATCCTCCTTCGGCGGAGAAATTCCCGGCCTCGTCGAACAGCACGAACTCGTTCGCTTCGGGTCCGATCATCTGCACGTTCCAGCTGCCGCAGGCGCGGAAGCGGTGGATCGGCCCGTAGCGGTCGTGCATGCGCCGGGCGAACGCGAGCGGGTCGAGCACGGCTTCGGGCAGGATTCCGAACAGCGGCAGGCCGCGCCGGCCGGGCACGCCCGCCAGGTCGCGGCCGCGTACCCGGGAGAATTCGTGTCGGACTCGCGGCGGCTTCTGCCGGGCGGCGATGGGCGGCAGGAAATGGGCGGTCACGGGGGCTCCTGTGGCGGGCAAACTACACGGCCGCCCGCCCGCGCGCGCACCCGGTAACTACCGGGGTTTGAATCGCGCTCGCCTCGGGGGAGTCTGGCCGCATCGGAGGCTGAGGCATGATTGATTTGGTCCTTCCGGAAAGCCGCCTCGGTTTCGCGGCGGCGCTCATGGAGATGCACCATGACCGGAAGCGGGTGTTCGTCGATCGGTTCGGATGGCGTCTGCCGGCGAAGGGGAGCTGGCTCGAGGTCGATCAGTTCGACGATGAATATGCCGTCTATCTGCTCGCCCGGTCGCCCGAAGGTCGCCATCGAGGGTCGGTGAGGCTTCTCCCGTCCTCACGCCCTCACATGTTGAGCACCCTGTTCAGTCGTCTCTGCCCGGATGGGGTTCCGGGCGGAGACGATTGCTGGGAAATCTCGCGACTGGTAACCCGGCCGGCCGACGCCTCCGGCACGACCGTGCTTCGGATCCACCGGCTGCTCGCTCTGGCGCTGGTCGAGTTCGCCCACGCCAACTCGATCCGCCGCTACACCCTGGTCGCCGAGGCGCATCGGGTCCCCGCCTTGCTGTCGGTCGGATGGCCGGTCAGGCCTCTAGGCCTGCCCACCGTGATCGACGGCGAGCAGCTTCAGGCGCTTCAGATCGACGTCGAGCCCGGCCTCCTCGAGGACATGCGCCGCCGACTGAGGATCGGGCAGCCGGTGCTTCGGGTGATGGAAACCGCGCGGAGAGCCGCATAATGGTCGCTCACGCGACAGGCCGGCATGGAGGGGAGGAGGCCGGAAGGCTCGCGACGGAAACCGAGCGGATCATCCTCGAGATCGAAACGCGCCTCCACCGGCTGATCGAGAGCTCGCGCCGCGAGACCGGCGCCGCCGCCCAACCGTCCGTTCTGGCCGCCGCCGCCGAAGCCTGCGCCGCCCGACGCAAGCTCTATTCCCTGTTCGGCCGGCGTTTATTCTGCGATCCTTCCTGGGACATTCTGCTCGAATTGTTCGTCAGCACCCTCGAAGGGCGCAAGGTGACGGTGTCGACGGCCTGCATGGCGGCCTGCGCGCCGACCACGACCGCGCTTCGCCACATCGCCTATCTGGTCCAGGAGGGGCTGGTCATCCGCCGTCCCCACCCCTGCGACGCGCGCAGCACCTATCTTGAGCTGACCGGCCAGGCCGTGGCCCGCCTCACCCAATATTTCAGCGAGACGCCCTGACGGATCAGGTGCCGGCCGAGGCCTCGTCGAGCCGCGCCAGCTGCGCCTCATCCAGCTCCAGTATCATCGCGCCGAGCAATTCCTCGAGCTGCTCCTGGGTGCGGGCGCTGGCGATCGGAGCGGCGACTCCCGGCTGGGCCGCGAGCCAGGCGAGCGCGATCTGCGCGGGACTCGCGCCGGTCTCGGCTGCGACCGAGTCGAGCGCGGCGAGCACCTCGGGGCCGCGGCCGTCGAGATATTTCGCCATTCGGTCGCCGCGCACGCTCCGGCCGTAATCGGCCTCGCTGCGATATTTGCCGGTGAGATAGCCGGAGGCGAGGCCGTAATAAGGCAGCGCGGCGATCCCTTCGGCCAGGCAGAGCGGCTGCAGCTCGGCCTCGAAGCCGGCTCGGGCGAGCAGATGGTATTCGGGCTGAAGCACCTCGTAGCGGGCGAGGCCGAGCCGGTCGGAGGCGGCGAGCGCCTCGGCCAGGCGATTGGCGGTGAAGTTGGACGCGCCGAGCGTTCGCACCTTGCCGGCTCGGACCAGCGCATCGAACGCCGCCATCACCTCCTCGACCGGCGTCCCGGGATCGTCGCGATGGGCGTAATAGAGGTCGATCGCCTCGACTCCGAGCCGTCTCAGCGATGCCTCGGCCGCCTTGGCGATTCGCCGCGGCTCCAGCCGGCCGCCGCCATGGCGGTGGAGCATTCCGACCTTGGTGGCGATGCTGACGCCGCCGCTCGAGCCCCGTCGCCTCAGCCATTCCCCGATCAGGCTCTCCGACTCGCCGCCCCGGTGGCCGGGCACCCACGCGGAATAGACGTCGGCGGTGTCGATCATCGTTCCGCCGGCGTCGACGAAGCGGTCGAGGATACGGAACGCCTCGTCGCCGCTGGCCGTCCAGCCGAACACGTTGCCGCCGAGGACGAGCCGCGGCGTCGCCAGGCCGGTGCGGCCGAGCGGGCGCGGCTCCGGCAGCTCGCTCATTTCTGCCGCCGCGCCTCGAGCGCGTCGATCGCCTCGCTCACTCTTTGGCTCTGCCCGCGCGGCACCACCAGCACCGCTCGCTCGGTGGCGACGATGACGAGGTCGTCGACCCCGAGCGCGACCACTGCCGGCCCGTCGGAGCGGACCAGGCAGCCCCGGCTGTCCACCGCCGCCGCCTCCCCGCTGACGACATTGCCGGCGGAATCGTGAGGTCCGAGCGCGTGCAGCGCCTCCCAGCTGCCGAGGTCCGACCAGCCCATCTCGACCGGCACCACCGCCGCGGCCTGGGTCCGCTCCATCACCGCCCGGTCCCACGACAAGGCGGGCGCCGCGGCGAAGGCGGCCGGATCGGCCGCCGCCGCCCGAGCCGCCGCCGCGATCTCGGGATGGTGGCGGTCGAGCGCCGCCAGCCCGTCGCCCGCCCGGAACAGGAACAGCCCGGCATTCCAGTAATGGCCGCCGGCGGCGAGAAGCGCCTCGGCCTCGGCGCGGCCGGGCTTCTCGGTGAATCGGGCGACCGGATAGACGCCCTCGCCGAGCGGCGGCTCCGAACGCGCGATCCAGCCGTAGCCCGTCTCCGGCCGGTCGGGGACGATTCCGAACGCGACCAGCCGGCCGGCCGCCGCCGCCGGCGCGCCTCTCGCCACCGCTGCCCGGAACGCCGCCGCGTCGGCGATGCGATGGTCGCTCGGCATGACGAGCAGCAGCTCGTCGGGATCGGCCGCCAGCGCCGCCAGCGCGATCGCTGCCGCGGTGCCGCGCGGGCACGGCTCGACGACGAGCAGGGCCTCGCGCAGCTCCGCCGCCACCGCCTCGGCCTGGTCCGCGCCCGTCACCACCAGCGGCCGCCCCCAATGCGCCGCGCGGTCCGCCGTCTGCCTGAGCAGGCTCTGCTCGCCGGCGAGCGCCAGGAACGGCTTCGGCCGGCCCAGCCGCGACAGCGGCCACAGCCGGGTCCCGGCGCCGCCGGACAGGATGACCGGCCTGATCCTTGCGTCCCCGCTCATCCGGCCGGTGTAGGGAGAAGCCCCTCCCCGCGAAAGCGGGAATCGGACCGGGCGGTGGGCGGCCGCGGACTCGAGAGCGGCCGCCGCGATTTGCGCTCCGCGTCCGATTGCGCTAAGGGCGCCGCCTTCCAAGGCAGCAGCAATGGATGAACCCCATCGAAGCGAAGCTTCGCCGGGAACCCGATGAGGCTGCGAGGGGACCCCGACAAAGCACCACTTTGCCGGGAGTGTTGCGGGAGCCCCGGATCACGTCCGGAGCGCTTGGACCGCTAAACTTGAACCGACCGGAACGGGAGTCGACCGAAGGTCAACCCCGCAACCCGGCCGCTAACAGAGTGAGAGACTATGGCTAAGAAGATCACGGGCTATATCAAGCTCCAGGTGCCTGCGGGCGCCGCCAATCCGTCGCCGCCGATCGGGCCCGCCCTCGGCCAGCGCGGAGTCAACATCATGGAATTCTGCAAGGCGTTCAACGCGGCGACCGGCGAGCTCGAGAAGGGCATGCCGATCCCGACCGTGATAACCGTTTTCGCCGACAGGAGTTTCGCGTTCGAGACCAAGACTCCGCCGGCGACCTTCCTTCTGAAGAAGGCGGCCCGGATCGCCTCGGGCGCCAAGGAGCCGGGCAAGCAAACGGTCGGCCGGGTCACCCGGGCGCAGCTGCGCGAGATCGCCGAGGTCAAGATGAAGGACCTCAACGCCAACGACATCGACTCCGCCGCCCGCATCATCGAGGGCAGCGCCCGGGCGATGGGCCTCGAAGTGACGGGGAGCTAAGGACATGGCCAGGCTCACCAGGAAGCGCAGGGCGCTCGCCGAGGCGCTCGACCGGCAGAGGATCTACGGGGTCGACGAGGCGATCGAGACCCTCAAGGCCCATGCCAAGGCGAAGTTCGACGAGACGATCGAGGTCGCTCTCAACCTCGGCGTCGACCCGCGTCACGCCGACCAGATGGTGCGCGGCGTCGTCACCCTCCCCGCCGGCACCGGCAAGGACGTCCGCGTCGCCGTCTTCGCCCGCGGCGACAAGGCCGAGGAGGCGAAGAAAGCGGGCGCCGACGTCGTCGGGGCCGAGGATCTGATGGAGACGATCCAGGGCGGAACGATCGACTTCGACCGGGTCATTGCCACGCCCGACATGATGGGCGTGGTCGGGCGCCTCGGCAAGGTGCTCGGCCCGAAGGGGCTGATGCCGAACCCCAAGCTCGGCACCGTCACCCCCAACGTCACCGAGGCGGTCAAAGCCGCCAAGGGCGGCCAGGTGGAATTCCGCGTCGAGAAGGCGGGGATCATCCATTCGGGGATCGGCAAGGCGAGCTTCCCGGCCGAGGACCTCAAGCGCAACTTCGAGGCCTTCGTCGACGCCATCGTCAAGGCCAAGCCGGCCGGCGCCAAGGGCAAATATGTCAAGAAGGTGGCGCTTTCCTCGACCATGGGCCCTGGCCTCAAGGTCGACGTCGCCGAGGTGGCGAGCGCCTGAAGGCGAGAGGGGCCGGGGCGCGGCGACGCTCCGGCTCTCTCACATCCTGGGTCGGATGACCGGCAAAAGCCGTACCCTGCGGGGCGGACGTCGGCCGTCGAATCTGCTATGCCGCCGTTCGAAGCGGGGGATGCGTCCATGTCGGCACTTCTGAACCGGATGCACGCCTGTACGGCGGCGGCGCTGCTGGTTCTCGCAGCGGCGCCCGCCGCCGCCCAGCGGGCGGGCGGTACGGTGCGGTCGGTGCGGGCCGACCTCGCGGACGCTGCGCAAGGCCATTTTAGCGGCGCCATGCTCGCCAACGGTGACGCGGAACGCTTCCCCGTGCGGGTCACGGTCGTCAAAGTCGCGCCGAACCGGATTCGAGTGACCTCGGATTCTCCCCGGCTTCGCGCTTTCACCGTGCATTTGGTCCGTGCGACGGGGGCGATCCGCAATGGCGACGGAGAGCCGGAGTTCCTGCTCGATCTGCTGAAGGCGCCGCCCGTGCTGACGGTCACAGTCGACGGCGTCTCCTGGTCCGGAAACCCGGACGCGCCCCGGCCGCGCGGGGCCGGCATTCGGGAACCTTGAGGCCCGCCGCGCGATTTGGTCCGTTATGGACGATGTGCGTTTCTTCCATCACCAGGCCGAAAAGTGCCGGGCCGCGGCGATCGAGGCGCGGAACGAGCATGCGCGGCGCGGGCTGCAACAGCTTGCCACTCACTACGAACGCGAGGCGCGGCGGCTGAACCTGGCGGAAATCGAGGCGCGGTAGCCGAGTGCCTCCGTATCGCTCACTTAACGGTTGAATCGGAACGATTCGCCGGCTAAAGGCCCGGCTCCGCTTTCGCTGCGCCGCAGCGAAGGCATCCGTCCGAGACCGCTGGCGCCTTTCGGGGCTTAATCTCCAGCCTAGACGGGGAAGAGATTTGCGGGTCGCGTGCGATGCGGGCCGTCAGCCCGAAGCTCCAGGGCTTCGGGCCGGTTCACTCTCCCCTTCACGGACACAGGCGTTCGGCCCGCGCCGGACGCTTGCCAAGCGTGCGTCCGGCGGATGGTCCGCCGGGTGAGAGTGGAGACGAATATGGATCGAGCTCAAAAGTCAGAGCAGGTCGCCCAGCTGAAGCAGACGTTCGCCGAGACGAGCGTCGTCGTCGTCACCCGCAACCTCGGCCTGACGGTGGCCCAGTCCACCGCGCTCAGGAATCGGATGCGCGACGCCGGCGCAAGTTACAAGGTGACCAAGAACACGCTCACCCTGATCGCGCTCGAAGGCACCACCTACGCTCCGATCAGCGACTTGCTGACCGGGCCGACCGCGCTCGCGACGTCGGACGATCCCGTCGCCGCCGCCAAGGTCGCGGTGGATTTCGCCAAGACGACCGATCGTTTCGAGATCGTCGGCGGCGCGATGGGCGACACGCTCCTCGACGTCGCCGGGGTGAAGGCTCTGGCCGAGCTGCCGTCGCTGGACGAGCTGCGCGCGACGATCATCGGCCTCATCCAGGCGCCGGCAACCAAGATCGCCCGGACGATCAACGAGCCCGGCGCGATGCTCGCCCGAGTGTTCGGCGCCTATGTGGCCAAAGAGACCGCGTGAATTGCATTTCTGAACTGAACCCGACGGGCCGAGCGCCCCGGAAAATGGAGACTTAACATGGCTGATATCAATTCCCTCGTCGAGCAGCTCAGCGAGCTGACCGTTCTCGAAGCCGCCGACCTCGCCAAGGCACTCGAAGAGCGCTGGGGCGTCTCGGCGGCCGCGGCCGTCGCGGTCGCCGGCCCGGCCGGCGGCGGCGCCGCCGCCGGTCCGGCCGAGGAAGAGAAGACCGAGTTCGACGTCATCCTCGTCAACGACGGCGGCAAGAAGATCAACGTGATCAAGGAGGTTCGCGCGATCACCCAGCTCGGCCTCGGCGAGGCCAAGGCGCTGGTCGAGGGCGCGCCCAAGGCGGTCAAGGAAGGCGTGAACAAGGCCGAGGCCGAGGAGCTCAAGAAGCGCCTCGAGGAAGCCGGCGCCACCGTCGAGCTGAAGTGACCTCGGCGCCGCACGGCGCTCAGGTCAGCCCGGCAGGCCGGGACCCGGGTAACCGGCTCCATATGGAGCCTCCCCGTGTTCCTGGCTTCCGGCTTTCACCGGAATGAACGAAAGGAAGGGGCGGGCCCGTGAGGGCGCCGCCCCTTTCTCGTTGGGCCCGAAGGCTCAGACCCGTTCGGGCTCGCCCAGCGGGCGGGCGACGACGTCATCGTGGAGGCCCGAGGGGTTGTCGACGGCGAAATGGGCGAGCTCCTCGCCGTCGGGGACGCCGACCGCGAACGAGGCCGAGGTGCGGCCTTCGCTGCCGTCGGGGAGGCGGTAGCGCGCGTCGGCGACGACCACCGGCAGCACGGCATCGCCCTCGACCGCGGAGGTCGGCAGCGCCACCGAGGCCTCGACCGTCCGCGCTTCGCCGGCGCCGATTGTCACCGGCGCGGTGTCGGCATGGTCGCCGGGCTCGATCAGCGCGCGCTCGGCCTCGGTCGAGCCGGAGGCCAGCATCCAGGTTGAAATGCGTACGTCCTCAGCAGGCACAGGTCCGCGATTGCCGACGGTCAGCTCGAACTCGACGCGGGCATCCCCGCCGCTGACGCCGGCCCGGACCGGCCGCATCGCCAGCTCGAGCTCAGGCCGACCGGCGGGCGCCACCGTGTCGATCGGCGTGACGATCGGCGCCGCCGCGGCCACGGGGACTGGTTCGGCGGGCACGGGCTCGTCGACCCGGTCGTAGACCTCGGTCCGCCGCCGGCGGCGCAGCGCGAAGAAGGCGAGGGCGCCGACCAGCAGCAGCCCGGCCAGCAGCCAAGGCAGTATCGAGCCGGCACGGTCCTCGGCCTCGACCGTCGTCGCCACCGGGGCGGGCGGAACCTCGGGGAGGACCTCGGCCGGCGGAGTCTGGGCCACCGGCGGCGGCAGCGGTACGGCCGTCGCGGGGGGCGACGCCGCAACCGGCGCCGGCGCCGCAACGATCGGGGCGGGCGCCGCGGTCGCGCGCGTCATCGTCCGCGACGTGGTCCGCCGGGTGGTGGTACGGACCGGTTCCGCGGTCGCGGTCGCCTCGGCCTCGGTGGCCGGGCTTGGCAAGGTCGTCTCGACCTCGAGCGGAGTCGGCTCGGGCGGCGGCAGCGTGGTGTCGGCTACCGGCGGCGGGATCGAGGTCTCGGCGGCCGGCGGATCGGCCGGCGGCTGGGTTTCCTGCGCGGTCAAAGGGGTGAGGGGAAGCGCGGCGGCGGCGAGGAGCAGGCCGGCGCGGGCGAGTGGGGCGGGTTGCTGTTTCATAACAGGAGAACAATGAATTTCGCGGCGTTTCGGGTTCGGCCTGCCGCACGAAGCGGGTCGGGGCGTGGCGCTATGACGCCAAGTCGTGCGCCGGCCTCGGCTTCGCCCCGCGCGGCAATGACGGCGCTCAGGCGGCGTCGCGCGCGCCCTCCGGTGAAGCGGCGATCAGCGCCTGCGCGGCCTGCGCGTCGATCGGGCGGCTGAAAAGATAGCCCTGGACCGAGGTGCAGCCGTGGCGCCGCAGTTCATCAAGTTGGGCCGAATCCTCGACCCCCTCGGCCGTGGTCTCCATTCCGAGCGCGCGGGCGAGATCGGTGATCGCCCGGACGATCGCCGAGGCGCCGGGGCGGGTGAGCAATTGCTCGATGAACGCGCGGTCGATCTTGATCTTGTCGAAGGGGAAGCTCTGCAGATAGCCGAGGCTCGAATATCCAGTGCCGAAATCGTCGAGGGCGATGCGAACGCCCAGCGAGCGCAGCGCATGGAGCACCGCGAGGGTCGAATCGAGGCTTTCCAGGAAGATCGATTCGGTGATCTCGACTTCGAGCCGCTTCGGCTCGAGCCCGCTTGCGGCGAGCGCCTGCAGGATCACGTTCTGCAGGCCCGGCCGGCGGAACTGGACCGAGGAAACGTTGACGGCGACGCGAACGTCCTCGGGCCAGGCGCGAGCCTGACGGCATGCTTCCTGGATCACCCAATTGCCGATCGGCACGATCAGGTCCGTTTCCTCCGCGACCGGAATGAACTCGGCCGGCGGGACCTGCCCGCGGCGGGGGTGGTTCCAGCGCAGCAAAGCCTCGAACGAGCCGATGCGGTTGCTGTCGAGATCGAACAGGGGCTGGAAATGGAGTTCGAACTCGCCCTCGGCGATCGCGCGCCGCAAATCGGTCTCGAGCTGGTGGCGCTGCTGGGCGCGCGCGTTCATCTCCGCCTCGAAGAAGCGGTAGGTGCCGCGGCCCTCCTCCTTGGCGCGGTTGAGGGCGAGGTCGACATTCTTGAGCAGGGTGTCGCCGTCGGCGCCGTCGGCCGGCGCGAGGGCGATGCCGACGCTGGCGCTGACGGCGAATTGGTGGCCGCGCACCTCGGCGGGCTCGGCGAGCGCCGCGATCAGGCGCTGCGCGACCGCCCCGAGATCGGCGTCGCCGGCGCCGCGGTCGAGCAGGATGGCGAACTCGTCACCACCGAGCCGGGCCGTCATCGCGTCGCCGACGCCGGCGCGGATCCGTTCCGCGACCAGCCTCAGCAGATCGTCGCCCACCGGATGGCCCAACGTGTCGTTGATCGACTTGAAATTGTCGAGATCGACGCAGAGCAGGCCGACGACGCCGCTCCGGTGCCGCGCCTGCTGCAGCTCCAGATCGAGTTGCTGGCGGAAGAAGGCGCGATTGGGGAGGCCGGTAAGGCTGTCGTTGAAGGCGAGCTGGGCGATGCGGCGCTCGCGCTCCGCGATGCCGGTGGCCATCTTGTTGAAGCTGCGCGCCAGGCGGCCGATTTCGTCCTCGGTCTCGACCGGCACCTCGACGACCTGCCCCTGCTCCATCAGCTGCGCGGCCTGATCGAGGGCCGAGATCGGTTTGGTGATCGACAGCGACAGCCGCCACGAGCCGAAGACGAGCAGGATGAGGCCGATCAGGCCGGTCAGCGCCATCGCCAGTTGCAGCGGCACATAGGCGGCCATCGCCCGCGCCACCGGGTAGCGCAGCAGCAGCACCGCTGGCTCGCCTTCGCCCATCCGGCCGAGCGGCTTGGCCAGCGCGATCGAGACGCCGTCGGCGGAGCGCAGCTTGCCGGGACGGCCGCTACGGAGGTTCGTCTCGATGAAGCGGCCGGTTTCGGCGGTGTCGGCGGAGCCGCCGCCGGGCTGCAGGACGCTGGCGGTGATGGGGATGGCCGACAGGCGCTCGAACGAGCGCATCTCGTCCGCACCCAGCTCGGTCGCGAAGACCACCCAGCCGGTGAGGATAGGGGTCATGATCGGCGCGGCGACGATCTGGTGCGGCACGCCGCCGAGGCTGGCGACCCCGCTGGTCTGACCCTGGTCCAGCGCGGTCCACAAGGCGCCGCCGTCGCGCCGAAGCGAGGGATCGTCGATGCCGACCACACTGCCATCGTAATTGACGATGAAGCCCATGCGCAGGCCGAGGCGCGCCTTGAGGTTGTCGAGCGCCGAGGCGGCCGTGCGCGGATCGCCGGTGGCCACTGCCTCGCGGAACCCGAAGTCGCGGGCGAGCACGCCGGCGGCGTTGCCGAGCTCGCGCGAGCGCATCTTCCACAGCCGGTCGAAGACGGTGCTGCTGGCGATGAGCTCGCTGCGCACCTGATTCTCTGCGGTGCGGGCGACGACGACGTAGAGCGCCGCCGCGACCAGGCTCAGCGCCAGCGCGAACAGGCCCGCGTAGAGGACGGCCAGCCGAGTGCGGATGTGTCGGAACATAGCGCCGCTCAATAAGCGGCGCCCGGCCGGGGCGGCGGCCGAAGCTTGAGGGTGAGCGCATGGCGCTGACTGCCGCGGGCCGGCATCGTCCAGCGCAGCTCCGCCTGATTGCCGGGCAGCCGCAGCCAGGGATGCCAGACGCGGGCGACGACCGGGCCCGGGGGAACGTTCGCGAAGAAGATCCGGCCGGCGGCGTCGCTGCGGGCGGCGAGGCCGGTATCGGTCACCTTCACGAAGGCGGTCATCTGGTCGTGGATGTTGCAGCCAAGCGGCACGGCTCCGGCCTTGTCGAAGCGAACCGTCCGGTCCTGCTCGCGGGCATAGAGCTTGAGCTCGAAACGCTTGGCCGGCGAGAAGGAATAAACATGGTGGCGGAAGCTGTCGTAATTCGGAAAGGCGACCTGGCCGCCGACCGGGACGATCAGCACGAACGGCTGGAACTGGGTGTTGCGCTGGGCGATCTGGAACGGGCCGCGCAGGGGCGCGAGCGGGGCCGGGCCGCCGCCGGGATAAAGGCTGACGACGGCATTGGGTACCGATTGGCCGGACGGCGTGCGCAGCTCGACCGTCAGCTCGGCGGCAAGCGCCGGCCACGCCGAAGCGGCGACGAGAAAAGCAAGCCCCACACGCATCTTCTCGCCATGCGCCCGAAGAGGTGAAAAAGCGGTAAGCGCGAGAATAACTTTCCCGGTTTTCGGGAAGAGAACTACAGAGTCAGTCTGAGCGCCAGTTGGACGACGCTCTGCGACTGCCTCGGGGCCGCGCCTGCCCGGAGCCGGGTGCCCCTTCGGCTGTCGATATGCAGCGCCTCGACCAGCAAGGCCGCCTCGTCGGACAGTCGCAGGCGGCCGGCGCCGGTCAGCGCCCACCCCTCCTCACTTTCCTCGCGCTCCATTTCCGATCCCCGCTCGCGCGAGTCGAACAGGTCGAATCGGCCGCTCAGCGCGACCCGGCCGGCCTCATGGGTCGCGCGCAAATAGGCGGCGCGATAGCGGGTCTCCACCCAATAATGCGCGCCCTCCTCGATCCCCATCTCGGTGGTACCGCTCAGCGCCTGCGCGAGCAGGCGGGTGCGCGGTCCGAGATCGGCTCGGAGGCCCAAATGGAGGAAGCGCGTGTCCCAGCCCCATTGCAGGCTGGGGGTGACGGCCTCGGGGACGCCGCGATTGGCGTAATAGAAAGCCTCGAGCTGCACCGGCGCTGCCGGCGACCAGGCGAGCTTGCCATAAAATCCGGGCCGGTCGTCGATCTCGATCGTCGGCCGCGTCTCCGCCGCCTGGGCGAACAGCATGAAATTGTTGAGTGGCGGCAGTTTCTGCAGGCCGAAGGCGCCCGCCTTGAGGTCGTGCATTGCCCAGCCTCGGAAGGAGAGCAGAGTGCCGGCGGTATCGTTGAACCCGAACACGGCCAAGGTCGCCGAGACGCGCTGGCTGCCCAACGCGCGGCTCACCGTCCCTTCGACGGCGACCGGCTTCACTTCTTCGCCGATCCAGCTGTTGATGGCCGAGGGGGTGATCATGTCGGTCACCGCCCAGGCCGGGCCTTCATGCTCGAGCGAGACGGACGGCCACATCAGCCCCGCCCGCGCGGACAGGCGGGTTTTCCCGCGCGGCACCGGCCTCCAGGTAACGAAGGCTTCGATCAGGTCGACCGGGTAATCCTGCTCATGCTGGGCCGCGACGGCGAGCGTGCCGGTGAGATCCCATCCAAGCGGCGGCCGCCACACCAGCTCGGCCTCGGCCAGCACCGGACGGGGTGAGAAGCCGCCGCCGTCGCCGCCGCCAAACCTCGCCTTGCCGAAGCCGTCGTCGGTCCAGGAAGGCTCGCCATCGGCGCCCGCGAGGCGCAGGTCGATTGTTCCGGAGACCGTGTCCGGAGCGAGCCAGGCGGGCGTCCCGGCCGGCGCGGCGGCAGGCAGACACAGGCCCAGCAACCCCGCGGATGCGAGGTCGAAGGCGCGCCGCTTCGAGGCCCGGACGATCTCCATCCGGCCGAGGCTAAGCGACCATGGTTAAGATCGCCTTAGGAAGCTGAGGTTCGCGAAGCAGGTCGCCGCAGAATCACGTTCCAGGCCGGGCGCCCCCCGGCGTAGGTTACGGGCTGATCTGCTCTTCGTCGTCGTTGGTGAGCAGCAGCACGCCGATAATGATGGCGATGATGACCGCCAGCGGCAGGAGGAAGCCGCCCCGGATCCGGCTGCCATCGACGGTCTCGCTCTGCGGCGCGACCTCGGCATTCGCCGCAGGGGCCGGGGTCGGGGCTGCCGCCACGGGCGCGGCGGCCAGCGCTCCGGCCGTGAACGCTGCAACGATAGAATTGATACGCATGACTTTTTTCTCCTCCTGTAGCTGCGCCCTGACGGCTCACCGTGCCTACGTCAAGCGGTTGCGGGGCCGCCCGGCGGCGGACGAGTTGAATTTGCCGACAGCCGGAAGAGCTTTACCCCGCCTCTCTTGCGCGACGATGGGGATCGCGCGCGACCAGGAAAGGGGCGGGGGGAAAGCCGGACGCCAGGCCGCTGAGCGAGCCCTACCGGCGTTCGAGCCCGAGCTCGGCCTCCAAGGCCTGCTTCGATTCTCCGGCATGGCGCTCGGCGAAGGCCTTGTCGGTAGCGCTCGCATATCCTTGCAGCTGGTCGGGCGTGGGGGCGACGTGGAGTGCCATGAGCAGGGCGGTGGTCAGGAAACCGGCGATCACGGATTTCATCGGAACGTCTCCAGCGGAGGCTCCGGTTTGCGGCCGGCGCGTATCCGGACGATGCCGCGGCGAGGGAAGAAGTGTGTCGATTGTGACGGAACCTGAAGATTTCCGCGCCACCCGAGCGGGGCGGCCGCCCCATCGCCGGATTCCGGGTGACTCGAGGTCAGGGAAATGGTAATTTTGCATTCAACGGCGCGGCGGAAAGGGTTGCGTAGCAGACGCAGGTTGCGCCGTTATGGGGGCTCGATGGCAATCAGGGCTGTTGCCGACGTCATGGCCTGGCTTCTCGCCGGATGGCTGTTCCTCATCATCAGCCTCGTGCTGTTGCGCATGCTGAGCGGCGGCATCCTGCTGACCGGATTGCTGAGGCTGGAGCCGCGCGCGCCGTTCGGCTTCGACCGCCTGCAGCTCGTCGCCGTCACCCTGTTCTTTGCCGCCGGCTATGTCGTCGCGAGCCTCTATCGGGGGCCGGGCGACAAGTTGCCGGACATTCCGATGCCGCTGCTGCTGGTCCTTATCGGCAGCAACGGCACCTATCTCGCAGTCAAATTTGCGGCCCTCAAGGGCGGCGCAGGGAGGGGAAGCTAGATGCCGACGAATATCTGGACATGGATCGCAGCCGCGGTCGCCATCGCGCTCGCCACGGTGATCGTCGTCTTCGCGCTGGTGGTGGCATGGAAGCTGGCCACCAACAAGATCGACCTGCGCTATCTGCTCGCCGAGCCGGCCGGCCCCCCTCCGCCGGGGACGGATCCCAACGAGCCGCCGGGCGAGCCCAAGGCCAGCATCTCCCGCTTCCAGTTCCTCATCTTCACGTTCGTCATCGCCGGCGTCTATCTGATCCTCTGCCTCGAATCGGGGCGGTTCGTCGAGATTCCGGAGAACGTCATCCTGTTGCTCGGCGTCAGCGGCACCAGCTACGCCGCCTCCAAGGGCATCAAGGCGGCGGCGGACACGAGCCAGAAGAATACCGCCGCCACCGCCGGAAGCGGCACGGCGAGCAGCAATGGCTGAGCCTCCCGTCAAGCCGCCGCGGATTCTCCGTCGCCTAGCCAAGGGCAAGGCGCCGGAAAAGAGCGAGGCCACGGCGATGGCCGAAAGCGCGGCCGCGGTCCTTGCCACCCTGGCGGCGAAGCTGGAGGAGTCCGACCGTCGCGCAGCCGCGGGAGGGCCGCCGGATCCGAGCGACACGCCGCCACCGCCGCCGCCACCCCAGTCTCCCCCTCCGCCGCCGCCTCCTCCTCCCACTCCCGGACCGGCCGCGGCAGCCGCGGGCGCCACCGGCTATTCGCGCACGTCGAAGGCGGTGAAGGCGGGCGGCGGTCTCGCTCCGCTCGGAGTCGCGGCCCTTGCGCTGCTCACCGGCGACGCGAATGCGCCCGTTACCGCGGCGCATCAGACACCCTCGGTCTCCGTCTCGGCCGGCGGCCCCGCCGCGGCGCCCCTTCCGCCTCGCGCCGACCTTCCGGCGCCGCCGGACGATCATCTTCCACCTCAGTGTCTGAAGCAGTTCCAGATCGATTTCCCCGTCCACCGCGGCGACGATGTCGCTCGCCGCCAGACAAAGATCTGCCGGGAAGGCTACGTCCTCTCGTTCAACGTCGACACCCAAAGCCCCGATTGGGTCATGGAAAGGCTCTCGCCCGCGGACCTGGTCGGGCCGGCCAGCCGCACCGACCGCTTCCTCGACGATCCGGCGATTCCGCCCGAGGTCGACGCGGACAATGCCGACTATTTGAAGACCGGCTTCGACCGGGGCCATCAGGCCCCCGCCGCGGACGCCAAATTCAGCCAGCGGGTGATGGACGAATCCTTCTACTTCACCAACATGTCGCCGCAGCGGGGCATAGGCATGAACCGCGGCGCCTGGAAATTCCTCGAGGAAGCGACCCGCTCGTGGGTGCTGTGCGGCGGGCATCCGGACCTCTACGTGATCACCGGCCCGATCTACGGCACGCTGGAGGGCAATCCGCGTTCGATCGGCACGCCGCCGGTGGCGGTGCCGCGCGCCTATTACAAGATCGTCTACGATCCCAATCTCGGCCGAGCGGTCGGTTTCGTCCTGCCCAACACCAAGATCGGATCGCGCATCGACCTGCAGGACTATGTGTGGAAGATCGCCGATATCGAGACCGAGACGGGCCTCAACTTCTTCCGCTCGCTGGATCAGCGGACCCAGGCCCAGCTCAAGGACGACCCCGGCGTCGCCTGGGCGCATACCGGAACCTGCCCCGGCGACACGGGCGATTGAGGGATGGCGACGGTCCCGCAAGTCGGGGCCGCTCCGGCGGACGCGGCCACGACCGTCCCGCGCAACCTCGTCATCTGCTGCGACGGGACCGGCAACCAGGCGACCGGCGACCTCTCGAACGTGCTCAAGCTGTTCCGCATCGCCCGCAAGGACGAGCGCCAGCGGGTCTTCTACGATCCGGGCGTCGGCACGATCGGCAACCAGAATGCGTGGGGCCGGCTGACCCAGGAAGCGCGGGCCGTGTTCGGGCTCGCCACCGGAGCCGGTCTCGACGACAACATCCTCGACGCCTATCGCTTCCTCGTCCAGAATTACGAGGGCGAGGACGACCGCATCTTTCTCTTCGGATTCAGCCGCGGCGCCTACACGGTCCGCGCGCTGGCCGGCTTCATCGAGATGATCGGCCTGCTGCCGCCGGACCAGCTCAACATCTGCGACTATGCGCTGACCGCTTACAAGCGCGCGAGCGAGAAGAACGATTTCCACGTCGCCTGGGATTTCGCTCGAACGACGGGCGCGCGGCGCGCGACGATCCACTTCATGGGCGTGTGGGACACGGTGGCTTCGATGATCGTGCCACGCCCCGACCGCTTCTACCTGCCGAGCCTGCGGACCTTGCCCTACACGCGGGAGAATCCGGGCGTGCGGGCCTTCCGCCACGCCATGGCCATCGACGAACGCCGGCGGATGTTCCGGCTTAACCGATGGGCCGAGCCTCAGGACTACGTCCCTGACCGTTTCGCCAAAGACGTTCAGCCGCAGCAGCAGGACATCGTGCAAATGTGGTTCCCCGGCGTCCACTCCGACGTCGGCGGCGGCTATCCGGAAGGGGAGAGCGGCCTTTCCAAATATCCTCTGATCTGGATGATCGACGAGGCGGCGTCGGAGAAGCACGGCTTGCGCATCAGCCGCTCCATGTACCGCCATCTCGCCAAGGGCGAGCCGCTGCCCGGCGGCAAGCGCTCCTATGTCGAGCCCAATGCCTGCGCGGACATGCACCAGTCGCTGAAGCACGTCTGGTGGCTGCTCGAATGGCTTCCCAAGAGCATGCGGTGGCGCGAATGGCGGCGCGGCGTGCTGGGCTGGTACCTGCCCCGCGGCGAGCCGCGGCGGATCGAGCCCGGGGCACTGATCCATGAGTGTGTGGACATGCGCAGGGGCGATTGCCCAGGCGGCTATTCGCCGCCCAATCTGCCGCCCTCGGCGCCGCTGCCGCCGGAGGGCCGGTCGGGCCCCTTGCTGCGCGCGCTGACCGGCGTGCCGTTGCTGCTGGCGCTCGCCGCCGGCGGTGCCTGGCTCGTCTGGCGCTGGTGGTGCGCCGCCGCGCCAACGCTGGCGGGCCTCGCCGCCGTTGTCGGCATCGCTGTGGCGCTGGCCCTCATCCTCCTCGCC